>Ga0302319_10004147_pt1 | contig 29957 bp, 23 predicted proteins | sample Bog_T0_2_FD_203319 | JGI IMG/M metagenome (GOLD analysis project Ga0302319, IMG submission 203319) | Peat permafrost microbial communities from Stordalen Mire near Abisko, Sweden - Bog_T0_2 | ecosystem: Environmental > Terrestrial > Soil > Wetlands > Peat | place: Sweden: Abisko, Stordalen Mire... | reverse complement strand
CGAGATGAGCAGGACCTTGAGAACTTTCGTGGCCTGGTCCCAATCGACGCCGGACGTTCCGGTATGGATGTTGAGGAGCTGGTTGGCTACGCCGACTCCGATGATGGATCCGACCATGGTGTGGGAGCTGGAGGCGGGCAGTCCGAACCACCAGGTGCTGAGGTTCCAGAGGATGGCGGCGATGAGGAGGGCGAAGACCATGGCGAAGCCGGCGCCGGAGCTGACCTGGAGAATGAGCTCGACAGGCAGCAGGGTGATTACGGCAAAGGCTACAGTGCCCGTGGAAGCAAGTACGCCCGCGAGGTTGCAGAGGCCGGACAAGACCACGGCCACGTTGGGTTCGAGAGAGTGGGTGTAGATGACGGTAGCCACGGCATTCGCTGTGTCATGGAAGCCGTTGACGAATTCGAATCCGAGAGCGATGAGCAGAGCCAGGGCCAGCAGGAGAAAAGGCCAGACACTGGTAACGGATACGGTGTTCAGGTCTCTGGCTACGTGGAATCCGATGTAGACAAGGGCGCCGGTGAGGGCGAGCAGGAACACGACAAGGCCGGCGTTGCTCGAGGATTTCTTGAGCTTACGGTCAAGGACCGAGGTGCTGGAAGGGATAATTTCAACTGCAGTTGCCAAACCGGCCATTAGAAGTTTCCGAAGCGGCCGGAAAGACTCCGAGGGCGCCTGGACCTCCAATGTGGAATCGCAAGAATTGCTGAAGAATGCGGGTGAAATGGAGATGAACTTTGGCTGGAGAGAGAAGAACGGGATAAATGGGCGTCCATAAAACCCCAACAACTACATTCGTGCGCAGTTGTTTGCTCGGTGACCCGGAGGGACCGGATCTGCTTCTTTGATTCTACACCGGATGGGTGGGTTGCGTGGAAAAGTGATTCAATTCAGGCTTTTGTGAGCGCAGAAAGAAGGGCGTCCACTGCGGCGGACGCCCCATAAAGGCAGGAGAAAAAGCAGGCGCTAGGCTGCAAACTGGCGGAATAGCCAGAAGAGGGAGCCGGAAAGCAGCGCCGCGGCCGGGAGGGTGAAAACCCAGGCGGCGGCGATGTTGCGGATGGTCGACATCTGCAGACCGCTCCTGTTGGCAGCCATGGTGCCTGCCACTCCGGAACTGAGCACGTGGGTAGTGGAAACCGGCAGTCCGCCATAGTCGGCCGCGAAGATCGTAGCCATGGCGACAAGTTCAGCGGTGGCTCCCTGGGCGTAGGTTAGGTGCTCTTTGCCGATTTTTTCGCCGACGGTGATGACGATGCGTTTCCAGCCAACCATGGTGCCCATGCCGAGCGCGAGGGCGACCGCTACCTTGACCCAAGTGGGGATGAACTTGGTGGCCTTATCGACCTTTGCCTTGTAGTTGGTAAGCACGGTGGTTTCGGCGGGCGTGAAGGAGGGATTGTGGTTCTTCTCCATAAGCCGGATGGCCTCGCTGGCCACGTACATGTCATTGCGGACGTTGGTCTGCTGGTTCGGCGGAACTGCTTTGAACTCCTTGTAGAGGGCGACTTCGTGGTTCAGGTCCTCAACCAACTCACGCAGTGCCAGGACCGTGTCAGGCTGAATCTGCTTGGTGCGGATGTAGTCCGTGACTTCAGTGCGGGCGTCGGCGCCCAGGATACCGGTCTTGTCGACATGCTGATCGAGGATGTGGCCGGCCTGCTCTGAGGCGGTGATGAAGGCCTGAATATCACTTCCGGTTACGGCATGGTTGAGCGCATAGGCGGTGGGCACGGTGCCGATGAGGATGAGCATGATGAGGCCCATGCCCTTCTGGCCGTCGTTGGAGCCGTGGAAGAAGCTGACGCCAGTACAGGTGAGTATGAGAAGCGCGCGGATGGGCCACGGTGGGGGCTCGCTGCCCTTGGGCGCCTGGTAGAGAGCCGGGTACTTGATGGTGGCCTTGGCCAGGAGGAACAGCAGCGCGGCAGCGCCAAAACCGACAACGGGCGAGATGAGCAGGACCTTGAAGACCTTGGTGGCCTGTTCCCAGTCCACGCCGGATGTGCCGCTGTGGCCGCTGATGAGCTGGTTGGCGAGCCCTACGCCGATGATGGAGCCGACCATGGTGTGCGAGCTGGAGGCGGGCAGTCCGAACCACCAGGTGCTGAGGTTCCATAGAATGGCGGCGATGAGGAGCGCAAAGACCATGGCGTAGCCGGCGCCCGCGCTGACCTGGAGGATGAGCTCGACTGGCAGCAGCGTGATAACGGTGAAGGCTACGAGGCCGGAGGAAGTGAGCACGCCGCAGAGGTTGCAGAGCCCCGACCAGACAACGGCGATGTTTGGTTCCAGGGAGTGGGTGTAGATGACCGTGGCGACGGCGTTTGCGGTGTCGTGGAAGCCGTTGACGAATTCGAATCCGAGGGCGATCAGCAAAGCTACGCCGAGGAGCACCCAAGGCCAGGCGCTGCCAACCGTGATGCCGCTCAGATCCTCGGTGAGGTGAACGGCGATGAAGCCGAGGCCGACCACCAATGCAGCAATTACGACGCCACCGCTGATCATGGCGTGGGACTTCTTCATCTTCTTGTCAAGCAACGCTGCAGCGGGGGGACGGGCGGGAACGGCGGCTGTCGCCAAATCGGACATGGAGGTGCTCCAAACGTAGGGATGGTTTCTGTCCAGATTCGCGTGGGGTGGCAACTTCCAGACTCACCAATGGATATACGAGTCAGATGAAAGGGAGATGAATTCGAGAAAGTGCATGGAGTTTGCGGGTCCGGATGAAGCGTGTCAGTTGTGGCCGGGCAGCAGGATATCCGTGATGGTATACGCAGGAACGGTGACGGTGAACTCATTGCCGGGGATGGAAAATGGAGACGGCGCCACCGCGGCTTCCGCCGTGAACTGATCGCTGCCGTAGTCGAAGCGCTTTCCTTGAGTGCCGATGGCTCCGTTCTTGAACGTTACTTTGACGGTGACAGGCGCCTTCGGATCTTTGTTGACGAGCATGAGCCCGAGATAGCTGTCGCGGCGGCGCGCGGCATGCACGCTGACGAGAGACGAGTTGGAAGACGCATCGAGCAGCAAGTCGCCGGGACTATGCGCCAGGATGTGCAGCATCTGAAATCCGTAGTAGGCAGGCCCCATTTTCTTGCGGTCTGCAGACAACATGGAGTCACCATACATCTCGCTCCAATTGATGTTGACCGAGCCGGATTCAACGAGAAGGGCGTAGAAATCCGCGAGCCAAAGCGCTCTTACGACAGGATGCTCGACCTTTAACCATGTAGCGATGCCGGCCGGCGCGAAGGCCAACTTGGGAAGATGGTTGACGGGGCAGAATTTCTTGTATTCGTCGAGCATGGGAGTGAGCAGAAGGCTGATGATATTGGCCTGGTTGTAGCCGGAGTTGCTGAGCAGGCCGGCTTCATCCAGGGTCTTCCAGTCGGGCGGAAGGAGCGGCTGCATTGTCCAGTCGAAGGTGACAAAGTCGAGGCTCGGGCATGCGCCTTTCAAGACGCCGCGGTTCCAATCGGGCGCCCAGTCGTGGCTGTTCGGATCGGGGCTGGGAGGAACAGTGAATGCGGCGCCGATCTGAATGGAGGGGTCTACGGCTTTCATGGCCTGGGCGAAGGCTTTCAGGTTCTCGGCATAAGACGATGGAGACAGCTTGGCGTCACTCTTCAGCTTGGCGAAGTCCTTTGGGCTGGTTGGCGGGGTGGCATGGAGGTCGGGATTGCCAGTGTGGTCGCCGCCATAATAACCGTTGTTGAAGACCTCGTCGCCGATTTGCCAGAGCTTGAATCCGAACGGCTTTGGATGCTGGATGCGGAGGAAGTTGAGGCCGTCATCGCTGGCGAGCGGGGCCTCGCCGCGAAGCACGGCCCAATAGCCGACAGTATGCCAATCTTCTCCAGACGCATCTTTGCCCAGGGCCAGCGAATTGGCGGCATCGCCATTGGCGTAAGCAACCCATGCGGCGGCTTCGGCTGGTTGGCCACCCCCATCTCCATCAAAGTTGGCTCCGTAATTGACCACTATCACGGCCTGGCCGAGACGTTCGGCGAAAAGCGCGAAGCTGGGGAAGTTGCTTTCGGGTGCGAAGTAGCCGGGCTCTGCGCCTTTGTAACGCGTGGTGGTTTTGGTGGACCAATGGTAGAGGTCGGCCACGCCACGATTCCCCGGAAAGCGCGCGGCAGAAACGCCTGCGGCACGCAGGTAGGGGACGCCGGCCAGATTGAAGGTGTTGCCATCGAACGTGGGGGCGGGAACACCGAGGGACGTATCGGTAAGGACATTGACGGGCTTGGCGAGATCGATGGAAACACTCGCGTGGTTTTGCGCGAGCGCTGGCGCAGTCGGCAGCATAGAGAGATAGAACATGGCCGCGAGCACGCCGCAGGAGCCAGATGCGTTGCGCTCACAAAAGCATATCTTCCGGTTGTGGATCATGGGTTGGGCTGTCCTTTTCATGGGCGCGGCCGAAGACGCCTCCCAGGTAACCGGCAAGCATACCAAAGCCGCGGCTGCTTTCGCAGTTTAGTGCTTTAACGGTTTATCAGGGCACTTTTCGCACCAGTGGATGCGCGAGGTATGTATTCTTGGGGTGCGGAAAGTTTGGCAGCATGTGTTGAGCTTTTGACTTCCGCGAAGACCAATCGATAAGGAAGCTTTCGACGTGACTTCACAAATTGAAAAAAAGCGCAGCCTTGCGAGAACTCGGATTCAGACGAAGAGCTGCGGCATACTGGTGGCGTTTGCACTGACAGGTGCCATGCTGTGGGCGCAGAAGGCGGCTCACGTGGAAGTGAACTTGAAAACGGAAGTGGCTGTGGTGCCGGCGGCCGGCTACGGTGTGGGCATGAGCGTTTACGACAATGATTTCACCTCGCCTGGATTGCCGGAGAAGTTGAAGGCTGCCGGCGTTACAGCGCTGCGGTTTCCCGGCGGTTCTTATTCGGACGCCTACCATTGGAAGACGAATTCGGCGACCGTCGGCACCAAGCTCTACATCAATTCGAACGACACGTTCGATCACTTTATGGATATGAACGTGGTGCCCGCCGGCGTACAGGCGATTATCACGGTGAACTACGGCTCGAACGCGGCGGGGACCGGGGGCGGCGACGTTGCTGAAGCTGCGGATTGGGTTCGTTATGCGAACAAGGAAAAGGGCTGGAACATTCACTACTGGGAGATTGGGAACGAGATCGGTGGCAATGGCTACTTTGGACCGGGGTGGGAAGAGGACCTGCATGCGCCCTACGACAACCATCGGAAGGGTCAGTCGGCGCTATCGCAGACTGCTTACGGGAAGAACACGCTCGATTTCATTCGCGCCATGAAGTTGGTGGACCCAACGATCAAGATTGGCGTGAGTGTGGATATGCCGGACTCCAATCCTGGAACGGGCAATGAGGCTCTGTTCAAGGAGGTGAAGGACAAGATTGATTTTGTGATTGTGCACTGGTATCCGAAGACAAGCTCTACCGACCTGACGGTGACGGAAGATATCAAGCCCCAGGCTGCAGCTTTGCGCGAAGAACTTGCCAGGCATGCCGGAGCCTCGCAGAAGAACATTCCGTTTGCGATTACCGAGACGAATGGGGGTGGCAGCGGAGCAGGGCGCGCACTGTTTGCCACCGACATGTTTTTGACCTGGTTTGAGGCGGGCGCGTTTACGGTTGAGTGGCAGGAGATGCACAATGGTTTTCTCGCAGAGGTGAAGGAGGTCCCGCTCGATACTCCTTCCGAGGCGTACTACGGAATGCAGATGGCATCAACCGCGGCGCGGCCTGGCGATGTGCTGGTGGACGCGAGATCGAGCACACCGAAGCTTGCGGTGCACGCCGTAAAACGAAAGGATGGAGGAGTTGCCGTGGTGCTGATCAACAAGCATCCCAACCAGGCGTACGTGGTGAACATCGATCTTCCGGATGCCGCGCTGGCGGCGATCGGTACGCGGTACGACTTTGGCCGGGCCAACTTCAGCTTGAACAGTTTCTGGCCGGCGTCCGGGCCGACACAGTCGAAGCTTCAGGGCGTGGGAAACAGCTTTTCGGTCACAGTTCCAGCAACGAGCGAAAGCGTGCTGATTATTCCGGGGAAATAGCGGGGCTTTGTCTGACCGAGCGATGCCGGCTTACTGCGACTCGTCGAGAACTTCGATACCGGAGATGGTGGCGTTGTTCAGAATCGGCTCAAAGGTGAGATTGAGCTTTCCTTGTGCGGTCGGCTTCAAATGGTAGAAGGTCTTGGTCAGCGCATTCAGGCTGCCGGCTTCCTTGAAGATGTCGAAGTTGTCCAGAAGCGTATCCCCGTTGCACAAGACGCGAAACACGCGGCTGCCTGCACCGCCGACGCCGGAAGCGTGCGGCCCGAAGTAAAACTCTGCGAAGTGGAGCACCAGCGTGTAGCGATCCCGCGTGTCAACGGGGATGGCGTAGGTGAAATGGCCGTATCGTTCCGCGGCGAAGAGGTCGGGATCGGAAGATCCTCCGATCTGCTGGCGTTGAGACGAAAGGCGGCCGTTCATGTAGTAGTTGTCAGGGTGCCAGAACTGGCCGTTGTGATCCGTAAAGGACGTGGGCTGCGTGACCAGGCGAATGGGGAGCTGTTTGTGCGGAATCCCCGGCAGTACCTCCAGCGCATTGAGCGCGGCCGCTCCACGCTCGCTGTTAAAGCTGACGTGAAGGAGCCCGTCTTTGCCAGGGAATACGTCGCGGAAGATGCGTTCGTCGGCGATATTCTCACCGAGAGCGTCGGTATTGATTTCGAATCCGGATAGAACCTTATTTTCATTGATCCCTACGCTAAAACTGGCGGGGCTATCGCCGGAGCGGTCCGAGGTGACGAAATAGAGGTGCAGTTCGTACAGACCGGGTTGCAGAGGTATGTCGTAGGAGAAATCCCCTGTACGCCATTGCTCGAAAAGCAGAGGGTCACTGGTTCTGGCGATGAAGTTGGCGGGGCGGGTCCAGGTTCCTCCGTAGTGGAAGTACCGGTCGGAGTCCCATACGGCGCCCGCACTGTCGATCTGAGGTTTTCCGGTGTAACCGGCAATAACGCGAACCGGCAAGGTTGCCGCATTGGAGGGGACGGAAGGAGAAGGGGGAGGCGGTTGCACCGAAGCCGTTGCGGCGGTGGCAGTGGTGCCTTTGGCATTTCCGCCGGAATGAATGGCACGGTAGATAGCAGGAGCGGCAACGACAAAAATGGCAGCCAGAAGCAGGTAGAGCCATCCCCATCCCCTCAGCCAGAAGGGAAATCCGCCCGCATGGTTTTCGCCGTGGACCGGGAGCGCAGCTTCCGATTGAATGGAAAGGTCGGAGCGCAGATCGCCGGCGGCGGGCGCCTGGTCAACAAGGAGGGGTGGAGCTGGGGCCGCGCGATGCGTGAAGACCGGAACGTAGGTTCCCGAGGGAATCGACAGTTGTACGGGATGGTCTTTGCCCTCGTTGTCGTAGAACTCCTTCAGCCTCTTTCGCAGCCGATGAGCCTCGACCCGAGCGATGGCGTCCTCTCCGGCGTCAAAGGCAGTTTTCGACCGGCCAAAAACCTCAGTGGCAATATTGTATTCGTGTAGCTGATCGGTCTCGCCCTGAAAGTATTTCTCTCCGAGATAACGGACGAGACGTGAGAGCCGCGGCGATCGTGCCAATGCCTCCGCCACCGCGTCGAGTTCCTCGCGTTGCGCTTCCTGGGAAGGCAGAACGGAGTTTTCCGGCATGACCCAACTCCTGCTCGGCAGCAATGGTTCCTACAACCGCTGATGATAGCGGCCATTTGTACGCAATTGCAACGTAGTCATTGAAGCCTGTGAAACGGAGTAACTATTCATAGCGGAATCAGTGACGTACATGACTGTACATTGTTCGTGAAACATGGCCGTACAAGACCGTACAAGATTAACCTTTCGCATCGTCCGCTGGCGAACATAGGGTTTCGCAGTCAGCGATGCGACTGGTTTTCGAAGCGCGAATTCGTACCGGCGGGCACCGACAGGCGAAGCGTGACGGGTTTGGCGCAGATCAAGTTTGCCGGGCGTGAATGAGCGGGTCGTCCGGGGTGCGCAAGAGGACTGGCATTGTGTGCAAATTGAGATAGCAGGCACAAACGGGCCGGGGTAAGTTGCGTTCTGGCCTGAATCAAATCATTTACGTCGGTTGTGGAGATTTTCGCTGTTCGGATAACCACCCAGCAAGAATGAACCGAGACTTGCCCGCAGAGCAGAAGACCGGAGCGGGCATTTTTCAGGTTTGCATACAAAACCGATTTAGTCAGAGAGCCGGAAGTGCAGGCGCTCAAATTTGGAGGCATGTTTTGTCGAAGTCAATGATCCATCCACTCCGCAATTGGTATGCACAGCCGGGGACGCCGAGGCGGCTCTGGAGTGTCATTCTCTGGAATGCGGTCTTCATGCTGCTGGTCTATGGTGCGCAGGCGCAGACGACCTCATCGATTTCGGGCACTGTTCGCGATTCGGCCGAAGCCCTGGTTCCGGGCGCAAAGGTCATCCTGATGAATGAAACAACAAAAGGGACGCGGGACACCACGAGCAATGGCGAGGGATTCTTCGACTTTGTGGCCGTGCAACCCGCAACCTACAGCATTGTGATCACCAGGGCCGGCTTTGAGTCGTGGAAGGTGACGGGGATTGAGGTACATCCCGGCGACAGCCTGACGGTGCCGAAGATCCAGCTGAAGGTTGGCGCGATTGTGGAGTCGGTGGTGGTTACGGCCGAGGTGGCGGGCGTTACGCCCGACTCGCCCGAACACAGCACCCTGATTACCTCCGCCGATATCAGCCGGCTGTCAACAACGGGACGCGACGCGCTGGAACTGGTCAGCATCCTGCCGGGCTTTACGCAGAACGCCGGCACCGGGCTCCAGAACTCGGGTCCCGATTACACGACAACCGCCTTCGGATCAGGGAACCTGGGCAGTTTCGGCGCCAATGGCGCGGCCCCCCAAGGCGGGTTTGTGAACGTTACGACCGACGGCGCCAACGTGATTGATCCGGGCGACATGGGCGCCACGATTGCCACTGTCAATATGGACCAGGTGCAGGAAGTAAAGGTGCAGACCTCGAACTTCGGCGCCGATGAAGCCAAGGGACCGATTGTCATTAACGCGGTGGGCAAGTCAGGCGGCGCGGCGTATCACGGATCCCTCTATATTTACGCCCGAAACTCCATCTTCAACTCCAACGACTGGCTGTCGAACGACTCGGGTTCAGTCAATCCCGCCACGGGCAATTACGAACCGATTACCAAAACAGCAGCCAAGTATTTGTATCCGGGCGGAACGATAGGCGGACCGATCAAGATTCCGGGAACGCACTTCAACGAGAGCAAGCGGCTCACGTTCTGGGCAGGATTTGAAGATTATCAGCAGACCAGCAATACGAATGGGACCTTTGGCGGGCCGACCTTTGCCTTTATCCCGACACCCGCCATGCTGGGAAAGTCTTCAGCAGAGCCGGGCGTGTATGACTTGTCCACCGCTTCCCTTGCCAAGGCGCTCAATGTGAATGCCGACGATTTGCTCAAGAATTGCCCCCAGGACTATTCGCAGACACCGGCCTACTCGAACATCGGCGGCGACTGCTTCTCTCCCGCAGGGTCCCTTGACCAGAACGGAATACCGATTCCTTCAAACGGACCGAATGCCGGGCATTTGAACAGCATCAATTCCGCGATGACCACGTTCACGAACATGTATCCGGCCATTAACCGCACACCCCAGCCCGCCAACGGCTACGCTTCCGATGGCTACAACTGGGTGGATAATGTGCTGGCCACCAACAACGGTTTCCAGCTCCACACGCGTGTGGACGAAAACATCTCTGACAGCCTGAAGTTGTTCGGCGTTTACAACTGGGAGAAGGTCAACACCGAGATCCCGCTCAACAACATTTACTACAACCCACCAAGCACCATTCCCTACCCCGCGCCTCTCTATTCCAACGCCGGCTCGAATTACGGGTCGATCAACCTGACCAAGATTGTGAATGCCAGCACGACCAATGAGCTAATCGCGGCAGGCGTGTACTTCAATGAGCCCGAACAGTTCAAGGATCGCGCCGCGATCACGGATACCGGCACGCCCTGGGCAGCGGCAGGATACACGGGCGGAGTCTTCAAGTACGGCAACCAGTTGCCGCGCATTTACTCCTATGAAGGCATCGGCATTCCCAATTACTCGTTCGGCTATGTGCCCCCTGACGCGCAGGGCCAATATTTGCGCAAATCGTCGTGGGACGTGTCTGACAACTTTACCAAGATCTATCGTACCCACACGATCAAGGCGGGCGTTTACGTGGAGCAGACCCGCAACAACAATGTGCAGCTGGGCAGTGACGCGAATAGCACCGTTGCGTTCGATCGCTACAACGGTTGCCTTATCAATCAAAAGACGCCGACGCTGACCGGAAACACGGTGCCCAACACAAGTATGGGTAACACGGTGGGCAACTTCCTTATCGGCTGCCCGGGCGGATACAACCAGAGCACCGAGGATCCCACCCAGGATGTGTACTTCAACAGCCTGGAGTTTTATGCCACCGATGAGTGGAAGGTTAACTCAAAGCTGACACTGACCTACGGAATTCGTCTCTCCCATATTCCGCCCTGGGCGGATTCTCACGGCATTGGCGCGGCGGTTTGGGATCCAACCAAGTACAACCCGATCCAACCCGGCGTTTTCGACAAGAATGTGACCTCGGACACCTCCACGTATCCGGGCATCTCCTGGCATAAGTTGGACCCGAGTATTCCGGTTGCCGGCATGGGAAGCCGCGCGCTGTTTTATGCGCCGCGCGTGGGCCTGGCCTACGACCTCTATGGCAATGGCAAGACTGTCTTTCGCGGTGGTTGGGGAGCCTACCGGTCCCGCGATTCGGTCAACGCGGTGGGAGGGGCGGTGGACACTGCCCTGGACGTGGTGGATCACGGCATCTCAGGACAATATACGTGCACCCTGGACCAGTTAATGAATAGCTCGAATACCCCCACGGGCACTCAGGTTCTTCCATGCGGATACTATGGCGGAGCGGAATCGACCTTCAACTTTGGGGCGACGGCGATTACACATGGCAGCACGATCAGTGTGGCCGCCCTCGATACAAAGGACAACGAGGAGCCGGTGACCTACAACTACAACCTCACCGTGGACCAGCAGTTGCCCTTCGCTACTACGTTTGAACTGGCGTACGTGGGCAACCAGAGTACCGACCTTGTGAGACAGCAGTCCACCTATGGGCCCAGCATGCAAAACGTGAATGTGATTCCTCTGGGCGCGTTTTTCGGTCCCGACCCATTGACCGGGCAAACCATCCCGGCTTCGAACATTCCCAGCGCGAGTACGGCCGATTATCGTCCCTATCCCAACTACCAGAACGTGAATGTACTGGAGCACACCAATTGGGCCAATTACAACGCCATGCAGGTTTCACTGAACAAGCAGCGCGGCTCGCTGGTGTTTGGCGTCAATTACACTTGGTCAAAAGCTATGGGCGTGCGCGGTAACTACGACACCGGCTCCATCGGAGACCCGATCAACGCCCATCACGACTATGGAGTGGTTTCTTTCGACCGGCCCCAGGTGATCAACTTCACCTACTCCTACCAGGAGGGCAAGAAGTTCCACGGCAAGCGCGAGTTGGGCTGGATTCTGAACACCTGGGAGCTGTCGGGCATTACCAGTATCACGAGCGGTCCAGACATTTCCATCGCCAACAACAGCACCAACTTCGGCTTTACCGCAACGGCGGGTTTCCAGACGGACGCGTCGCGCACTACAAGCATCAGTATCCCGGCCAATGCCTCAACCTGGCTGGGCAGTTCCGACTACTCGCTGCAGCCGACGGTTACCTGCGATCCGCATGCAAACCTGCATTCGGCAATTCTGTCTGGGAATCAGGTTTCAAGGCAGTACGCCAATGGCAGTTGCTTCGGCCTACCGGCGCAGGGAACGCAGGGTTGGTGGAACCTTCCCGATGTGCACGGGCCGGCCTTCGAAAAGTCCGATCTTTCCATCTACAAGGACATCCAGATGACCGATCGCCAGAATCTTCAATTCCGCATGTCGGCATTCAACTTTCTCAACCATCCCATCCCGTCGTTCACCAACAACAGCGGCAACGCGCTGGCTTTGACTTTCGCAGATCCAACCTGCAATACCACCACCGGCGTCGGGTGCCTTTACTCGCAGCAGGCAGCCTTTGCGGGCCTTGCGCTGTCGAATGCCGGCTTTGGATACACGCCCTACAAGTGGGGTGTGCGCATTATTGAGTTTGGCTTGAAGTACAACTTCTAGACGCGTCGGACGAGGGTGCGACTTTGATTGCACCCTTGAGCACTCCACGCGGACGGGTTGGGGCAACGGAGCAAGGATAGCCGGTAGCCGGGACAGGAAACACAAGCAACACGCGGCGCAAGGCCGCATTTTTTGGAGGCTTCAGATGTTGACGAAAGACTGGATGAAGAGTTGGGCGGGGCCGCATGCGGGTTTGATGATGCTGACAATTGTGTGCCTGGTGGCGTCGCAGGCGGGGGCGCAAAGTAGCTCGTATGTGCCGGCGATCTCGATTACGTCCACAGGTACTGTGGCTGCGCCCGCGCTGACCGGCGACCTGGGCGATGTGGGTCTCGACGCCTGCGGCAATATCTACGCGGTGAACCAGGGCAGCGGGCAGGTGATCGAGATTCCCTATGGAGGCGGATCGGCGACGACCGTTCTTGGCGCAAACAGCTATGGTTCCATGTCCCTTTGGATCGACGGCGGAAAAGCCAACCTATTTGTCCTGCAGGGTTTTAATGGAAGCGTGACCAAGATTCCGATTTCAGGTTGTGTGCCGCAACTTGCTGCCAAGTCGAGCATCAGCATAGGAGACCTGGGCCCCATCAGTTACTACTGGGGCGGTTCCGCCGTAGCGACAGATGTTTCCGACGATTTGTTTATCGCGACCAACGGCGCTTGCTGCGCGTCAAACAACGAATTGCTTGAGGAGAGTTCCTCCGGTTCATCCGGCGCCACGCTCCTGACGAGTCTGGCGAATCCGATCACCTCAATCGCGGTGGATGCAAATGGGAATATCTATTATGTCTCCGGCGGCGCCCTGTATGAACTGGCGGTGACCACGCCAGCCACATCCTCAGCGCTGGCAATCTACAGTGCGACACCAGTTTCGTTTGGAAAAGGCTATACGAGCGTGGTGGGAGTTTCGCTGGACGGGGCGGGAAATCTTTACGTGGCCGACCAAGGGACAGGCGGATATTACGCCAGCAATGGTTACTACCCGGAGTTGTATTTTTCGTCGGTGCTGTATGAGATTCCGTATGAGACAACAACGACAACCACGGGCGGAACGACCACGACCACGTCGGCGTTGAATCCGGCGGATCAGTATATTGTTGTTCAGGGCTCGGGCACAGCCAACCCATTCACATTGACAAACGCCGTGGCGATTGCTCCCTCAGGGAATATCTTTTTTGCCAACAACGGATCATCGGTCAACGAATTAACGTTGTTTAGCGTCAATTTCGGTTCCACTGCGGTAGGAAGCACCGGCGGCGCAACCGTGAACGTGGCTTTCAACGGCGCGGAGACTCCCGCATCGATTGCGTTTTCCGCGAACGCCAGTTTCGCCAGCACGGGCGGCACCTGCGTGGCGAACACTGCGTACAAGGTAGGCTCTTCCTGCACAATCACTGCCAATTTCACGCCCGCTTCTCCTGGCGTTGCAACCGGAGGAGTGATTCTGCTCGACGCCAAGAGCGATGTTCTGGGTACGGTCTATCTCGAAGGCACGGGCGCGGGCGCCGGTTTGACGCTGGATACCGGCACGATCTCTTCAGTGGGCGGTGGCTTCACTACGCCGACCTCCGCTGCGCTGGATGCGGCCGGAAACAGCTACTTTGCCGATGCGGGCAGCAATGCGGTTCTTGAGTTCAAGCCGGGTAGCACGACCGCAATCTCGCTCGGCACCGGCCTCAGCAAGCCTTCCGGAGTGGCCGTGGATGGAGCTGGCAACGTCCTTATTGCCGACACGGGAAACAACCAGATCGTGGAAGTGCCGATGGTGAACGGGACATTGAGCAATTCGGCGCAGGTCACGATCGTTACAGCTTCGATTACAGTCAAAGGCACTGCCACGCCGACTCCAATTGCGGGCGCGGTGCTCAGCGGCCCCACAGGAATCACCGTGGATGGGGCGGGGAATCTGTACATCGCGGATACGGGAAACAATCGGATCGTGTTTGTTCCCTACAAGGGAACATGGGATGTGGCAGCGGCGTCGGCTGTGGGTTCGGGTTTGACCGGACCTCTCGCGACGGCCGTCGACCCTTCGGGGAATCTCTACGTTGCCAGTTCCGGGAGCGGCCAATTGTTTCGCTTGCCTGCGCCTCTCTCAAGCGGTATCGAGCAACTGGTTGCGGTGGGTGATAGCAACCCTTCCGCGCTGGCGACGGATGCGTCAGGGAGCCTTTTCGTTGTCGATCAAGGTGCGGGGACGATCCTGCGGATTCCCAGCATCTCCGGCGCGCTGGACCCCAATGCAGCGATCGAAGTTGGAATCGGAATCGCCAATCCCTATGGCCTGGCAGTCGATCCGTACGGCAACATCTATGTGTCCGAGAGTACGACGGCTTCAGCATCCTTGATTACACGGACCAGCACCACGGAGGCATTTGGCGACTGGGCCGTGAATTCACCCAGCGGACCCTTGCCGATCAAGGTGGAAAACGAGGGGAACGAGGCTCTGATCTTCGGTTCGCCCTTCTACACCGGCAGCGGAGATACTGCGGACTTCAGCTTGAGTGCTACGCCGAGCAGCGTCTGCGCCAATGGCGGAAGCGTGGCCGTGGGTGCAGGCTGCGAACTGGATGCAACCTTCAAACCAACCGCGTCCGGAGCACAGTCGGAGACCCTGGTCTTCAGCAGCAACGCAAAGAATGCGGCCGCGCCGCAGGTGCTTCTGAGCGGCAACGGAGCCGCCGAAGTGAGCACGGCAACAGCGCTGGCGATTACCTCTCCGACCAACGGCACACCGTTCTTCGGCGAGCCCGTTACGCTTACGGCAACGGTTACGTCGTCCAGCGGCACACCCACGGGAAGTGCAGAACTTCTGGTGGATGGAGTCATAACCGGGGAATCTGCGCTAAGCGCCGGCGGCGTCGCGACATTCCAACTGGCTACGGGTCTGACCGGAGGGAATCATTCTCTGCAGGCCGTCTATCTCGGGTCGAGCTCGTTCGACGGAAGCACCTCGTCGATTCTGTCGATTGCTGTAAGCACTGCGCCCACCACGTCTACGTTGGTGATCACAGCACCGTTCACCAATCCTTACAGCGCCGTGGTGGGCTCTTCAGTTACCTTCAACATTACCGTCAACTCGACAGGCGTCGGCATTCCCACGGGAACCGTCACGTTCTCTACAGGGAGCACGACACTGGGCGTTGTCACTCTGGCTCCGGCCACCGGAGGCACCTTCCAGGCAACGCTCTCCACCACGGCACTGCCAGTTGGCACAGATGTTGTGTATATCGTGTATAGCGGAGACGCAAACTACCAGCGGTCGGCGGTTTCAGGAACGGTGATCGTAGTGAGCACGGCTGAATTGGCTGAAACCGCCAGCGGTACGACGCTCACGAGCAGCATTTCCAACGACAGCACCATTACCTTTACCGACACTCCCTACGGAGGATGGCAGGGCGTGGTTGGGTATCAATGCGTGACTTCTTCACTGCCGGCGAATGCCATCTGCGTCTTTTCGCCGGGGCAAGTAACGGTGCGGGCCAGCACGCCCGGCGCTCCCTATCCGCCTGCGACGACAGTGTTGAAGGTGGTGGTGAACAATCCGCCCAATTCTCCGGCGACGAGTTCGATGTTATGGTGGCTGGGCGGGCTGACCGGTCTGCTGCTGCTCTGGACCCGGCGGCGCATGACGCGCGGAGCCTGGGGCGCGATCACAATGTTGGCCGGGTTGATTCTGCTTGCCGGCGCGGCCACTGGGCTCATGGCTTGCAATAGCGGGATTGCGTTTGCAACGCCCGCGGGCACAAGCACGGTGACGGTGTATGCTTCGGCCGACCCGTATCTCTCGGTTGCGAATAACACAACTCAGTCGTGCGGCATCATTCCGGGAAGTACCCCTCCCACTGCGAGCCCCAAGCTTGCACCCTGCTCGCAGCAGACCTTCCAGGTCTCGCTCACGGTGCAGTAGGCGGCGGCTTTTCTGCGGCAATGACCCGGATCGCGCAAGCGATTCGGGCCTTTGCCGTTTCAGCGGGGTTCGGGGCCAGCTCGACCGCTTGTTGTGGTCGGCTTATGAAGCCGATGTGTGCTTTGCGAACCAGTCAGCTAGTTCGGCTTCAGTGATTTCACCTGCTGCGAGCGCCCAGAAGGTAAGAACACGGTCTTCTTTCGTCGCAGTCAGTTTGAGACCGTTCAACCGCAGGAATGTCACGGAAACGGTGAACGCGGTGCGTTTGTTTCCGTCGACGAAGGGGTGGTTTGCGACGATACCTTTGGCATAGGAGGCCGCGAACTGGGCCAGGGAGGGAGTCTCCTCAGAATATGCAAAGAGATTCTTGGGACGTGCCAATGCTGACTCCAACAACCCCAGATCGCGCACGCCTTCCGGGCCGCCGTGCAGCATGAGCGCCTCTTCGTGCATGGCGAGGACCACATCCAGCCTGATCCAAACTGGCTCGTTCACTCGGCAAGCCTTTGCAACACGTCACGATTCTCACGCATCACCTCGCGGGCTGCCTCCATCTGCGTGGCAAAGTCCTGATCGAACGGCACCAGGTGAATGCCCTGGGGGCCCTCTGTGATGTGGAGAGTGTCGCCCTTACCTATTTTTAGCCGGGCAAGAGTCTCCTTGGGAAGAATGACGCCGGCGGAGTTGCCAATGGCGATGATCTTGGTGGTTGTGGGCATGTAGCGCCTCCATTACCGCCGAGTATAACATAAGTTATAACGTCAAATTATCGCCAGTCGTCGAGGGCGTTGGCCAGGCCCTCATTCATGATGGTGTCAAACCCGGTGTGCTTCTTGATGAAGATCTCTGAGAAGGCACGGTCCTGGCGAAGGAGGATTGCCTGTAGACGGACCAGCTCGAGGAGGGCAAGGAAGATGGCGATCAGGGTTTTCTCAGAGCGGGTATTGCTGAGCAGGCGGCGGAGGGCGATGGGCTTGTCTTCCAGGGTGAGGCGGCGGGCGAGAAACTGGATCATCTGGCCCACGGTCGCGGAATCCTCCTCAAGGTCCAGGACTGGACGCTTGCGGGCGCGCTCAAGGATATCGCGGAAGATGCGGACCAGGTCGACGGTGTCGGCGGCGATCTCAGGTTCCGCGGCGATGTCGTCGGCGAATTCACGAGAGCCGGGATTAGACCAAGTGGCTGCTTCGAGCATCTGCTTCTGCTGCAGCATCTGTGCGGCATTCTTGAAGCGCTCATGCTCGAGGAGACGCTCAACCAGCTCGCGGCGGGGATCCTCGGCGGCATCGTTGGGACCGGAGGGCGCGCGCGGAAGAAGCATTTTGCTCTTGATGTGGATGAGCAGCGATGCGGTGTAAATGAACTCCCCGGCCACGTCCATGTCGCCGGCCTTGAGCTGATTGACATAGGCCAGGAACTGGGCGGTGATTTTGGCGATGGGGATGTCGTAGATGTCGATATCCTGCTTGCGGATCAGGTCGAGGAGAAGGTCGAGGGGGCCGTCATAGACCTGGCCCACAGAAACGGAAAATGGAGATTCATCGGACTTGCCGTCCGGCTTTTTCTGCTTCGAGGGTTGTGGAACTGCTGGTTTCTGTTCCGGAGCCGGCGGCGAGGTGAGGACGAGCGCGGGTACCGGCGGCAGATCCGGCGTGGGGATTGGCTCGGCTGCGGTGGTTTCCGGATTGGTGGGCTGATCGGTCAATGCGGCTTCTTTCAGACTTCCGCGCAGTCTAGCGGCTGGCCGGGGTCATTTGCATGGCTGCCCGGACCTGGTGCATGGTCTCCTCGGCGCGGACGCGGGCGCGGCTGGAGCCATCTTCGAGGATATCCCTCACTTGTTCGTGAGAAAAGCCGGCTCGGCGGGCCTGGATAGGTTCGAGTACCTGCACGAGGGCGTCGGCGGCCCAGCTCTTGCACTGAATGCAACCGATTCCGGCCGTGCGGCAGCCTTCATAAACGCTGACCAACGTCTCCGGAGTGGAAAAGACCTTATGCAGATCGCCCACCGGGCACTTGTCGGGATCGCCAGGGTCGGTGCGGCGGACGCGGGCCGGGTCAGTGACCATGGTCTTCAGTTTCTGGCGGACCACTGGTTCGAGATCGGTGAGCAGGATGGTGTTGCCGTAGCTCTTGGACATCTTGCGTCCGTCTGTGCCGGGAAGCTTGGGCGAAGGGGTGTGCAAGACCCGTGGCTCGGGAAGGACTTCGACACCGGCGAGCCTGTAGAACTGGTTGAAGCGGCGCGCCACCTCGCGAGTGAGCTCGACGTGGGCGGTCTGATCGTTGCCAACGGGAACGAATTTGGGCTGGTACATGAGGATGTCGGACGCCATGAGCAGCGGATAGCCGAGGAATCCGATGTTCGACAGGTCCTTGTGGGCGAGGTTTTCCTGCTGCTCTTTGTAGCTGGGGACCCGCTCCAGCCAGCCGAGGGGGGTAATCATGCCCAGCAGCAGATAAAGCTCGGCGTGCTGCAGGACTTTGCTCTGCAGGAAAAGCACGCTGCGGGTGGGGTCGAGGCCGGCGGCTAGGTAATCGAGCATCACGTCAACGGTGTTCGCGACGATCTGTGAGGGGTCGGCGTAGTCGGAGGTGAGGGCGTGCCAGTCGGCGATGAAGAAGTAGCATTCGTAGTCGTCCTGGAGCTTGACCCAGTTAGCGAGGGCGCCCATGTAATTGCCAAGGTGGAGCTTGCCGGTGGGGCGCATGCCGCTGAGAACGCGGGGACGGGACGATGAGATTGCGGGTTCGGGCATTTTTGCTTTTCGATTCCGGAAAATAGTGTCTCGATTGATTCTATCGGGTCCCGGTGCGCCAACTTTGGGTCCCGGGTGCTTTTATCCTGACCGTTAAATGTGGGAGAGCGCGAAGTAAACCAGGGCAAGGGATGGAGTGAGGAACAGGCGCAGGATGACGGGGCCGATGAAGATCATGAGCAGATAGCTGGCCCACATGGGGACTCGGTCGTAGGTCTGCACCGCGTTGTAGGGCAGCAGGTTGCGTAGGATGCGGCTGCCGTCGAGTGGCGGGATGGGCAGCAGGTTGAAGAAGAAGAGGACCAGGTTCACCTTGATGGCCAGGCGGCAGAGAATCACGAGGGCTTCTACGTTGGTGAGCACGTCGCCTTGCTGGGGGAGTTGGCCCTGAAAGAGAATGACGACGGCGAGGACTGCGCAGGCACCAAAGACGATCAGCAGGTTGGAGGCGGGTCCAGCCAGAGTGGTGAGGTTGTCATCGCGAACGATTTTCTGGAAGTTGCGAGTGATGACCGGGGTGGGCTTGGCCCAGCCGATCAAAAAGCCTCCAAAAAAGCTCAACCCGATGAAGCGGAAGATGATGATCATTGCCGGAACAAGAAGGGTGCCGAAGGGGTCGATATGAGCCAACGGATTGAGGGTGACACGGCCCATTTCGCGCGCGGTCTGGTCGCCGAGGCGGGAGGCCATCCAGGCGTGGGCGCATTCATGAACGCTCAGCGAAAAGATAAGCAGCACAAACTCGAAGACGGCAATGATCAGGTCGCCAGATTGCAAACGAGTACTCCGCGGGGCTGAAAGCTCAGGGTAGCATGCACCGCTCTGCTGGCTCAGGCGCGGTCGGCGGGGAAGTTGCCTATTGCTTCGCCGGGGGCGACGCTGTGGCCGGCGAGGACGATGGCGTGGCTGGCGATGCGGGCACCGGGACCGATGACGGTGGGCACAAGGGTGACATGCTCGTAGTTGTCCGGCGCGTAGGTCTGAGAGTAGATGCGCGCGAAAGAGCCGATGACGGCGCCTTTGCCGATGGTGATGCCGCCGCGATCGTTCAGCAGCACACCCTGGCGGATGGTGACGCCGTCGCCAATGCTCAGGTTGTAGCCGTAGGTCAGGTCCACGCCGTGGTGGATTTTGACTCCCGAACCCATGTGGTCAAAGATGTGACGGCCTAACATGCAACGGAAACGAAGGCCGAGCCAGTGGTTGAGGCCGACGGGGGAGCGGTCAAACATTTGCCAGAACCAAAGAAGCGGCTTGCGCTGGTTGAAGCGGTCGCGGTCAACCTCGGGGAAGTGGCCAGCTTCAAGGGTGATGTTTTCGGGGTCGAGCGCGAGGCTGAGGACGTTGCCGGGGAGTTCAGAGGTGAGGGTGAGGTTGAGCTTGCCGCCGTGGGGACGACCGAGGTAGAGCTGGTAGAGCTGGTCGCGCACAATCTCGGCGCGCCGCTCCGGGGAGCTGTGCCGGACGAACTCGTCATCGAGGAACTGGAGCCAACGGCGGTAGACCTCTTCTGCCTCAGGCGCGGGATGCGGGGCGCTGCTCGGATTCGCTGTCATACGAATTGGACGATACACCACGGGGGTGGGATGCATCGAGTAGTGCGGGCCACGGTGTGGGATGGATTGGGGCGGAATGAGGGCCTGTGCGGCTTGGCGCTCTCCACCCAATGGAGGATGCGCGGGTGTAAGCGATTTGCATAGCATGACGGGACGGTGAGGACAGCGGACAAAAGCGGGCGGCAGATGGGCGTGTGGGCGGCGACGGCCGTTGTCACAGGCGAGTCCATTTCCCTCGGGATTTTTCTTACGCCTGCCGGGATGGCGAAGTCGCTGGGGTCGCCTGCGTTGCTGGGAGCGGTGTGGTGCGGCATGGCGGTGATGACGCTGGCCGGGGCGCTGTGCTTTACGGAGCTGGCGGTGCGGTATCCGCAGGCCGGCGGGGAGTATGTGTACCTGCGGCAGGGGTTTGGGCGTCGCGTGGCGTTTCTTTATGGATGGATGGCCGCGGTGGTGATGTATCCGGGCGTGGCCGCGGCGCTGTGCGTGGGGACGGTGCCGTATGTGCAGGTGCTGGTTCCTTTGCCAGGATGGCTGGCCAGGGCGTTGCCGGCACTGGCGCTGCTGGCGCTCGGGGCCGTGAATTATGTAGGAACGCGAGTGAGCTTCGGCGTGATGACCACGCTGAACTGGCTGAAGGTTCCGGTGCTGGTGGGGCTGGTGGTGTGGGCGCTGGTGTGGATGGGAACCCACGGGCAAGCCGCTGCGGCTAACCTGGCGCCTCTAGCAGCGCGGCGCGCGGGTTCCGACCCGCTGATTGGCGCGATTGCCGGGGCGGGCATCAGCGCGTTCTTCTGCTTCGGCGGCTGGTGGGAGGCGGGGAAGATTGCCGGCGAGGTGCGTGACCCGCGGCGAACGCTGCCGATTGCGTTTACGGGCGGTGTGCTGGTGGTGACGGCAATCTACCTGCTGGTGAGTTTTTCATTTGTCGCTGTGGTGCCGTTGGAGCAGATTCAAAGCAATACCGCATTTGTGGCGCAGTTTGGGCAGGCGCTGTTTGGAACTGCGGGCGGGCGCGTGCTGTCAGCCTGCGTGGTGCTTTGCGTATTGAGCGGGTTGATGGTGTTGAGCATGGCGGTGCCGCGGGTGACGTATGCGCTGGCGCGGGAAGAGGGCGGCGGCGAGGGGCGGACCGGACCTCTGGCTTTCTTTGGCCGTCTGCATCCGCGGTTTGGTTCGCCGGCGAACGCGGTGCTGCTGCAGACGGGGATGGCGCTGTCGGTGCTGGGGCTGGGAGCGTTCGACCGCATCCTGGCATTTATCATTTTTTCGGCAGTGGTATTTCTGGCGCTGACAGTGGCTACGCTGTTTCGTGTTGCGGAGCGGGTTCAGCGCTGGTGGTTCCCGTTGGCGCCGCTGGTGTTTTTGTTGACCAGTGGAGTGCTGGCGACGATGCTGTTGCTGCATAGTTTGTGGCCATCGCTGCTGGGCGCGGCGGTGGTGCTGGCGGGGTTGCCCGTGCGATGGCTGCTGGTGCGTCGAACCAAAATAACGCGGGTTGTTGCCGCGGAGAATCAATTTTCCTGAAATTCAATCCGAACAAGGAGAGAGATTATGCCTCATATCGCCCTTCCCCCTGACCTGCCGGGCATTCGCGGCGCCATGGCCTTCCGGCCAGAGACGGCAAGACCGCTGAATGCGCTGGTTGAAGTGCTGCTGACCGGCCCGAGCACGCTGAGCCGCGGCGAGCGCGAACTGATTGCCACCTATGTATCAAGCCGCAACTGCACGCATTATTGCCACAGCATTCACGGGATGATTGCGGCCGCGCACCTGGGCGGCGACGAGGCCCTGGTGAAGCAGGTGAAGACTGACTTCATGCAGGCCGCGGTGAGCCCAAAACTGAAGGCCCTGCTGACGATTGCCGGCAAGGTGCAACAGGACGGCAAGCTGGTGACTACTGCGGACGTGGAGGCCGCGCGCGTGCTGGGCGCGACCGACCTGGAGATTCACGATACGGTCCTGATTGCGGCTGCGTTCTGCATGTATAACCGCTACGTGGACGGGCTGGGCACGAACCAGCCGGACGACGAGGCGCTATATCGCGAGCGCGGCAAGCGTGTCGCTCGCGACGGGTATGTGACGGTGAGCGAAGAGTATCTGGCGAGCCACTCGCACGCAGCGCACTAAGGAGGGAATCATGGCCCATATTCAGTTGCCGGAGGGTCTTCCGGGAATCAGCGCTGGATTCGTCTTTCGTCCGGAGACGGCGAAGCCGATGCGCGCGCTGGCGCACGTGTTGCTATTTGAACCCAACTCGCTGACCGCGGCGGAACGCGAGTTGATTGCTACGTACGTGTCATCGAGAAACGACTGCCAGTTTTTCCAGTTGAGCCACGGAGCCGCTGCGGCAGCCCACCTTGGTGATCCATCGGTGGTGGAGCAGGTGAAGAAGGATTTTCTTGCCGCGCGCCTGTGAGCGAGAAGTTAAAGGCGCTGCTGGCGATTGCCGGAAAGGTACAGCAGGACGGCAAGCTGGTGACGACCGCGGACGTTGAGGCGGCGCGGAAGCTGGGCGCGACCGATATCGAGATTCACGACACGGTGCTGATTGCCGCCGCGTTCTCCATGTACAACCGCTATGTGGACGGGTTGGGCACCTGGCAACCGCGCGACCAGGCGATGTATGCGCAGATGGGCAGGCACTTGGCCGATGAAGGATACAAGGAACCTTCGATTCGGCAGCCGGTAGCCGCAGGATAGTGAAATTGCCGGGATACGCAAAAGGGGACAGGCAATAGCCTGTCCCCTTTTAGTTGCAAATGCCGCACGCTGCGCTTATCGGCGGGCCTGGATGGTCTTGGGGTTTACGCCCGATTTTTTCATGGCGCGTTTGGCGGCGATGGCGTGCATCTCCTTGCCCATGGGGGATTGATTGATGCCCAACTGGAGGGCGAGGTTGATGATATTGCTGGTGCCCCAGTAGAGAGCGAGTCCCGAGGCGTAGTGCCACAGAATAAAGCCGAAGAACACAGGCATCATGAAGGCCATCATGCGGCGCTGAGCGGGGTCCATGCCGGGCGAGGGCGTGATGTACTGCGTTAGAAACATGCTACCGATGATGAGGATGGGCAGGATGTGGAGGGCGTCGGGTGAGGAGAGATCGGTGAGCCAGAACCAGTGGGACTGGCGCAGTTCGATGACGTTGGAGAGAACCTCAAAGTAGGCGATAAACAGCGGCATTTGCACGATCATGGGCAGACAGCCGCCGACCATGTTGATGCCCTCGGCCTGGTGGAGAGCCATGATCTCCGCGTTCATCTCAGCTTTTTTCGGATCGTTGATCTTGAGATGCGCATAGCGTTTCTTGATGGCATCGACCTTGGGCTGGATGCGCATCATCTTCAGCGAAGACTTCATCATGATGAAGCGCGTGGGCAGCATGATGAGGTTGAAGACGGCGGTGAAGATAATAATGGACCAGCCCCAGTTGTAGGGGCCGGCGCCAAGCAGCCCATGCAGGAAGCGCAGCGCCATGTAAAGCGGCTTGGCGACGATGCCGAGCCAGCCATAGTGGATGAGCGGCTCGAGCGATTGGCCGCTGGCCTGACCGTCAGGCCCAATAGCGTGGATGGTTTTGAGCACATCCATCTGCTTGGGGCCGGCATACAGGCGGAGGCGGGTGAAGCCGCTCTGGTCTCCCGCGGCGAGCCCGATTACGTCAGCCGGCTTCTTCTGGCTGTTCGGGTCGCTCAGGTCGCTGGGCAGGTCGATTGCGTGGTGGAGGCTGACAACCGAGGCGCGTTCGGGATCGCCGGGAAGAAAGGCCGCGGTAAAGTAGAGATCGGTGATGGCGGCGTACTGGTAGGGCTGGTCCTGGGTGTTGTTGCCACTTACCTTGGACGCGGGTTGCAGGTCCTGCTTGCCATCGATGGACCAGGCAAATTGAGAATTCAGAGAGGTTCGCAACTGGGCGCGGGTGGTGGACGAGGGAAGGAACTCTTCCATATCGCCGAGTCCGGAGGGCCATTGCACCAGAGCGCGGACGGGTACGCCGTTGCGCTTGACTTCCGTTTCAACGCTGACCACGTAGCTGGAGTCAAAGCTGAAGGTCTTGACTACGTCGAGGCCGTTGGCGGCGAAGTGGAAGGTCAGAGATGCGGGGGCAAGGACAAAACCAGTAGCGGAAGGCTGATAGAGCGCCTGGTTCAACTGCTGTGTAAGCGCCGGCTCATAGGTGAACAGGGAGAGCGGGAGGCCGAAGCGCGCCGCGGCCTGGGGCTGGACCATATCCAGGGTTTTGCCCGCGCTGTCTTTGTAGTCCTTCAGGATCCAATGAAGAACCTGCGCGCCGCGATTGGTGAATACGATGCGGACGCGCTCGTTTTCAACCGTGGTCTGAGTCTCAGCGGTGGCGAGGACAGCCGGTGTGGCTGAGGGAGGACTGATGGAAGCGGCAGCGGATTGTGGCCCGGATTGCTGCCCGGCGACGGCGCCCTGCGCTGCCGGCTGCTGCGGCTGGGACTGGGTTGCGGAAGTGGGCGCAGGCGGCTTGGGCTTGAAAAAGTACTGGTAGCCGAGCAGGGCCACGAGCATGAGCACAAAGAAGGCCATTGTGGAGCGCATGTCGCCGCCACTTCCGCTGCCGCCGGGGCCTTGAGTCTGGAGATTAGGATTGCGAATTTCGGGCAAAGGATACTTCCTATCAATTCAAAGGGGCAGCCAATCGGGCGGCCGCTCTTCCTATGGTAACGGTTCGTGGGGAAAAGGTCTTGGCATGGCAACGGGCGGTACAGGGTCTAGGCCTCCGTGAGCGAAAGGGTGACAGCGCAGAAGCCTCCAGAACGCCAGCGCCGAGCCGCGCAGGGGTCCGTGCGTGGCGATCGCCGTGGCGGCGTAATCCGAACAAGTGGGCAGGTAGCGGCAGCCTCCCGGGGCGAGTAAATGGAGCGCCGGGGAGAGCCAGCGTTGATAGAAAGCGAGGATGGCGAGCAACAGGCGCGTCATAGTGCGGGCGATGCCGGGGCGGGATGGTGAACACGAGCGCGAGCCACCTCGGCTCTGGCCTGATGAAGGATACGCACAATCTCAGCTTCAAGTTTCGCAAATTCGAGGGTCAGCAGGATGCGGCGGGGATGGAAGATGAGATCGCAACCCTGGGGCAATAGGTCCACGTGACGGCGGAGAGCCTCGCGCATGCGGCGCTTTATCCGGTTGCGCTCATGGGCCTTGCCAAGGACCTTTCCCGCAGTAAGGCCGACGCGGGGGACTAACGGCTGGCAGGGAGAGCCCCCTGCATTGGGCAGCGGCAGCTGGATTTGTGGAGCGAGGAACCAGCTCATGGATGCGGATTGACGCTTCCGGCTTGCGGCATAGGCCCGCTGATAGTCGGCGTGCTTGCGGAGGCGCGCACCGGAAAGGGATTGAACGGGGGGCTTGTGCTGAGCAGGGTTGGGAGGGGTGTTCATGACTTTGCCGATGAGGGGTCTAGCCGGGGCGAATGCGATGCGCAACACCCTCCGGCTGAGACAGAACAGCGGAACGAGCTAGTCGCGGAAGCCAGCACTGACGGCAACGCGTTTGCGGCCGATGGCGCGACGGCGGCTCAGTACGGCTGCGCCGCTCTTGGTCTTCATACGCGCGCGGAAGCCGTGTGTCTTGACCCGCTTGCGGCGATTCGGTTGAAATGTGCGCTTGGGCATGAAAATGCGCTCCTGTTTCCTGGTGAAAATCTGGGCCTTGACGGCAAGTATCAAGTGTATCGCAGGTTGGGCCAGGAATCCAGCGGGAACTGCAGGACGGGACAAATACGCGCCATGCCGTCCCTTCGAACCAGGAACGGAAGAGCGCAAGGCGAGAAGGGAAAAACCGCGCACCGCAGAGTTGCATAAACGCGAAAAAGCCCCGAAATTTTCGGTTCAGGAAGTGACGCTGGTAACCGGTCCAGATGAGTTTCACCATCCTTGGTGCAACTGATTGACGGTACCCAAAAGTTATGTGAAAGAGAGATTGCAACGCTCTCTAAATGTGGTACTCTTGGGACCGTTCAAGAAAGTTTCCAGCGTCCCACGGAACGAGTTTCATCCAAGGCCCCGAGTTCAAATCCAGGGGTCGTCATCGGCATTCAGGCAGACGTGAGCGGCTGTTGGACGAGAAGCCCCAAGCTTTTCGCCGAGAGAGAGCCGTTGCCAAAATACCGCACATGAACCGTACCGGCCGTACATAGGCGGCGCAGGCAAGGATTAGATCGATGGCATTCGCAATTTCGCAGGCAACGGTACTGAACCCCTGGATACAAATACTTTCCTCACTCGAGAAGAAGGTGATTCGCCAGTCTTTTGAAACCTGGCTGAAACCAACGCGGTATAGCCACGCCGCGGGCCGCACGCTTTATGTACGCGTGCCTTCGCCGGAGTTCCAGCACATTGGCGACAAATACGGCGACCTGATTCAAGAGGCCATCGATCTGCAGTCGCTGGAGTTCGACGACGTTTGTTTTGTGACGGCCGAGGAAGACCCGTCAATTCCGCCGCAACGCAAGGACGGGGGCTTCGGCCCGGTTCCAGCGCACGCGCCGGCGGCGCCACCGGCCCCGACCTCCAGGACACCGGAGCAGGCGCGGTTCGACTGGTCAACCGCAGCGCAACTGAATGCGCGCTACACGTTCGATAATTTTGTGATCGGCAACGGCAACCAGTTTGCGCGTGCTGCCTCGCTGGCTGTGGCCGAGCGCCCGTCGCGGGCTTACAATCCCCTGTTCCTGTATGGCGGCGTGGGCATGGGCAAGACCCACCTGATGCACGCCATCGGTCACGAGGTGAAGCGGCGCCAGCCCTCGGCAAGCATCTGCTATGTCTCGGCGGAAAAATTCACCAACGAGATGATCACATCGCTGCGCAACGACCGCATGACGAGCTTCCGCGATCGCTTCCGCACCGTGGACGTGCTGCTGATCGACGACATTCAATTCATTGCGCAAAAGGAGCGCACGCAGGAAGAGTTCTTCCACACCTTCAATGCGCTGCACGAGAGCATGAAGCAGATTGTGATTGCTTCGGATCGGCCGCCAAAGGAGTTGGCGGAGATTGAAGACCGGCTGCGCTCGCGCTTCGAGTGGGGATTGATTGCCGACATTCAGCCGCCGGATCTTGAGACCAAGGTTGCGATTCTGCAGAAGAAGGCAGAGAGCGAACAGGTGCAGTTGCCAACGGACGTGGCGCTCTTTGTGGCGTCGAATGTGCGCACCAATGTGCGCGAGCTGGAAGGCGCCTTGGTGCGGCTGATCGCGTGGTGCCAGTTGAACCGCATGGAGATCACGCTGGCGTCGACGCAGCAGTGCCTGAAACAGTTCATCGACATGCAGGTGCGCAAGATTACGATCGAGGCGATTCAGCGCGCAGTGTCGGAGCAATTCGGCATGCGGGTGAGCGATCTGAAGCAGAAGAACAACTCGCGGAATGTGGTGGTGCCGCGGCAGATTGCCATGTACCTGGCCAAGCAGATGACCGAGGCGAGCTTGCCGGAGATTGGGCGGCAATTCGGGAACAAGCACCACACCACGGTGATGCATTCGATCGGCAAAATCGACGAGCTGCGCAGGACCGATAAGGACCTGCACCGGACGCTGAACAAGCTGCAGGAGCTGCTGAACGGGTAAGCCACCTGCGGTGGGGCCAACTTGCCTTCGGCTACCCCCAAGGAAGAAGGCGCGGCTCTGGATACCTTGCTCGTCGAACCGACGCAGCTACCGCACGTTAGCGAACGAATGAAGCCCACATCGCTGGATGGCGATGTGGGCTTCATTCATCGGTGGCTTGCTCCGGTCATTAACTCCACAAACAGTTTTTCAAAGCGCGGGAGATCGACGTCGACCTGCGCGTGGACCAGGCGGACGCCGGTAGTGGGCTTGAACTGCTCGGTCCAGGTGAGCGTGTCGCCGTAGCTGGGGCCGTGGCTCAGATCGATGTCCATGTAGAGCTGCTTCTCCTTGGTGATGAGCGTGGGATCGAGCCACGCACCGGCCGCCAGCTCGTCCCACATGTAATAGCGCTCCTGATTCCACGCGGCGATGTAACGCGCGGTGGGCGATTGGGATTTGGCGATCTCGTCGACCAACTTCTGCGTGAAGGGCGCCTTGATGGAGACATCGACGGTGGTGACGTCGACGCGCGGCCAGGCGGCGCGGAGCACGATGTGCGCGGCCTCGGGATCGAACCAGAAGTTGAACTCATGGCGCGGACTGGTGGCGAATTCCGGATCGTCGGTCTGCGGGTTGAGACTCCCACCCATCACCACAAGGCCCTGCGTAAGCGCGGCAAACTCCGGGTCGATGGAGATGGCGAGCGCGATGTTGGTGAGCGGGCCGGCCGCATAGATGGTGACCTGGTGCGGGTGAGCGTGGACCTGGCGGACCAGGAAGTGAGCGGCGTCTTCGTCGATTGGCTTGAGGGTCGGAAGGCCCTCGGGCAGCGGCGGAATGTCGTAAGCGCCGTGCGCCTGGAAATGGTCCGGGGTCATGGGCGTGACGCCGGCCGCCGTTTCGACAAGCGTGGTGGGGCCCTGTCCCCACGCTCCCAGCCAGGAGACCTTGCCATCGAGCGCGGAGGACAGGCGCGTCTCCTGCTCGGTGCGGATGAGCGGGAAGACGGCGCCCTTTGCCACGGGCACATCGGCGTGGCCGGTCAGCTCCAGCATGCGCAGGGTGTGCAGGGTCTCCTCATCGCGCCAGGCGTTGCCGGTGACCATGGTGATGCCAAGCACTTTGACCTGCGGCGCCTGGAGCAGCGTGAGCATGGCCATTTGGTTGGAACCGCCGGGCCCGGAGCCGTCCTGATCGATGAGGACGAGACGGGTTTGGGCAGAAGCAAGGGTGGGTGCGAGGGCGAGGAGAAGCAGTAGGGGTACGGGTCTCATTGATGGGTATTGTGGCATACTCGCGGCGACCGGCTGCGGACTACCTGCGAGAGAAGCCGCGGGGTTTCAGGGGAGGCGCCACGGGCAGGTCGGTCTTGCCTGCTGGATAGACGGCGAGGAAGCGGTCCTGGCCTTCACCGGAGCTTGCCGTCTCGACGCCTTCGATCCCGCGGAAGGCCATGTGCATCAGGCGGCGCTCGCGGCTATTCATGGGTGGGAAGGCGAAGGGAATGCCGGAGCGGAGGACTTTCTCAGCGGCGGTTTCAGCCTGGAGGCGCAACTCCTGGGCGCGGAGGGCCTTGAAGTTGGCGGCATCGAAGCTCACCAGGTCGTACTCGCGCTGGTCGAGGCGGAGAATCTGCGCGGCGATGGTTTCAAGGGCGCGGAGCAGCTCGCCGTTATGCTGGGTGACGAGCGGCGTGTCGGGTCCAGCCAGCTCGACGTAGATCTGACGAGCCTCGACGCCTTCGGGGTCGCGGGCACCGTCGCCGGCGGTGATGCGGTACTTGAGGCGCAATCCGCCGAGCTTGTTGAGGGAGGCGAGGAAATCAGCTATCTTTTGCGCGGCTTGTTGCAGATCGGCGATTGGCATGACAAATCAGTATCGCAGAG
>Ga0302319_10004145_pt1 | contig 29973 bp, 25 predicted proteins | sample Bog_T0_2_FD_203319 | JGI IMG/M metagenome (GOLD analysis project Ga0302319, IMG submission 203319) | Peat permafrost microbial communities from Stordalen Mire near Abisko, Sweden - Bog_T0_2 | ecosystem: Environmental > Terrestrial > Soil > Wetlands > Peat | place: Sweden: Abisko, Stordalen Mire... | reverse complement strand
CCCGCTGGACATCAAGAAGCGCAGTGAGGAATTTGAAGGCGCGCCCGCTTGGGAGCTTTACGACCGGGGCGCGGAGGAACTCCTCTACCATTTGAAGAATAATCCGGTGCAAGTCCAGCCGGTCGCCCTGGCCAGCGAGGGGGATGGCAACACCGACCATCTGGCGCGCGCCATCACCACCCGAATCAGCACGAGCTCCTTCGAAGCGGTCAAAGTGTGCTTGGAAGAAGCCGCTGCCAACCAGGCCATGGCCCTGGAAAAAGGCATGATCGTCCTGTCCACCGCCGTGGCGGGCGGTCCTTTCATCGGTCTGTTGGGCACCGTTTGGGGCGTCATGTCCACCTTCGCCGGCATCGCGGAGTCAAAACAGGCCAGCCTGACGGCCATGGCTCCCGGCGTGGCCGCGGCCCTGGTCGCCACGGTCACCGGCTTGCTGGTGGCCATTCCGGCCATGTTTGCCTATAACTTCATGGTGACCACCATCCGGCACGTCACGCAGGAGTTGGACGGCTTTGCCACGCGCTACGCCAACCAGTTGGAGCACATGTACGTGGACAACCGCGACATCGAGGAGAAGCTCGCCAGCGCCCTGAAGCGCCGCGATGCCGATCCCAAGTTCTAATGGCTGGCACGGACCGCAAAATCTCGTCCATGAAAAAGTGTTCGCATACTGCGCACGAATCGCTGACGGAGTTGAACATCACGCCGTTGCTGGACCTGGCGTTTGTGCTGCTGGTGATTTTCATCATCACCACCATCCCGCCCGTCAAGGACATGGACTTGAAGCTGCCCAATGCCTCCAAGCATGAAAAAGACCCGCCCCGCAAGGCGCATTACATTTCCGTGCAAGCCGATGGCCTGTTGTTTCTCGACCGGGAAGACCTGAAGATGGAGGATTTGCTGGGAAGAATCCTCAGCCTGCGCGATGCGGATCCGGACATTCATGTGATTGTGCGTGGCGACGCCAAGACCCATTACAAACAAATCCGTGCGGTGCTGGATCTATGCCAGCAGGCCAATCTGGCCAAGGTGGAACTGGCCACGGAAATTGCCAAATGAAGCCGGCCCGATTCATCCTGCATCTTTCACCCCTCATCTTTAACTAAGATGCTGCCCCAAACCCAAATCCGCAAAAAGAAGAACTCCTCGAAGGTCAATCTGATCATTTCGCTGGTCTTTCACAGCTTGTTGATCGGTGCGGGGCTCTATTTTGCCGCGCGCGAGGGATTGCTGGGCAAGGAGATAAAAAAGCTGGCCGTGGAAATGGTGAAGGAGGAGAAACCCAAGGAAAAACCCAAAGAACCCGACAAACCAAAAATAGTGGAGCCGCCCAAGGAACTGCCCAAGGAGGTGCCAAAAGTGGTGGAGGAAACCCGCCCGCCGCCCCCCACCGAGCAGCCCGTCGTGGCCCCGCCGCCATCGGACGTGGCGGATTTCAATTTCACAGATGGAGCCCACACCGTGAACACGGAGAAAGACCCGGTACTCTTGTACAAGGGACGCGTGGAATATGCCTTGCGCTCCAAATGGGACCGGCCAGAAAACATGGACGATGAAAAATACGAGGCCGAGGTGCAGGTGCAGGTGGACCAGGCGGGCGGTTTGAGCCACATGGTCTGGCTGAAAGGCAGCGGCAACGCAAAATGGGACCAGAGCGTCAAGGATGTCTTCAAGGTGGTGCAAAGCATGGACACCCGGCCGCCCACCAATTTCCCGCCCCAGGTGACCATTCGCTTTGATGTGGAAACGCTGCAAGATACCGAACCGGTGATGTGATGCCATGAGCCTGAAAAAATCAACCCGCCGCGGGCACGGCACGATGACGGAACTGAACATCACCCCGTTGCTGGACCTGGTGTTTGTGCTGCTGGTGATTTTCATCATCACCACGCCCCAGCTGGTCAACAACCTGGAAATGAACCTGCCCTCCGGCCAGCCGCCGCCGCCGAGCCAGGACAAGCCCAAGGTCACCCGCATTGAAGTGGCCGACAACGGCCAGATCACCCTTGACAAGGAAGTGGTCACCGTCGCCCAACTGCGGGAAAAGCTGGCCGAGTTGAAAGCCGGCAACCCGGACCTGCCCGTGGTGGTCAAAGGTTCGGACGACGTGGAATACCAGGGCATGGTTTACGTGCTGGACACCCTCCAACAGCTTGAGATCACCAAAGTCGGCCTGGCCACGCAGTAGTTTTTTTCTTAAAGTCGCCTGGATTTTTTCCGATACAGGACGATAGTTCCGTGGGTGATCAGCATCCTGCGGGAAACGATTGGCGGGAAACCATCTTGGGATTTGACTATGCGTGGAAAAATACTGGCGGTGGATGATCAGCCAGATCAGTTGCAGCTGGTTGATGAATTATTGAAAGAAGAAGGGTTTGTCGTGGGCACCGCAGCCGACGGTTGGGAAGCGCTGAACACGGTTCAACGCTTTCACCCCGACCTGATTCTGGTGGATGCCTCCATGCCCAAAATGAATGGCTTCACGCTCTGCGAGGCGCTGCGCAACAACGCCGCCACCGCGGCCATCCCCATCATCATGCTGACCGCCCTGCGCAGTCATTTCGGCCAGCTCAACGCCCTGGCGCACGGTGCCGATGCGTATTTGACCAAGCCGTTCAAGGTGGACGAGCTCGTGGCAAAAATCGCCGAGTTGCTGTCCCGGACGCGAGCCGAGTCGATTGCCCCACGAAACCCGCGAAGCACCCGAAAATAAAACCAAAGCCACCGGCGCGCAAGATTCGCGCTTCATTCGCGGATCCAAACCTGCTTTCATTGGGCATGGTTCCGTGCGTGCTGTTTGAGGATGAACACTTGCTGGCGGTCAACAAGCCCGCCGGCTGGAACACCCACGCCCCGTCGCCCCACGCCGGCGAGGGCATCTATGACTGGCTCAAAGCGCGCGAACCGCGTTGGGCTTCCCTCGCCATTCTGCACCGCCTGGATAAGGAAACCAGTGGCGTGATGGTTTTTGGCAAAACCCCGGCGGCCAATCGCTCCCTGACCGAACAGTTCGCCACGCGCCGGCTCCGAAAACAATACCTGCTGCTCACGGATCGGGCCGTTCCCCGCCAGCCTTTCACCGCGCAAAGCACCCTGCTTCGCGTGGGCGAGAAATACGCCAGCCACCCGGGCGGCGAACCGGCCGAAACGCGGTTTGTGCCGGTGTTGGACGCGAAATTTGCCATCCACTCCGCCGGTTTGAAAATGGTGTGCGCGGAGCCGTTGACCGGCCGCACCCACCAGATTCGCGTCCACGCGGCCGAAAACGGATTCCCCATTTTGGGCGACACCCTCTACGGCGGCACAGCGGCCGCCCGCGTTTTTCTTCATGCCAGTGAAATTGCCTTTGCACATCCGGTCACCCATGCGCCCATGGTCCTGGCGGCTCCGGTGAGTTTTGATGCCGAACCGCGTCTGGCTTTGCGCCAGGCCATGATTGAGCCCGGGGCTACGAACGCCTTCCGACTGATCCATGGTGCCAGCGACGGCTGGGCTGGCTGGTATCTGGACAAGCTGGGCGACTTTCTCCTTTCCCAGGCCGAAACGCCGCTGACCTCCGCCCAACAAACGGAACTGGCGCGTCTGTCAACCCGGCTGGCCATCCGCGGCGCATACCACAAACTGCTTTCGCGTCAGGTCCGTCGTTCCACCCCGGTGGCCGCCTCGCCGCAGCTGGTTTGGGGCGAGGCGGCCCCGGCGGCTTTTCAAATCTTGGAAAACGGCATTCATTACGAGTTAAGCTTCAACGAAGGCTATTCCGTGGGCTTGTTCTTGGATCAGCGTGACAACCGGCGGCGGTTGCTGGCGAACCCAGGCTCGTTGTTTGCCTCCACGCGCACGCCGGAAGTGCTGAATGTGTTCGCCTACACTTGCGGCTTTTCGGTCTGTGCCGCCAAGGCTGGCGCGCGCGTGACCAGCCTCGATTTATCCAAAAAATACCTGGAATGGGGCCGTCGCAATTTTGCGCTGAACGGGTTGGATTCCGCGCAACATGATTTTATCTACGGCGATGCCTTTGATTGGCTGCACCGGTTGGGGAAAAAAAGCCGGGCTTTTGACGTGGTGGTGCTGGATCCCCCCACGTTCTCTCAATCAAAGGCATCCGGCGTTTTTCGCGTCGAGCGCGATTTGGGTGATCTAGTGGCTGCGGCATTGCGGGTACTCAAGCCAGGCGGCTGGCTGCTGGCCTGCGCCAATGCCGCTGACTGGTTGCCCGAAAAATTCATGGCCAGCCTGGAAACTGCCGTGCAAAACAACGGTCAAAGCATTGAAATACAACGCTATGCGCCACAGCCGCCCGATTTTCCCATCCACCGGACTGAGCCGGCGTATCTAAAAACGGCCTGGCTCAAAGTAAAGTGAAGTCCAATTTCCAAAACCTGTTTGTGTCCCGTAATCGTACACGCACGATACAGTTGTGGGCATTGCCCAGACAGTCCTTGGCTTGAGTGTTTGCCAGCAACCCATCGAAACCGCATATAAATCGGTGGCTATTCGGAATAGAAAAAATTTGCTGGAGTTGGCATTGAGGTTGCTTAATATGATAGTGTGGTTGCGGCAGGCAATCAAGTGAACGAAATGTAATTATTAATAAACCCGCCAGCCGTATTGTTCCACCACATGCACAGGAAAAACAGTAAAATGAAACAGACCAAGACAATGCGTAAAGCGGGCTTCACCCTCGTTGAAATCATGATTGTGGTGGCCATCATCGGCTTGCTCGCAGCGATTGCGATTCCAAACTTCGTGAAGGCGCGTTCCAACTCACAGGCCAGTGCCTGCATCAACAACCTCCGTCAGATGGACGCGGCGTGCAATGAGTGGGCCTTGGAAAAAGGCAAAACCACCACCCAGACCTTAGCCCTCTCCAGCGACTTGACGCCCTATATCAAGATGAACGCCGCAGGCAGCCTTCCTCCGTGCCCGGCCGGCGGAACTTATACGCTTACGGCTGTAGGCACAAGCCCGACCTGCTCCTTGAGCGTCGGGGTCACTCCCGCTCACATCCTCCCGTAACATAAGGTGGAATTGCAACCCCGGTGCATCTGCATCGGGGTTTTTTATTTCCATGTCTGGCGGGGTGTCTTGATACTGTCCTTAAACATGGCTTCCCCCACGGCGAAAAACGGGGGCGGGCCGGCGGGAGGAGGCGCAGTGATCCGTGTGAATATAAGGATAGTGCGCAGATGCACCGGCCTGGAAATTGAGCGGTTTACAATGGCACCGAACGTGCTACCTTACTTCTGCGCGGTTCCAGCAGGCAATTCCGTGAACAAAACAGTCATTATATAACCGCCTGCTGGTCGTTCACGCCGCTTTGACAACATATGAAAACGACCCGGATAAAAGTTGGTCTGGGCGGGTTCACTCTAGTGGAGATCATGATTGTGGTGGCCATCATTGGTTTATTGGTGGCTATCGCCGTCCCTAACTATATTAGAGCCCGTGCCAACACGCAGGCAAATTCCTGCATTAACAACATGCGACAAATTGATGCGGCCGTGCAACAATTCGCGATTGAGAATGGTAGAACGGTGGGATCTACCATCACTTACCCGACGGAGCTGACGGCCTACATCAAACTGAATTCAGTCAGCTCAATCCCCACTTGTCCTGCCGGGGGAACTTACACCGTCGCACCAGTGGGCAACATTCCTTCGGTTCTTTGCTCCCTAGGTTCGACGGTGAGTCCGCCACACGTGCAGTAGTGTTTTGACCCGGCACAGCGCCAGGCAATCCGCTTGGCGCTTTTTTGCGCCTGGGGGAAAGTTCTTTGTTTTGTTGCTTTCCTCGTGGCGACAAACGGTTTATAAACCAGCCGATGGCTCGTCCGCGTTTAATGGGTTGGTGTCTGATGCTGATCACGCTGCTTGTGTATTTGCCGGTGGTGCGAAACGGTTTTCTGAACTTCGACGACAACGATTACGTCACGGAAAATCAGATGGTGCAACCCGGCATTACTTGGACGGGCGTAAAATGGGCATTGGTTTCGTGGCATGCCAGCAATTGGCATCCACTAACCTGGCTGTCACACATGGCTGATTGCGAACTGTTTGGGCTAAACCCGGCCGGGCATCATTTGGTCAACCTCCTGTTTCATGCGGCCAATGCCGGGCTGTTATTCCTGTTATGGTTGCGCCTGACCCATGCCCTATGGCCCAGCGCCATCATCGCCGCTTTGTTCGCCTGGCATCCGCTGCATGTGGAATCCGTGGCGTGGATCGCGGAGCGCAAAGATGTCTTGAGCACCTTCTTTGCGTTGCTGGCCCTGTCCAGCTATGTTCGTCACGTTCAAGATGCCACGCGCGGTCCTGGTTGGCTGGCGTTGCTGTTCTTTGGTTTGGGATTGATGTGCAAGCCCATGCTCGTGACCCTGCCATTTGTGCTGCTGCTGCTGGACTTTTGGCCACTCCAGAGGAATCAACTCCTCTGGCGGTTGGGCGTGGAAAAATGGCCTTTTTTTTTGCTCGCCGCCGCTTCTTGTGTGGTTACGGTCATCGCCCAGCGGGCCGAGGCCATTGCGCCGCTGGCAAAATATTCTCTCGGCGTGCGTTTCGAAAATGTGGTTACGGCTTACGTCAGATACCTGTATAAAGCCATCTGGCCCACCAAGCTCGCTGTGTTTTATCCCTTGATCCCGCCCGCCTGGCCGGCCGTGGTCCTGTCCGCCGGCGTCTTGGCAGCAGTTTCACTTTGGGTTTGGCGGGCCAAGTCCCAACCCTACCTCCTCGTCGGCTGGCTCTGGTTTTTGGGAACGCTGGTGCCAGTCATTGGTTGGGTCCAGGTGGGCGACCAGGCTCTGGCCGACCGCTATACCTATTTCCCGTTGATTGGCATTTTTTTCGCCGGCGTTTGGCTGATGAACGATTGGGCACAAGGTTTTCATTGGTCGAGCCGATGGCTGACCGCCGCGGCCGGGTTGACGCTGGCAGCTTGTGTGGGGGTGACCGAACATCAACTGTCTTTCTGGCGCAACAGTGAAACCCTGTTCTGCCACGCCTTGGCGGTTACTCCGGACAATGCTCCGGCCCGGTTGAATTTGGGCGAGGCGCTCCAAGAGGAAAATCGCCCCACGGAAGCGCTGGCGGAATATTTTAAAGCCCTGCGTATGGATCCGCACCGTCCTGAAATTTACCACAATATTGGCCGCCTCCTCAGCGACGAGGGCCGGCCTGGGGAGGCCTTGAAATATTGCCGCCAAGCCGTGGCGTTGAACGGGCGATCACCCCTGTCCCATGACGGGTTGGGGGTTGTGCTCGCGGAATTGGGCCGCTACCCGGAAGCCCTCCTGGAGTTTTCCGAGGCAACGCGACTGGACCCCGGTTCCGCCGCGCCCCATTTTCAAGCCGGAAGAGTGTTGCTCAAACAGGGCCTGGAGGTCGAAGCCGTGACTCAATTTCATACCGCCCTGCGGTTGGATCCAGATAATGTGAAGATGTTGATTTATACCGCCCGCGTCCTTGCCGCCAGCCAAAATCCGTCCGCACGCGACGGCCCCGAAGCCGTGGTGCTGGCCCAGCGCGCCGCCCAACTGGCCGGCGGTCAACCGGTCGTGTTGGACACTCTGGCCATGGCTTGCGCCCAAACCGGACATTTTGAGGAAGCCATCCAATTGGCCCGCCAGGCCATGGCGGCCGCGCATGGCCTCGGCAACCAGGACGACTTCACCAATATTCAACAGCGGCTGGAGTTGTATCAGCAACATCAACCCGCCAGGCTGTCCCGGTTACAACCCTGAACCTATGGCGTCGTGTTCCAATTCGTGCCAGGCTGCTGGTTTTGAGCTCACACCGCCCGGCCAAACTCCAGCATCTGCGCCTTCCGGCGCCCGCTTTGGCCAACCATGGGTCGTTGCCGGGCTGTTATTTCTCGCCACGCTGGCCTTGTTTTCGCCGGTGCTTGGCAGCGATTTCATTGATTACGACGACACCGTGTATGTCTTTCAAAATGAGCATGTCGCCCGCGGATTCACTTGGGCGGGAGTGAAATATGCGTTCACCACCCTCGACGGTGCCATCTGGATGCCGTTGACGTGGCTTTCCTATTTCTTGGACACCACCCTTTTTGGAACGGGGCCGGCGGGGTACCATTTCACCAGCGTGGCCTTTCATTCCGCAAGCGCGGCACTCCTCTTTCTGGCGCTGCAACGAATGACCCGGCAGATTTGGCCGGCATTATTCGTAGCTGTGCTGTTTGCCTGGCACCCGCAACGCTCGGAGTCGGTTGCCTGGGTGGCGGAACGGAAGGATGTGGTGTGCGTGTTTTTCTGGATGCTCGGGCTGCTGGCTTACTCGTGGTACGCTGTGCGGCCTGGTCCCGGTCGCATGGCTTGGGTGGGGGGATGCCTTGTGCTGGGGGGGCTCGCCAAGCCGATGGTCGTATCGTTTCCTTTGATTTTGCTCTTGCTGGATTTCTGGCCGCTCCAGCGCTGTGGTGGCGGTATGGTGGAACTCCGGGGCAGAGTCTGGCCGCTGGTCCGGGAAAAACTACCCTTGCTGGTCATCGTGGTGCCGCTGGCGATGCTGGCGGTTTGGGGGCAAAGCCAGCAAGGCGCGGTCGCCCCGGTGCATTTTGCGTGGTATCTCAAACTGTTCCGCGTGTTCGAGAATTTGGGGTTTTACTGCCAGTCGTTTTTCGTGCCATCGGGTTTGGCCATCGTGTACCGGGTGGAAAAGCTCAAATATCTTCATTGTGTGCTGACAGGGGGGGCGCTGACGGCGGTCAGCCTGCTGGTCTTGTGGCGGGCCTGGCGCTGGCCGTGGCTGGTTTTGGGGTGGTTTTGGTTTTTATTTGCCGTGGCCCCCGTGGCCGGTTTTTTCCGGGTGGGCACCATCACCGTGGCCGATCGTTACAGCTATTTGCCCTCCGTCGGGCTGGCTGTGGCCGTGGTTTGGTCCCTGGTGGTGATCGGCGATCACGGTCCGGGCATTCGCCGCGCGATGACGAGCCTGCTGGCCCTGTGGGTTGTGGTTTGCGCGCTGGCCACCCGGGCGGATTTGCCGCGCTGGCGGGACTCGTACTCGGTTTTTATGAGCGCCTATTATCACGGCGCGCACTATGTGGCCTGCGACCATGCTGCCTCCTTCCTCTACGCCCGCCATGATTTTCAAGGTTCGCTCGCCGCCTGCGACCGTGGCTTGGAGACTTCCGACTGCATCTCCCTCTACAACACCCGCGCCTACGATTATCTCATGCTGGGTAATTTGGACCAGGCGCTGACTAATTTTAATCAAGCCCTCCGGTTTTCCCCGGATTATGCCGATGCCTATTACGGACGGGCGATGGTCCATCTCCGGCGCAACCAATTTGCCGAAGCCCGGGAGGATGCGGCCAACCATCTTAAATATGGGGGCAAACTGGATCTTAAAGCGCTCAAGCTTCCCCCCCCGTAGGATTGTGCGCAGTAACCCAAATAAACCAATGTGAATCCGTGAATCCCAATGAAACGCCACCACGCCCAAGTTTGGAAACCCGCAATCCGTTGGTTTGCCAGCTTTTCCGGCCGATGATTTTGATTGCTTCAACCCGGTCTTTGTTTATAAAACAAGTACTGTATTCTCTTGGCAACTTGAACTTGAGTCACGGTGGCAAATGAACAATAGTACCATACTGAGAACCGAAAAACTCCGCGTGGAATATCGCAGCCGGGAAATGCGCCAGGCCACCAAGGTCGCTTTGCGGGGCTTGGATTTGGAAGTTGCGGCCGGGGAGGTCTTTGGTTTTCTCGGGCCCAATGGCGCGGGAAAAACCACGACCATGAACGTTTTGCTTGGCTTTGTCCCTCCCACCAGCGGTGCCGCCAGCCTTTTCGGCATTGATGTCCGCCAGCCCATCGCCCGCCAGCGCATCGGCTACCTGCCAGAACTGACCTACTATTATAAATTCCTCACCGCCGAGGAATTGTTGCGGTTCTATGCAAAAATTTTCGGCTTGTCCCGGGCGGTCACCGATCAACGGATTGCCGCACTGCTCAAGCTGGTGGAACTCGAGGCGGCGGCCAAACGTCCCATCCGATCCTATTCCAAAGGCATGCAGCAACGTGTGGGGCTCGCCCAGGCGCTGATCAACAATCCCGATTTGCTGATTCTGGATGAGCCCACCAGCGGCTTGGACCCCTTGGGCCGCATGAAAGTTCGGGAAATCATCCAGCGGCTGAAAAATGAAGGCAAAACCGTGTTTTTCTCCTCCCATGAGCTCGGGGAAGTGGAATCGGTTTGCGACCGGGTGGCGATTATTCACGAAGGCGAATTGAAAGCCCTCGGCCGGGTGGCCGACATCACCGGCACCCATGCCAATCTGGAAAAGGCGTTTCTCGACATTATTGGTTTTAAATCCTAATTCCGCGCCATGAAGAATATTTTTGCCGTCGCCGGCGTCGTGATCAAGGAACTCTATCGCCGCAAGGATTTTTACGTCCTGTTCATTATCACCGTGGTGATCTGCGGCGTGATGGCTTCCATCAACATCTTCAACGACGCGCACATCGTGCGCTACCTCAAGGCCATCAGCCTGCTCTTGATTTGGATTTCCTCCCTGGTGATCGCCATCACCACCACCGCCCGGCAGATTCCCGCAGAACGCGAAAATCGCACCCTCTTGCCGCTCCTGGCCAAACCGCTCACCCGGGTGGAACTGGTCTTGGGCAAATTTCTGGGCTGCTGGCTGGCCTGCGGCCTGACCCTGGTCTGCTTTTATGTTTTCTTCGGCTTGCTGGCCGTCAGCCGCGAACACCACTGGTCGGCGGGTGGTTATTTTGAGGCCATCCTGCTCCACTGGTTCCTGCTGGGCATCATCACCGCCATGGCCCTGCTGGGCTCGCTCGTCTTCGCCGCGCCGTCCTCCAATTCCACCATTTGCTTTGTGGTGGTCATCGGCATCATGTTCGCCGGCCGCCATCTGGATCAGGTGGCCGTCACCCTGTCCGAACCCGTTCGCATCCTGGTTAACGCCCTCTACTATTGTCTTCCCCACCTCGAATTTTATGACGTCCGCGACCTGGTGATCCACAACTGGCCGCCCGTGGCGTTCCAATATGTGGGTCTGGCGCTGCTCTACGCCGTTTTTTACATGGCCGTTTTCCTGATCGGCGCCTGCCTGGTCTTCCGGCGCAAGCCCGTTAACTGACATGACCGCGCCCCGCCCCCAGATCCTGTTGCTGGTCGCGCTGCTGGTGGCTTGTTTTGGCCTCGCGGCGCGGCTGGGACCGCAATTCCAAGCCTGGCCCGGCAGCCGCAACACCGGCGATATTTTGAATGTGGTGCTGGGGGAAAGCCGCCGGCTCTTTGCCAAGTCAGCCTTCGCGGAAGCCGACAAGTATTACCATGCCGGATATTATCCCACCATGTTCGATGACAATACCGCATTTCAAACCGCCCACATGGCGGCGGATACCGGCGCGGTCAAGAGCCAGAATCAGGGGGACGAGCAGGGATTCCTCGGCCAACCCCGCAACTGGCTTGACGCTTTTGGCCGTAATTTCATGCCCAACCGCCACACCCATTTAGATGAGGGGGGGGCGGATGACCTGGGTGACAGTGAGGATGTGCGTGAGATTTTGCCCTGGATGAAGTTATCCGCCGATTTGGATCCCGACAATGTCGAGACCTATACCGTGACCGCTTACTGGCTCCGTCAGCGCATGCACAATGTGCCCGAGGCCGAGGCCGTTTTGCATGAAGGCCTGCGGAACTGTCCGGAAAGCCCCGAACTGTTTTTCGAACTCGGGCGGCTTTATTTTGAATACTATCATGATCGCGACCGGTCCCGGAATGTTTGGGAACATGGCGTGCGCTTGTGGCTCAAACTGGACCCGCAAGTCCGCCTGGGGCATCAGCCCATTCGCGACTTGGTGGGGGATTGGGTGAACCGCCCCACCAATCTCGTCCCCGCCCAGCAGGCAAACCCCCTCTGCATGGAGCAACTCTGCACCCACCTGTCCAAACTGGAAGAACAGGCCGACCATCTGCCCCAGGCCATTGAATGGCTCGCCGCCGCAAAAAAAGTAGCCGTCCAGCCCGGATCCATTCAACAGTGGATGGACACCTTGAATTACAAGCTCGGCCAGGAATTGAACCCGGTTCTCAAACCCTTGTTTTGAACCCGGCTGGACCGGCTAGGGTAGGCTTCGTCATACCGGAGGCACGGGGCATTAGCCGCCCCGGGTGCCCCGGATATAAATCGGGAGCAAAAGTGTTGCTTCCCGCATGGTTTTGGCGTAAAAAATTGGGGATGACAATTTCCAAGCTGCCGCCCTTTCTCTGTGCGCTCGCCGTGGGCGCAAGTTGTATCACGTCTCACGCCGATGATAATCCTGCCCAAGCGGCCGCCCGGATTGCGTTGGCCAAGCAGCTTTTTGAAGCCGATGGCAGCACCAATGTGTCGGTCCCGGTGATCACCGTTACGGCCACCAATTGGTCCTCGCCCGAGACGCCGGTGGCCGTTCTGGCCAAGCCGCGCGCGGAGACCGGCCAGGAGCAGGCCGAGCAAAAAGCCGCGCAAGCCAGGGCCGCCGCCGAGGCCAAGGCCAAGGCCAAAGCCGACCAGGCCGCTGCCGACGCCCGGGCCAGGCAGGCCGCTGCTGATTTGAAGGCGAAGCACGAGGCGGACCAGCAGTTGGCGGCGCAGAAAGCCGCGCAAGCCAGGGCGGCGGCCGCCCAGGCCGAAGCCGATGCCAAGGCCAAACAGGAGGCGGAGAAGAAACTGGCGGAACAGCAGGCCGCGCAAGCCCGGGCGGAGAAAGCCGCCGCGGATGCCCGGGCCAAACAAGCAGCGGAGGAGAAACTGGCCGAACAAAAAGCCGCGCAAGCCCAGGCGGAAAAAGCCGCCGCCGCCCCAGCCCAAGCCACGGCCGCTGCGGAAACCCAGCCGGTGCCAGCCGGTGATAATGCCGCCCAGGCTGCCGCGCGCCTGGCCCTGGCGAAACAGATGTTTGAAACCGACCACGCGGCCGCGACGCCAGCCGCGCCGGCCACCGCCGTCGTCAAGCCGGACGCCGCCGAACAGAAGCAGGCGGAACAGTTGGCGGAGGCGCAAGCCAAGGCCGAAAAAGCCGCCGCCGCCGCCCAGGCCAGGCAGGCGGCCGCCGAGGCCAAAGCCCGGCAGGAAGCGGAGAAGAAACTCGCGGAACAGCAGGCCGCGCAAGCCCGGGCGGAGAAAGCCGCGGACGAGGCGAAGGCCAGACAGGCCGCAGCCGATTTGAAAGCCCGGCAGGAAGCGGAAAAAAAACTCGCAGAACAGCAGGCGGCCCAGCTCCGGGCGGAGAAAGCCGCCGAGGAAGCCAAGGCCAGGCAGGCAGCCATCGATTTGAAGGCCCAGCAGGCGGCGGAGAAGAAGCTGGCGGAACAGCAGGCGGCCCAAGCCAAGACTGCCACCCAAGTCAGCGCGCCCCCAGTGGCGCAACCCGTGCCATCGGGCAGCGGGGATAATTCCGCGCAAGCGGCCGCGCGCACCGCGTTAGCCAAGCAAATGTTTGAAGCCGGCACAGAATCCACCGCTCCAGCCGCCGCCCCCAGCCAGCACGCCCCGGCCACGGAAGCCAAAGTGAAACCGGAAAAGGCGCACGCCAAGGCCAGGCCTGAGGTGGCCAAGCCCGCCCTGGCCGGAGAAAACGCGCTGCCCGAGGAACCCGCCATGGAAGCGGATCCGGCCCTGGCTCGCGCCCAGGCTCAGGCCAAGGCGGACAAGGCGGCGGCGCTGGCTGCCAACGGCCAGCAGCCGGCAGCCAAAACCGTGGCGCCCGTGGTTGCCACCGCGCCCGTGGCCAGGAAAACCCCGGACGTCCTGCCGGTGCCGGTGGTCAATTCAGACTATGTCGGCAAGGATCTCGGCATGAAACCCATTGCCGCCCCGGATCTCCCCATCAGCGCCAGCAAGGAAGCGCAGTTGCGGGACCTCCTTTCCAAATACAAGGCCGACCTGATCACGCCCGAGGAATACCACCGCCAACGCGCGGCCATTTTGGCCCAGTAACCATTCCCTTTACCCAGCCCGCAGGAGTGCCCCGGCGGGCTTTTTTGTGTCCGAGCGGTCTGCCCAGGGCCGCAAGCCGGCAGGTTTTGTCACCTATTTGTGACTTGGTTGTCACCTGATTGGAATTGTGTGACGAAACGGCGCGTGACATTCTATGGTCCGTGAAGTCTCGTATTTTAGTTGTCGATGATGAGCCGGAAGCCGTTGAACTCGTTGAATTCAACTTAAAGCAGGCCGGCTATGCCGTCAGTACGGCGGTGGACGGCGCGGAAGCGCTGAAAAAGGCGCGGTCGCAAACGCCTGACATGATCGTGTTGGATGTGATGCTGCCCGAAATGGATGGATTTGAGATCTGCAAAACCCTGCGCGGCGAGGCCGCCACGGCCCGCACGCCCATCCTGATGCTTACGGCCAAGGCGGCGGAGATTGACCGGGTGCTGGGCCTGGAACTGGGCGCGGATGATTACCTGACCAAGCCGTTCAGTCCGCGCGAACTGCTGTTGCGCATCAAAAAAATCCTGGCGCGCGGGCAGGTCGAGGAAAAGCCCAAGGACATTTTGCGGTTTGGCGACCTGCACATTGACGTGCCGCGGCATGTGGCCACATGGAAGGCCCGGCCGATTGAACTGACCGCCACCGAATTCAAGTTGCTCACCATCCTGGCCCAGCGGTCGGGCCGGGTGCAGTCGCGCGACCAGTTGCTGCGCGATGTGTGGGAATACGACAGCCTGATTGACACCCGCACGGTGGATACGCACATGCGGCGGTTGCGGGAGAAGATCGGCGCGGCGGCGGTGCATCTGGACACCGTGCGCGGGGTGGGCTACCGGTTTATTGAATGAGCCCGCAGCTCAACGATTTGCGATTTGCGATTTACGCGTTCCCGGTCAAGTTGGGGGCTTTGGCCAGCCTGCGGGGGGGCAAAACCGACTGAATTCCTATGTGGATTGCGCTCTTGCTCTGCATCCTGGCCCTGGCCGCGCTGGCGGCCCTGCATTACCACTGGCAGAACCAGTTCGCCATGCTGGAGGGCCGGCGCACGGCGGAAATTGAGCAGGCCCAGCGCCGCCAGCAGCAGACCTCTGCGGAAGCGAAGGCCCAGCAGCAGGTGCTGTTCAATTCCATGATCGAAGGGCTGCTGCTCCTGGATCGGTCCCAAAAAATTTACCTGGCCAACCGCGCGTTTCTCAACCTGTTTAACTTGAAGGTGGAGCTGCGCGGCAAAACCATTCTGGAAACCCTGCGGCTCCACGAGCTGGATGCCCTGGTGCAGCGCGTGCAGGCGGAGGGGCAGGTGTTCGATTATGAAATCAAGCTGCCGGATCTGTCGGAGCGCTGGCTGCGGGTGAACGCCTCGGTCATTGCCAATTCCGCCGGCGAGCGCGAGGGCATGATCATGGTGTTTCATGACCTGACCCGGCTCAAGCAACTCGAGCGCACGCGCGAGGAATTCGTGGCCAACGTGAGCCATGAGCTGCGCACGCCGCTTTCGCTCATCAAGGGGTATGTGGAGACGCTGCTGGATGGCGCGCGCAACAATCCCGAGGTGGCCGAGCGCTTCCTGAAAATCATTGAGCGCAACACCAACCGCCTGGACCTGCTGATCCAGGATTTGCTGACCATTTCCGCGCTGGAATCCGGGCGCATGAAGCTGAACCTGCAGCCGGTGGACCTGCACACCGTCGCCGACAAGGTGCTGGCGGACTTGCTCAGCAAGGCGGAGGCCAAGCATGTGACGCTGACCAACGCCCTGCCGGCGCTGCCCTTGTGCGCCGATCCCAACCGGCTGGATCAGGTGTTTGCCAATCTGGTGGATAATGCCATCAAATATGGCCGGGCCAACGGCCAGGTCAGCGTGAATGGCCGGCCGCTGGCCGACGGCGGGGTCGAGATTTTTGTGCAGGACGACGGCCCGGGCATTCCGGCGGAGGCGCTCAAGCGGGTGTTTGAGCGGTTTTACCGCGTGGACAAGGCGCGTTCAAGGGACCAGGGGGGGACCGGCCTGGGGCTTTCGATTGTCAAACACATCGTCCACGCCCACGGGGGCGAGGTGTGGGTCAAGAGCGAGCTGGGCAAGGGCGCGGCCTTCTATTTCACCCTGCCCAACAATCCGGTGGCGTGATTTGCGGCAGGACTGGGATCAGGATGGGGCCAACCCTGCCAATGCTTCCTCCTTCCTCCTTCCTCCTTCCTCCTTCCTCCTTGGCGTCACAGCCACTGCCGGATTTTCTCCGAGAATTTGTTGTACAGAAACCCCACCAGCAGCAGGGCCGCGCCCAGGGCGATGATCGTGAGCACCCGGAAATCGCGGTCTTCATGCCAGATGTCCACCAGCACGACGCGGCCCACGGCGGCGGCGAGCACGCTCAATCCCAGCCAGCGGAGCCAGCGTTCGTGCAGGATCATGCCGGCGGCAAACACCGCCACCGCATAGCCGGCCCAGGTCATCGTGATCGAAAAGCCGGTGAGGTGCGGCGTGGATCCGGGCGTCCAGCAGGACAGAAACCGCCACAGACTCAGCCCAAAAACGGCCACCACCGCGCCATGAATATTCTCCGCCAGCGGCAACGCGCCAGCCCGGCGGCGCAGGCCTTGTTGCATGGCCAGGAGCGCCAGCAGCGCCAGCAGATTCGGCCAGTAAACGTCCATGACCAGATCGTCCCGCACCCACAGAACCGAGAGCGCGGCGGTGGCGTAAACCAGCGCGGCCAGGAGTGCTTCGCGGGCGTTCCGCCAGAGCGCCACGCCAAAAACCGCCACCGCCGCGAGCATGCAAGCCCAGACCCGCTGGCGTTCCGGCACATATTCCCACAACCAGAGCAGGGACATCAGCAGCGCCAGCCAGCGATAGATCAGGGCCACTTGTGACAGGGGTTGCCGGGTTTCCCCGGCGCTTTCCGGGCGGCGGGCCAGCCAGGTCAGGGTGGCGAAGGACAGCAGGGCCAGCACCGCCAGCGGCGCGAGCGCGAAATACCATTCCGGCTTTTCATGGAGGAGCTGGCTCACAAATTCCCAGGCGCTCACGGCGAGGAAAATCTGGCCGCCAATGGCCAGCGCCCAGGCCCGGGTGACCAGACCGTAGCCGGTCACGACGACCGCGAGCAGGCTGGTGACGGCGAGCCACGCCGGCGCGGAGAGCAGGGGTTGCAACCAGACCAGGGCCACCAGCACCGCCGCCACCGCAAACACGGCGGAACTGGAAACGTAAAACTTGCGGCTGATGGCCAGCGTCTGCTGGTGCTGCCACCAGTGGCTCAGACCAATGGTGACGGCGATGAGCGCCAGCGGATTCCACCACGGCGGCGGCGGGCTTGGGGTGGAGAAATGAATTACCCAGGCCAGTTGCGCCAGCACGAGGAAAGATTGCCCCAGCAATGGGATCTCCCGGATGCGCAGCGCGTAAATGGAAAACGTCAGGGCCATGGCTTCGGCGGCAAGCACCAGCGGCAGATGCTCCTCGGTGGTGTTGCCCCACGTCGTGGCCAGCCAGCATGCGAAGGCCAGCAGGGTGAACACCGTGGGTTCGGGGCGGAGCGGTTCCGGGCGTTCCAAGCTTTCCCGATGCGCGCGCCAGGTGTTCAGGATCAGGATGGCCCCGAGGGCAATGCCCGTCCATAGGCCCGTGGAGTCGAACCGCGGGCAGGTTTCCAGATTCCAGCCCACGGCCGCCACGGCGCTGGCGTATGCGGCGATTTTGGGGACGGTGATTTTATGGCCGCCGAGCAGGTGGTAAAACGCCGCGCTTTCCACGCCCAGCACCAACGCGACGAGGAAGTGCGGTTCGGCGGTGTGGAACCATGCAGCCATGGCCCAGCAGCCAAAGGCGAGAAGGGCGAACCAGGTGGTTTCGAGGCGGGCAGGCGGGGTGGCCGCCCGGTTTTCGAGCCGGAGCGCCCAACCGGCGTTGAAGGCGAGCAGGCCTCCCAAGCCAATGGCCATGAGCAAGTCCGGGGGATGAAACGCCACCGAGGTGGCCCCGCACCAACCCGTGGCCAGCAGCGCGGAGACGTAGGCGAACACTTGCAGCACCCGGCTCTGCCGCTGGCTGCCCACCACAAACAGCAGGACACTTTCCGCGCCCAGCACCAGCGCCAGTTGCAGCCCGGCAAATTTCGAGATGAAACCGAGCGTGACCAATACCAGGCCGTGGGTGAGATAGGAGTTTTTCGTGAGCGGTTCCGCCGGCAGGAAGCGCTTTGCCACCGCCGCCAGCACCAGCAGCACGGATCCGTAACCCAGCGAAAACTTCCAGAAGCCGCCCGTATGCACCTGAATCATCGTCAGCAGGAACAGCGAAAAGTACGCCCCGTTGTTGACCGTGAGAAACGCGGCGCGACTCGCTCCAGAGAGATGTTTACTCTTCGACAAAAAGGTCGCGGCCGTGAACACGGCCCAGTAGCAAGCGAGAAAGCCCGCCCCCAGCCAGAGGTTCTCCTCCGGCGTGGCCCAGCGCCAGCCCTCCGCATGCAGGAAACGCCAGAACGCATAGCCGGCGTAACTGGTGATCAGGCCGGCATAGGACAGGCTCGCCCAGCGGTTGCGCACCAGAAAGACCACGGCGGCCACGGTCAACAGCAGGTTCGAGTACAAGGTGAACTCACCCACGCGGGTGATGACCGACGTGAAAAACGCCAGCCCCACGGCAAACAAGGCCATCACTTCCGACTTGCGCCGGTCCGCAATCCCGGCGATGACGCCCGCCCAGAGGAACAGCAGCGTGCCATCCACCAGCGCACTCTCAATCACCCGCACCGGGGGCGCGTAATGCGCCGCGTAAGTGGTGAAATACACCGCCGCCAGGCCGCCGGCGAACAGGACTTGCGCATAATTTTTGAGCGATTCCTTGACGTTGCGCCGCTGCCACCAGGCCCCGGCCGCCAGCAGCAATCCGCTGGCGAGGTAGAGCAGGGAGATTTTTCCCGCCGGACCGAGCTTGGGCACAATATTTTGATAGGCCAGATTGGCCCCCAAAGCGAGACCCGTCACCAAAATGACAATGCCAATGCGGACCAGCCAGAACGTGCCCACCCGCATTTCCAGCGATTTCTCCGGGGCCGCCGGGGCCGGCGCCGCCGTGCGCGCGGTTTCCAACACCGGTTCGCGGTCCAGCGGAGGCGGCACGGCCGCCGGGGTGGTATCCGCTGCGGAAACGGATTTTCCCGCAGCCTCCGGCAGGGGCGGGATCAGCAGGGGCGGGAGCGGGGGCGGGGTTTTCTCCGTCAAATCGGCGGTTTCTGGAGCGGGCGCCAGTGGCTCCAGCACCGCGGATTCGCCAATGCTCAAATCCTCCGCGGGCGGGATGTTGGGTTCCGGCGGCAACGGCATGGTGAACCCGGATTCGGGAGCGGTTGGTGGGGTGGCCGGTTTCTGTTCGGGGATGGAGGGCGGCACCATCGTTTTTTCCGCCGGTGCCGCAACGGTTTCCTCCGTTCGTTTTGGGGGCAGCGAGGCGGCGGCAAACGGTGCCGGTTTTTCCCCGGCGGTCTGGGGTGGGGTTGTTCCCGCCTGTTTCAGCCTCCGGAGTTCCGACTGCAGGCTGTCCACGCGCCGGGTGAGTTCTTCGAGTTGATCGCGGGCGCTGATGGCCCGGGCGATCAGCCAGATGCCCACCGCGAGCGGCAGGCCGACGACCAGCAGAATAACAATGACAATGGTGCCGTCTTCCATGATGGATCCCTCAGGTTAACTGCGCCGACCACTGGCGCGGGGTTGCGGTTTCAAAGTTCACGCGGCCACTCTACCGCATATCCCGCCGCCAGCGTGAATTGAAAAAAACCGCTGGAAATCAATGCAAACGATGTCGCCGCCCCATCCGGCGCGGTCTGGGGTCGGGCGGGGAGCGTCGTGGTCGTGCCGGCCTGCCTGCGGATCAGATGGTGTCGCGGAGGATCGCCATGAACTGTTTCATGGCGGGCGAAAGCACCTTGTTCTTTTTGTAAATCGCCGCCAGCGGGCGGAAGAACTCGCCGTCCTCGATTTCCACGGCGGCCAGGGTCTGCTTGGCGATTTCCTGCGTGACGGTGCCCAGCGGCACGACCGAGACGCCGGCGTCAATTTCCACGGCGCGCTTGACGGTTTCCACGTTGTCGAATTCCATGACGTGCTTCACGTCCACGCCGTACTCGCGCAGGATCTTGTCGAGGGCCTTGCGCGTGGGAATGTCCGGCTCAAAGCCAATGACCTTTTGATCCGTCAACTGCTTGAGCTTGATGTTTTTCTGCCGGGCGAAGGGATGCTGCGGGTGGCAGATCAACACAAGCGGCTCCTTGCGCAGCGCCACGATTTCCAGCTTGGAATCCTTGGTGGGATAGGCCACGAGCCCGAGATCCACGACGTTGCTGATCACATCCTCGTACACCTGGTTGGCGCGGCGGTACTCCACGTGGATGTTCACCGTGGGATAGCTCTTCATGAACTTCTTGATGTACGGCGGCAGGTCGTGCAGGCCGATCGAGTAAATGGTGGCCACGCGGATGGTGCCGGAAATGATGTCCTTCAATTCCTGCAACTTGCTGTGCAGCGACTCATAAGTCTGGATGATTTGCTTGCTGTAATCATACAGCACCTGGCCCTCGCGGGTGAGGCGGAAGCGCTTTTTGCTGCGCTCGATGAGCAGCGACTTGAAAATGCGTTCCAAGGAACTGATCTGCTGGCTGACGGCCGACTGCGTGACGCTGTTGATCTGCGCGGCTTTGGTGAAGCTTTCGGTTTCGGCCAAATCGCAAAACACTTTAAGACTTTCGATTTGCATAAGGCCAGTTAAACAAATGTGTTCGTTTTAGTCAACAACCGTTCCCGCCGCCAGCGCGGCCTTGACCTTCCGCAACAAATTCACGCTGGTAAAGGGCTTCTGGAGATACCCGGCCTGGGCCTGCTTCTCCTCCGGCAACACATAGCCGCTGGTGGCCAGGACGGGCATTTGCAGTCCGTTCTGCCGGATGCGCTCGATCAATTCCCGGCCGCCCATTCCGGGCATCACCAGGTCGGTGATGACCAGGTCAATGGTGCCGGGCTGGCCCAAAATCTGCAGGGCCTTCTGCCCGTTGTTGGCCGTCAGCACGCGATAACCATAATCCGAGAGGATGGTGTCGGCCATCGTCAGCAAAATGGATTCGTCATCCACCACCAGGATCGTGCCCTGGCCATGCAATTCCTTGTCGGTGGCCAGGGTATCCATGGCCACGGTCTTTTCCGCCGGCAGATAAACCCGGGTGGAGGTGCCCTTGCCCGGCTGGCTGGAAATGGCCACGCCGCCGCCATGGTTGGTGATGATGCCATAGACCAGGGCCAGGCCGAGGCCGCGATGCGGGGCGGATTTGGTGGTGAAAAACGGCTCGAACACGCGGGTGAGCGCGGTCTCATCAATGCCCGCACCATTGTCGGCGATTTCCACGCAGACGTACAGGCCGGCGGCCAGGCGGACGTTGCGGTCCTGCGTGGCCTCGGTCAGTTCCACGTTCCGGGTTTCGACGGTGATCTGGCCGTTGTCCCCGGGGCCAAAGGCCTCGACGGCATTCTCGAACAGCTTGGTCAGGGCCTGCTGCACCTTGGCCTCGTCGTAGCGGGCCTCGTACAGGCCGCGTTCCAGATTCAGCCGCCAGGACAGGCCCGCATTGGCGCTGCGAAACGCCTCCAGACAGCGGCTGGCGACGGCATTCAGATTGCCGGCGGGCGAACGGCGCGTTTCTTTTTCCTGCCGGCTGAAGAGGGCCAGTTCCGTGGCGATTTCCGCCGCGCGCGCGGCGGCTTTCTCCACCGCCAGCAGCGAGCGCCGCCAGGGATGGTCCGGCTCGGCCTTGCCCAGCAGGAGGGAGGTGTGCGCCAGCACGCCGGTCAGGGCGTTGTTGAAGTCCAGCGAGACGGTGCGCGCCAGTTGCAGCACGCACTCCAGCTTTTGCTTCAGCGCGGCATCCCCCGTGGCCCCGCGCAATTCGGCGGCGGGCTCCACCACCGTCTTCGGGACGGACGGCGCCGGCAGGGGGAGCAGTTGGAGAACGAACCATTTGCCGTCGTCATTGGCCAGTTGGGCAATGATGACGGAAAACCGCTGGTCGCCCGCCACCGCGAGGAAATCCAGTTCCACCGGCTGGGGTTGGTGTTCTTCCCACCACGCCAGATATCCCGCCGGATGCGTCCCATTGGTGGGCAACCAGATGGCCGCCAGATCATTCCCGGCCAGCGCCGGGCCAAAAATGGTTTTGGCGGCCGTGTTGGACATCAACACGGCCCCGTGGGCGTCGGTCAGCAAGGCTGGCCACGCCGCTTCCTCCAACCCAAACACAACTTCGTCTGACTTCATTGCTCAAGAATGTTAAACCCGCCGGGGAATCGATCCGGCGGAGCTGTCTCCTCACGTTGTTTGCGCGCCATAAAGTTCCGCGAACTTTTGCAATAGCCGCGCGCCAGGCACCTGCACTCGTTCCGCGGTGGCCAACACCTCCGCATGCGAGAGTTTCCCGGGGCTGATCCCCGCCGCCAGATTAGTGATGCAGGAAATGGCCGCCACCCGCAAGCCGCATTGCCGGGCCACAATCACTTCCGGCACGGTGCTCATGCCCACCGCCGCCGCCCCCAGGCGCGCAAAAGCCCGGATTTCGGCCGGGGTTTCGTAGCTGGGTCCGCTGACCGCCAGATAAACGCCGCGCCGCAGCGCCACGCCCGCTTTCCGGCCGGCCGCCAACAGCAACCGCCGCAGGCCGGGGTCATACGCATCGGTCAAATCGACAAACCGCGTCAGCCCGGACTGCTCCGGGCCGCGCAGGGGATTGGCCCCCATGAAATTGAGGTGGTCGGTCACCACCATGAAGTCCCCGGGCCGGAACGTCCGGTGCAAGCCGCCCGCCGCATTGGTCAGCAGCAGATCGCGCACGCCCAGGGCGGCCAGCGCCCGCACCGGGAAGGTGACCTGCTCCATCGGGCCGCCCTCATAATAATGGACGCGTCCGCTCAAAACCACCACGGGGGTTGAGCCCAGGTGGCCAAACAGGATTTCGCCGGCGTGGCCGGGAACGGTGGGACGGGGAAAGCCCGGGATGTTCGCGCCGGCAATTCTATCCGCCACCCGCAACTCCGCCAGCAGCGGCTGGAAGCCGCTGCCTAAAATCATGGCGAGCGCCGGCCGCAACGGGGAGGCTTTTCCCAGTCGCACGGCGGCGGCGTTTGGATTGAAACGGCCCATGTGGCGATCACAGTCTATGCGTTGCCGCGCCCCTGCCAAGTCCGTTCTCAGCCGGATTGCCGATTTTCGTCGGCCGCTGGCACGCGCAGAAACTGACGCAGCCTGGCCGCCATGTCGTCGGGCATCCGCCGGGGCTTCTCCGCGGGGCTGGTGCAGCAATGAAACGTCTCCGCCACCAGAATCAATTTGCCGTCCTGGTTCAAGATGCGGTGGCCAAAATTCAGGCGCACCCCCTGCACCCGCGTCGTCCAGACTTCGATGGTCAGCAGATCGTCATAGCGCGCGGGGTGCTTGTATTGCAGGCGGGCTTCGATCACCGGAAAGATGTAGCCGGCCGCCTGGGCGGACCGCACCGAGCCCCCCAGCGACCGCATGAATTCGCCGCGGGCCGCCTCGAGCAAATCCAGGTAACGCGAATGATAGACGTGGTCGCCAATGGTGCATTCGGCGTAGGTGACGCGGTGGGCGTGCCGGAACGGTTCGGTCATTTGCTGGGCAGGGTGACCGTGAAGGTCGTGCCCCGGTTGAGTTCGCTCTGGACCTCAATGGTGCCGCGATGCTCCTCAATGACGTTCCGGCAAATGGCCAGGCCCAGGCCGGTGCCCTGTTTTTTGGTGGTGAAAAAGGCGTCGAAGATATGCGGGAGATGCGCCGGGGCAATCCCCATGCCGGTGTCCCGGATGGAGAGCCGGAGGCAGTTGCCGATGGTTTGCGTGGTCACCACCAGCTCGCCGCCCTGGCTCAGGGCTTCCATGGCGTTGAGCAACAGGTTCATCACCGCGTGTTGCAAGCGGCATTCATCGCCGCGCACCACCGGGGGACGGGCTTGGAATTCGCGCTGCAGGGTGATCAAGCGTCCGTGGATCTGGTGTTCCAGCAGGCGGAGGATCCGGTCGAGCAACTCGTGCAGGTTGACCGGGGCCAGCGAGGCCGGCTTGGGGGCGGCCAACGAGAGCATCTGGCTGGCCAGGCCGTCAATGCGATTCAATTCCCGGCGCACCATTTCGGCCATTTCGCGGTGCTCGTTTTTTTCGATCAGCACCTCGCAGAATGTGTTGATGGCCACCAGGCCGTTCTTCATTTCATGCGCAATGCTGGCGGACACCAGCCCCAGGTTGGCCAGCCGGTCCAGTTGTTGGAGATTGGCCTGCGCGTGCGCGGGGGCGGCCGGGGAGGCGACGGATGCCGTTCCCGCCGCGCGTCTTCGTTTAGTTGGGGTGCCGGGCGACATTTTGCAGATCTTTGCCATCACGACGCCAGAACCGCTCGTCGGATCATCTTCAATTGACGAACCCATCTTATGCGGATTTTTGACCACCTCCAGCAAAAAACGTCATCCCGTGCATAAAATTGTGTTACCTGCTAAAATGCCGAAAAAATCTTGCGAAATACTCCGTAAAAGGCATTTTAATAGCCAAGGATTAGATTCGTGGACCCACGAACGAAGCAACACATGAAAGAACCAATGTCATCCGGGGAAGCCGCGTGCATTCCCGCCCATCTTATCGCCCACATTAACGTCAAGCTGGCGCTGATCGGCTGCGAGCCGGTGCCGATCCAGGGCAACCAGGAGTTTGGCGAGATCGCCGCTGCCATGGCCGCGCAATCGCGCGAGAAGGACCGGTTGCTCGGCCAGCATCTGTGCCCCGCCGACCAGCGCATCCAGAATTTTCTCCATGATTACCTCCAGGAGATTCCCGTGCCCAAGCTGCCCGCCCGCACCTTCACGCTGGACCGGCCGGGGCTGGCCCGGGTGCTGTCGCTGCCCGTGGACCGCGATGACTTTGCCTCGGACATCATCAATTCCTATCGCGTCAAGCAGGGGGTGCTGCATAACCCGAAAAGCGACCGCCGCACCACCGCCGGCATTTTTCACATCGCCGAGGGCGGCCTGCCGATTCCCGATGACAAGCTGGCCGCGCCCCGGCTGACGTTTGCGCGCCTGCTGGCCCTGGCCCTGACCCCGCCGGCCGAATTGCTGAAGCTGCCGTTCACCTCCACCCAGCCGCAGCCCGCTGAATGTTTTGTGTCGCTGCTGCTGCGGCCGATGGTTTGCCCCGCCGTTCCCGGTTATACCTCCCGGAAGGCCATGGAGGTGCGCTTTTTCGTGCCCGGCAACCTCGTGAGCAACCTCGATTTTGTCGAGGCCATCTTCGAAAATGGCGGCGATCCGCTCCTGCCGGAAAATGACGCGGCGCTCGATTGCGAGCATTGGAGCGGCCACACCGGCTGCGTCATTCTCGCGCCGCACCTGACCAAGGTCACCAAGAAGGCCGCCGGCCTGCCGCATTACGACCACGCCACCGAACGCCAGCGGCGGGACGGCATGTGCTGGAAAAAGGAGGGGGAACTCTACAACCACGGCAACGCCTTCAAGCTCACCGCGCGCGATGCCTCCGGCGTGATCGTCACGCTCATCGCCGACAATTATTTCGGCTATTGCAAGAAAGAGGTCAAGACGCAGTTGAGCTTTGCCGCCAACCTGTTTGGCCTGGCCGAGGAGGAACACGCCGGCGGCGCCCTGGTGTTTCAGAGCTACGATTTGGGCGAGGAATTCAACGGCGACCTGCTGAGCCGGCGCTCCAACCATTCCTTCCTGGAAGCCAGCTCGCTCTTCGCCAGCATCATGGACGTCCGCCCGGAAGGCTATGCGGTTGACAAAAAATTTGCGGATATTGTCTATGTGCCCGCCGCCGCGCGGTTTGACCTGCAAACGCAAAAGGTGTTCTGGACCAACTCCACCGGCGATCACAGCATCCGGCTTTCGCCCGATAAGACCTATGTCCGGCCCTCGGGCTACAAAGTGAGAATGGAGAAACCCCCCGGTCACGGGCGGCAATGGCGCCTGGTGGGCACCGTCGCCGAAGGCACCTATTGCCACAAACCCTGCACCGTCTCCGGCGGCGGCAAATCCGAAATTTCCAAGCCCATCACCGATGCCATTCTCACCGGCCCGGTGTTCGTGGCCGACCTGAAACGGGATTTTGACCAGGTGGCCGCCTTGATCGAACGCGATTATTCCGACCGCTTTGCCGACAAGACCCGCCAGGATTCCCGCACCGTGCTCTCGCCCGACCGCTCGCTCGGCTCGGTCATCAAACTGCTCACGCCCGATGAGCATGATTACACCCCCGCCTACAACGCCTGGCTGGCCGGCGTGCCACAGCACGTCAAGGAGCTCGTCTTTGTGGTCAAACGCTATTACAAACCCGAGTGGGAAGGCGAATGGCGCGAACATTTCAGCGTGGATTTCATCAACGGCACCCCGGGCAACGAACTGAAGTGCGGCAATCGCAAACTCGTCACCACCTATCTGCGCGTCGGGTATGATGCCGACGGTTCCTGGCGCACGTTCGGGTTGCGCAAGGATTTCCATCCGGCCGTCAAGGTGCAGATGGAGGATGACATCACCGCCTCCGCCGTGGTGCCGGCCTCCGCCATCCCCGAACCCCTGCCGGAAGGCACCGACAAGAATCTGTCGCTCAAGTTTGCGCAAAATTGCGAACAACGGCTGTTTCAGCGGCCCGATGACGCCATTCATCGCGGCTACGACAAGCAGGCGGAAACGGATTTCGTGCAGCCGGATAATTTCTTTTCCAACTACGAGCCGCTCACCCCCGCCGATGCCCGGAACATGGTCGAGGATGCCCTGGGTTTCCACCAGTTCACCGCGCCCATGCAGAAATTCGTGCGCGACGTGGCGGTCACCGGCGCGCCGCATTATTTCGTCTGCTCCGCCAATCCGCGCCTGGTGGACGGCAAGCCCACCAAGAACCCGCGTTATTTGCAGAAGCGCCCCGACGTGGTGCGCGCCAGCGAAACCTATCTGGCGGAAATCTCCGCCCGCCTGCGCCGCCGGGTGCCGCCGGGCCAGCCCTTGCACACGCCCGTCACCGCCGTGCTGCCGGGGCGCCGCAACAATCCGCCCGAGGCCGGCATCCGCTCGCTGGCCTGCTATAATCCGATTCACTACATGGAGCTGCCGGAGCTGTTCATGGAGGTGATTTGCAGCATGACCGGCAAATCGCCCTCCACGACCGGGGCCGGCTCGGAAGGCGCGCTGACCAAGGGGCCGTTCAACGCCCTGCCGCCGATCATCGACCTGAACAACGCCCTCGTCTCGTTCATCCTGACCGGCCATCCGGGGTTTGTGACCGCCGCCGGCTATGTCGGGCCGCATCTGCGGGTGGATCACGATGTGAGCCTGATCGTGCCGGAAATCTGGTGCCGCATGACGCCCGAGGAGCGCACACCGAAATTTCTCATCGCCAATCTCTGCCTGGAAAAGTGTGCGGACTTTGAGCACGCCGGCAAAAAGGTGCTGGCCAGCCGCCTGGGCTGGCGCATTAACGCGCGGTTTGTGCATGCCTTTTTTGGGCGCGTGTTCAATCATCCGCATGCGGTTTTCACCGAGGCCATGCTCAAGCCGGAGCTGCAGGACCGGGATGTCTTTGCCGACGGCATGGACAACATCGTGACCACGCAGAAGCGCGTCGCCAAAATGTATTTCGACGACGGCAGCATCGCGCAGGCCTGCCCGCCGTTGCAGGCGTTGCTGCACATCATGTGGCACGATCACTACGAGGGCAAGGGACTGGAGCACCCGGAAATCCGGCAGATGTTCGCGCGCGAAAGCCTGCTGGCCAGCCCGTGGTACGCCGCGCGTCTGGCCGCCAAACAGAAGGTGGACCGCACGCTCTGGAAACGCCATGTGGAATACCTGAACAGTTTCTTGCGCCGCCCCAGCCATGTGGATGTGGCCGATCAAATGGGCATCTCCGACCGCCTCGCCCGCGCGCGCAAAACCCTCGAACAGGTGGAATCGCCCGAGTATCTGAAAAAACTCGTGGGAACGCTGGGGGCGGAACCGATTGAGCATTACCCCGGCTGAAGCAACCGCGGCCCGGGCGTCTCGCCCGGGCGTTCAGCGAGACTCCGTCTCCCTGAATTTTGCAACCGGCAGACCGGAGCTCTGCCCCACATACCGGGCCGGGCGCGTCACTCCGTGCGCGCCGCGCCTGCAACCGGTGCGCGCAATTTTTCATCTGTGTGGCAGAGGCGCATTAAAGTCCGGCATTATCGAGCGTTTGCAAAAAGGGTGGCACGGGCCACTGGCCCGTACCGTCCGGCGACCCGCCGGACGGAACGGGTGAGGCGCTCTTTTTACAAGTGGACACCGCCTCCCCCAGTCCGCCCCGATCCGCTCTGCCGTATCCATGCAGCGAAGGAATTATTTAACCACAGATGGATACAGACACACATCCCCATCCCAATTGGCCTATATGATTCGTCTCGACAGCCGGGACGGAAACAATTAGAACTTTTTTACCTGAAGCGGGAGCACTCTCAAAATGGTGGTTCCCGATAATACAGGACTCTAACCCAGCAATCATCATGGAAAACACGGAAGCCAGACAAAAGTTGCGGTGTGACACGATTCTGGTCACCCCACAGGGCATTGCCGAGACTTGCGGCAAGAAAGCCGTGATCTTTGTTCCGGCCGCAGAAATCCAGAGCCTGACCCTGAAATATGGCCGGCCGGATCATCGGCCAATCTTTACCGTCTCGCTCGGCGTGGTTTTTGCGTTAATCGGTGTTTTTGGGCTGGTTGAATTCATTATCGCCCCCCGGGGCTACCGCTATGAGCTGGCCATGGTGGCCTTTGGCATCATTGGCGGCTCCTTGATTCATGATGCGCTGAAGCAGCGGTATTTTATTGAGGTCCAGAGCGCCAAAGGCCCGCGCCGGCTGGTGTTTTCCAAGCACGCCCAAAGGAACGATCTCCAAACTTTCTGCCAGAACATCCGGACCACCTACAAATACGACCTCACCGATGCCGCCTGACAACTTGTTGGCCTGTCCAGTCTATCGGCTTCATCCCAACGGGATGAAAATCATTCAGCCCAGCGTTGCCGCAAAGCGGATACGCTGGGTAAGCCGCCACAACCCAGTTCAACGCTGAAAGCGTTGAATTATGAGCGGCTCCGGATGGCTCCGGGTCCGGTTGGCCATACAGGCGCTCGACAGTCGGGATGGAAACAATTAGCCCGGACATTTCATAGTGAAACCGGCAAAACCATGGCAAACCCTTGTAGCGCAGGCTTCCCAGCCTGCCGTATCGCAACCCCTGAGCCGTTCCGTCAAGGCTAAATCCATGGCTTTCTTCTTCCAGCATGGCGGTGCGAATACAAGGCCTGAAAGGCCGCCACAGGACAGCCCAGGGCAACGCCCTGGGTTTTGATGCCATAATTGCCATCAAGCGCTGTAAGCGCGCAACAATTCTTGCGCTGACACGCCAGCATCCCAAAGTCGTAGCGCAGGCTTCCCAGCCTGCCGTATCGCAGGTTTCCAAACCTGCGTGCCGCGTCTTTTCAACCACGCATTCGAACGTGTTTGCGCCCCTCTTTTCATAGGGTTTTTCGCGTCTCTCTCCAAAATGGCTATGCAGGGGCTTCCGTATTCACATATGAATCTTGGGCTGAATCCAATATCTGTCAACCTTGATTTCTGTCTCCGTGGTCTCCGTGGTCTCCGTGGGTGCAAGCCTGCATTCTTCCAGCACCCGGTGCGCCCACCGTGGTAGGGCGCGTCACTCCGTGCGCGCCGCGCTTGCAACCAGCGGGTGCGAAATCTCGCTGGCATCGCCTTCCCGCCCCGCTGCCGATCAGGGGTGGAACCGGCGAAGGCAGGTAAAATCCGGCATCCTGCCGGATTTCGTTCGGGCCAGCAGTGGGTCATATCCCAGCCTTTTGCCCGAACCAGCCGCTTTCCGCACCGCAAAACCCCTTTGTTTTTCGTTAAAGCTCCTGTTCATTTGCGGTTAGCCC
>Ga0302319_10004143_pt1 | contig 29981 bp, 39 predicted proteins | sample Bog_T0_2_FD_203319 | JGI IMG/M metagenome (GOLD analysis project Ga0302319, IMG submission 203319) | Peat permafrost microbial communities from Stordalen Mire near Abisko, Sweden - Bog_T0_2 | ecosystem: Environmental > Terrestrial > Soil > Wetlands > Peat | place: Sweden: Abisko, Stordalen Mire... | reverse complement strand
GATTTTTGACTGGGAACGTCACAAGAAGTCCCCCTTTATTCAGCGTCTTAGTAAAAAAACTCAGGGTATGATTAAAGCCAAGGGTCTGCGAAATATTGGGCTACTCACTCAGTCCCCTGCGGGTTCCCTGAGTATCGAGATGCGAAATTGCACCTCTGGAATTGAGCCTCTATTCCTCGCCGCCATGACTCGTAGTGTGAAAGTTCTAGGATCCGGAGACACCGTTCAATACACGGTGTATCACCAGGGAATTCAGGATGCGTTGAACATTAACCCCGATTTTGACATATCCATCTATGTAGAAGCTAACTCCATTGATTACCACAAGCGAATCAAGATGCAAGCCGCAATTCAACGACATATTGATCATAGCATTAGCAGCACAGTAAATCTCCCTGAAGATGCTACGGTAGAAGATGTGAGTCAATTGTACATGGAGGCATTTGATAATGGCCTGAAGGGCATCACCGTCTATCGGGATAAGTGTCGAACTGGAGTGCTGAATAGCATCAAGAAAGAAGTGGCTGAGCCGGTAGTGCGAAGAGAGCGGCCCAAGACCACGGATATCAAGATCCACAAGGTCAAATACAAGGATAAACCCTGGTCCGTGCTGGTGGGGCTGGTTAATGGCACCCCCATTGAAGTATTTGCTGGAGTAGAAGAGGACACTCCCCTTCCCAACAAATACTATAAGGCAGAACTTGTTAAAAAGTCACGAGGCCATTACTCTCTCACTGTATGGCTTAGCGAGGATGAAGAAAGTGATATTGTAAAAATTAGTAATATTGGCGCTCGTTTCCCTTCCCCGGAGGGTTTAGCACTTACTCGGTTTATCTCATTATCTCTTAGGAATGGCGTGATGGTTTCAGATATTTGTGAACAGCTTCAAAAATCTTCAAACTCCCTTTTTGATTACCCCAGTGTGTTAAATCGAGTACTAAAAAACTACGTTCCTGATGAAGAGGCTATAGCTAAAGAACTAGCTAAAGGAGAAGCGTGTCCGCTTTGTGGGGCGGAGCTAGTGTTTAAACGAGAGAGTGGGTGTTTAGTTAAACTCTGTAGTTCTTGCAATTTTATGGATTCTAAGTGTGGGTAGGATGAAAAGTGGGATTAGAGACCTAACAGGGTTAATAGTGGGAAAACTGACGGTGGTATCCCCATCTTCACGAAGGAGTAAAAATGGTAGCTGCTACTGGGTATGTCAATGTTCCTGTGGTAATCAAGTAGAGATTCAGAGCCAGCGGCTTACTTACTCTGGGAGAAAGACATCTTCTTGTGGGTGCTCACGAGTAGCCCCCTTAGAAGGAAAAACATTCGGAAGGCTCACAGTCTTGGAACGAGCATCTAAAGTAGGAGGGAGGGACACCTTTTGGAAATGTATGTGCTCCTGTGGTAACGAGGTCGTTGTCTCAACCTCTCATTTAAAAGCTAGCACTGCTTCGTGTGGTTGCTTACAGAGGGATTGTGTAAGAGATTATTTTAGACACTACAGAAAATCTTCTGGCAGAGATGAGAATACCCTTCTCACTTCAATTGATGAGCAGCTAAGGGGGGTGATAAAATCTTCTGGAGTTAAACGTAAAGTCTTACTACGAGATGGGTTTAAATGTCAAATTTGTGGGGACCATTATAATTTAAGAGTCCATCACATTATCCCCTTAAGTAAAGATAACACAAAGGCCATTCTTATGTCTAATTTGATAACTTTGTGCCATTACTGTCACAAAATATCTGCACATGATGGGCACAACCATAAACTAAATCCTTTTGTTCAGAAATTCTTTATATCAATTACCACGAAGGAGAAGTTATGAATGAAGCATTGCGTGTTTTTCGATCCGCCCCTACGGCTAAGTTGCCCTCCAAGGCAAATTTTACAGATACAGGTTACGATTTGTTTGTGAACCAGGAATGTCTTGTAACCGAGGCCCCCCATGCCTACCCAACAGGTATCAAGCTCCTCATTCCTCCTGGATATTGGGTCAAGTTTCTTGAAAAAAGTGGTAAAGCCCTGAAGGGATTGAAGATTCACGGAGGGGTAATTGATAATGAGTATACGGGAGAACTCAAGGTCATTGCCTCCGCTTACCCCCCACTTCATCTTCAGGCCGGTGATGCTATTTGCCAGTTTAGTCTTGAGCAGCTTACGCTTATGCCCTTGACTGAGATATCCGAAGAAGAATTTTTAGAGGGGCAGGAGAAGAGCCAACGCAAGGATGCTGGCTTTGGATCGACGGGCCGCTGAAAGTTTTTGTATACAGATTCTCCTGCCAACCGGTATCATAGGGTAGGAGGCTCTGATGAGCAACGAGCATGTTCAAGAAGAAGGATTCTGGGGCGGGATCACTCTCATCGGGATTATTTGGGCAATTCTAGCTTTCTGCGTCTTTGCCGTATGCTTTGCGGTCATTTACTTTCTGGCTGTGTTCACCGTCTATGCAGTCTGGTATTTCTGTGAGCAATTTTCAGATCGTCCGAAGGTGCCACGAACCATCTATTTGGACACCGGAGAATCTCGTGAGATTATGGTGCAGGATAACCCGGCTGATATTATTTCAGTTTTCAACTTCTTTGCTGGAGTAATTTATTCAGTCATTGGGCTTTTTCTGCTTTGGCTTTTTCTCAAAGCCCTGACTATGTAATACCTACCCACAGCCCTAAAGGAGGGGTCATATGAGTCAAGAAACATTTTTCATCGGTTCCGCTCCCTATGAGGAGGACTGCGCCCAAACCACAGACCCAAACTTCACTCAGCAAAATATGCTTGAGTGTCGGGTCTACATGGAGCAACTTCTTCGTGTGTTTGGGGTTTGTTCCGCCAAAGCCTTCCTGGCCATCAAGGCACAGAGCCATGACTTCGGAACTTACCGAGAAGTGGTAGTCAACTTCAACCCGGATGACCCGGATGCTGAGAAATACGCCATAGAGGTTGAGGGTGGCATCCCCAAGTGGGACGAGACCGCCCTGGAACAACTCAAGGGCGAAAAAAATTAAAACTTCTCCTATACAAAACCCTAGTCAGTGCGATATACTGATTGTGGAGGAGAAAACATGAAACTGCAAGAAACCCAGAGTGCGGTGATGACTGGTGGGCTGGAAAATGCCCCTCATAAGTTCACCATTCAGGCAACGGCCAAGGCGTTTCAGATCCTGTCGAGTGGGCTCTACACCCACAAGATCAAGGCAGTGATCCGTGAACTGTCTTGCAATGCCTATGATGCCCACGTGGCGGTCGGATGTGTGGACAAGCCGTTCGACATTCATCTCCCTAACCAGTTTGAGCCCTTCTTCCGGGTCACCGACTATGGTCCTGGTTTGTCCGAAAAAGATATTTATGATATCTACGTCAGCTTTTTCACTTCCACAAAAATAGAATCCAACGATTACATCGGTGCGCTGGGCTTGGGCTCGAAGTCCCCATTCTCCTACACCCAGACCTTCACCGTCACCAGCCGTTTTGACGGGATGAAGAAAATCTACACCGCCTTCCTGACCGATGAGGGAATGCCCAGCATCGTCAAGATGTCGGAAGAGGCTTATGACGGTCCAACCGGTCTGGATGTCCAGGTGGCAGTCAAGTCCAACGACTTCTATACCTTCCAGACGGATGTGGCCATTACCTTCGTCTATTTCCCCGTCACCCCCAATTTCACCGGAGCCAAGGTCCGGATCGAGAAGCCAGTCTACTCAACCAAGGGGACCGGTTGGGCTATTCGTAAGGATGCCTACGGGGATGGTGGGGCCAGGGCCATCCAGGGAGTGGTCGCCTATCCGGTTCCCCACACGAACGATGCTCAGGCCGATGAGCTGCTTCGCTTGGGTGTGGATATGTTCTTCCAGATTGGTGAACTTGAAGTTTCGGCTTCCCGCGAGTCCCTGTCGATGAACAAAGCCACCTCCAAGAATCTGGCCGACCGGATCAAGATGGTCGCCACCGAAATTGGTGCGGAAGTCAGCAAGACCATCGCCAACGCTCCCACTCTGTGGGAAGCGGTCACGCTTTACAACGAACTGATGAAGAACAACTCCATCCGCTACGCCCTCAAAAACGTGGACATCATGTGGAATGGCCAGAAGGTTCCGGACTACATCGAAGTCAAGCCCCAGGACCACCCCACCCTGTCCCTGTATGCCTGTGAGAAGCGGGGTTATCGGCACGGTGTGAAGGAGACGAGCAACCAATTTGTCAAACCCCAGACTCATATTCTGATCCGGAACGACCTCACCAGGGGTTCCAAGGGTGTGCTGACCCGCTGGATCAAGCAGTTTGGCCAGGGTGGTCAAGGCACGGTCTGGTACCTGATCGGCCCTGGTTTCGGCCAGAAGTTCGAAGCCGCCCAGGAAGACATCAACGAGTTCATCACCACCGCACTGGGTGGCCCAACTGAAATCAAGCTGCTGAGTGAGATGAAGGCTCAGCTCCCCAAAGTCGTCCGGACCACCTCTGGCAAGTTCAAGAACTCTTTCCAGGTGTTTCAGACGGACGCCTCCACTTGGAAGAATGCCTGGATGGAAGTGGGCGAAGACGAAGACTTCAGTGGTGACCAATATTTTTACATCCGCACCTTCAAGAACCAGCCCGGTCTCAAGGATGGACTGTCCTGCCCTGAGAACTGTGTTTCTGAACCTCGTAGCCTGTATTCCATCTGCAAGCTGATGGTTCAGTTGGGTCACATGACTGCCGATGACCAAATCTTCAGCGGTAGCCCTCGCTTCATGGCCGAACTGAACCGGATGGACCCTGAGGAGCGGGAAAAATGGGTGGACCTGACCGAGGTGGCCATGAAGGCTTTGGCTTTCACTCCCACTGAACTGGAAGAACTGAAGCAAGCCACCACCGTCTCGTTCTACGATACCGGCCTGAAGACTCCTCGCCATAACCTGGAGGACACTCTTCAGTCGGTCGGCATCAACGATGACAATCGGACCATTCCGGCCATCGCTGACATCGAGAAAGCCTACAAGACTCACTTCATCGCTGAAAAGATTGTTTCCTCCCATAAGGTTCGTCTCGAACTGGCCAGGGTGTTTGGCAAGAGCCCAATCAGTCAGAGCGGCAAGGCCATCGAGATGCCCAACCTCTCCAAAGCTACAGAGAAGTTTGGTCTTCTGGCCAGCGCCTTCACTCACTATGCTGAGTGGAGTCAGTTGAAGGAAGCGGTCAGTCTGATTGAAGCCCTGTTCCTTACCGAAAAAATCTGAAGTTTTCCTATGTAGTTCCACCCAATAGTGGGTATAATATTCTGAGGAGAGAACTCACATGACCGCAGCACTCGCAAGCCCCAAGACCGGTGCTTTCATCATTGCCGGTGATTCCCTGGTCGTCGTGATCGGTGGGGTCAACTACACTATCAGCAAGACCAGTTGCCTTTACCAGCAAGTTAAGAACTGCGTGGTCCGTGGCAACTGGGAACTGGCGGCTTCCTACCTCGAACAGGCCGTCAATCTCAAGGGCGAGATTTGGTGGAACACTGAGGAGTCCATGGTCTACTACGGCCTGGAGCCCTTGCATCACAGTCTCGCTGACCGGCTCCCCCGGATGTTCGCTGAGGGGTTTGATACGACCCCCATGCTTAACTTCCTGAAGAATCTCTTTGCCAACCCGGCTGTTCATGCGATCAACGAACTCTATGAGTTCCTGGAGAAGAATGGGCTGCCCATCACCGAAGATGGCTGTTTCCTGGCCTACAAGAAGGTGCGGGAGGACTATCTGGACTGCTACAGCCAGAGCATCAGCAACAAGGTCGGTGAGAAGCCCAGCATGGATAGGGACACCTGTGATCCTATCCGGACCAATCACTGCTCCACCGGCTACCATTTCTGCGGCCTGTCCTATCTGACTTGCTTCAATGGGGAGCGGGTGATGGTCGTGAAGATCAACCCCAAGGATGTGACCTCCATCCCCAACGACTACAACTTCGCCAAGGGTCGCTGCTGCACCTACGAGGTGATTGACGAGTACGGCGGGACCGATGTCCAGCGGTACGAAGCTTTCTCCACCTCCGTGGCTCCGGGTGAGTTTGAGGAAGAGGAGTTCCAGGAAGGCGAGGATGAATTCTACTGCTCCGAATGTGGGGCTGAACACTCCGAGTGCTGCACCTGTGAACAGGATCAGGATGAAGCCGCTGGCCAGGAAGAGGTGGAGGAGCCCAAACTGTTCTCCGCTCCCAAAGAGACGGACCTCTCTCCCATTCATAACCCCATCACCAAGGCTCGTGTGCTTCGGGGTCTGACCCAGGAACAGGTCGCTTCGGCCCTGGACATGCCCCTCCGGATTTATGCGGAACGGGTTGAGGTTGAGGGTCGCCCTTTCAAGCCCTCTACTGTGGGTCGCATCCTCCAGGTCATCGAAACCCTGGCCGGGGAAGAGTAAGCGTCTCTCCTCCTAAGAAAGAGATGCGGGGGCCGGTAAATATCTGGTCCCCATTTTTCTTTTTGTCTCCCCCATGGGTGAGTGGATTGAAACTGTTATGGTTAGACAAGTCTCAGAAGCATCACCCTTCTGAGTGGATTGAAACTAAGAAAGAGGCTGCTTTGCTCATACCACTTCCTCACCACAGTTTAGATCGTGAAACTTCCGAACGTCTCCTTAAGCTCAGGGCATTGCTGCTCAAGATCCTTCAGGAGGCCCCCGATTCAGTTAGAGAAGAGGTATCCGAAAAGGCCCTCGCCATTTATTCCGCAATTCAGCAAGAAATTTTCAAGGAGCAATCAAATGGAACGTAAACTGGCTAGTATCCAACGCATCCTCGCTCTGGACCCCATCGAAGGGGCCGATAGGATTGAGGTGGCCACCATTCAGGGATGGAAGGTGGTAGTGCAGAAAGGACTCCACAAAGTAAGCGATCTCGTGGCATATTTCGAGATAGATTCATGGGTGCCGACTGAAGTTGCCCCTTTTCTCACCAAGGTTGGACAGGAACCTCGTGAATACGAAGGGGTTCGGGGTGAACGACTCCGCACGGTAAAACTGAAGGGGCAGGTATCTCAAGGGATTATTCTTCCCCTCAGCGATTTTGCAAATCTTCCTCTCCCTCCCTACGATTTTCTCATGGGAAAATGGAATCAGGAGGGACTGGACATCACCGAGCAACTGGGCGTCATCAAATATGAACCCCCAATCCCTGCTTGCCTCGCCGGTCAGGTCAAAGGTATGTTCCCCAGCTTCATCCGCAAGACCGATCAGGAACGAATCCAGACCCTTCCCGAGTTCTTCGAGGAATATAAGGATATGGGCTTCGAAGTCACGATCAAACTTGATGGTTCGAGCATGACCGTCTACCACCGGAATGGAGATACCGGAGTTTGCAGCCGTAATCTAGATCTCAAAGAGGACCAGAACAACTCCTTCTGGAAGATTGTCAACCGTCTGAACCTTGTTGAACTCCTGAATCACCTGGGACTCAACGTAGCTATCCAAGGGGAATTGATTGGAGAGGGAATCCAAGGAAATCATGAGAAACTCAAGGGTCAGGAACTCTTTGTCTTCGATATTTGGGACATTGATGCCCACCGCTACATGACCCGCCAGGAGCGTCAGGATGTCCTCCAGGCTCTCGAAGCTCTCCTCCCCAAGGGGGAGCACATCTATTCCGTCCCTGTCGTCCACGAAGGTCTTCCAGACCTACCCAACAATGGAAACCATCCTCGTCTTTGCTGGAGCAGGCCCAAGTCTCAACGCTCAGATTAGAGAGGGGCTGGTTTTTAAATCCACCTCTCTGGTTAACGGCGAAACGGTAAGTTTTAAAGTTATAAATAATAAATATCTCCTGAAAGAAAAATAAATATCAAACACTCCTACAAAGGTCTCTCCCACGGGAGAGTGGATTGAAACAAACCAAAGGTGCAGCCATGACGAGTGGTAGTAAAAAATTTCACAAGAAGGCACTGGGGGATCAGGTGATCGCCGTCGATATGCACTTTATGCCAATGATGGCAGTTAGTCGTCGTCATGCTCTCAAGGCTCTGGCCACTGAGAGGGCTGAAGCTCTAGATCTGGAGACCTGGACTCGCAAGGCTCTCTATGAGATCACCGACATCCACGATTTTGCCTGTATTCTCTATCCAGGTGTGCAAGCGATCAAGGATACGAAGCTGAAACTCGGAAAGGGTTACAGGGGCATCCTTGAACGGGATGAGCACATCTGCCAGTACTGTGGTAAGAAGGCCAATACTGTTGACCATGTGATGCCCAAGTCAAGAGGTGGGGGCTCTGCTCCTAACAACCTTGTAGCTGCCTGCCTCGCTTGCAATCAAAAGAAGGCTGATCGAACTCCAACAGAGGCCGGAATGCCTTTAATTCACGCGATTCATGCAACCCGGTGGAAACTGATGGAGCAGTTCCATGAACTGACCGTTAGCTGGTCATATCGCAGAAAGAAGATGGACGAAGATGTCAAGATTGCCTAACTTTACTGCCTCCCTGCTTCATCATATAGCCTATGGGCTAGATATTGGCGGGGAGGTTCATGATTTTGAACCACAAAATGCCAAAGATCTCCGCTATCGGAACAGCCCCGATGGCGGATTTAACGGTGGGAGCCCCAATCCACAGCAGTATACGCAGGGGCCAGAGGCCCAAACCCTCCCCCCTGATGCTCCGTTGTATCATGGCACTACCTTGAATGATTGGAATGAGGGTGGGGCCACCAAACTTAGAGTTTCCACCAATATTGAAGAGGCAAAAGCTGATGCAAAAACCGCTGCTGAAGGTGAAAATGCCCCAATTGTGGTTATGATCAAGTTTGGAGACCTGGGTGAGTATGAATTGGAGCCTGATTCAACCCATTCGGAGGTTCATGAAGGGGTCTCCTGGCAGGAGTGCCTGAAGGATACAGGGGTATTTTGTATCGTCGGAGACATTGACTCCTTGAAACCCAATTTTAAACTGGTCAACGGTTGACATCCTCCCCTCCCTAAACGGAGGGGATTCCTAGCCGTAGAGTCTGATGTCCCAGACCGAGACGGAGTATATTTTGAGCAGCGTTTACATCTCTATTATGAGACGCTCCGCATTCAGAGCATACCCAATCTCTTACCGACAGCCCACTTAGTCCTTTCGGGCCGGTGAGGGCGGCACAGCCGCCACACCGCTGGGTTGTCCAAGCTTCATTAACGATTCGGACTACCTTGCCAAGCTTAATAGCTTTATAAGACAAGAAGTTCAGAACCATACTGATACCCGCATCCAAGGTAGATTTGCAAGCTTTCAAATGTAAATCCCCAACTATGATTAAATCATAGGAATTAATCAGATTTGTGGTCAATTTGTGCAAATAATCTTTGCGTTGATTTTTGATTCGGGCGTGAATAGATTTTGTTTGATTCTTATGTTTAGCTCTCTGAGCGGTTGCAAGCCTAGCTTGCGATTTGTAATAAAACTTTTCATTAGAATAACTGATCGAATCAGAGCTAGTCGCTATGGATTTCAAACCTAAATCAACTCCTACTTGAGTTTTAAACTCTACCAGTTGGGAGACTTTCCCAATCTCAACTTGCAAGTTTATGAACCAATTCCCCTTGGAATCCTGATTAAAACTACCAGTCCTGATATCAGCTTCGCTGAGATTAATGGCGTTATAATGAGAATCGAAGAATTTAAACTTATGTTTACAATAGATGAACAAGTTATTTTTAAATCTCAAGGCGGAAGCTTTGAATGGTATCCACCCGAGAACGCATTTATAGCTCCGCCAGCGAAGCTTTTGTTTCTTGAATTGTTTGCGCCTAGTAATATATTCTTTACATATGGATTGGACGGTTGTAGAGTTCAAACCCAATTCGCCCGCACAGCCAGCCGTCTGGTTGTCAAGTTCATACTCGCTGGCCCATTTCGAATACTTCTTGAGTTGGTTATAACTCTGTTCATTACAATAGTTCCATACCAGATTGACCGCAGAACTCATCCGAATCAAGATTTTTCTTGAAACGGAGTCCTTGAGTCTGTAATGGAGAGTAATAATCATGTGTGTATCTATTTAATACTCAGAAAGTTTGATTTTGCTCATGGCACAAAGTATCCGGTAATACATCTTCTGAATCCCTTATGTGAGGGTTTCAGATGTCCATTATCGGTCTTTTTCTTGATGAAACAACAGGACTTTTAGTCCCAGGTTTTCCTCCTGGTGCCACCGGCTATACGGGCGGGACAGGACCAACCGCAAACACAGGGCCGACCGGCTTAACCGGCTCAACCGGGCCGACCGGAAGCTCTGGGAATACCGGAACAACCGGACCCTCTGGCCGAACTGGTAATACTGGTAACACAGGTTACACCGGGGCTACTGGGTACACTGGGTACACTGGGGTAGGAACGACCGGAAACACCGGAGTTACTGGATCCACTGGTGCAGGGTTCAACGGACTCACTGGAGCGACCGGAGCGACCGGAGCGACCGGGCCAAGCGGAGCGACCGCAGGTAATACTGGTCCAACTGGTCCCGTTGGTGGGCTTGGAATGACTGGGAATACGGGGAATACCGGCGCTGCTGGCGTGACGGGTATGACGGGCATGACTGGGTTTACAGGGCAAACAGGAGTTACTGGAATCGTAGGAAACACAGGTCTTATTGGTTCAACTGGTGCAGTTGGTAATACTGGTGTAGCTGGACCGACCGGGCAAACTGGTCAGACTGCTAATACAGGCTCCACCGGATCAACCGGGTTTTCCGGAAATACGGGCTCAACAGGCTCCACCGGCCAGATTGGCCCCATCGGACCAACCGGACCCCTTGGAATGACAGGGTTTACAGCCAATACAGGCTCCACTGGTCAGACTGGGACGACTGGGTTTACTGGGACGACTGGGTTTACTGGCTTTACAGGAGTAACTGGGAATACTGGTCCCACTGGTGCCACCGTTGGTGGAACTGGAAATACTGGCCCCACTGGTGCAATAGGTAAAACTGGCCCGACTGGTGCAACAGTGGGAAATACTGGTCAAACCGGGGCCACTGGATCAACTGGTAACCCCGGTTCTAACGGTTTTACGGGTCTTACAGGCACAACCGGGCCAACCGGACCCACTTCAACCGCTCCCGGACCAACCGGTCAAACTGGCTCTACGGGGCTCCAAGGGTTACAGGGTAATGGTCTTGCATTATTCTCTAACACAGCCACCTCCACAGTCACGGTGGCTAACGCATGGACCCCCATCACCCCCACTTCCGGAGTTGGTTTTTGGACCGGGGTGCCAACGACAGGATATGTTGGGGCTCCGGCTAACTTCTTTGAAGCGGGCATCTCGGTTAAAATCACAGCAGCAGGTTATTTAGGCACCTCAGCCTCACTAGCTATTAATTTCGCACTAGTCTTTGGACCTGACATTTTATGCAACACAGGGAACATCACCCTTCCCATATACTCTACAAACGCCATGTGGTTCGCTGAAGTGCTAATTTCATGTATGGAACCCGGCAATCCAGGTCAAATTTGGGCTCAGGGGCACATCAATATCAACGGGACAAATTATTTGATGGGAATGAGTGTTGAAGACACTCTAAACACCACCTCAACTGCCAATGCTGTCTGGCTAGCAGCATATAATGTGTACACAAGCTCTGGTATGACAGTTATTTGCACCAATGTCGTCTACGAGAGCCCATCTAATGCCACCTCTGCCACAATAGGGGGGCCGAGTGGCTCAACTGGAGCGACTGGAGTGACTGGGCCAACCGGAGCGACCGTAGGAAACACTGGCTCAACTGGACCTTCCGGAGCGACTGGAGTGACTGGGCCAACCGGAGCGACCGTAGGAAACACTGGCTCAACTGGACCTTCCGGAGCGACTGGAGTGACTGGGCCAACCGGAGCGACTGGGTATACAGGCAGCACAGGTGCAATTGGAATCACTGGCTCAACCGGACCTTCTGGAATCACTGGCTCAACCGGACCTTCTGGAATCACTGGCTCAACTGGACCTTCTGGAATCACTGGCACTACGGGTCAAACAGGATACACAGGTTCTACAGGAACTACTGGCCCTACCGGGGCGACCGTAGGAAGCACCGGAGGGACGGGAAATACGGGCTTTACGGGAAACACCGGGCCATCGGGGGGAAACACTGGCCCAACTGGACCAACTGGAGTCCCCAACCAGCTTTATCGTAACCCCCAGTACGGGAGCTATGTGATCCAGCTAACTGATTATTATGTTCCCTATCTGGGGTCTGGTGTGGCTGACACTTTCCTCCTCCCGGCTGCGGCTTTGTATGCCGGAACCTCTCAGCAGACCTATATTTTCAAAAATGTAGGTACCGGAAACGTATCTCTCATTGCCGAGGGAGCTGATACAATTGAATTAATTTACAATTCTCTACCCATCAGCCCAGGATCCAACGTCCAGGTCGCCTCAGATGGTATCTCAAATTGGGAACTCATCTAAGTCCGAGTAATAGATAGGGGAGGCCGTATGGTCCGATCTATCATCAGCTACAACAAAGATTTTTATGATGTTCTTGCAGAGCTAAAACGAAAGGGAGAAGAGTTTACTCCTTTGACTCTGCAAGAACTTCAGTATGACCAGCTTATTCTTGCTGCATCTGGGAATGCAGGGGCATGCCGCTGCTCATTATCTGAGGTTATAAATGAAAAGAGGGAACGACGAGCCCTCTTGCTTGCCCTACCAAAAGAAAAGTTTGAAACGTTCAAGTTAGATGATGTGCTGGCTGGAGATTTACAGGAAGACCGGCTCGTGATTGACAACAAATTGCCCTCGTGGAACGATTTATCCCCCATAGGTAAGTTGTATTTCAAACTGGCCTGTTTGGAAAACCACCCCCATGATGCCATGAGCCGACTAACCGAAGTGGTGGGCCTTTTGCACGAGGTGGAGGGTTCTATCCCTCAGCAAATCGCGTTCAGCTTGAGGTTGGAGTTTCAATCAGCCCTCCTTTCCAAACCCTCCGAGGATTGGGTTGGGGATGCCTGCACGAAAGCCAGTAACATGTTGTATGGGTACGTGACCGGCCCAGAGGTAGACATAATCGACAGGCTAGAGCTTTTGGATTATGTTTGCACTGCTGGCTGCTTCTACCCATTGAGTGAATAGGAGAGGTATGGAGTTTGAGGAACTAGAGGGGTTCTTCCCCTTTGATGAGATGCGTCCGAGCCAGAGGCAAGCGTTACAAAAGTTTGTTGATACGACAAACAAGGGGCGGAAGTTTACCATCCTTGAGCTTCCCACAGGGATTGGAAAATCGGGCGTGGCGGTTGACTTGGGCCGTTGGGCTCAGAATGGTGGAGCCTACCTACTTACAATTCAGAAAATATTGCAAAAACAGTACCTGTCTGAGTTCTCTGACCTTGTGGAGATCAAAGGTGGCAGCAATTACCGCTGTGGGAATTACCCGGTCAGTTGCGATGAAGGTGCAAAGATTGCTAAGGCTCTGGGTGAAGGCCCATGCAAATGCGTCTGCCCATATAAGGAAGCGAAAGAAATCTTTCTCAACACTCCCTTTGGCCTCACCAATTTTTCCTATTTCCTCACTGTTATGACCTATCAGAAGGGCCTGTTCCCAAATCGAAAGCTACTCATTATTGACGAGGCACATAACACCGAGTCCGCCCTGATCAATCACTCCAATATTGAAGTGACGTTCAACCGACTTAAGGAGCTTGGGATTGATTTCCCGAAGCCTCCGCTAGGTCCAAAAGAGCTTGGAAGGGCCAAAAAATGGTTAGCTGATGCGGTGTTCCCAGCTTGTTCGGTGGCCAGGACTGGAATCAACGAAGCATTGATTAAGGCCCGAGCTCAGGTGAATAATGAGAGGGAAGTGATGGATATTCTCAAACAAGAAGGGTCTTTGGACCAATTTGAAAGAAAACTGGAAATGTTTGCTCAGTCCCCTTCGAATATGTGGTTCATCGGACAAACTGAGAAATTGGAAATTAAGCCGCTTCAGGGAGACCTGTTCTCTGAAGACCTTTTATTCAGCAAAGCCGATCATGTCATCTTCCTATCCGCAACCATCTTGGACCCCCGAACTTTTGTTCGCAATCTGGGAATACAGCCTAGACAGTGCGGCTATCTGGGTCTCCCATCTGAGTTTCCAAAAGAGAACCGCCGCATCATTTTCACCCCGGCTGGCTCCATGTCATACAAAAATTATGATACGACTCTCCCTAAATTGCTCAAAAAGATTGATCGCATCCTGACAAAACATGTTGCAGACAAGGGAATCATTCATTGTCAATCATTTAAAACAATGAAGCATATTATGGACTACTTTAGAAGCTCCCCTCATGCGTGGAGGCTCTTGAGTCACGACTCTAGTTCTCATTCCAAGAATGGGGCCATCGCTGCTCATATGACTCGTGATGAGCCAACTGTTCTGCTTAGCCCTTCAATGACTGAAGGCTTGGACCTCCGTGATGACTTGAGTCGATTTCAAATCGTAGCAAAGGTTCCGTATGCCAGTCTGGCTGACCCATATGTAAAAACGAGAATGGAACTGGACCCCGATTGGTATCAACTTCAGACCGCTCTGACTTTGGTTCAGGCTCTCGGACGTTCGGTTCGTTCGAAGGACGATCATGCTATTTCCTACATAATTGATGGGGATTTTGCTCGTTTTATGTCTCAAGCGCAGTCAATACTTCCCGACTGGTGGCTTGACTCAATCGAGATCAAGTAGAGTATTAGAGAGATGGAGGCACTAGGTAATATATGAGTTTTTGGCGTATTTTTCACAATCTGATCCGGCATGATGACACTCCGGACGAGGTTCAAAGGGCTACGTATGCCTGTGAATGGCTATCAGAGAACGGTATACGACTAAGGAAAATCTGTTCGCCGCAGCAGACTGAGATTATTTCTTGCATCGGTCAGTTTTGGTTTAAGCAGAAGACCGCCCCGTCTTATAAGATCCTTCGAGAAACCTTAGAGCGAAACTCTATAGTTATGGGAGTGGTCGATGTAATTGCCGAATATGAATCTGAAGAGGGTCTTCAGCTTCACGGACTGAGCGATTTGGGTCAACTTCTCACCGACTTCCAGGAGGAATGGAAGCGGGAACGACTCGCTGGGGTAATTAAAACCGTCAGAGCTATAAACAATAGTTCGTGGACGGACCCAACTTCTAAGAAGGTGCATTCTGGAGCCTCAGATGCCCTAAAATATCTTTTACAACAGATTGAGACTGGGGTCATCATGACCAACAACCAGTCTCTCAGTGGGGCTCTGAACGACATGGCTGGGGAGATCATGAGTATTTACGAAAAAAATAAGGCGGATCGCATGGCAGGAAGCATCAGAATTATGACCGGCATCGCCGCAATCGATATTTGTGTGCCCATCAAACGTGGTGATTGCGTGGGGGTGCTGGGGTACGCAGGACAGCGCAAGTCTACCCTTTGCCGCACCTTCGCTTACAATGCAGCCGTGCAAGGGTTTAACGTTCTACACGTGACGCTTGAGCAGACTTATGATGAGGAACGGATCATTTATGCGTTGATCCATTCGGCTGACAAGAGGTTTGCCAGCTATGGTATCCAGCCCACAAAAAAGAGGTTTGATGACGGGTTGCTTACCACAGAAGAAGAAAAGTTCTTAAAGGAAGTGGTGCTGCCAGATTTGGAGCAAAACCTCCTGGGGCGGCTCATCATCCGTCAGCCCACCGATGGAAGTTCCTGGAGCAACATCAAGATGATGGCCGAAATGACCAATCAGACCACTCCTCTGGACATGCTTTTCGTGGATTACTTGACTATCACAGCCACGGCTTCAACTTATGATTCCAAAGCGGAAATGGAGATGAACATCAAGGATGCAAAACAGACAGCCCTGCAATTTGATAATGGGCGCAGCATCGTCTTCCTCACTCCAATTCAAGGAAACCGTAAAGGGTACGACGAAGCCAAGGATACGGGGGGTGTGTGGGACATTACTGGTATCAACCAATACTCTGAGTTTGACAAATCTTTCGACACCATCTTTACCACATTTCTCGGTGATGCCCTCCCAGGCGATGTGGGAAATCAGATGGCCGTATCGACCGTCAAGACCCGCAGATGCCCCCCTATGCCCCTTACCAACCTCGCAGTCGATGTCGATGTGGGTCGGGTGGGGGATATGGAGGGTTCGAGTGGTGAGGGTTCGACCTATGATGAGTTGGCAACAATCAAAGAACAGCACCTCCGCACAGAGGAAAATGCGGTTCCATTTGATTAAGGGGTAAAATGTCAAGAAAGGTCCGAGAACAGGATGTTCTATATGTCATGCAACTCTTGGAAGAGGGCCTAACCTTCGATGAGTCTCCTAAGCTATCAATCAGAGTAAACAATCAGTTCAGACAATGCATACGCTGTGAGGCGCAGACGCAAGGAAAGGACTGGACACTGGATATTTATGGCAAGCACTTCTTCTACCTGATGATTCCCCCATCCGCCCCTTGTGTGCAAGACAATGTTCGATCCTTGCTGTTACATATGCAAGCTCACCTGTTGAGGTAACGATGACACTCCTACAAGTTCAGACCCTAGACGATCTTATGAAGCTGATGGCCAAGCAAAAGACCGTCAGCACTAAGGCTGTACGTGACCTCAACCATGAAGTGGAGAGCGTGGCGTTTATCTATAAGCCTGATCATACGTTGTCAGAGATGAGCAATCTGGATCTCTCCCGCAAGATCACTACTCTCTTGGCAAAGTATACGGAGCAGCCCACCCTGTCTGAATTCTACCAGCACCCTTCTTGGGACGGCGGATTCGTCTATGGGGGGAGCTTTGGGGTCAGTGCGGTGGTTGGAACGGTCTTCATGAAAAGTTGGTCTGAAATATTTCCAGAGTTTTCAAAAATCATGCGGTCGGTCATGATGCGGGTGCTGGAAGAGCAAAGCAAGGAAGCTTTCAGCGATGAGCCAGCAAATGAAATGTCAATGATAGACCGAATCCTGCCAGCGATGAAATTCACCATCAGGGATCAGAATGGTATTGAGATTCTTGGCAAGCAGCGGGACAAGATGATGTATGACCGAGTAGCCAGTCTGCTCCAGCTTATGGCCCAATCGTTCCTCACTTATGGGGTGCTGGAACTGCCTGAGTCTACAAAACTGGAGCCTGGGCAGCAAATTGCAGCCCGTCTGACTCCTATGGGAAACCGAGTTTACCTCCACCTTCGAGACGTTGAAATATATATTTCCGAGGTGGCGGAACTCTACCCACGGCTAACAAAAATCAAACTTGAATCGGAATCTAAAACTCCCCAGTAATACATAACATGGAGGTTTTGTGTTCCGGACCAAAAAAGTAGCCGTCATTTTTGATTTTGATAAAACGTTGTCCCCTGACTACATGCAGAGGGTGGTGTTTGAGCGGTATGACATTGATGAAAATAAGTTTTGGGGGGATTGCCAGGAATGGTCTGAAGAAAATCTCCGTAATCTTGGCTCCAATCACCCAGAATTAAGCTACATGAACATGTTTCTTCAGTATGTTGAGGACGGTCGGATGCCCGGTCTGAACAACAAAAAGATGAAGGAACTGGGGGATCACATCCGTCTTTACCCTGGAGTAGAGTCCCTCTTGAACACGCTATTCTACATGGGAGCAGAAATATACATCGTGTCTTCAGGTATCCGAGCCCTATTGGGTGGCCTCCAGGAACGAATCCGTCTCTGCACGAAAAACCCCAATTTCAAAATCCAAAAGATATATGGTGGGGATTTTCGTGAACGAAATGGATTGATTCATGCTGTCGCCTCTGTGATGAGTCCATCAGATAAACTCCGAGCCATTTATGAGATCAGCAAGGGCTGTGACTTTTATGGCTTTGACTTCACTGTCAGCCTTCCAAAAGAGAATGGACGGAGGGTGCCGCTGGAACGGATGTGCTACATTGGTGATGGGCAGTCGGACGTTCCGTGCTTCAACCTCATCAAAGATTCGGGCGGGTTCACTCTTGGGGTATTCAATCCTGCCGAACCAAAACAGTTCGAGCAGATTGAGCAGATCAGGCAAGGTGGCCGACTCAGCACCATTGCGGTCACAGATTACTCCCCAGGCAGCACCGCTGAGGCCGTTCTAGTGAGCAAGGCCAAGGAGTTCCTATACAAAGTTTCCGAGAACTATGAGTTCAGGCAAACGCTGGATGAGCTTAAGGGGAACAGGCCGGTGCCGATTCACCCTTGGACCGCCCAACCAGACTTTTCTGAGTAATATCATCTAAGGAGATATCAATGGCCAAATCGAAACACAACAAAACCGGTAATGGAACTCATAGGGAGAGAACCCGAGCGGCTCGTGAAGCCCTTGAACTCAGCCGTAAGATGGCTGAACTTCAGGAGCTTCAGGACAAGTTGCAGAAGCAGCTACAGCAGACCAAAGTAGCAGTTGGAGAGGCGAAGGAGATGGTCAACACCCTCACCAGCGAAATGCCAATCATGCCTGTCATGGCGGAAGAAGAAGTTGCTGCTGAATGAGTGAGGCTCCGTGGGCTGTAGCTATTTTGCTGGGAAAGCGCAAGCCAAAATCCAGAAATGTGCTGCTCGGTTCCGATAGAGCCATCATCAAAGCCCTGGAGCGATCCTACAATATCAAAATTAACCCCTTTGATATGGAGGACCCCCAGGTGTTTTCCGTGGTGGATCAGGAGTCCCAAGTCCCACTAGCAGAGCAAGCGAGCTGCACATTTTGGAGGAACCCTCCGATAACTCGTAATGAGATTCTGCTCACTTATATCGTGTCCTCGCTAGCCCCAGACCTAAAAGAGTCCGAACAGAAGCCCATTATAAAGAGTTTTATGTATGATGTGGAATCAGTCAGAGACTTTAATGTTTTGTATTGGAGAGTCAAGACTGCTATGACTAACAAAGTTCTAGGCGTCTGGGACAAACAGCCTTGGGAATCCCCTTTTGGTTGGTTCGGAACCACAGATTTGGCTCCCCGCCTCTCTCGCTTATACCACGATTTACGCTCTTATGTATATGTCAAATTGGGTAACAAATCAGAAATCAAAACTTTAGGGCTCTCATCGGGGAAGATAAAGTATTTGAATGGGTTGAATCTGAGTAATAAAAGAATAGCTGATACGCTTAGTATATTGGCCCAATGGCGGTATCAATTTCTAAGCGACCAACAAGCTGCTTTTTTGGTGTCAACCAAGTGGAGTAACAAATGACATATCCAGAAACCTCGCCAACCCGCAGAGCCCTTCAAGAAATCCAAGGTCCGGATAGCGAAGAAGTCTCTCGTCGCCGCGAAATCTTAGCACAGGACGACAAAGAACTTGACGCCCAGCTAGCCGAAGAGGCTCTACTGATACAACAAATGATGTGCAAGAGGGCTCAATAATGCTGAAGTCCGGGAGTAAAAACATCGCTTGGTGGCATCCACAGCCCAATGTAGTGATTGACGTTCGGGACATCTCTGGGTTCACCGTCTCCACTGAACAGTATTTTGATCCAGACGGGACTGCATCAATTATTGGACTTCGCTACACCCTTCTTGTCAGCTTCTCCAATAAGAGCAAGACAGACAGTGTGGCGTTTACCTACAACTCTCTCGATGAGTTAAATGAGGTGTTATCCCCCTTCGAACTCTCTTGGATTCCGGATGAGGTGAAGGCATGAGCTTGGAAATTAAAACCCTACTGGGCCTCAGAGATACAGAAAAGCGGATGTACGTCATCAATACTGATGAGGTTACCGAGTCAGAATATGAGTATTGCCAAGTCCTGTGCAACGTGTTGTGGGGAGATAAAGGGCTAGTTGAGTCTCTCGGACCCACTTGGAGCATGGTTCACGATGCCAGATTTGAGAATCTGGAGAGTAAGTTTGTGGTGAATCGTCCAGCCGTATTCGGTGGAGATGCTCGTCTGGGCAAGCAGTATATTGACGGAGATGGGCTCCTCAGCCACTCAATGGTTGAACTGGAATCCTATGCGGAAATCCTGGGTGAGGGTCGCCATTTCCATGAGATTGTCAAGGCAGATGGCTTAGACCCCAGAGAGTTTTATGGGATGTCCGATGATATTTTGTGGAAATACATCAAGCAGGAATGCCCTAACTACTTTGACAACAAGGGCGGAGCTCCCAACACACGAGCCAATAGACTTTGGTTGTTGTTCCGTGGGGACCTCCTAGGGTTGATCGAAGATTACAGTGAAGTCCCGCTCCTTCAGGATTGGATCAAGCTGTCCTCTGGGGATCAGGCTGAAGAGTACGACTTCCTCCATGTTGCAGAAGAGCCGGTGGTCTGGGCTGAAGTCGATTATTTGGAACGTGCGCTCACGCTCAGAGCTTCGCTCAGAGTCTCAGCCGTCAAGGTGCTCCAGCGTTCCGGCCTCATGGCCCTGCTCCAAGAGAAGTATGAGTTCACCGATCAAGAGATTGACGAAGTGCTGAAACTGGTGTATCAGACTCCTTACGAGAAGTTGTATGAAGTTCCGGCGAAGGTCGTCAACTATGCCAATCAGGTCCGTCAGACAACCGCTGATACGACAAAGCGTATGCTCAGTCAGTGTAAGGCCAACTCCAAGGCTAGTAAGGAGATTGTTGCTAAGCTTCAAGCCGGAGATATCAAGCCAATCAACACCACTGATGAAGAAGTCGAACGCGACTTGTCTCCAGAGGAGAAGCAGGTTCTTGCAATCCAGGGGAACCCTTATCGGTTGGAGCTTTTCCTCATGTTCGTTGAGGCAGAGCAGATGGGAGACTTGAAGACTCAGGATATCATCAAGCCCATTCTGGAAGACACTGACCTGATGGTAGACTCTTACACGGTCTTAGAGGTCCGAGAGAAGACCCTAACAAATCGCACTAGCAGTGCGGTTAGGGATGCTCTCTCTTGAACTACACCACCCCTCACCCAATAGTGCTCGAAACACCATTGCAGTGGAAAGATATGACAGCAGAAGAGCAGGAATGGATTATCACTGGGATTCGAACTAATACTTTAGCAGATGCTGCAAAGAAGTTTGACCCAGTGATGCCCATGCTTTTAACTGTCCAATTCCCGCTGTCTTTGGTTGACCCGCGCCATCCTGCGGGGGCATTCGGGCAAGCACAAATCTTAATAGAGCCCCGCGCTTCCAATGATGATGCGGGTTTGGAAAAGTTGTAGTTCCACGATAGTTACACGGCGTCAGGAAAAACTGAGTATCAGGTATAGTGGCGCGGTATCTCGACTATCCCACGCTGTAATGAAACATCCTAGGAGAATCAATGGCAATCACTAAAGAACCTCGTAAAACACAGAGAGCCGAAGCAATTCTCTCTGAATCTACAAAGAAGTATGACCCTAATGCCACCATCGAACAGTTGGTTGCAGACCTACGGCGAGTCCAGGAATCAAACCCTGAGACATTTATCTCTCGAAATTTTTATCGGATTCATGGTAGGTACTCAGAGAAGACTTGGAATAGCCTCTTTGGTACCATGTTGGAATTCAGGCGGCAAGCTGGCTTAGAATTGTCTCGGAATCAGGCCCAGCTTGAAAAACATATTGCAAAACATGCCAGTCTTGATGTTTATCGAGAGTTCCAAGAGGCAGAAATTTCTCCGTGGGTGGGTAAATACACAAAGCCCAATGATGGAGGAAGAACTAAAACTATTCTGGTTGCCAGTGACTTCCATGACAAGGAGGTAGATCCTTTCGTCCTCTCCGTGTTCATTGATACGGCCAAGCGAGTTCAGCCTGATATCATCGTCCTAAATGGCGACATCTTTGACCTCTATGAGTTTTCTAGATTTGATAAGGATCCCAGACTTGCAGATCTAAAGGGCCGGTTCGATTTTGTTCGAGAGAGTATCTTCCAGCCGCTTCGTGATGCTTGCCCTAATTCCCAGATTGACTTCACTCTCGGAAATCACGAACAGAGATTGCTGAAGCATCTGGCAGACAAGACCCCGTTTACGAAAGTCCTAATGGATCTATGCGGTAGCACTCTAGCCTCTTTGTTTGGTTTGGATGAGTTCAAGATTAATCTGGTTACCAAATGGGATTTGACAGCTTGGAAGCCAGGAGAACTCAGGGATCAGGCTAAGAAGAACTATATCGTTTATTACAACTGCTTCGTTTGTAACCACACTGGCAACGAGGGCTTTGGGCTTTCAGGAACCTCTGGTCATGTTCATCGCCCTGATGTGAAAACATCAGCCAATGTCAATGGTCCACTGGTTTGGACAACTACTGGTTGTATGTGTCGCACCAATGCAGAGTACACGACTACCATGGAGAAGTGGCACAACAGCTTCCTCCTCGTTCATGTGGACACTTGGAAGAAGCAAGTCGTCCCCGAGCACATCCTTTTCACCGACTTTATGACTTGTGTCGGAGGCAAGTATTACTTTAGATAAGGGATGGATTGATGACTTGTGTGGTAGGACTTAGCGCAAAGGGAAAAATCTGGATCGGCGGAGACGCCGCTGGGTTTGATACTGAAACTTACAGATGCGTGGCGATGCGGGATACCAAGGTATTCAAACTTGGAACTGAGTATTTGGTTGGGTTTGCAGGATCCTATCGGTTTGGCCAATTGCTTAGATACAAATTTGTCCCCCCAGAGAAACCCGAAGGTCAGGATGACTATGAATTTTTGGTCACAGATTTCATGGATGTGTTGAGAAACACCATGAAAGACGAAGGCATTGTCAAGATTGAAAACTCAATAGAAAGTCTTGATGAGGCCGGTGCCCTCGTTGGTTTCAATGGGAAGCTCTACAACATTGAGGAGGATTTTCAAATAGGGGAGATGGTTCTTCCCTACTGCGCGATAGGCAGCGGAGCAGATTATTCCTATGGAAGTTTGGACACCTCTTTCAAGATATCAAAACGGATGGCCCCTCGTAAGCGAGTTCTGATGGCCCTAGAAGCAGCCTCTGCTTTCTCCTCTGCGGTGCGTCCTCCTTTTACAATCATGTCCTCGTAGGACTTCCTATCCCTCTCGTAGAGGTACGAATGGGAACTTCACAGGTAATAGGGTTCATGCAAGCTGAGGCCGAGGCCCAAACCGGGGATTTGGCTTTTTTTGATGGGTCAACACTTATAGATGACATTATCAAATGGGACACTAGCTCACCCTGGTGCCACGTTGGAATTATTATTGAATTTGGTGGTCGGAAATGGCTGGATGAGTCCCTCCCCTCAAAAGGTCCACATCTTGTTCTCCTTGCCGAGCGGACCCCACAGATGATTGTGAATCGTCACTCATCTCTCTCTGAAGATGCACTGAATTACGCTTTTTCAAAATTTGACCTAGACTATAGTTACGAGAACGCCATCCTAGCGGGCTTGGGGATGAAGACGGTTAATGGCGGGATGATGTGCTCAGAGTATGTAGGAGATGTGTTAGAGCGGGATGGGGTCAGGGGAATCCCAAGCAAAGGTTTGACTCCTGGAGCTTTGTTTGCTGTGTTCCAGAATTGTGACCAGACTCTTATTTCATAGGTGACATATGGCTCTGTTGGATCGTGATCATGTTTTCGCTGCGCTTGAGGCGGTGAATGAGGTATTAAAACATAAATACCAAAAAGAAACCGTCATGGTTACCGGGGGAGCTGCTCTAATGTTCCTATTTGACGATTTTTATCGCCCCGTGAAGGACATAGATGCCTGCGGGATGAGCCAAAATCTCGCCAAAGCGATTGAAGAGATTACTTGGGAGAAGGATTTACCAGGAAATTGGTTTAACGATGAGGCGAGTGAGTATTATTACCCCCGAGAGACGGCGGAAGGCCCCAAGTTTTCAAATTTGAGCATTCAATGCCCCTCTAAGATGTATCTTTTGTGCCTTAAGATTCATTCCAAACGTTCTGCGGAGCAATCCCACGACCCTCAGGACGTAGAATTCATGATCGAACGGATGCCTGAAGTCCAGACTGACCAGGATTGGCAACTTTGCTATAAAAAATGGTTTGGAAAGACCGATTGGAACAGTTTTTGTGCCGAGTCTGTTCACCAAGCACTAGCAAAACGCTCTCCCAAGGTAGCAGCAGAGGCTCCACACACCGATAAACCCCCTGAACCCCTGATGATTGCCCTCATTAACCAAAGTGAGTGGAAGAAGAATCCATCCGGAGATGGGAAGGTACATATTTTCACTGAGGAACCTGAAGAGCCCCAAGATTCCAACAGCCCCTTTCGTGTCAGAGCGTCTGGAGAAGACTTGGTTGAGAAAGCGATCGAGTTTGCAACAGAAAAACACAAGGATCAGAGACGAAAATGGACCGGAGAGAGCTACATTGTCCATCCAGAGGCCGTAGCGGATACCATCAGAGCCATCGGGGGCTCCACGGAGATGGTTTGTGCTGCGTGGCTTCATGATACGATTGAAGATCAGGGGGTTCGACCGGAGGAATTGACTGAACTTTTTGGGCCAAAAGTGTCTAAATTGGTCGTGGAATTGTCCGAAATCTCCAAATTAGAAGACGGAAACCGCAAAACTAGGAAGGAAATTGACCGAAAACACTACAGCAATGCCTCTCCAGAGGGTCAGACGATAAAGTTGGCTGACATGCTGAATAATGGTTATGATATTGTAGAATCCAACCCAGGATTTGCCAGAACTTACATTCCAGAACTTGAGGCACTATTTGAGGTTCTCACCAAAGGTAACCCCACCTTGAGAAACAAGGTAGCAGAGATGATAGCGATCTCAAAACGAAAGTTGGGTCTGAACTGACATATTGGCTTTCGCTCTCTAAGTGAGAGGGTAGGATGCTCACGAAACGTATGGTAGAGGTTTTAACGTCCCACAAGCTATTGAGTCCTCAGATTAAGGATTTAATCAAATCTAATGCGTTAAATAACCCAAAAACGGCTTATTTTTATGCAAGATATGTCCTTAACGGGCCTTTTTCAGAGGGGGAAGCAGCTATTTCCCAGAGTCCCAAGTTTAGTTACTACTATGCTAAGGAGGTTCTTCACCATAGGTTTGAGGCCGGGGAACCTGTTCTGGCACACTCTAGTGGATGGTGGTTTGATTACTGGATTGATATTCTTGATGGTAAATGGCCAAAAGAAATGTCTCAAGCTCTATTAGAAGCCCGAGTCCTATGGGGCAAATCTGGTGGTGGAAGGTAGCAATGGCAATTCGTAAAAGGTACACGTTCGATCTGACAGAGTTCGAAGTTGAGGCCAAACGAGGGCATGTGGACTGCGCGGCGGAGGAAGGTGACTCTGAATGGGTATGCGATATTATCCCTAAGCTGGACATGGACCTCCCAGCCAGTGTAGTGAAGGCTATCATCACAGAGGCGAGGAAGCAATTTGAGGAAGACCTCAAGCGGGAATATGCAGCCCAGTCATTCCACTGGAAGGGGGATAGGCGGTCCCCTTTGCTTCGATTTGTCAAAGGGGACCACGTGACCTTCAAGGGTGGCGAGGGCGAGGTGGTCTATGCGATTCCTGAACAAAAAAAGTTCGGAGTAAAGACTACAGATGGTAAGGTTCTCAATTTCGATCTGAAATCTTTTGAACATTTCCTATTCAAGAAGGTGACTTCCTAGTACTAGATTATAGGAGTTCACGATGCCACAAACCCGCACACCTTGGGGGTTAGATGATACAAAAAAGCTAGTAATGCTTTACCCCGTAGGGACTAAGGGTGAAATTACAGCAGCATTCCCCAATCGTGCTTGGAATACCATAAAAGGTAAGGCGAGGAGGCTCAACCTCAAGTTGTCTCGCGCTTGCTACAAATGTGATTTATCTATACTTTTAGACAAGTCAGATGTTTCCTTTTATTGGCTAGGGTTCCTCTGTGCGGACGCTAACTTCACTGAACATACTGTGGGGCTTGAAATATCAGAAAAGGACGTTGTGCATCTTAATACTTTTTGCAATTACATTAATTACCCTGAAACTGGTTTATTCCGAAGAAGTCGTAAGATATTTGGGAAACAGCAGAACGCGACCCTATGTGCCTATGCAAATCATAAAGAGGTAGTTCAAAAGTTAAGAAACACTTACTCCATATCTAACAATAAGACGAAAAATCCCATTGACATTTCTAGTATGTTGGACTTAGAGCTTATGTGTTTTTTCATTGGGTTTATTGATGGAGACGGCTCTATCTGTTTTCGTAAGAATGGATCCATTGTAGTCAGTATTGAGATAGACAAATCTTGGTTCTCCATATTAAAATCCTTTGAACTTCTTCTTCCTAGATTAAATATAATCACTTCAGTTAGAGCATTGCTCTATACTAGATCTGATACTCGGCAAACTTTCGCTCGTTGGCAGACTTCTAGTAGACCTGTTTTTTATCAATTTCGGCAATTTGCCGTGGAGCACCATCTCCCAATTATGCATAGAAAGTGGTTTTCCAGAGATTCTTCTTGCACGATTTTCTCAAAACCAGTAATATGATAAAGGGAGGCTCTCGTGAACATGTGGTTTACAGCAGACCAGCATTTTTCACATGAAAGAATTATAGAGATGACTGGTAGGCCATTCGCCTCTGTAGAGGAGATGAATAGTGTCCTGGTAGCTAACTATAATGCTCTAGTTCAGCCGGAGGATGTGGTTTACTTTCTCGGAGACGTTTGCATGGGCAAATTAACCGAATCTCTCTCGCTTCTCTCTCAACTAAAAGGTCACAAGATTTTGGCTGCGCTGGGTAACCATGATCGCCCATCCCACCTCTACCATCATAAGACGGAAGAAAAGCGGCAAGAATGGCTAGCAAAATATCAAGAATATTTTGAAGCCATCCATGAAAGTCTCAAGATGGAACTGTGCGTCCCCCGAGTAGGGATGCAACCCACAGCTAGACTCGATGTGATGCCAGTCCTCCTACACCACCTCCCCTATCTGGATGACACCTTTGTGGATCATGCCTATGAGGGTCGATACAGGGAGTTTCAGCCCGTCAACGATGGCAAGACCATCTTGATTCATGGTCATGTCCACGGAGCATGGAAGCAAAAGGGTCGTCAAATCAATGTTGGTGTGGATGTCTGGGACTACAAACCAGTCAGCCTCCACCAGCTTTCCCAACTCGTTTTACCCCCAACAGTCTAAAGGAGACACAGATGGATAATATCATCGCAAGTTGCAGTGCTCACGTTTCTTACCTCTATAATAGCAAGGTTAACGCCTTGCTTCCCATGATTCATGCGGAAGTCGAAGTTGTTAAGGGCCGGGGCAATCAGCCCACCGAGACCCTGAACTTCTGTGCCACTCCCGCTGGGATGAATCAGTTGATGGCGTCTATTCAGGACGCAATCCAGACTACTGAGATGGCCAAGAATTCCAAGCCTCAGTTCATGACTGAGGGAGAGTGGTTTCAGTTCTTGAAAAACCACCCGGAAGATGCTGTCATCAATGGAGACGATCAGCCCCCAGTTGAGGGTTAATGATTCCAGCAGCGATTGGTAAGTTTTGTATATACAAATCGCTAACTTTCTGGGTATACTAACTACATGAAGACTGTGTTTCTTTCCGACACCCACAATTACGAGGTCGCCGTCCCCGAAGGCGATCTCGTAGTTCATTGTGGTGATGCCACCGAACGGGGCACCATCCAAGAGGTTTCGAAGTTCGCAGAGTGGTTTGGTAAGCTGCCCCACCGTCATAAATTGTTCATAGCCGGTAACCACGACTTCCTTTTCGAGCAGAACCCCACGGTGGCCCGTCTGATCCTCAAAGACAACGGAATCGCCTATCTGGAGGATGACTACCTGGAGTTGGAGGGTCTGAGAATCTATGGGACTCCCCAGCAGCCCTACTTCCATGGCTGGGCGTTCAACCGGGAAGAGGAAGACCTGATGCAAATCTATGAGAGGATCCCTGAGGGACTGGATATTCTCATCACCCATTGCCCTCCTCGTGGCATCCTGGATGAGGTCGCTCAGGAACTCAAGATTCGTTACATCGGGGACTTCGACCTACTGCAAAGAGTGAGTCGTGCGAAACCCAAGTTTCATTGCTTCGGCCACTGCCACGCAGGATACGGGGCCAAAACCGTCATCGATACCTTCTTCATCAACGCATCAATCTGCAATGAAAGGCAGCTTCCGGTTAATAAACCGTGGACATTCGAGGTGGAACCGTGTTAAACTATTCACTGGCCCTCTGGGGTGCGCTTTCGGCTGGGACTTTTCTCTTCATAGGGCTCCTCGCTATCAGTGCCTTCTTTCAGAGTGGAGTGGCTGGGTTTAAGGAGTTCAAAGTAAGTTACCTGACCCTTATTCTAACTCTCATCTTCGCCAGTGTGTTTTTCCCCATCGCATGGACAATGATCCATAGCATGATAAAGGAGCGGTGAGGCAATTTTTTTTTTGTAGACAGAACCCGCGCAATCGAGTATAATAAATTATGGAGGTTAGAATGGAAAAGCGTGTCATCATCCTGGTCGGCCCTTCCGGCTGTGGCAAGTCCACCTGGATCCAGAACTACGAACTGGAGGGGGAGTTTGAGGTCTGTTCTGCGGACCACTATTTCCTCCAGCCGGATGGGAGCTACAACTTCAACCCTGGTCTTCTGGGTAGGGCTCATGCGGCCTGCCTGGAAAAGTTCAAGCATTGTCTGGCTTGCGGCCTGTTCACCATCTTCGTGGACAATACCAACACCCGTGACTGGGAGCGCAAGGAGTATGTGGATGCGGCGAAGAGGGCTGGCTACGAGGTGTGGCTGAAGGTCTTCAAGGTCGATCCGGAGGTCTGCGCGGCCCGAAACACTCACGGAGTCCCGCTGGAGTCCGTCCGTAAGATGGCTGAGCGGATCGATGTGTTTGAAGGATACTATTCCATATGAATATTCAGGAGCAGTATCCCCACATGTTTGTCCCTCGATTCTGGGGTATGGATATCGGAGATGGGTGGATGCCCATCGTGGAGGAGGCTATTGTTCGCATCACTGCTCTCCCCGATCCTCCCCAGATCGTTCAGGTGAAGGAAAAGTTCGGGCTCCTCCGGATTTACACTTCTTGCGTTCACGCTGAAGCAGATCGTATCATCAGGGAAGCTGAAGCAGAGTGCGCTGAGACCTGTGAGTATTGTGGACTTCCGGGAGAAGCTCGTAGTGATGGGTGGATCAAAACACTTTGCTCCGCCTGTAACCTGAAACGGAGTAATAGATAGCATGGGCATGAAGTTCGAATACACCAGAAATCCGCTGCTAACCCATTGGGATGCAGATTATGTCGTATCCTTTGATAGGGTCAGCACCATTCTTTCCCGTGCGGGTCGTCCCTGCAAGGTGGGTGAGGCGGATGGCTGGGCATTTGAAGTTCCGGCCACCGAGGACACCCCCTGGCTGACCTCTCTACTCCGTCATTTCTTCATGCAAGCTGTTGAAAAGGCTTGCTTTCCTACCGGTCACAACGTTCTTTTGATCCAACTCCCTGACTGGGCTCCAACCAGAGTATTAGTCTCTGTATGGGGAGAATTAGCCAAGCGAAGAGTCTGGGAAGATTACGATTGGCACAACTGCAACAAAGAAGTTCCCCCAGGTCACAAGTTTTTGATGAACATCCGGCTCCTCTGCCCTAACGAAGAGATCTTCGACGGGATGGCAGCATATTTTCAAGGAACCTGGGAACTCTGAAAACTTTCTGAAGAAAAAGGTATACAGAACCCATCAATACACGGTATAATAAGTTCAGAGGGTTAGATCAAGGTCACCCTCGAAACCCCAGGAAACTGGGAAATGAACCAACTTGACAACTGAATATATGTTTTTAGAAATGACTTGCTTGGTGCTTTAGGGCATCTGGCGGAAACCAGCCGCAGGTTCTCCTGTTCTGTATAAAGTTAAGTGCTGGTGGGTGGGCAACTAGTGAAGGCCCATACAAATCTTAAGACGCTTGCAGCAACCAACCTAGGGGGAAACCCCATCCCAGGAGTTCCGCACTCTTCTCCAAAAATCAAGAGGGCAGAGGCGTCTAGTTTTAATTTAGGAAGGCAGACCTAGGAACTACATAAGGTCTCTCCCGATGGGAGTGGATTGAAACGAGTAAGGGGTCTCACCAAAATCTCATATCGATTCTTTGCAACCTGCTCAAACAAATACCCTTAGAGTCTGTGAAGCGAGAATATCAAGTG
>Ga0302319_10004140_pt1 | contig 29987 bp, 21 predicted proteins | sample Bog_T0_2_FD_203319 | JGI IMG/M metagenome (GOLD analysis project Ga0302319, IMG submission 203319) | Peat permafrost microbial communities from Stordalen Mire near Abisko, Sweden - Bog_T0_2 | ecosystem: Environmental > Terrestrial > Soil > Wetlands > Peat | place: Sweden: Abisko, Stordalen Mire... | reverse complement strand
CTCGAAGCCATCGTGCACCGTCTACCTCCGCCAACTGGCGATCCAGATGCTCCGCTTGAGGCATTGGTTTTTGACTCATGGTTCGACGCCTACCGCGGCGTCATCGTGCTGGTGCGCGTGATGCAGGGAACCATGCGCAAGGGGCAGCGCATCCGCATGATGGCGAACGGAAAATCGTTCGAAGTCGAGTCCATGGGCGTGCTGATGCCCAAGCCGGTGGAGATTGGCCAGCTTTCGGCGGGCGAGGTGGGATTTTTCGCGGCCACCATCAAAAACGTCGGCGACACCAAAATCGGCGATACGGTAACCGAAGATGCGCGTCCGGCCGCGTCGGCGCTGCCCGGATTTGAAGACATCAAGCCCATGGTCTTCTCCGGCCTCTACACCGTGGACTCGCACGAGCACACGCTTTTGCGCGACGCGCTTGAAAAACTGCGCCTCAACGACTCGTCGTTCTTTTTCGAACCGGAAAGCTCCGTAGCGCTGGGCTTCGGTTTCCGCTGCGGATTTCTCGGCCTGCTCCACATGGAGATCATCCAGGAGCGCCTGGAGCGCGAGTACGAACTGGACCTGATCACCACCGCGCCCAGCGTGCGTTACCACATCACGATGACCGACGGCAGCGAGATCGTAGTCGAAAACCCGTCGCGCTGGCCCGAGCCGCAGAGCATCGCGAGCATCCGCGAACCGGTGATCGCCGCCAAGATTCTCACCAACGAAGAATACGTAGGCGGCATTTTCAAACTGGTCGAAGAAAAGCGCGGCAAACAGAGCAACTTCGAGTACGTGACGCCCACGCGCGTCCTGCTCAGCTACGAGCTGCCGCTGAACGAAATCGTGCTCGACTTTTACGACCGCCTCAAGTCCATCTCGCGCGGCTATGCGTCGCTCGATTACCAGTTAGCCGGCGAGTGGGAGTCGCCCATGGTGAAGCTCGACATTCTGATCGCCGGCGAGCCCGTCGACGCGCTCTCCATCATCGTGCACAAAGACCACGCCTACGAACGCGGCCGTGCCCTGGTTTCGAAGATGCGCGAGCTTATCCCGCGCCAGCAGTTTGAAGTTGCGATTCAGGCCGCCATCGGCGCCAAGGTCGTCGCCCGCGAGACCGTGACTGCCCTGCGCAAGAACGTCATCGCCAAGTGCTACGGCGGCGACATCTCGCGCAAACGCAAGCTGCTGGAGAAACAAAAAGAAGGCAAGAAGCGCATGAAGCGCATCGGCAAAGTCGACATTCCGCAGGAAGCGTTCCTGGCCGTCCTCCGCGTAGGCGAAGAGCAGCAGAAATAGCGCTTCGCAACCATCGGCCAACTGCTACGATCTCGAAACTCGCCCGTACCCTTTAGGCAAGCGGTCTTCAGGCGCCGGCGCCATGCCGGTTGGATGATTCAATGCGGCCAGGCCTCTGGCGATCAGCGCAGGCGTTACTTGCCGTCTTCCCGCAAGCCATTCTTCGTGTTCCAGATGCGCGAGTTTTTCCGCAACCGCCACGTTGATGAATTGATTGAGAGACACGCCCTCCTTGCGGGAGAAGTTCTCCGCAACCTTGCGAACTGTTGGCATCAGTCGCAGAGGAAACTTGCTCATAGCGCCTTTTTCCTTTTTCGCGGGCATGTTGCTATCTCCTCTTATGGATTCTGGTCAGCAACTCCGCCGGTCTCACAACAGCGATGTTGTATTGCGCGGCCGCCGATTCGAAATGCTTTGTGTTAAATGTCACGATGGCGTCCGCCTGTCCATTGATCGCGACGTCCAGCACCATGTCATCGTTCGGGTCCGGCGACAGCGGTCGAGGCGTGAAATAAACTCTGACGGCCTCGGCCTGCGCTTCAAGCAGTTGCAGAATATCCGCAATCTGCTCCCGCGACTTTCCCGATACGTGTAACTGGCGGGCGCGGAATGCAACGTCTCTATATTCGTACGCGAGTTTGTGGTCCATCAGTATCGTGAGTTCGCCGAGCATCGCGCGCCGGATTACTTCTGCCGACGCGCCTCGATCGGAGCGCAAGGCAGAGATGACTACAGACGTATCGAGCACGATCTGCACAATCAATAATATCACAGGTGACATCACACTTGAGGGAGAGGTTATAGGGTTCTGGCAAACGGGATTTGAGAATCGCGGCCAGAGACCGCAATAGCCCGGATCCGCAGGCCTCAATTCAGCACAAAATGAGGCGCCCCACTCTCGCGCACTGTGCCGTTGCGCTGAGAGCGGGGCTTTGGTCCCTTGGTTCCGGTGTCTACGGCATCAGAACGGTATCGATCACCTGGATGACACCGTTCGATTGATACACGTTGGGGACGGTGATAGCCGCCATGCCGCCCTTGTCGTCGGTGATGATGTACTTGCCGTGCTTCATCCACACCGTCAGCGTTCCGCCTTCGACGGTCGTGAGCGTGGTCTTGCCGCCGCCATCGTGAATCATCTTCATCAAGTCTTCGGTGGAGATGCGGCCTGCGACCACGTGATAGGTGAGCACCTTCTTCAGCGTGTCGAGATTCTCGGGCTTCAGCAGAGTGTCGACCGTGCCCGCGGGCAGCTTGGCGAAGGCTTCGTTGGTTGGAGCAAAGACGGTGAACGGACCGGCGCTCTCGAGCGTATCCACCAGGCCGGCGGCCTTCACTGCCGCTACCAGCGTGGTGTGGTCCTGGGAGTTGAGCGCGTTCTCCACGATGTTCTTGGTGGGGAACATGGCTGCGCCGCCGACCATCGGATCGTCCTGGGCGAAGGCAGTGGAGGCGGGAACGGTGAGCGCGGCGACGAACAACAGAGCAAAAAGCTTGTTCATGATTTTGGATTCCTTTCGGGGAATGTTGGGAAGCCGTTCGGTTGGGAGCGGCTAGTTTCACTTGCCGCCCCCGGTTTGGGGAGGGCGTCCTGATGGATGTACGCAAGGTCATGCGAAATTGGATTGCACAATTCAGAGAAAGTCTTTCGCGGCATCTCTCTTCCCGAATTGCGAGAAACAGAAAAAATCCTCTGCGGCATCTCTCCTCCCGGAGGGAGGAAACGAAAATTGCCCAGGGTGGAGTCCGCCGCAGCGGACGGAACCCTGGGAATGTGCGCCTCCAATCGTCCCCGCCCCGTAGGGCCGGCCGAATTCCGCCCAGGATTTTCAAGAGATCGACGAATTTCTTCAAATTGATCCACTATCCAGCGGCTTCAATCCCCTCCAACCAGTGGTATAAGTTCAACAGGAGCGCCGGGCCACCCAAACAATCTCGCCGCAGAGACAATCCATTGCGACTCTTCATCGCGTACTCAAGATATGAACGGAGCGAGCCCCAGTGACTGCGCAACCGCAGCCCGTGCCTGACTCCGCGCTCATCGAGAGTATGAGAACGGGTGACGAGGCCGCGCTTTCGACACTTTACGATCGCTACTCGGCGATGCTCTTAGGCATGCTCATGCGCATCCTGCGCGACCCGCAGGCCGCCGAAGAAGTCTTGCAGGATATCTTTCTGCAGCTTTGGCGCAACGCCGCGCAGTTTGACGCCGCACGTGGATCGCTGCCGGCATGGCTCATGGTGATCGGCCGCAACCGCGCCATCTCCCGCCTGCGCGGCCGCAGAGATCGAGAAGTACTGGAAGAGGAAGAGGGCGACTACGCCAATACCTTCGCCTCCGGCCAGAACATCGAGGATGAAGCCCAGCGCGCCCAGTTGGCGCGCAACATGGCGGCCGCGCTGGGGCAGTTGCCGGTCGAGCAAAGGCAGGCTGTGGAGCTAGCCTATTTTGAAGGGATGACGCAAAGTGAAATCGCGACCCAAACCGGGATCCCGCTGGGCACAATCAAGACCCGGGTGAGAACCGCGATGCAAAGTTTGCGACAGATAATGGCATGACGACGCCGCACGCCAATCCGGAAGACCTTGACCTCTACGCGCTGGGCGCGCTGGACGGCGAGGAGAAGCAATCGCTCGAGGTGCATCTCCGCGACTGCTCGTACTGCCAGCAGCAGCTAGTGGCGGCGCGGCAGCGCACCGCGCTCGTCGGCCTGGCAGCGCCTCCCGTAGCGCCCCGCCCGCAGGTGAAGGCGGCGCTGATGGACAAGGTGCGGGCCGAGAAGCAATCAGCGGCCTCACCAACACCTTCGTCCAAAGCCAGGAAAAAGCGCTGGGGTCTGCGCTTCTCGTTTGGATTTGGGCTGGCTACGGCTGCGCTCGCCTTAGCGACGTTTGAACTTGCGAAGCAGGATCTCGATCGTGGCGAGCAGCTCAGGCAGCTCCAGGCGCAGCATGCGCAGGATGCCGCGGCTCTGCAGGCCATGGGCCAGGTTACCGGCGCTCCCGATTCCGCGCAGATTACGCTTCTGCAGCAACCCAACGGACCTCCGGGGCAGGCCCATATGCTCTATAACGCGCGCATGGGAATGGGCGTCTACTCCGGCCAAATCGCGCCGGCGCCCTCCGGCAAAAGTTACCAGCTCTGGCTTGTCCCCTCGTCGGGCGCACCCGTCAGTGCCGGATTGGTGGACGCCAATCAGCAGAATGGGGCCGTAGTTGTGCGGCTATCGCCGGGGCTCGCGGCCAAGGCATTTGCGGTCACCTTGGAGCCCCAGGGAGGCAGACCCCAGCCCACAGGTCCCATGGTTCTGGTGGGCGCAGCGGGCTAGCCCAGCCAAGCCGTGTGAATATTTCTTCATGACAGATTGTGGAAAGGTGCCTGGGCAGGCAATCGTGCGCTCATGCGAGGGAGCCCGGCGGCTCGCGCGTGAATTTGATCGATTATCTATTGAAATAGAATGAGTTAGACCGCATAGCAGGGCGGCATCTTCGCTGGCAAGGGGAAAATATCAGTCTTTCCCGGCAGGTTTCCAAAAGAAATCCACAAATTTTTCCACAGGAAAAGATCGGCGGCGCACTTCGTGGCAAAGCAAAGGCCCCGGCAAGCGGGGCCTTTGCAACATTTCGGTTGCAACTTAGTGCCCTGTAGGCGGCTTGGGTGCCGTCGACCTGGGAGCTGCCGGCTTGGGTGCTGCCTGACTCCCTGGGGCCCCTGCTGGCTGCGGAGGCGGCGCGGGCACGCCCGACTTCACATTGTAGGCGTCGATCACTGCCTTGGTGATGTTGCTGCCATTGGAGGCAAACAACACCGGCGTCTGCTGCTGCGAGATGTCGAGGATCAGCGTGAATCCCTGCAGGTCAGCGTAGGACTGCATCACGTCGTACACCTTGGAGGCGAGACCGTTGTACATGTCCTGCATGTCCGCCTGGAAAGCGTCGCGCGCGTCTTGCGAGTCGCGGTCCAACTGCTTCTTCTTTTCGTCGATGATCTTGGCCTTGTTGGCCTGCTCGGCCTGGGGCAAGCTGGCGCCCTGCGTCTGCAACTGCTTGGTCAGGGTGTCAATCTCGTCGCTCAGGGTCTTCAGGTTGGCTTCCTTGGGAGCGTACTTCTTCTGCAGGTCGCCGAAGTCGCGCTGGCCTTCGTTGGTTTGGGCTACGGCCAACTGGAAGGCGATGACCGCGATTTTAGCGGGAACGGCAACGGGCGTAGCGGCGGCTGGCGCAGGTGCGGTTTGAGCGGCGGCGCTCAGGGCCATCCCTGAGGCCAGCATGACAACAAGTGCAAAATTACGCTTCATTTGAATCAAAATCTCCTTATCCCTGGCAGGCTTCAGTCGTTAGACGCAGAAGCGGGCCTTTGTCTCCTCGCGCATCCTCACGGCTCATCTTTACCCCGGATGTTTACGGGAAAACCTCCGCGCCGGACGGCGCGAGGCTCAAAAAAGACGTAAACGGAGACGTCAGCAGGAACTACGTGGATTATAGAGCAGTGGATAGGCAGTAGGGAATAGGGAGTGGGGGATAGTGGTCAGTGATCAGTATTGAAGACCGGAGCGTTGCGCCTGCCATCTGAACACTGATCACTGTCCACTGTTTCAGTGCGCCGGCTGCGGCTGAGGCGCATCCACGGCGCCCTGGCTTTGCACCGGTGCGGGAACGCCGGACTTGGTGTTGTACGCGTCGATGATTTCCTTGGTGATGTCCATCGCCGGTACGGCGTAGAGCACCGTGGCCGTTTGCTGATCGCCGGCGTCGAGCACCAGAGTATAGCCGTGCTTCTCGGCGTAGTCGCTCAACAGCGTCCCCACTTTCTGTGCTACTTCGCCGATGATCTGCTGCATGTCGTTCTGGAAGTCGCTCTGCGCATCCTGGGTGTCGCGGTCCAGTTTCTTCTTCTTTTCATCGATGGCACGAGCTTTGCTGGCCTGGTCGGCTTCGCTTAGCTGAGCACTCTGCGCCTGCTTGGTCAGAGTGTCGATTTCGTCGCTCAGGGCCTTGAGCTGCGTGCGACGCGGGTCATATTTCTTCTGCAGGTCGGCGGCATCGCGCTGGAACTCGTTGGTCTGGGCCACGGCGGCCTGAAATGCAATCACGGCAACCTTCGCCATGGGAACCGGAATGGCGGCGGTGGGCTTGGGAGCTGCAGCGGCTTGGCCAGCGGCCATCATGGCCGGTGCAAATGCCAGGAAAAGAGCGAACAGAGGCAAACGCTTCATGCGAATCAAATTCTCCTTAAGATCCCCTGGCGGACGCCGCGCGTGCGGTCATCCGTTCCACAACGCCCTTTGGGCTCTCCACAAGAGGCTCCGTCGCGCGCCATTTTTTCAAGAAATGCGCGCAGAGGCATCGCCGGGAACTAGAGGCGATTATAGGTTCCGGGGTGGGGAGCGTCAAACGTCGATGGACACGGAGCAGGGAAGCGAGGGAGCAAGGACGTAGATCAACAGGGCCTAAGCGACTGCGGGAACGAGGGCGCAAGCGGAAAAGTGAGAAAGCCGCACGGATGCCACAGCTATGGATGCAACGTGCCGGTAAGTGTGCCCATGCGGTGCCAGACGGCACTCCCCACGCCCGCCAGGCTCAGCAGGAGCAGGAGCACCGACAAGGCGAAAAACGGCGCCTGCAGAATTGGCCAGGCTTTCGCCGGGAGCTGGTCAATCAGCAGGTCGCTCAGATCCTCGTTAAAACGCGTAGGCCTGTCCTCATCTTCCCGGGCGGGTCTCCACTCCGAGGCCAGGAAGGCCGCGCGGACGTTCGACAGCAGCACGCCAGCGAAAAGGATGGAAACAATTCCCGGAAGTCGGCCAACGGCCAGGGTGTAGAGGATGTCGCAGAAGAACAGGGCAAATACCATGGCCGCCGCCGGCCAGCTGGCTTCGCGGACGCCCATGCCGCCCATCAGAAAGACCAGCGCCATGGCCAGATAACTGATCAGCAGGAGGGGATTGCCCGCAAACAAGCCGACCAGTGCGAGATAGCCGCCGGTAATCACGCAGATCAAGAAACCTTGCTGTCCCAGGTAATTTACGTCCCAGGCGTTTTCCACGGTCGGCCAGAAGATGCTCTTCAGCCGGCCGTCAGAGCGCTTGCTCTCACCGGAAAGTCCGAGTGTTTGCATGCACGCCAGTTTGGCGCGAAGGACGTTGGACGTCAAGCGGATTCCGGCGCTTCGCGCGAAGAAATGTTGCGCTTGCAAGGTTAATCAATCTGTAACTGATGGATAGGCGGCGATAAGCACGGAATCTCCAAGCTAATAGAAATTCGCTGATGAATATCAGAACGCTCGCGCGGTCTTTTTACAGTCCCACTTGCTCGCATTCCCGGTACCCAAAGGCCTAATGCTGAGCACTCCCGTGTTGCGATCAAGACTGAAATTATAGTCCTCCGAGAAGCTCGGACGCCTGGTATCCCAAGTTACCGCGTCTTCTGTTACCGTCGCGGAGGATGTATAGGCGTCTTTACGAGACATGGTACCGACCCACCAGGCCACAGTGTTTGCGGTGGTATCGACAGTTACCCACATGCCGACAATCGTGGAGCCAGTGAAATGATTTACACAGCCGAGATCGACCGTTTCGCCGTTTGCGGACGCGAGCAGGCTTGGACAAATGGCGGCTCCAATAAATAACGTCAGCACAATCATGAGAACACGCACTTGAATCACTTGTTTTTCCTCCGTCACGGCTATTGATTCCGACGAACGTGTTGCTCCCTACCGAGAAGCAACCCCATGCACATGCGATTATTCAATGTGCAGGGATCATACCATGTTCGTTAGTATAAGCGCGGATTTCTAAGTTGCATTTAAGTTGAGGTAGATAAACGACATTCCAGCCGTTGACAGGATTGCGTGAGTATCGTCGCCAATCCGTTAGCTACTCCCCGGTAACGGAGACGGCCGCTCTCGGAGAGCGGCCGTTAGAGGCTAAAGCCCCGGACGGAATTTTCGGGCTTCTTCGGTTCGACTAATAAGGTCCTGCCCTTTCGCGTTCGCCTTTCCTCTTAGAACGTAGTCGAAATCGTGAGGCGGAAGGTCTTGCGCGGCTCACGGAAGACGTAGCCAGATCCGTAGGACTGGATGGCCTCTGAGTAGGTGTAATCGCCCGCTCCTCCCGGAGGGAACATATCGCGCGTAATCAGCTCGGCCGAGCAGCTCTGCTGCTTTTGCCCCAGTTTCGCGTCGTTGCAATACGGCTGCTCGAAGAGGCGCAGTGGGTTATAGGCGTAGTAGAGCCGGAAGGGCGCATTGATGATGGGCATGAGCGCCGAAACCTCCCCGCCCACCGACATGCGGGGAACGAAGTTGGTGCCGGCGACCGGCCTGATGTTTTGCTGGAAGCCCACCTGCGAGCCGGAAATGCCGCCCTGGCAGGAGCCGTTGTTGTACACCGGGCACCCGTAAAGCGGCGCGGTAAGCGAGGCAAAGCCCTCGGGGCTCTGCTTCAATTGGTTGTGGCTGACCGCCGTATCGATGCCGAAGTCGTCGAAGAAGTGGAAGTCGAACGGACCGACGACAGGAATGCGGTACTCGATGTTGGCGGTGAACTGCGTGTCGCCGCCGATGGAGGCGATGCCGTAAACCGGCAGCGGTACCTGAATGCACTGGTTGTCCTGCGGATTGGTGGGGTCGCGCGGTACGCACTGGCCGTCAGGATTGGTCAGCTGGAAGTTGACGCGCGAGGGCACGTAGCCGTAGGGTGTTGCGCTGCGCGTGTCAAATCCACGCAGTTCCATTTCGCCGCCGGAGTAGAAGCGGTTGTTGGGCGGAGCAACGTCGCCCGAGATGCCGGTGATGTAGCCCAACTGCGCGCGAATAGCCAGCACATTGCGTCCCCCAGCGGTGGGGGTCAGGTAGTGCATGGGGAAATAGCGCTTGTAGGCAGCCACTGCGTTGACGTAACGCACATCGCCCCACAGACCGGCAAGCTGCAGGAAGCCGGTGTACTCTTTGCCATCGTGCGGGCGCATCGGGTTCGAGACCGTGTTGTAGGTATAGCTGAGGCCAAGATTGCTATTGATAATTCCTGCCAGCGGATTCGAGCCCTGCACTCCGGAGCGGAATGAAATGGTCTGGAAGAAGCTCTGCGATGCTGTGCTGAAGGCGGTGATGGACGATTTAGTGAGCGAATAGGTAGCGCCTACGCGCTGGAACGCATGCCGCTTCAAGGGGTAGCTCACGGAGAAATTAAAACCGTCGGAACCCACGTTGTAGTTCTGCGTGAGCGACTTCTCGGCGGATGACAGGTTGAGCGATGCGCCGGTGGTTGCCTGGTAGTTCTTGGCGGCGTTGTAGTCCTGCTTCTGGTTGAATACCTGGAAGCCCACATTGATGGGGCGGTTGCGAATATACGGCTGGGTAAATCCAAACGTGAACTGGCGGCTGATCGAGCCCAGGTTGGCCTGCAAGCTCAGGGTTTCGCCCAAACCCAGGAAGTTGTTGGTCTGGTAGTTGACGCCGAGAAACGCGCCCGAATAACCGCTGACGCCGCCATTCATGCCGATTGAGTTCTTGCCCTTCTCCTTCACCTTCAGGAGCAGGTCCACGGTGCCGGCATCGGGATCCTGGTGGGCCTCGGAATCCTGCTCAACCTTCAGCGGATCGAAGTATTCCAATTGGTTCAGGCGCAGCAGGCTGTACTCCCACAACTGGGAGTTGTAGACCGAACCCTCGTCGAGCATCAGCTCGCGGCGGATGACCTTGTCGCGCGTGATCGAGTTGCCCTGGAACTCGATGCGCGAAACGAAGAACTGCTTGCCCTCATCGATATCGATGTTCATGGACACAGTCCTCTTCTGCTCGTCGGTGTCCAGCTTGGGCACGGCGCCGAAGTTGATGTAGCCCAGGCTTCCGTAAGCCTTCTTCAGATTGTCCAGGCCCTTGCCCACGGCCGTGGCGTTGAACCAGTCGCCGTCCTTGATGGCGAAAGTGGCGCGCAGCGCCTTCTGATTCGTGATTTGCTTGTTGCCGGTAAAGGTGATGGTGCCCAGCCGGTAGCGGCCGCCCTCCTCGATGGTCAACTGGATGTCGATGCGCTTGCCCTTGTTCGGCCGGAAGGTGAACCAGTTCAGGCCGCCTTCATCGCGAACCTGCGTCTTCGGCTCTTCGACGGCGGCATTCGCATAGCCCTTGTCGCGGTAGGCCTGGCGCACGCGCTCGGTGTCTTCTTCGAGTTTGGCGGAGTCGTAAGTCTGGGAGAACAGATCCTCAAAGATGATGGAGTAGGGAATGCCGATGGGCTTCAGGTTCTTCATGGACCGGCGCAGGTCGAGCGCATTGATGTGCCGGTTGCCCAGGAACTGAATCTTGCCCACCTTCACCACCGGGCCTTCCTTGATGTTGAAGTTGACCTGCACCGAGGCCGGCGGAATGGTTTTTACGTCGGTCTTGATGGTCGCGAACTGATGGCCGTGCTCTGCCAGCAGCCGTTTGATGGAGGCCTCAGCCAACTTGATCTTGGTGGGGTCGTACTGGCTCTCGACGGAGAGCGGTACCTTTTCTTTCTTGAAGCGGTCCAGCACGTCGGACTGGGAGACGCTGTTCAGGCCCTTGTAATTGATCTCGCGGATACTGGCTTTCTCAGTGACAAAGACATTAAGAATGATGCCCTTCTCGGAGTCCTCGCGCTCGATGCGCAGATTCTCAAAATAGCCCGTATTCCACAGCGAGTGAAAGTCGCGCTCGATAGAGATGGGATCGAAGGTGTCGCCGGGATGGGTAAACATCCTCGCCAGGATGGTCTCCTTGGGGATGCGCCGGTTGCCAATGACCCTGATCTGATCGATGGTGTCCGATGTCGGGGGCGGCGTCTGGGCCGCGGCCGTGAAGGCGACTGACACCAGAGCCAGAACCACCATAAAGCGCGCAACGCGCCGGGCCGCGAAGATGGCGCGAGAGATGGAAGCGTGCTTGATCTTCACCGGGTTTGAACCCTGCGGCGAGCACAAATACTCTTTCGTACAATAGTTCTGCTTCACAGGAAGAATTTGCACACCCTCATTGCTGAAAATCTGATCTTACCTTTAGGAAAGATTGATTCTACAAGACCGCGGCCACTCGGCCCAAACTTCACTGCCCCCAACGACAGATGCTCATCGCGAAGGCAAAAACTCAGCGGGCTGGATTGCTGCTCTTGAACCTTGTCTTTCCCACAAAATCCCTGCCGCGCCAGGCGCCGGAAGCAGGGTCGAATCCCTGGTTGGAATCCATGTCCCAGTCTACCGGACTCAGATGGGTTGCGTCGGCTGTGCAACCCGCAGTGCCTGGCAATATGCCCCTTAGACGTGCAGCCGGGGCCAGGGGCACTCCGGGAAAGTGAGATTTCCGGCCCGTCCGGGCCCCACGACAGGAGCGGCCGGGGACGGTCGAATCCTATCGCCGGCAACGCGTTCCTGATAGGGGAGCGGCGTATGGCACTCGAATTTGCATGTATCCGCCATCATCGTCCGCAGCTTTCAGCTACCATATTCTATTCAAGTGGAACTCTGGCCAGGCCGTGCGGTAGCGCGGCCCGGCCGGATGCGCGAGGAGCCGGCGCGAACGCACCAAAGCTGCATCTAACCCAGCAGAGAACCAACGTTATTGCACGCCGGTTGCAGATCGAGCAGGTTCGGAACGCCGGCCGAGGAGCGAAAACCAGCTTTATGATGTGGATTGTTCGGCTTGCGCTCAGGCGGCCTTATACCTTTGTCGTCTTTGCGCTGCTTATTTTGATCCTCGGCATCTTCAGCATCGAATCGATGCCGACGGATATCTTTCCCAACATCGACATCCCGGTGGTCACGGTGGTGTGGAACTACTCCGGCCTGTCGGCGGACCAAATGGCCAACCGCATCGTGACCAATGCCGAGCGGGGCATGACCACAGCCGTCAACGACATCGACCACATCGAATCGCAGTCTCTGGTAGGCGTCGGGATCATCAAGGTCTTTTTTCACCCCCACGTCAATATCGCCCAGGCTGTGGCCGAGATCTCGGCCATCAGCTCCGTGCAAATCCGCTCACTGCCGCCCGGAACCTTGCCCCCATTCATCATCCAGTACAACGCGTCGAGCGTACCCGTGCTGCAACTGGGCATCTCCGGGCAGGGACTGAACGAGCAGCAACTGAACGATATTGCCACCAACAACATCCGGGTTCAGACGGCGACCGTCGAGGGCGCGCAAACGCCCTTTCCCTATGGCGGCAAAATGCGTCAGATTCAGGTGGACCTGGACCTGAACGAATTGCAGGCGCGCGGGCTGTCGCCGGGGGACGTGGTCAATGCCATTACCGCGCAGAACGTGATTGCGCCCTCGGGAACCATCAAGCTCGATCGCTTTGAATACCAGGTGGAGACCAACTCCGCACCAACCCTGCTGGAAACGCTGAATAACCTGCCGGTCAAAACCGTGAACGGCACCATCGTCTATATCCACGACGTGGCGCACGTACGCGATGGCAATCCCCCGCAAACCAACATTGTTCGCGTGGACGGCCGGCGCGCCGTGATGATGAATGTCCTCAAAACCGGCTCGACTTCGACGCTCGACATCATCAAAGGCGTGCGCGACATCATTTCCAGCCCCAGTTTCAAGGGCCAGTTGCCCCCGCAGTTAAAGATCGTCGCTCTATCCGATCAGTCGATCTTCGTGCGCAGCGCCATCAGCGGCGTGGTGCGTGAATGCATCATCGCGGCCTGCCTTACGGCTGCTATGATCCTGATCTTCCTCGGCAGTTGGCGCTCCACCCTCATCATCGCCGTCTCCATTCCGCTCTCGATTCTCTGCTCGTTCATTCTGCTTTACGCGCTGCACGAGACCGTCAACATCATGACCCTGGGCGGCATGGCGCTCGCCGTGGGCATTCTCGTCGACGACGCCACCGTGGCCATTGAGAACATCAACCGTTACCTCGAGACGGGCCGGGAGCTGGAGCAGTCCATTCTGGAGGGCTCAGCGCAGATCGCCACGCCCGCCCTCGTTTCCACCCTCGCCATCTGCATCGTCTTCGTGCCCATGTTCTTCCTGAGCGGTGTGGCGCGGTACTTGTTTGTGCCCATGGCCGAGGCCGTGGTTTTCGCCATGCTCGCCAGCTATTTTCTGTCGCGCACGCTCGTGCCCACCATGGCGAAATATCTGCTGCACGAGCACGACGACGCGGCAGCGATAAGAAAGCGCGTGAGCCGCAATCCTCTCACGCGTTTCCAGGCCGCTTTTGAAGAGGGCTTCGAGCGATTCCGCAACAGTTATCTGGGACTGCTCACCTTCTGCGTCGATAACGCGGGCGCATTCCTCATCGTGTTTGTTGTCTTTGCCCTGGCCTCGCTCGCGCTCATCCCCACGCTGGGTCAGGACTTTTTCCCGTCGGTCGACTCCGGCCAGTTCATCATTCACGTGCGCGCCCACACCGGCACACGCATCGAAGAAACGGCCGCGCTTTGCGATCACGTGGAACAAACCATCCGCGGCCAGATTCCCGCGAGCGAATTGGCGACCATTCTCGACAACATCGGGCTGCCTTACTCATCGCTGAATCTCTCCTACTCCACCTCCGCGCCCGTGGGCGCCTCCGACGCCGACATCCAGGTGCAGTTGACGCGCGATCATCACCCCAGCGAGCAATATATCGAGCGGTTGCGCGCGGTGCTTGCCCACGAGTACCCGGGAGTTATTTTTTATATGGTGCCGGTGGACATCGTGACCCAGATTCTGAATTTTGGACTGGCCGCGCCCATCGATATCCAGATCGTCGGGCCCAATCTCTATGCCAATCGTTCCCTCGCCGAGCGTTTGTTGAACGAGGTGCGGTACGTTCCCGGCGCGGCCGACGTGCGCATCCAGCAGCCCTTCAATGCACCCAACCTCACGGTAAATGTGGATCGCACGCGCGCCGCCTCCATCGGCCTGACACAACAAAACGTGGCCCAGAGCCTGCTGGTGACGCTGAGCGGAAGCTTCCAGACCAGTCCTAGCTTCTATCTCGACCCGCGCAATGGCGTTTCGTACAGCGTCGCGATCATGACGCCGCAGTACAGCATGAGCTCGATGGCGCAACTCGAAAGCCTGCCCATCACCGGGAGTGGCGCGGTCCGCACGCCCGGCACAGCGCCCTCCACAGCAGCTCCGGGGTCGGATGCCTCGGCAGCGCCCGGAGGAGCCACCACCGCCGCGCCAGGAGCTCCGGCGCCCACACAGGTGCTTGGCAATCTGGCCTCGGTCGTGCCCGGTGCGGAGCAGGGAACCATCAGCCATTACAACGTGCAGCCGGTGATCGACATTTACGCCAACGTGGAAGGGACCGACCTGGGCAGCGTGACGCGCGCCATGGAAAAGATCGTGGCCCGCCATGAGGCCGCGAAGGACCTGCCCCGCGGCTCGCATTTCATCCTCCGTGGACAGAGCGAAACCATGTACCGCTCCTACGTCGGCTTGCTCAGCGGACTCGCCGTATCCATCCTGCTGGTCTACCTGCTCATCGTGGTCAACTTCCAGTCATGGCTCGATCCGTTCCTGATTATTTCCGCGCTGCCGGCGGCCCTGGCAGGCATTGTCTGGTTCCTTTTCCTCACCAATACGCGGCTGAGTGTACCGGCGCTTACCGGCGCCATCATGTGCATGGGCGTGGCCACGGCCAACTCCATACTGGTGGTAAGTTTTGCGCGCGAGCAGATGGAAGAGCTGGTAGGCGACGCGCGGCGGGCCGCGTTGAATGCCGGCTTCGTCCGCCTCCGCCCGGTGCTGATGACGGCCCTGGCCATGATCATCGGCATGGTGCCCATGGCGCTCGGCCTGGGCGACGGCGGCGAGCAGAATGCCCCGCTGGGACGCGCGGTAATTGGCGGTCTGCTGTTCGCCACATTGGCCACGCTCTTCTTTGTGCCAGCGTTCTTTTCCTTCATTCACGGCCGCATCGAGAGCGGGCGCAAGCGCGATGCGCGGCGCGCTTCCGGCGGCCGCTCTTCCATCGAATTCGATGAGTTCGACGAGATTCCGGAGTAATTGCCTATGAACCACCAATCCGATCCCGATCCCCAGTCGGCTGCCGAAGGCCGCGCGGGCGCGCCCGGGCAGCGTCCCGTCTCGCCGCGCAAGATTCTGACCGCTGCGGTCGTGGTCCTGCTCATCCTGGCCGTGTTGGCCGCCGTTGGCATTCTGCGCCGCATGCACGCCCATACGATTCTGGCTGACCGCACGCACAACCTGGCCGCGCCCACGGTATCGGTGGCTCCGGCGCGGCCCGGCGCGCCGGTAGACAACTTCGTGCTGCCCGGCAATGTAACCGCCTATACTGACGCGCCCATCTACGCGCGCACCAGCGGCTACCTGGTCCGCTGGTACTACGACATCGGCACCAGGGTGAAAAAGGGCGCCCTGCTGGCCACCATCGACACGCCCGAACTGGACAAGCAAGTGGCGCAAGCCGAATCGGAACTGTCCACCGCACAGGCCACCGCCAACAACGCTCGCCTTCAGGCCGATCGTTACTCGGCACTGGTCAAGTCTGACGCGGTCTCGCAGCAGGATACGGATATCTATGTGAATCAGGCCGCGGCAACAGCGGGCGCCGTCCGCTCCGCGCAGGCCAACCTGCAGCGGCTCAAGGAAATGCAGTCCTTCGAGAAAGTCTATGCGCCCTTTGACGGCGTGGTAACCGCGCGCACGGTAGACACCGGCCAGTTGATCAACCAGGGCTCAGGCGCAGAGCTCTTTCACCTGCAGGCCATCGAAACTCTGCGTGTGTATGCCAACGTGCCGCAGGTTTACGCGCAAACACTCAAGCGCGGCCAGAAGATCGATCTCACGTTCCCCGAGCATCCCGGAAAGATCTTTGCGGGCACGCTGGTGCGCACCGCCGATGCCATCGATCCCGCGAGCCGCACATTGCTGGCCGAGATCGACGTCAATAACCGTTCCGGGGAATTGCTGCCCGGCTCTCTCGCCCAGGTTCACTTTAAAACGCCCATCGCCGGTCCCACCTTTATTGTGCCCAGCTCGGCTCTGATCTTCCGGCGTGACGGCATCGAACTGGCCAAGGTAGTGGACGGCGGCGAAGCACGCTTGATGCACGTGATCATCGGCGAAGACGACGGCGCCACGGTGCAGATCGTCAGCGGCCTGCAACCGGGCGACCAGATCATCCAGGATCCGCCCGACTCGCTGATCGAAGGCGAAAAAGTGAGTGTGGTGCAACCGGGCAGCACGCCCGCCCCCGCGGGAGAACTGTGATCATGCATACAGCTCCGCAATGCGAGGCGAGCATCGCGCGCACAACTCAGGACTGTCATCCTGATCAACAAGAATCGCGTGTCATCCCGAGCGAAGCGTTTTTCAGCGGAGCCGAGGACTGTCCTCCTGATCAACAAAAATCGCGTGTCATCCCGAGCGAAGCGTTTTTCAGCGGAGCCGAGGGACCTGCTTTTGCTTTTCGCGCCGTGCAAGTACTTCGCACAAACCGCCGGCTTGCTCCCTTGCTCCCTCGCTCCCTCGCTCCCTTGCTTTTTTGCTCCCTCGCTCCCTTGCTCCCTTGCTCCCTCCTTCTCACCGGCTGCAAACCCGTCGGTCCCGACTACCATCGCCCCGCCTACAACGCGCCCTCTGTTTACAAAGAGGTCGGCGCGTCCACAGTCGTGCCTCCGCCGAATCCAGCAGGCGGCGCATGGCAACCCGCCAATCCCTCTGACGGTATGTTGAAGGGCAAATGGTGGGAGATTTACCAGGATCCCCAGCTCAACCAGTTGGAAGAGCGAATCGCTACCAACAACGTGCAACTCAAGCAGGCGCTCGAAACATACATGGCGGCGCGCGACCAGGTGATCGTAGCGCGCGCCAATCTCTATCCCACGCTTTCGGCCAGCGTCACGCCTCAAGGTCAAAAGTACTCCGCCAATCAGCCGCTTTGGAACAAGGCCAACGCCACGGTCTACTCCGACTTCACGATTGCGGGCCAGGCCAGTTGGGAGCCGGATTTCTGGGGCCGCATTCGGCGCACTGTGGAGCAGGCGCGGGCTGGCGCCGAAGCCAGCGCGGCTGAAGTCGCGAACGTGGACCTGACCTTGCACGCGGAGCTGGCCACCGATTACTTTGCCCTGCGTGGCCTCGATTCCGAGATCAAGCTGTTGACGGCCACCGTCTCGGACCTTGGCCGCCAGCTCGATCTGGCCCAGCGGCGATTTTCCGGCGGTGTGGCCACGGGAGTGGATGTGGCGCAGGCGCGCACCCAGCTCGAAACCGTCCGCGCACAACTTGTAGATCTCGGCGTGGCGCGCGCCCAGTACGAGCACGCCATCGGCGCCATCGCCAACTACGATCTCTCCGGCTTCAGCATTCCTGCATCGCCGCTCGACCTCGCGCTCCCCAAGGTTCCCGTGGGAGTGCCTTCGCAGTTGCTCGAGCGCCGTCCCGATATTGCCGCGGCGGAACGGCAGGCCGCCGCAGCCAACGCGCAAATCGGCATCGCCATCAGCGCCTTCTATCCCAACATCACACTCAACGGAACCGGCGGCTTTCAAAGCACCAATCCCGGCACGTGGATTCAGGGGCCAAGCTTGATCTGGACCCTCGGCGGCCAGGCTGCCGAGCTCCTGTTCGATGCCGGGCAGCGCCACGCCGTCACGGACGCCGCGCGCCACACCTACGAAGCCCAGGCGGATGGCTATCGCAACACGGTCTTTCTGGCCTTCGAAGACGTGGAAGACCAGCTTTCGAACTTGCGCATTCTGGAGCAGGAAGCCCAGTTGGAGCAGGGGGCAGTCAACTCGGCTCAGCATTCTTTCGATTTATCGAATACCCGCTACAGGGGCGGCGTCACCAGCTATCTCGAAGTCCTCACCGCCGAGCAAACCCTCTTGCAGGACCAGCGCACCGCCATCGACATCCAGAGCCGCCAGTTTGCCGCCAGCGTGAGCTTGGTCCGCTCTCTCGGCGGCGGCTGGGACCGAACCCAACTCCCGAAATAACAGAAGAATCCGGTAGTGGGTCAGTTTGAAATCTCGTGAAAGGGCACGACTTTAGTCGTGCCGAAAGCCGCTGAAAAAATGGCGGGCTTTAGCCCCTGCGGCATTGCCTTTTTCAAACTGACCCACTACTAAGAATCCGCTGAATTGAGTTCGCCTCAGGGCCCTTTCTGTATAATTCGGCACGCGATTGAATTAGAAGTTTTCGCTCCCGGAGGCCTCCATGCCACAATCCCGTCTTGTGCAAAGATTCTTCCCCGCCTCAACCTTATTTGCCGCGTTGAGCTTTCTGGTTTGCAGCGTGCAGCCCTCGGCGCGAGCCCAGGGCAAGCCGATCTTGATTACTCCCGCCGTCACCATTGTGGAGAGCGCACAGGAGCCAGCTGCAGTCCATCTCGCAACCAAAGATCTGATGGAGGACTTTTCCAAGGTGTTCGGCAAGGCGCCCTGGCTCGTGTATCAGATGGACCAGGCCAAACCTCAGACGAATCTGAAGGACCTGACCAATCCGGAGACCCTGCTGATTGCGCAAAGCGCTCATGTGCCGCCCGGAATCGATTGCACCAAGCCGACCGATCGCGAGAGCTTTGCGCTATCGACAACAGACGCAGGCGTTGGCCCCACTCATCGGCGTGTCGTCTGCCTCGTCGGCGCGGATATGCGCGGCACCATCTACGCGATCTACGAGTTCTCGCAGAAAGTGCTCGGCGTCGACCCGATGTATCTGTGGACCGACAAGCAACCCGCAAAGCACGTTTCGATTACGCTGCCTGCCGATTTCGCGCATAGCTATCCCAGCCCGGTCTTCAAGTATCGCGGCGACTGGCTCGCCGGCGTCTATCGCACGCGGGAGATTGTGCAGGACTACGCCGATCACCTGAAGGATCCCATGGCCAAGCTGCCCGCTCCGGCCTCATGGAGCGGTTGGGAGGCGTACTTTCACATCATGCAGTACGAAGGCGACCGATCGGTGGACGTGCATTGAAACGCCCAGTCGCTCCCCTTCACATTGAAGCCGGCCGATGCGGCATGCGATCTGCTTGCCGCGCTCTAACAGGCAAGTTTCAACTATAATCTTCATTAACTTCCCACTTATCGTCGCGTGCACTGCCATCACCCAACGTGCGCGTGACCTTACGAGATAGGGCGCGTCTCTGCATGCAAAACGACGAGTTCATTTTTCTGACCGGCGCGACGGGGTTCGTCGGGACCCAACTCGTACCGGAATTGTTGCGAACTCGTCCCGGCGCTCGGCTGGCGCTGCTCATTCGACCCGGCAAAGGGCAGTCTGCGGCAGAGCGCGCCAATGCCATCGTTCCTCTTGCCGAGCGAGAGCGCGTCGAGGCCGTCTCCGGCGACGTGAGCCAACCCAACTGTGGGCTGGAGCCCGCTACCTATAACCGCTTGGCTGACAAGATAACGCGCGTGATCCACTCCGCCGCCACGGTGCGATTCGATCACTCGCTCGACGAAGCCCGCCATATGAACGTCGGGGGCACGCGCAACGTTTTAGACTTGGCCGGGCGCGCCCGCGGACTTCGCAGTTTTGCCTATGTGGGCACGGCCTACGTGGCCGGCCAGCGCACCGGCCTGATCCGCGAAGATGAACTTTTTGTCACCCAGGGTTACCGCAATACCTATGAACAGTCCAAGGCAGAGGCGGAGGCGCTTGTGCGCTCGAGAATGGACTCATTGCCTGCGGTAATTTTGCGCCCAAGCATCATCGTTGGCGATTCACGCACTGGCGTCACGTCAAGCTTCAAAATGATGTACTGGCCTCTCAAGATCTACGCGCGCCGCCTGTGGCGCACCGTGCCCGGCTACCCTGACGCGGTTCTTGACATTGTGCCAGTGGACTTTGTGACGGCATCTGTGGCGCACCTTGCATTCGAAGAGGCCGCTCTCGGCAGCACGGTTCATCTTTGCGCGGGGCCGCGCGGCAGCGCCACCATTGCAGAAGTTGCGCAACGTGCGGCGGAGTACTTCAATGGCCGCGAGCCACGATATGTCGATCCGCGATTCTTCTTTGCCGCGATCCGGCCGCTGCTGTATCTCATCTTGTGGGGGCGCAAGCGCCGCGTGCTCGTCGACGGCCGCGCCTATCGCGATTATTTCTCCATGCGCATGCAGTTTGACACGACCAATGCCGAGCGATTCCTCGGGCCCGCCGGCATCTGTCCGCCACCGGTGATGGAGTATCTCGACCGCCTGTTCCACTATTGCGTCGCAAGCGAATGGGGACGCAAGCCCGTTTCGGTGCCATGAATTTCATCACGCGATACAATCTCGCTCGTGACCGCCAGGTTACCGTCGCTAACCTGGTGGACGAATTGCGGCGACGGAAGGGTGATTGCGTGGTGTCGGTCGATGAGACCGGGCCCTTCCGTCTCGCCGAATTGCACGCGGACGTCTGCTTGCTCGACGCCTTCCTGCGCCGCCGTGTGGGCCTGCAACCGGGCCAGCCAGTCGCCATCTACCGCACCAACGATCGGCGCTGCTTTCATTGGTTTCTCGCCATCCTGCGCGCGGGGGGAATCGCTGTACCGCTCAATCCTCAACTCTCGCTAATCGAGGTTCGGCGTATCCTGGCCGGCAGCGGCACCAACATCGTGGTGACGGACAAGGCGATCTTTGAACGCAACATCCTCACCCGCGATGCGCTCGATGTTGAAACCTGGATTGAGGACGACGACGCAGCGACGACGATGGACGGATTCATCCGCGTTGGCGATGCCGGCGCGCCGTTCCCGCCCGCAATCATCGATCCCTCGGCCACCGTCGCCATCTTTCACACCTCCGGCACCAGCGGATTTCCCAAAGGAGCCGCCATCTCAAGCCGCGCGCTGCTCGGCGCGCGCGCCTCCACCGTACTCACGGGCGCTTTTCTGGGGCCGAAAGATCTTGCTCTGGTCGCGTTGCCCTGGTCACACATCATGGCCGTCAGCATCGCGCTCTACGGATTGATGGCAGGGATTCGCGGCTGTCTCATGGGCCGATTTGACGCGGGCCGCGCATTGGATTTGATCGAGCGGCTCGGTGTGACCGCAGTGGTGGGCGTGCCGGCCATGCTGGCCAAGCTGGTCAACAGCGAGCCCGATCCCAGGCGGCTCCGCAGCGTGCGGGTATGGCTCTCGGCCAGCGACCATCTGCCCTCTGAAGTGCGCGAGCGTCTTCACCGGTTCGGCGCTCTGGTAAGACTGCCCGGCGGGCGCCGCATTCCCCCAGTCTTGCTGAATGGCTATGGCATGGTGGAGTTGGGCGGCCTGGCCATGATGGGAATCGAGCTGTCGTTTCTCCGATCGAGCGGCGGCTTGTGTCTTCCTGTGCCTCCGTTTCAGGTACGCATTGCCGATGAGCAAAATCGCCGCATGAAGGCCGGTGCAACGGGTGAGTGCCAGATCCGCAGGCGCGGCCTTGCCCCTCACTATTGGAAAGATAAGGACAAGGCCTCCAATCTGCTTACTGAAGACGGTTGGCTCCGAACCGGAGATCTGGCCACCCGCAACCGGCTCGGCTTGATCAGAATTGTGGGGCGAATCAAGGACGTGATTAAGTCGGGCGGCTACTCGGTTTATGCGCGCGAGTTGGAAGAAGCGTTGATGGCGCATCCCGATACTGCGGGCGCTGTTGCCTTTGGCCTGCCCCACAAGGAAAAAGGCGAGGTCCCGGTCGCGGCGGTCGAGTTGCACGCCGGATCGGCGGCAGGCGAAGGCGACTTGCTGGAATGGTGCAGGCAGCGCCTTGCCGCCTATAAAGCACCGCGCCGCGTCTGGATTCTCGATCCCGGCAGCATTCCGCAGAATCACAATGGCAAAGTCCTGCGACGCGTTCTACGCGAACGATTTTCTGAAAAGATCGCCTAAAAACTGGGGACAGTCTTTAATCGTGCCGCAGTGCATCCACCGGGGCTAGCCGCCCGGCGCGCCACGCGGGAAAGGCTCCCGCAATCAGCCCCGCCAATAGAGCGATTCCCATCGCCTGCGCCAGGAGCGGCCAGCGAATCGACGCCGAAACGATGCTCGCGGTTTGCGGCATGGCCGCAAGCACACGCAGCGCGGTCCATCCCAGCGCGATACCGAGAAATCCCCCGCCCAGGCCAAGTATGGCTGCCTCAAGCTGGATCAGGGCGAGTATGTGCCACCGCTTCCAGCCCAGGGCGCGAAGAATGCCAATCTCGCGCGTGCGTTCGAAGACCGACATCACCATGGTGTTGGCGATGCTGAGGATTCCAATGAGCAGGGCAAGAGTTGAGGTGCCCCACGCAGAGGCTTCGGCAAGCTTGACAAACTGATTGCCGCTTGCGCGCTCGGCTGCTGGAACCGCGCGAAGCCCCGGCAAAGCCGTCTCGATCTCGGCCTGCGCACGTTTCAGGTATTGCTGCCCCGATTCTCCGCGCGGCGCAGGCCGCAACCACACATGAACCGTTGACACCTTTCCCTGCAAGCCGCTCAGCTGTTGCAGTTGATCGAGCGGCATGATCATCGCATCCGCTTCCAATGCCGATGCGCCGTGGTAGATTCCCGTGACTGTGAATTGCACTCCCTGAATCTCCAGAGTCTCGCCGGGCGTCTTCTTCAAATTCTGCGCCAGCAGATCGCCCAGCATCACTTCCGGCTCGTCATCGTTAAAGCGCCGTCCCGCGAGAATCTGCAGCGAACCGAATTCATAGGAGCCGGCCTTCCAGCCATAAACCAGCGCATTCACATCCGGGGTAAGGTCCATCACGTTGTAAATGGTGGGCGTGGCCTGTGCCACATCGGGCAATGCCCTGATCTTCGCCGCTGCCGACTCATCCATTGAAGTATTCAGAAAGGTGCCTTGAATCACCTCGAAGTCAATGCCGCTGCTCGAGTAAATGCGCATCCACTGCTGTTCGAAGCCACGGGAGAAGCCCACCAGGCCGACAAACGCCGCGACCGCCATCCCAATGCCGCATAACGTCAGCAAAGTTCTCAGCCGCCGCCGCAGGAGGTTTTTCCAGACAAATCCAGTAAATGAAAGTGATGAGATCATGAGGCCGGCTTTGGTCCTTCGGGCGCGCAAATTTGTAAATGGCGAGCGGCTGGCATGCCTGTCGTCATTTGCTTCACCCGTTCAGCAAGGATAGGAGGTTCGAGGAGACTCTTGCAATGCGCAGCGATGGCGAACTCAGATTCCTTCGCCCATGGTGACGTAGACCTTCATACGCTCCAGTTCCACGCGATAGGCGGCGCGCTCGGCTTCCTCGTCGGCGAATGGCTCGGACCGGCGCTGGGTTGCGCCAAGGCGCTCTTCCAATTCCTCCACGCGGGCCGAAAGCGCGATCAGCGCATCGGAGAGCGGATCCTTGATCTCGTGCGGATCGGTGATGAGCACGCGCTGTCCATCGTGGTAGACGATGTGTGCGGGCACTCCCACCACCGTCGAGTTCGGCGGCACGTCGGAGAGAACCACAGAGCCCGCGCCAACGCGTGAGTTTTCGCCCACCGTGATGTTACCCAGGACGTTGGCGTTGTTGCCGATAAAGACGCCGTCGCACACTGTCGGGTGACGCTTGCCGTGGCCTTTGCCCGTGCCTCCCAGCGTGACGCCCTGGTACATGGTCACGTCACTGCCCACAATTGCGGTTTCGCCAATGACGACGCCCGTGGCGTGGTCGATGAAGAGCCTCGCCCCAAGAAGTGCTCCGGGATGGATATCGACGCCCGTGTAGAAACGCGCCACCTGCGAGAGAATCCTTGCCGGCAGGCGCAGCTTGTGACGCCAGAGCCAGTGTGAGACACGATGCAACCACACCGCCCACAAGCCCGGATAGCAGAGCACGACCTCAAGCCACGTGCGCGCAGCCGGATCGCGCTCCATGATGGAGTGGATATCGTCGCGAACTCGAAAGAACAGGGACATACGAAAACAGGGAATAGGGAGTAGCCAATGGGGAGTAGCAAGCGAATCGGATTTGACTCCGTTTTCTACTCCCTATTCCCTATTGCCTACTCCCTGCTTCTTACGCCGGCACCGCTATCGGCTCGGCCACCAGGGCCAGCGCCTGCTGACGCAGCGGCTCAAACAGAATGCTCGACAGGTAACGCTCGCCGAAGTCGGGCAGCACCGTCACAATCAGCTTACCTTTGTTCTCCGGCCGTGCCGCCACTTTCAGCGCCGCAACCACAGCCGCGCCCGAGCTGATGCCGACAAAGAGACCTTCCTCCTTGGCAAGCCGGCGCGCCATCTCCACCGCTTCATCGTTGGTCACCTGCACAACCTCGTCGATGAGCTTCGTGTCGAGAATGCTGGGCACAAAACCTGCTCCGATGCCCTGAATCTTGTGCGGGCCGGGCTTGCCGCCGGAGAGCACGGGGCTGTCCGTCGGCTCCACCGCGATGGCTTTGAACGACGCCTTCTTCGGCTTGATGTAGCTCGCAACGCCGGTCAGGGTTCCGCCGGTGCCAATGCCGGAGATCAAAATGTCCACCGCGCCATCGGTGTCATCCCATATCTCGGGGCCGGTCGTGTGCAGGTGGATGGCCGGGTTGGCGGGGTTGTCGAACTGTTGCAGCATGTAGCCGTTGGGCGTCTTTTCCAGAATCTCGCCGGCCTTGGCGATAGCGCCTTTCATGCCGTTGGGTCCGGGGGTGAGTACGATCTCCGCGCCGTAGGCGAGCAGCGTCACGCGCCGTTCCAGGCTCATGGTCTCCGGCATGGTGAGGATGAGCCGGTAGCCCTTGACCGCGGCCACAAACGCCAGCGCGATGCCGGTGTTGCCGCTGGTGGGCTCAATCAGCACGGTCTTGCCGGGGCTGATTTTGCCCCTTCTCTCCGCGTCTTCGATCATCGCAAAGCCGATGCGATCCTTTACGCTCGACGCGGGGTTCTGGCTTTCCAGCTTCACGACCACGGTAGCCGGCAATCCGGCTGCCACACGGTTCAACCGCACCAACGGAGTGCGGCCGATCAATTCAGTAACATTCGCGGCAATGCGCGCCATGATAATCTCCTTTTTTTTCGGGGCCACAGGCCCAGACTTCTCGTGTTTGAATATTGGGGATTGGTGCAGCGTATCGGGCGAGAAAATCCAGCGCGCTTGAGGCGCACTTCAGCATCGCGGCTGGCACCAGGACGGTGTTAGCGACATCGATGCATACAAATAGCCTAGACCTAACGCCCCGGCGATGGCAAGCGCATTTGTTTCCGCAGGATCTTCGCCCGAGAAACCCAACTTGGCTTACTCCCCAATAAGTTTGCAGGCGATCGGAGTTGTCTGGCCTTGAATCGCGTTGAGCGGGCCCTCGTAAATCCCGCAGTCGAGCAGATTGTTCGGCGAGGATTTCCGGCCGGAGTAGACGTTGATCAATACCTGCGGCCCCTGACTGTCCATCCATTTCATCATGGGCTGATTGAGCTTGACACTGTCGAACTTGGCCGTGACGCCGGGAGCAACTTCTCTTTTCACTTCGCCCATATCGATTTGACCCTCATGGTCAACATATTTCTTGGGCGTGCCCGGAATGGGAAAACCGGACAGATAGCCCACGACAATCACGGTCTCTTTCCCCGCGACCAGCGTGGCCATTGCTTTTTGCGAATACGTGACGGTCACCGCGAAGCCGGGGACAATAGCCGCCGGCGCTGCCGGTTTGGCGGTCGGCTGTTGAGCGAACGCAGGGCTGAACGCCGCGCCCACGACAAGAAGAAGCAGAATCGCTTGAGCAAATCTTCGCTGCATGAACGCCATCGTACCGTAGCCAAGCATTGCGTGGCGACGAAATTCTTGCGCTAGGCGCGGCTGCCGAGTGCGGCGCCTTGATCAGCCGGTATTTCTCAACCCCGCCGAAATGCCATTAATCGTCGCCGCGATCACGCGGTTCACCTCGGGCGTGTCTTCGCCGGCGCGCTTGCGGCGCAGCATGTCCACCTGGATCAAATGCATGGGATCGACGTAGGGATTGCGCAATTTGATGGAGTGCGCCAGAACCTGGTTTGTCTCAAGCAGTTCCTTCTGGCGCAGAATGGCGAGCAGCCCGCGTACGGAGCGATGGAACTCCGCATCGAACATGTCGTAAATGCGTTCGCGCAGCTTCTCATCTTTCACCAGCGTGGAGTAGAACCGCGCGGTCCCGAGGTCGGCCTTGCCCAACGCCATCTCCACATTGCGCAGCAAATCGATGAAGAGCGGAAATTCTTTCGCCATGGTTTGCAGCAGCTCGAGCGACCCGGATTGCGCCAGAAACTGGTCAATGGCATAACCCACGCCGAACCACGCAGGCACCAGCAGCCGCGATTGCGTCCAGCCAAAAACCCACGGGATGGCGCGCAGATCCGAGAGCTTCGGCGAATCGTTGCGGCGCGCCGGCCGCGAGCCGATCTTGGCATTCTCGAGCTCGCCGACGGGCGTTGACTCCTCGAAGTAGCGAATGACCCCGGGATCTTCGAGGATGTGCTCCCGATAAAAACCATGAGCGAGATTGGAGAGCGTGTCGAGCGCTGTTTCCCACTCCGGCTTCAGCACGCCGGTAAAGTGGCCCTCGGGATCGCGCGCATTGGGCCGCGCCAGCGCGTCGAGCGCGGCGGCAATCATGAGCTCCAGATTGCGCTCCGCCAGCACCTCGTCGGAGTATTTGAAGTTCAGCACCTCGCCCTGTTCGGTAATGCGCAACTGGCCGTCGAATGCGTCGAAGGGCTGGGCGAAGATGGCGCGATGCGTCGGCCCGCCGCCGCGGCCCACCGTGCCGCCGCGGCCGTGGAACATGCGCAGCTTGATCCCGGCCTCGCGCGCCGCCACATGCAAATCGCGATGCGCGCGGAAGATCTCCCACGTGGAGGTCAGCATGCCGCCATCTTTATTGGAATCCGAGTAGCCCAGCATGATCTCTTGCCAGTCGCCCCAACTGGCCACGAGCTTGCGGTAATCAGCGCGGCCCCACAGCTCACGGCAGATCGCCGGCGCGTTGCGCAAGTCCTCAATCGACTCAAAGAGCGGCACCGGAATCAGTCCGGGATCGGTGCCTGCGCTTGCACCCGCGCCTTCCACCGTGACGCCGCCCAGCCGCGCCAGGCGAATCACCGCCAGCACGTCCTCAACTGAAGAAGCGCCGCTGATAACGTACTGGCGAATGGCTTCAGGCGAGCATCCCTGCTTGACTTCGGAAATTACCCGGAACGTTTCAAGCGCGCTCGCGGTCTGCGCGGAAAGCCCACTGGCCAGCGAAGGCGCAATGGTGTCGCTGATCGCCTCCTGCAAAGCCGCGGCATGCACACGCGCATGCTGGCGAACGTCGAGCGTGTGCAGATGCAGTCCGAAGGTGCGCACCTGCAGGATCAGCGGATCGATGAGCGTGCGCGCAATGCGGATGCCGCCGTTGGCGGCCAGCGACGCGCGCAGGGTCTCGAGATCGTCAACAAAATCCTGGACCGAGCAGTAGGCAGGCAGGGCCTGGATCAGCTTGTCGTGGCTGTGTGCCAGCGTATAGGGCATCACGGGCAGCGCGATGCCGACGGCGGCATGCGCTTCTCCCGCCTGTTCCAGCGTGCGCTGGATGCGCGCCTTCAGGCAAATCACAAAGCGGCGATAGTACTCGAATTCGTATTGGGAGCCGAAGACCTGCGACTCCGGCGTGTGCACCTGCGCCACGTAAGCGCGCAGGCGATCGAGCAGTGCGGAACTCACGGGCCGCTGCTGAGCGCTCGACGTCAGCAGATCAATGATGCAGTCGAGCTGGCGCTGGTAATAGAGCAGCAGATGGGCGCGGGCGAACTGCAGGGCGGCGCGCGTAACCTCTGGCGTCACAAATGGATTGCCGTCGCGGTCGCCGCCGATCCAGGAGCCAAAGCAAAGAACAATCGGCAATTCGTGCGGTTCAATTTCCAGGTCATAGGCCGCGCGCAGTGCCGCGGAAATCTCGCGATAGAGTTCGGGAACCGTCTCGAAGATCGACACGTCGTAGTAGTCGAGGCCCATCTTGACTTCGTCGTAAACGGTGGGCCGGCGCGAGCGCACCTCGTCGGTCTGCCACAAGCTCGTGATCTCCGCCAGCACAAGCTCTTCCATCCGCGCCATATCCTGCTCGGGGATGGGAATGCGATCCAGCGCCTCAAGGAATTCGCCGATGCGGCGGCGCTTGAACATCACGGTGCGGCGCGCCGCTTCCGTCGGGTGAGCCGTGAAAACCGGTACGATGAGCACACGCCGCAGCCAGTTCAAAGCCTCTTCCGCGCTGATGCCCACGCGACGCATCTCGCAGAATGTGCCTTCCAGCGAGCCTCTCTGGCGGCCGGCCTGCCCGCTCAGGCGCAGCGCCACGCGGCGGCGCTTGCGATGATTGGTCTCCGCAAGATTGATGAGCTCGAAGTAAAACGCGAAGGCCCGCGTAAGCAAGACAGCGCGCTCCACCGGCAGCGAGTGCACCAGTTCGAGCGCTGCCGCCGCGTGGTGTGCAGCTTCTTCTGATCGACGGCGCAGTTCCGCGTCGCGGCGCCGTATGGTGCCCTGGCGCAACGCTTCAACTTGCGCGAATGCCTCGTCGCCGGCCTGTTCGCGCAGTACCGCGCCCAGCAACGTGCCCAGCGACCGCACGTCGCGGCGCAGCGGCGCCTCCTTCAGGTCGCCGGTTTGCGCTTCCAATTCCGCTAGCCTCTGGGACCAGCTCTCGGGGTTCCACAAAAGAGCCATCGTCTTTTGATTATGCACGAGGAAAATAAGGAGGATGTCAGGGAGAAATGAGGCTTTCGCCGGGTTGGGCCGATCGAGCATAATGGCGGGATGGAAATTTCCGGCCGGATCTTCCCCCTTGTTTTCACTTGTGTCGCTGTCCTGGCCCTGTTGGTTCGCGGCCCGGCAAGCTTAGCGCAGAATGCGCCGCCAGCTACTCAGAACGCGACGCCATCGGCAACGCAAATTGTCCCCGGGACAACTGCGGCGCAGCCAGTGCGTCCGCGTCCGCCCGCGCGCGATCCGCATACGCCGGGCTACGTTACGGCGACGGAGTTGCCAGACGGAGCTGTTCCTAACTCGAAACAGAATGGCAACTTCATCCTGGGACCGACGCACAATCCCGCGCCGGAACTTGCCGATCCCAATCGCCCGCTGGACGGGACGGTCTTCGAGTTCACGATGAATTCCCAGGACAGCAAATATTTTCCGGGCATCGAGCGAAATGCGGACTCGCATCCCGCACCGGACCCGGCGAATCCGGCGCGACTCTTGGGCGTGGAAACACATCCCGCGCCGTACGTGCGCAAGGTGGCCGTGTACGTGCCGAAAGACTACGTGCCGGGAACAGAAATGCCATTTATTGTGGGCGCGGACGGGCCCGATCGCCTGCTGTTCGCCGCGCTCGATGCATTGATTGCCGAGCACAAATTGCCCCCGATGGTGGCCATCTCCATCGGCAACGGCGGCGGCGACGCGCAGGGCAGCGAGCGGGGACTGGAATACGACACGATGTCGGGCAAGTACGCCGAGTTTGTCGAGTACGAGGTGCTGCCCGCGGTCGAGGCTCAGGCGCACGTAAAGCTGACGCACGATCCGAATGGGCGCGCCACGATGGGTGCGAGTTCCGGCGGCTCCTGCGCTCTGGAGATGGCGTGGTACCACCCGGAGTGGTATCACCGTGTGCTCACCTACTCCGGCACATACGTGAACCAGCAGTGGCCGTGGAATCCGGAAACGCCACACGGCGCGTGGGGATTTCACGAGCAGTTGATTCCGCAGAGCGCGCGCAAGCCGCTCCGCATTTGGATGGAAGTGGGCGACCGCGACCTGCTGAACCCCAACACCATGCGCGACGAAAT
>Ga0302319_10004137_pt1 | contig 30005 bp, 27 predicted proteins | sample Bog_T0_2_FD_203319 | JGI IMG/M metagenome (GOLD analysis project Ga0302319, IMG submission 203319) | Peat permafrost microbial communities from Stordalen Mire near Abisko, Sweden - Bog_T0_2 | ecosystem: Environmental > Terrestrial > Soil > Wetlands > Peat | place: Sweden: Abisko, Stordalen Mire... | reverse complement strand
GCTGGAGATCGAGGCCCCGAACGCCGCCATGCTGCTGGTTGGGATGCGGCAGGCTCCGGGCGTGCGCGAGGCGACCATCTTTGGCCGTGATCTTCATGCGCTGGTGGAGACGGATCGCATTGGGAGTTTGCAATCGCTGTATCCGCAATGCAAGATGCGCGTGGTGGAGGCGTCGCTGGAAGACATCTTTGTGACGCTCACGCTGCACATCATGTCAGTACAGGCTGCGGAGCAGGCGGCGAACGGGAGGCGGACATGAACGGCATGTTTTTCGGCCTGCGCCCGGTGTGCCGCAAGGAGTTCACGCACATTGTGCGCGACCCGTCGACGCTGTTCTTCGCGCTGCTGATTCCGCTGCTGCAGTTGTTCCTGTTCGGCTACGCGGTGGACACGAACGTGCGGCAGGTACCGACGGTCGTCTTTGACGAGTCGCAGACGCAGCAGAGCCGGAATCTGGTGCAGAGCTTTGTGGCGTCGGATGTGTTTCTGGTGAGCTCAACCGCACGGTCGGCGCCGCAGATGTACGACACCATGCGCTCAGGCAAGGCGCGCGTGGCGATCCGGATTCCGTATGACTATGCGCGCAACCTGCAACTGGGCAGGACGGCATCCGTGCTGGTGCTGGTGGATGGTTCGGACTCGTCGGTGGCGGGTACGACGGTGGACGCGGCGAACGGCGTGGCGCTGGAGCAGTCGCTGGCACGGATTCCGGGGCTGATCTCGCCGGCGATCGAGGTGCGGCCGTCCGTGCTCTATAACCCCAGCACACGCTCGGCGAACTTTTTTGTACCTGGGCTGATCGCCATCCTGCTGCAGGTGATGATCATCCTGCTGATCGCACTGAGCCTGGTGCGCGAGCGCGAGCGCGGCACGCTGGAGCAACTGAAGATGACGCCGATTCAGCCGCTGGGGCTGATGGTAGGCAAGATGATTCCTTATGGCTGCCTGGCGTTTGGTGAGTTGTGCCTGATCCTGACGGTGATGCGCTGGGTCTTCCAAGTGCCGATCCACGGCAGCGTGATTTTGCTGCTGCTAATGTCGCTGCCGTTCCTGCTGACCGTGCTGGGGCTAGGACTGTTCATCTCCACCCGCGCGCACACCCAGGCCGAGGCGTTTCAACTGGCGATGGGCACGGTGCTGCCGTCGGTGTTTCTGTCGGGGTACATCTTTTTGATCTCGACGATGCCGGTGTTCTTCCGTGGCGTGAGTCACATCATCCCGGCGACGTACTACATCCAGGTGCTGAGGGGCATCATCCTGCGCGGGTCAAACTTCAGTGACCTGTGGGTGAACGCGCTGGTGCTGACGCTGATGGGCGCGGGTGCGATCCTGCTGGCGGCGCGGCAGTTTGTGAAGCAAGGGGCCGGGTGACGCGAATTGCTGCGCGCGCGTCGGGTGTCTCCGGTTGAATTTCCGAGCGCGGCGCGGCGGGCGCGTCGCGCTATTAAGCAGGAACGTACGTCAGCCGAATCAGGTCATCGGCGATTAAATCGCTGGCCACCAAGTGGAGCGGCGGCTGGGGGCCGGCGAAGAATGGCGTGCCACTACCAAACACGACGGGGCGGAGGTAGAGTCGATACTCATCGATAAGACCAGCCTCGGTCAGGCTTTGCGCCAGCACTGGTCCGCCAACTAGAATCTCGCCAGCCAACTCAGCCTTCAGCCCGCGTATCACCCTCTCGAAGTCATCTGCGACCAGCGTGGCGTTGGGGCCAACCGACTTGAGCGAACGCGACACGACCCACTTCGGCTTGCTCCGCCACGCCACCGCGAATTCGCGGTCCTCCGCGTCCCAGTCAGGAAGATCGTCGTCCCAGTAACGCATGATCTCGTACGTGCGGCCACCGTGGATGAAGCCCGTCAGACCACGCACCAGCTCGATGAAATGACGGAAGGCCGCGGGCGCAGGCGGCCCAAGCTTCATGTGGTCGACGTAGCCATCCAAGGACTGACTCAATCCGTAGACAAGTTTTGCCATGCTGCAAATCTCCTGCCAGGTTCTTCAGAATAGCTTGAGCCGGCGTCGCGGGGAGATGAAGTTGAACACTATCCGCGCGCGGGCATTTCTCGTCCTCTGGGCGCAAAATGCTATACTCGCGTGTGCTCTGGTTTCTGCTGAAGCAGCGCAGAAGACCGCAACCCAACCCCCTGAAAACATGGCCGTCCAACAGGCGCGCCGTGGAGGCTGAATATTCCACCGTTAGATAAACGCTCCGCGAAGAGTTTCATCCGCACCAACGAACGCATACGCGCCCGCGAGGTGCGGGTGATTGACGAGAACGGCGAACAACTGGGCGTGATGGCCCCGTTCGAGGCCCTGAAGATGGCCCGCGAGAAGTCGCTGGACCTGGTGGAGATCTCGCCCAACGCGGTGCCGCCGGTGTGCAAGATCCAAGACTACGGCAAGTACCTGTACGAAAAAGACAAGAGCGACCGCGCCGCGCGCAAGAAGCAGAAGGTCATCGTCATCAAGGAGGTGAAGTTCTCCGTGACGGTGGACGAGCACGATTACCAGACCAAAAAGAACCAGGCTGTGCGTTTTCTGGGCGACGGCGACAAGGTGAAGGCCAGCCTGCGCTTCAAAGGCCGGCAGATGGCGCACCGCGACCTGGGGTACAAGATCATCAACCGGCTGATCCAGGACATCGGCGAGGCGGGTACGGTGGAGTTTATGCCGCGCATGGAAGGCACCACGCTGCACGCCATCCTGGCGCCGTCGAAGAAGCCCGAGGTGCAGCAGCCCCCGGCTGCGCCGAAGGTGAAGGCGCCTGATGCTGTTGTGCCAGCGGCTCCTGTGGCGGCTGCGGCGAAGTAGAAGCGTTTGCTGTTACCTCTCCAGACCCCATTCATTGACAAAGTGGAAGCCGCGCTCCAGCAGGGGGTAGTGCGCGGATAGGGGTACGCGCGTGAGGCGTAGTTGGCCGGAGGCGTCGGAGGTGGGCGTGAGGACCAGGTGGGCGGGATCGGGCTGGGTGATGGCGAAGGTGATGGCAGGAATGCCTGGGCCGGAGAGGCTCAGTTGCGGCTGGCCGGGGCGGTAAATGCTGCCGCCCCAGAGGGTGCCGTCGGCGGCGCGGAGGTTGACGCGGCCGTCGGGTTCGAGCACGAGGTCACTCATGGGAATGCCGTCGCCGGTGAGGATGGTTCCCGCATCAAGATGCCACTCGCCCGCGAGCGGTGAGGGATGGTGCAGGTTGGCGTCTTCCAACGCGTGCTGGTGGTAGTGGCCTAAGGAGGAGACGATGCCGACCGAGAGCAGCACCAGCAGCTCCAGCGCGGGCAGCAGCCAGCGGGCTGGGATGCGGAAGAGGGTGCCGCGCAGTGTGGGCTGCCACGGGCTGGTGAGCAGGGTGGGCTTCTGCTTCCAGAAGAAGGCGAAGAGCGCAGGCAGGTCCGGCACGATGGCGACCAGCGCCATGAGCAGCAGGTTGGCGGCGTAGAGCTTGACCGGGACGTCGAAGAAGCAATTGAAGAGCACGATGTTGGTCATGACGAAGGCCGCGAGCAGCGCGCCCAGGAGCGCGGTGCGACGGGTGAGCAGCAGGAGCGCGCCGAGGAACTCGATGCCGCCGCAGATGTTCTCATAGAGCGGGCTCATGCCAAGCAGGGTCCAGAGCAGAGTGAGCGGGGAGGTGCTGCCCAGCGGCTCATTGAGGACTGCGAGCGAGGGCGGCGGCATCTGGATGGGAAAGATCTTCCAGGAGCCGTAGTTGAGCATGGCGACGGCGAGGGTGAGGCGCAGGCCGAAGCGGAACCACGCCAGCAGCGTGTTGTAGTCGGTGCGGCGGCGGTCGAGCACGGACCAGAGGGTTGTGGCGGCAGCGGCGATGGCCAGCATGAGGCTGGCGGCGATCCAATCCAGGGCGCGGTCGCCGTAGCCGGAGCCATGCAGGTGCGCGCCGGGACCTTGCAGATGGAAGAGGTGCTGACCGAGCCACTGCGCGGCTATCCGGTAGGGTGCGGCGAAGAGCGGTTCCAGAAGATGGCCGCCCAGCCAGGGAATGGCGCGCCAGACGGTCGCATTGCCGCAGGCCAGAGCATACTGCGTGAAGTAGCAGAAGACGAAGCGGAAGGCGATGCGCGTGGAAGTGTTCCACGGTCGCGGGGATGAGGCCGAGAGCGGGGACGACGGCGCAGGCATTAGTCTGCATGCTCCTGTAGCGCGCGCTGGGCGGCCAGATGGCCGCACATGCCGTGGACGCCTCCGCCGGGCGGCGTGGAGGAGCTGCACAGGTAGACGCGAGGATTGCTGGTGCTGTAGAGGCGCTCGGTGGGGCGGAGCAGGAGCTGGGAGAGCGTCATGTCGCCGCCGGAGATGTCGCCGCCGGCGAGGTTGGGGTTCCAGCGGGCGAGGTCGGCGGCGTTGCTGGCACGGCTGGCGAGGATGCAGTCGCGGAAGCCGGGAGCGAAGCGCTCGATCTGGCGCTCAATAACTTCGGTGAGGTTGATCGTGGAGCCATAAGGGACGTGGCAGTAGGCCCAGGCGGTGTGCTTGCCGGTTGGCGCGCGTGTGGGGTCAAAGAGGCTCGGCTGCACGAGCAGGACAAATGGTTTGTCGCACGGGCGGCCGTGGAAGGCTGCGTCCTCGGAGAGGGCGATCTCTGCGAGCATGCCGCCGAGATGCACGGTGGCGGCGCGGCGGCAGGCGGCGGCGCGCCACGGAATGGGCTCGCGCAGGGCGAAGTCGAGCTTGAAGATGCCGGGGCCAGGACGAAAGCCGCGCAGCAGCTTACGGAAGGTGGCGGTGAAGGTGTCGCCGGCGATGCGGTCGAGCGCGGTGACGCTGGCGTCAAAGAGAGTTGCATCGGCGGGTGGGAGATCCTTGAGTTGGGTAATCTCGGAGTTCAGGAGGATGCTTCCGCCGAGCGAATGCAGGTAGGCGGCGAGGGCGTCCACGATGGACTGCGCGCCGCCAGCTGCGATGGGCCAGCCGGTGGTGTGCGCGGCGGCGGCGAGTACGAGTCCCGGCGCGGCACTGGCGACATGCGTGAGCGGCAGCATGGAATGCGCGGCACAGCCGGCGAAGAGCGCGCGTGCGGGCTCGTCGCGGAATACGGTGTGGGCCAGCGCCTGTGCGGGCATCATGCCCGCAACGCCGAAGGTCGCCATCACGATGGGACTGTGCGGCAGTCGGAGCAGCGGCCGCGTGACCTCATTGACCAGCTTCGGCCAGTCGCGCACGCTGGAGGCCAGTAGCAGACGCCAGGCGCGGGCGTCGTGCCCGCTGAACTGCGCGGCGGTTGCGTCGATCGAGTGTTCGAGCAGGACAGCGGTTCCGTCGTCCAGCGGATGCGCAAGCGGGGCGTCGGGCTCAATCCAGCGCAGGCCGAAGTCTTCGAGCGGCAGCGTGCGGAAGAACGGTGACGCGATGCCCAGCGGATAGACCGACGAGCCGAGGTCGTGACGGAAGCCGGGCAGCGTGACCTCTGCAGTGGAGCAAGCACCACCGATCTGTGCGTTGCGTTCGTAAACCGTGACCGCGATGCCGCGCTGGGCGAGCGTGATAGCCGCGGCGAGGCCGTTGGGTCCGGAACCGATGATATTGGCTGTGCGCAGAGCCATCTTTGATGTGATGCTACATCCAGAGGGCAAAGCGGGGGTGATGAGAGGCTTGAGGTACGGCGTTTGCGGGGCTGGGCTGCTGGTGGCGGCGCTATGTGCGGGCGCGGTGTCGCAGGAGTCTATGCCGTCCCAGGACGCGGCAGCGGCGTTTGCCGTCTCCGGCGACATACGCGGCACGCACGATCCGGCGATTGCGAAGGACGGAGATACGTACTACGTCTTTGCAACCGGCGTGGCCGGCATCGTGGGTGTGGGCGATGGTGAAGGCAGCAGGTGGCGGCTGCCCCAGATTCCGATCCGCTGTTCGGCGGACCTGCTGGTTTGGCGGCGCTGCGGTGCGGTGTTTGCGCGGATGCCCGAGTGGATTCGTGCGCGCAGCCCGCGCACCGCAGAGCTGTGGGCGCCAGATGTGTCGTTCTTCGCGGGCGAGTTTCATCTGTACTATGCATACTCGGTGTTTGGGAAGAACACGTCGGGGATTGGGCTTGCTACGAACCGAACGCTGGATGCGGTGTCGCCGGAGTACAAGTGGGTGGACCGGGGGATGGTGTTGCAGTCGGGGCTCGCGGACGACTTCAACGCGATTGATCCGAATGTGGTGCTGGACGGAGACAAGGCTTGGCTTTCGTTCGGAAGCTTCTGGACGGGGATCAAGATGCGGCGGCTGGACATGCTCTCGGGGCTGCTATCGCGGGAGGACCTGAGGGTCTTTGCGCTGGCCTCGCGCAATGCGAAGGCCGAGGGGCCACGCGATCCGAATCTGCCGCCAGATACCGAAGCGATTGAGGCACCGTTCGTCTTCCAGCATGATGGCTGGTTCTATCTGTTTGTATCGTGGGACCTGTGCTGCCGGGGCGTGAAGAGCACCTACCAGGAGCGTGTGGGGCGGTCTCGGAGCGTGACGGGGCCGTACGTCGACCGCGAGGGCCGGTCGATGCTCGAGGGCGGCGGCACGCAGGTGCTGGCGGCGAACGCGACGTGGGTGGGGCCGGGGGGAGCTTCGCTGCTGCATCTGCCGGGCGAAGATGTGATGGTGTTTCACGCCTATGGAGCGAAGGATGGCGCGGCGTCGCTACAGGTGTCGCGAGTGGTTTGGAGAGACGGGTGGCCGGTGGTGGAGTGGGGCCTCGCACCCCATTCATGACGATGAGGCGGTCATGAATGGAGCACCGGATCAGTGCTGTTCGGGCGCTGCGGGAGCTTCTGTCTTCGGGTCGGCGGGTTGCGCCGCAGGGTCGGCACCTTCTTTGAAGCTCGCACGAATCTTGCCGCCAGGGTCGAGCGCCTCCACGGTCAGGGCGTCGTCGTTTGAAGCGGAGTGGGCCTTGCGCAATTCCTTGTAGGCTTCTTCGCTCTGGTGCACCTGCACCAGTCCTTCTTTCACGTCATTCCTGGTGCGAATGTAAGTCCGGCCCAGCTGGAATACGCAAAGTGCGGCCAGAACCAGTGACAACAGCCACGGCGGACGGCTGCTCAGCAAGACGCCAAGCGAGGCAAGTACGATTCCTATCTCGGCGATAAGCTGCGCGTGCTCATAGCCGTCCGCGCTTTCAAAGTGGGCTTGCACGAGAGGGTCGTAGGTGTCGGCCCAGTTCTTGGAAAGCTTGCGCTCCTGCGCGTAGTCGGTATAGAGGCGAACGAAGCGCCGAAGCATCGGGCTTGGCGATCCGATGCCGGCGGCCGCGGTAGAACCGCGCAGCTGTTCGAGATCGAGCATGATGATGCGGAACTTGATGCTTGCGGAACTTGCATCGGAGTTGGCCTGCGTCTGTTCGATCATGGTGCGGGTCAGCTCGTTGCGCTCACCGCCCACCATCGCTGCGCAGAAAGCGATCATGACGCCGATGAGCGCCATGGTCAGTCCGATGAGTTTTGCGGGGGCTTTTCCTGAGTCGTGCGAGTGGGCTGCGTGTTCTGCGTGTTCCAATGCTTCCAATGCTTCTGACAAAATTTACTCCTGGGCCCGAAAACGATTGTTGGGGGAATCTCTAGAGTGTACAGGGGGATTGAGGCGGTATTGTCGCTGCGGCGGGGTAGGTGTTCGGTTGTAGAACAAGCAAAAGCTTGAACGCAGAGGTCGCAAAGGAAGAACGCCAAGGGCGCGGAGGGTGGCGTTGCTACTCTATCCACTTTACGCGGACGGACTTCTTGCCGAGGCGCAGCGTGGGGGAGTCGCCCAAAGCTTCGCGGGAGAGTGACTTACCGCTGAACTTTTCGCCGTTGATGGAGACGGCGTTCTCGGCGAGCTTGCGCGTGGCTTCGCCGGCGGAGGCTGCGAGGCCGGCAAGGACCAAAAGCTTGGGTATGCGGATGGAGGAATCTTCAGTAAGCAGGCCTTCGGCGACAAGTGAAATCTTCACTTCGGGCAAATCCTCTGCGACACCCTTCTGCTGGAACTGCGTGGCCCAGCCTTCGGCGGCGGCGGCGGCCTCGGCGGCGGAGTGGAAGTCGGCTGTGATGGAGTGCGCAAGGTCTTTTTTGGCCTGCATGGGGTGCAGCGTGCCGGCCGCGACCGCGGCGCGCATGGCGTCGATTTGTGATTGTGGGAGGTCGGTGAGGAAGGTCCAGTAGCGCCACATGAGCTCATCGTTGATGCTCATGAGCTTGCCGTACATCTCGGCGGCGGGCTCGGTGATGCCGATGGCGTTGCCGAGCGACTTGGACATCTTCTGCACGCCGTCCAGGCCTTCGAGCAGCGGCGTCATCAGCACGATCTGCGGCTTCTGGCCGGCGTCGCGCTGCAGGTCGCGGCCGCGCATCAGGTTGAACTTCTGGTCGGTGCCGCCGAGCTCGACGTCGCACTCGAGCATGACGGAGTCGTAGCCCTGCACCAGCGGATAGAGCATCTCGTGGACATGAATGGGCTGCTCTTCCTGGAAGCGCTTGTGGAACTCATCGCGCTCCAGCATCTGGGAGAGCGTGGCCTTTGCGGCGAGTTGGACCATCCCGGCTGCTCCCAGCTTGTTGAACCACTCGGAGTTGTAGCGAACCTCTGTCTTGATGGGATCGAGGATCTTGAAGACCTGTTCTTTGTAGGTCTCGGCGTTGGCGTCAAGCTCTTCGCGGGTGAGCGGCTTGCGGGTGACGTTCCTGCCAGTGGGATCGCCGATGAGTCCGGTGAAGTCGCCGATGAGGAAGATCACAGTGTGGCCGAGCTGCTGGAAGTGGCGCAGCTTGCGGATGAGCACGGTGTGGCCGAGGTGCAGGTCGGGGGCGGTGGGGTCAAAGCCGGCCTTGATGCGGAGCGGCTTGCCGGAGAGGCGCGAGGCTTCCAGGCGCGCGGCGAGGGCGTCCGGAGCGGGCGAGGCGGCGGGCGGGATGACCTCCGAGGCGCCCTTGGTGATGAGGTCGAGCTGGTCGGCTACGGGAGCGAAGGCGAAGTGGGTTTGGGTGGGCATGGCTGCACCTAAAGTATAGAAGCTATACTTCCGCGCATGGATGCCGAACGAGCCCGGAAGTTCCTGCTGGCTCTACCGCATGTGTGCGAGACCATGCAGTGGGGCGACAACCTCGTCTTCTGGGTGGGGGATAAGGCCATCGGCGGCAAGATGTTTGCGCTGGTGAACCTGGATGCCGCTGGGCCGGAGGGTGAGGGGCATGGTGTGGTCAGCTTCTCTGCCGGGCCAGAGCGCTTTGCGGAGCTGGTGGAGCTCGACGCGATCGCGCCCGCACCTTACTTTGCGCGCATCTTCTGGGTCTCGGCAGAGCGCTGGGGCGCGCTGCGTGACCGCGAGTGGGAGGTCGAGCTGGCTGCGGCCCATGCCATCATGCTGGCGAAGCTGCCCAAACGCACACGCGATGTGCTGGCGATGCCGGAGCGCGAGCGGGCGAAGCTCGTCGCGAAGCGGCGGAAGCTGCTCGCCTTTCAGGCGGAGAAAAAGGCCAAGGCGAAGCCGGCAAAGAAGAGGGCCTCCGGTTGAGGCTGAGGCTGGGGTCTTGCGAAGCTGTGAGCGGCGAGCTCTTGAGCAGCGAGCAAGAGCAGACACGTCAAAGACTTTAACGCGGGGGCGGGGGGGTTGGAACCCGAGTGGCTGCTTACGCGTCCAACAGAGCGGGACGCGTAAGGTAGGGGTGGCATGAAAGTTCACAGGAACGGATGGCTGGCGGTGGGGTTGGCGATGGTGCTGCTGCGCGGCGCGGCGCGGGGGCAGGCCTCGGCGGTGCCTAGCGCCCAGGCCGGTCCGGAGGCGAGCGAGGTGGGCCACGGCAGGAAGCTGCTGGATCAGATGGTGGCAGCTCTGGGTGGAGCGGCGTGGCTCAATCGCGAGGACTGGATCTTCTATGGGCGTTCGGCGAGCTTCTATAAGGGGCAGCCGCATGAAGAGGTGCCGCAGTTTGAGGAGTACTACCGCGCCAAGCCCTTTGGGGAGCGCGTGGTGGTGATTACGCACTTCGGCGTGATCATCGCGACCGACCACAAGGACATCGCCGAGGTGTGGACGCCGGAGGGCGGCTACGAGGTGACCTACAAGGGCACCAAACCGCTGCCTGCCAAAGATGTGACGGAGTACCAGCGGCGCCAGCGGCACTCGCTGGAGGTGGTGGTGAATGACTGGCTGAAGCAAACGGGCGTGCTGGTGACCTATGAGGGCAGCAACATGGTGGAGCGGCGGCTGGCCGAGCAGGTGAGCGTGCTGACCGCGAGCAATGACGCCGTGACGCTGGAGCTGGACGAGGCGACCCACCTGCCGCTAAGCCTGAGCTACCAGTGGCGCGACCCGCTGTACAAGGACCTGAACACCGACACTCTGGAGTTTGACGACTACCACATGGTGCAGGGCGTGATGACGCCCTACAGCTTTACGCGCGTGCACAACGGCGAGATGGTGCAGCAGCGGTTCCTGACCAAGGTGGTGTACAACGCCAAGCTGGCGCCGGATCTATTCGATCCGGACAGAAAGCTGGAGAAGAAGACGAAGTGAGGCTTTCTGCCAAGTTAGGGATTGCCGCCCTGATCTTCATGGCTGGCTCCTTCTTTGCCGCTCTCTTCATGCGCGGAGATTCTCCGCTTGGTTTGGTCTGTGCGGTAATCTCTTTCGTGCTCGGATTCCTCGCTGCGCGTCATGGCAGCAAGTGGTGGTTGTTGCTTCCCTTTGTGATCCTCGTTACAACTGCATTCGTCCTTGTCATGACATGGGGCATGCAATAAGGGTCAGTCCACAGTGGTATTCTGGGCAACGCTATGAGTGATGCCCCTGAAGTGTACGAGCCTGCCAAGACGACGCTGGATATCGTCGAGATTATGGCGATCCTGCCGCACCGCTATCCGTTTCTGCTGATCGATCGCGTGATTGAGATGGAACGCAAGACGCGCATCGTCGCGATCAAGAACGTGACGGCCAACGAGCCGCACTTTACCGGGCACTTTCCGGATTACCCGATCATGCCGGCGGTGTTGCAGGTGGAGGCCATGGCGCAGGCCGGCGGCGCGCTGCTGCTGACCGAGATCCCCGACCGTGAGAACAAGCTGATGGTCTTTGCCGGTATCGAGGCCGCGAAGTTCCGCCGCCCGGTGGTGCCGGGCGACCAGTTGCGCATTGAGGTCACGGTGCTGAACTGGCGGACGACGGCGGTGAAGCTGCGCGGCGTCGCCACCGTGGATGGCGAGGTTGCATGCGAGGCGACGATCATGTGCATGCTGGTCGCGCGGCCGAAGGCGGCCAAGTGAGTATCCACGCGACAGCGATTGTGGCCGAGGGCGCGGTGATTCCGGCGAGCTGCACGGTAGGACCGTACTGCACGGTGGGTGCGGATGTGATGCTGGGCGAGGGTTGTGAGCTGGTCTCGCATGTGGTGTTGGACGGGCATACGACGCTGGGCAAGGGCTGCAAGGTATTTTCGTTCGCGTGCGTGGGGATTGCGCCGCAGGATCTGAAGTATGCCGGCGAGCCGACGCGCGTGGAGATCGGCGACGAGACCGTCATTCGCGAGTATGTGACGATCTCGCGCGGGACGGCGGGCGGCGGCGGCGTGACCAGGGTGGGCAGCAACTGCCTGATCATGGCCTATGTGCACATCGGGCATGACTCCGTGATCGGCAACGGGTGCATCCTGCCCAACGGCGCAACGCTTGCAGGGCACGTTACGGTGGAGGACTATGCCACCCTGAGCGCGAATGCACCCGTACACCAGTTCTGCACCATCGGCCGCTACGCCTACATCGGCGGCGGGACCACGATTACGCAGGACGTGCTGCCGTACTCACTGGTATCGGCGGAGCGCAACAACCATGTGTTTGGGCTGAACAAGGTGGGCTTGCAGCGGCGCGGATTTACGCCGGAGCAACTGCGCGAGCTCGGCACCGCGATGCGACTGCTGACCAGTGGCAAGCACAACACGTCTCAGGCGGTGGCGGAGATTAACGACATGCTGGCCTCGGGTGCGGGGGATGACCATGTGCGCTATCTGGCGGAGTTCGCAGCGGGGAGCGAGCGGGGCGTGATTAAGTAGGCGGAATCCAGGTGCAATTATGATTTACAAACGCATTATTGGTTTGTCTTTGATTCTGTTTGCAGCGTGCAGTTTTGCCAAGGATAATCCAGATTCAGGAGCGGGCTGGATCGTGCGTCCTCTATCGTTTGAACCTGTCTCAATCTTCGGCACCCATAAGACATTATGGGTATGCGGTTCTAACGAAGGAATTGCGTCTTCGGTGGATGGCGTGGTTTGGACAATCCGGCACAGTAACGGCGCAGCAGCTAGTCCTTTGCTGCTGGGTATTGGCTTTACGTCCGATAGTTTTGGTTACGCCTACGGTACTGGCGGTACTCTCTTGACAACGGCGGACGGTGGCGCAACATGGACAGAAAGTCAGCTTGGCAATGAAGCCATTCTCCAAGGGTCTTTTGTCGATGCAACGCATGGTGTTTTTCGGACCCGTTCGTCATTGTTCTACATCGATGACGGGGCACCCAAGGCAATTCCGTTACCGAAGAACGCGCCTGCAGACTTCAAGGAAACCGTCGATCCGGTGGCACTGACGCCGATGAAGATGTCGATCCAGCTTTCTGAGGGTTGGCGGTCGCGAGCTGGCTTCGTTTTCACAAACGATGGGGGCAAGACTTGGGACTTCTATGAGCCTGCACACATGCAACCGAATGGACAGTTGGGTTTGGATGGAAGCTACTGGATATACGGAACTGAGACGATAGGCTACGACGCTAAGTGGGAAGGCGGCCTTGGCGTACCCCTGTTAATGCATTCAACTGACGGGCGGAACTGGACGCACACAGCTTCGGATATGCATGTATGTCACTGGGAGGGCTGTGATCTATGTAGGACTGCTGGCTGTTTGGCTTCGAGTGACAGGCTAGTAAACGCCTACGGTGACTTGTCGGTAAACAAGACGTTTCCCGTGGGCCACCTGACAGCGGAGTGGAGCGCCATTGGAGATGTTGTCTGCACGGTAGACGGCAAGATTTTTTGCGCGCCGCTAAGAAAGACAGTCTTTATCGATAAACCTGACGGAGTGGGTGCCGCACCATCTGCGCAGCGAACTCCACCACTAGGCACAAAGGCGGCATCCGGAATGCTCCGTTGCATACGTTGTTCGCATGACTCCATGTTTGTCGATCAATCCAAAAGCGGAATCTTTGACGTAAAGGTTGATCTGACAGTAGCCGCTAATGGTATTCCACAAAGTGTCACCGTTAGCGGGGCTCCCTCTGACGACGTTCAGATTCGTCTTCAAAAGCAGGTCGAATCTTGGATTTTTGAGCCAGTGCTAAAGGATGGGAAACCTGTGAACGTGAAGACAAGCATGCAGACGAAAATCCAGGTACTGAAATCACGATGAGCGAAATATCCACACTCGGCCTCATCGCCGGCAACGGGCGGTTTCCGTTCGTGCTGCTGGAGGCGGCGCGCGCGCAAAGGCTGCGCGTGGTCGTGGCGGCCATCCGCGAAGAGACCGACCCGGAGATGGACGAGAGAGCACGAGCTGATGATGGCATTACCGTGCACTGGATGTCGTTGGGCGAATTGTCGAAGCTGATCGAGACCTTTCAGCGCGAGGGCGTGACGCGCGCGGTGATGGCCGGGCAGGTGAAGCACAAGCAGATCTTCTCCGCGATACGGCCGGACTGGCGGCTGGCCAAGCTGCTGCTGAACCTGCGCACGCGCAATACGGACATGCTGCTGGGCGCGGTGGCGAAGGTGCTGGAGGACGAGGGGATCGTGCTGGAGTCTTCGACGGCATTTCTGGAGCCGATGCTTGCCCCGGCGGGTGTGCTGACCGGGCGCGCACCGGACGAGAGCGAGCGCGCGGACATAGAGTACGGACTGCGGGTCGCGCGCCGCATCGCGGGGTTTGACCTGGGCCAGACGGTGGTGGTGGCCGCCGGGGCGTGCGTGGCTGTGGAGGCGATGGAGGGAACGGATGCGACCATCGCGCGCGCGGGCGAGATATTCAAGACGCTCGACGGCGATGAGAGCACCCTGCCGCGGCGGCTGACCGTGGTGAAGGTGGCCAAGCCAAACCAGGACATGCGCTTCGACGTGCCGGTGGTGGGCGTGCCGACAGTTGTGGCGATGTGCGCGGCTGGCGCGAGCTGCCTGTGTGTGGAGGCCGGGCGCACCCTAGTCTTCGACCGCGCGGGCGTGGTGGCGGCGGCGGACGAGGCGGGGATTGCCATTGTTGGTGAGCCCCCCAAGCAGTTGTAAAGTTGACGATTGTTACGGCGCGGAGGCGCAGGCGCGGCGTAAGATGGCAGCATCGGCGGGGCCCGATTCCAAGGCCGGCCGCAGAGGAGATTCGCTGATGCGTTCAAAGATTGTTGCAACAGGATGTGCGGGTGCGCTGGCGTGCCTGCTGGTGATGGCCCCCCGGACGGCTACAGCGGCCGCGGCGGCCGATATGCCGTCGGTAGGAGCGCCGGCGCCGAGCTTTTCGCTGCCCTCGCAGGAAGACAAACTGGTCTCGCTCGCCGACTACAAGGGCAAGTGGGTGGTGCTGTACTTCTACCCCAAGGACCAGACCACAGGCTGCACCATTGAGGCGCACAACTTCCAGCGCGATCTGCCCAAGTATGACAAGCTGAACGCGGTGGTACTGGGTGTGAGCCTGGACACGGTGGAGAGCCACAAGACTTGGTGCACCAAGGATTCGCTGACGTTCAAGCTGCTGGCCGACCCGGACCACAAGGCGATTGACGCGTACGGCGTACCGATCAGGTCCTTCAATGGGATGAGCTTCGCGCAGCGCGACACCTTCCTGATCTCGCCCGAGGGCAAGGTAGTGAAGGAGTGGCAGGTGAAGGACATCCAGGGTCACAGCGACGAAGTGCTGGCGGCGATTGAGGCTATGAAGAAGTAATTTCTTCGCTGGCCGCATCGCGGGGCCTTCGGCAGTATTCAGGACAGGCTTCCCCTCTCCGCATCGGAGTGAAGCTGCGATGCTCCGGTCTGGATGACACAGTGCGGTGACGATAGACGCAAAAACGCCCGGTTCTCTATGAGAGAGCCGGGCGCTTTTGCTTGCCTGTGTTGCGGTTGGAGGAGTGAAGCTACTTCTTCTTCTTCGCAGCCTTCTTCTTGGCTGGGGCCTTCTTGACGGCCTTCTTCACTGCCTTCTTCTTCACTGCTTTCTTTTTGGTTGCCAAGGTCTTACCTCTCATAGTTGATTTTTTGGTGCTTGTGCCCTTGTTGCCGACTGCCTTTTTAGGGGCAGACTTACCGCCGCGCAGGGCACGTGTAGACTTCGCGGCAGAACTTGAGATCTTTTTGCCCGCAGACTTCTTCTTGGAAGCCTTCTTTTTGGCGGGAGGTTTGGTGGCGGCTCTCTTCGTAGCGGCCCTCTTTGTTGCGACCTTCTTCACAGCCTTCTTCTTAGCTGGGGCTTTCTTGGCGACCGCCTTCTTTGTGGCGACCTTCTTCCCGGCTTTTTTCTTGGCTGGGGCCTTTACCGGCGGGGCCGGAGCGGCGACAGGCGGAGTGGAGAGCTGGGTGGGTGGCTCATAGGGAGCAGCGGGCGTGGGCGGCGCGGCGTAAATTTCTGCCTCTTCGGCGTGGAGTTCGCCGGGGGAGCTCAACTCTTCCTCTTCCTCGTCATCCAGCGCGTCGACATCATTCAGATCGTCGAGATCATCCTCTGCGCCGTCGTAGGCGGCCGCATGTAGTTTGAGGTTCTTTTCGTCGTGAAGCATAACCTTTATCTCCGACTGCATACTGCGGTTGCACTTGTGATGCCGGCAAATTACAGGGCACGTTGCCGAACTTCTTTCAGTGAAGGTTGCGTTGGTACAACGCAATTTCCATCGCACAGATGGTACGAACAGGATTACGCCCGCAGCGGTGAAATAGCAAGCACCTTTTTTGGTGCGGGCTAATATTTTTCCCGCGCGGGAATGAGAACAGCGTGATGCAATTTCTGACCGGCCGCTTCCACTTCATTGAGAGTGCTTCTTCCTGCTGCGATGTGAGGCTGTTGCGTGGGTGTGCGCAGAGGCAGAAGAGGCGCGGTGTGCCGCATGTGCGGAGCTGCGGCCGCGCTTGTGGGAAGAGCGCATTCCCGGCGCCAGACGTACCGGTTCCACAACATACAGTGAGCGCCCGGGTGCGATATGGTTGGACGTGATGCGGTTCCATGTGCGCAGTTGCTCCACGCTTACGCCGAAGCGGTCTGCGACAGTGACCAGCGTGTCGCCGCGACGGAGCGTGTAGCGCTGCTGCCCGATGGAGTTGCTGGCGGCGGCGATGGGGATGACGAGTTCATCGCCGGGGCCGATTGGTTCGGCTGCGGTGACTCCGTTGACGGAGGCGATCTGGGTGGGGCTGGTATGCAGCGCAGTGGCGATGTCGCTAAGTGTCTCGCCGTCCTTGACGATGTGGAAGCGCCAACTGTCTCGCTTATCCTCGGGGATGTTCTTGAGGCGGTCTAGATAAATCTGCTTACTGCCGGGCGGCAGGTGCAGATCATAGGGAATATCGGGCGGGGTGGAGAGGCGCAGCAGCGCTGGGTTCAGAGCGACGATCTCCGGCACCACGGAGTTGGTGAGGTCGGCGACCAGGCGCAGGTCAATGGCATAGGAGGTAGTGACCCTGTCTGAGAGAACCGGAGCATCCGGAACCATATCCGTCAGGCCGTACTGCTGCGGGTTCTTGGCCATGATGATGGCGGCCAGGATGCCGGGAACGTAGTTCTTGGTCTCGGTCGGCAGGGCGTTGTGGCGGTAGAGCTCCCAGAAGTCTGCATAGCCGGTGCGGCTGACAGCGTGCTGCACATGACCCAGCCCCCAGTCGTAGCTGGCCATGGCGAGATACCAGTCGCCGGTCTGAGCGTAGAGGAACTTCATGTACTTGGCATAAGCGATGGTGGACTTCTCGGGGTCGAATCGCTCGTCGAAGTAGCCGTTGCGCTCCAGGCCGTAGGCGCCTGCGAAGGGCATGAACTGCCACATGCCGCCGGCGCCGGAGCGCGGGTTGAGTGCCTGGGGCTGGAAGCCAGACTCGGCGACGGCCTGGTAGATCAGGTCTTGGGGAATGCCGTTGTCGCGCAGGATATTCTGGATCATCTGCTTGTACTTGCCAGCGCGCTCCAGTGAGCGCCTGAGGGTGGTATGGCCACGGGAGGAGAAGAAGTTGATAAAGCCGGCGACGTAGTCGTTGACAACGAGTGGCAGGTCAGAGGAGGTGGTCTTGATCTCCGCGGTGACCTGGGTGACTAGCCCGGGATCGGGCGAGAAGGTGACTTCATTGGCGGCATCGAGTGGCGCTGCCTCGACCTTGGGTGAGAAGCCGTTGCCCTGCTTCAGCGCGACCATCTCCAGCGAGTTGATGGCGGAGAGCAGATGCTCCAGTTCGTCGGAGAGCTGAGGGTCGTTCTTCACGTCCAGCCCGCTGGAGAGCATGGTGTCCACGGCGGCATCGAAGTCCAGCCGCGCGGCGTTGAGGTGGTTGGCGTTGTAGTTGGCGACGCCGGAGTTGTAGCTGGTCTCGGCCTGGGCGATGAGCAACTGCACCTGCTGGGCGTGCGCCATGGCCGCGGCGATCTGGGCTGGGGTCTGGACGGGGGCTTGCGGCTGAGTCTGCTGCTGGGCCGCGGCCCACGCCGTGAGCAACAGAACGCAGGCCAGCGCCAGGGTACAGCGTCGCAGAGGGAGGGTCGTTCGCAGGGTTGCCATCAACCTGTTCATTGTAAGCGTTGGACGGTCGCCGAAGATGCCCGGATATACTGGGAAGCCATGATCGCAGCCCTTGAATATTGGATTCCCGCTTTAGCTTAGAGCGATTCAACGCAAATATTATTGGCCCAATCGAATTGATTACCACCTTCTTGCCTCCGGCCGAGGAGGCTGGGTGACGTTTCCATTGCACGTGCGGATGGTAGCCTAGAAATTCGAGGCAATTCGCGGCGCAGCCTGCTGTGTGCACCGCTTCCCTGACACCGCATGGACCCCAAGTACATCCGCAACTTCGCGATCATCGCGCACATCGACCACGGCAAATCGACGCTGTCGGACCGGCTGCTGGAGCTGACCGGATCGCTCACCTCGCGCGAGATGCAGGCGCAGGTGCTGGACGCGATGGACCTGGAGCGGGAGCGCGGCATCACCATCAAGGCGCATACCGTGCGCATGATGTACACGGCCAGCGACGGTAACACCTATCAGTTGAATTTGATTGACACGCCGGGGCATGTGGACTTCAGCTATGAAGTCTCGCGCTCACTTGCAAGCTGCGAGGGCGCGCTGCTGGTGGTGGACGCGTCACAGGGGGTGGAGGCGCAGACACTCGCGAATGCGTACCTTGCCATCGCGGGTGGGCTGGAGATACTGCCGGTCATCAACAAGATCGACCTGCCCAGCGCGGACATTGAGCGCACCAAGGCGATGATTGAGAAGTCTGTGGGGCTGCCGGCGAGCGATGCCGTGTGCGTGAGCGCAAAGACCGGCCTGCACGTCGAGGACATCCTGGAGGCGGTGGTGATGCTGCTGCCACCTCCGGCGGGCGATGCGGAGGCTCCGCTGCAGGCGCTGATCTTTGATTCGTGGTTTGATGCGTACCGCGGAGTGATTGTGCTGGCCCGCATCATCAACGGACGGCTGCGCAAGGGCGACCGCATCAAGATCATGTCCAATGGCAGGCAGTTCGATGTGGAGAGCATGGGCGTGATGACGCCCAAACCGGTGGTGCTGGAGGAGTTGAGCGCGGGGGAAGTCGGGTTCTTCGTCGCGACGATCAAGAATGTTGCGGACACAAAAGTCGGCGACACCATTACGCACGTAGATAGACCGTGCGCCGATGCGCTGCCGGGGTTTGAAGACATCAAGAGCATGGTCTTTGCCGGGCTGTATACCGTGGACTCGCATGAGCACGCGCTGCTGCGCGATGCGCTGGAGAAGCTCAAGCTGAATGATGCCAGCTTCAATTTTGAGCCGGAGTCGTCCGTCGCACTGGGGTTTGGGTTTCGCTGCGGGTTCCTGGGGCTGCTGCATCTGGAGATCATTCAGGAGCGGCTGGAGCGTGAGTACAACCTGGACCTGATTACCACTGCACCCGGCGTGCGCTACAAGATCACCATGACCGACGGCAGCGTTCTCGAGGTGGACAACCCGTCGCGCTGGCCGGACTCGACGGAGATTGAGCAGATTGAGGAGCCGGTGATTCTGGCGAAGATCCTCACCAACGAGGAGTACGTGGGCGGGATTCTGAAGCTGGTGGAGGACAAGCGAGGCCGCCAGCAGAACTTCGAGTACGTGAGCGAGACGCGCGTGATGCTGACCTATGAGTTGCCGCTGAATGAGATCGTGCTGGATTTTTATGACCGGCTGAAGTCGGTCTCGCGCGGCTATGCGTCGCTGGATTATCACTTGGCGGGTTCGTGGGTGTCGCCGATGGTGAAGATGGATATTTTGATCGGCGGCGATCCGGTGGATGCGCTGTCCATCATCGTGCACCGCGATGCGGCGTACGAGCGCGGCAAGGCGCTGGTCGCGAAGATGCGCGAGCTGATCCCGCGGCAGATGTTTGAGGTAGCGATTCAGGCAGCGATTGGGAGCAAGGTGATTGCTCGCGAGACGGTGACGGCCATCCGCAAGAACGTGATTGCCAAGTGCTATGGCGGCGACATCAGCCGCAAGCGCAAGCTGCTGGAGAAGCAGAAGGAAGGCAAGAAGCGGATGAAACGCATCGGCAAGGTGGACATTCCGCAGGAGGCGTTCCTGGCGGTGTTGAAGGTGGGGGAGGAGTAGGGTCGACGTTACTTCGCCGGTGCTGCCCCGCGCAGACGCCGGTTCATCGGCTCGGCGAAGAACTTCGCCAGGACCCAGCCGAGCGGGGCCGTCATGGCCATGATTCCGATGACAAGGGCCGCTAAAGCTGCCCACGAGGCTCCATGCGGAAAGCAGTGATCGTAGAGCATATTCACTCCGACAATTACGAGAAACTCGTGCGATAGATAGATCTCGTAGCTGTGCTTTCCGAACCAGCGCACGGGTGAGCTCCACCAGTGTCCCTTAGCTCCACCCAGCGCCACCGGAAGCATCACCAGGCACGTCCCGAGCGCGAGCACTGTGTCGTCGGTTCCACTCTTGCCCAGTGGCCGCAAGATGTGGTGCCAGGTCGGCCAGATGGCGATGAGTAGAATCGTCGCCCAGCCCGCTGTCTGTATTGCAAGCAGCCACCTTCCGCGCCGCACATTGCGTTGCGACAGCATGTCCGTTATCCACGCTGTTAGGCATCCCAGCGCGATGCTGGCCATGCCGGCGAGATACGAGTTCTCCTTCGCAAGATCGGTCGTCGACCAAACCGTGCGTGCAAACGGCCCCATTGCCACGAACACAAGGGCCACGCTTATCCAGAGCCAGGAACCGTACTTCCAGCGCAACAGCACCACGCACACCAGTGGAAAGCAGAGATAAAACGCCTCTTCGATAGAGAGCGACCATAGCACTGTCCAGCAAGCGGGCAGGAACGAATCGCGCGCCGTCTCCAGCCAATTCAGGTGAAACGTCAGAGCCGCAAGCAGCGCCCGTGGCAACGTAAAGTGCTTTGCATTGAGGCGAAATCCATCGACGTGCAGCAGATGGAAGGCACTCAGCACAACCAGCAGCAGCACCAGCAGCGGCATAATGCGCGCAAAGCGTATGCGGTAAAAGGTGACCGGCCGCATGGCTGCCAGCGAACCAAACCGACGCAGCGAAGTTAGCGTGATCAGAAATCCCGATACGGCAAAAAACACGGTAACGCCATTGCCGCCGTCGAACCATACAAAGTGCGAGAGTGTCGGTGGCCAGCTGCGACCCATGCGCACATCGTCGAGTGCAAGCCGTATCCAGATGTGCAGCAGAACGACGGCGAGAATCGATAGACCCCGTAGGGTATCAATGCCATCGAGCCGCGACAGCGCCGGTGCTTCGTCTGAAGGAACGCGCATTGCCTCCATCTTATGCAATACGGTGCAGACGGACGCAGACACACCAACGGAGGCCCGAAGGCCTCCGTTGGTGTGTCTGCGAACCGGTTAGCCGAAGTTAGGGCTTCGTAGTCGCGGGCTTGGCTGCGGCGGGCGGCGTGGTGCGTCGCGCCGGGGTGGGGGCCGAGGGCGGAGGAGCAGCTACGCCGGAGGTCTTGTTGTACTCGTTGATCACGGCCTGGGTGACGTCGGTCTCTTCTGTGAACCACAGGATGGGATTGGCCTGCTGCTGGCCGCCGACGTTGAGCAGCAGCGTAAAGCCATGGCTCTTGACGTAGCTGACGGCGGTGCCGCCCACCTTCTGGGCGACCTTGCCGTAGGCCTCCTGCAGATCGCTCTGGTAGTCGGTCTGGGCGGTCTCGGCGTCGTGCTGTAGGTCCTTCTCTTTCTTGTCGATGACCTTCAGGCGGCTGGCGCGCTCGTCGTCGGAGGCGGAGGCGGGCAGGGCCTGGAGCTGAGCCTTGAGCGAATCTAGCTCCTTGCCGCGGGCGTCGATGTCGGCCTTCTTGGGCTCATACTTCTTCTGGATGTCGGCGACGGCCTTCTGGCCTTCGTTGGTGGCGACGACGGCCTGCTCAAAGGCGATGATGGCGACCTTGGCGGGAATCGCCTGGGGAGCAGCTGTAGGGGCCGGAGCGGACGGCGCGGCTTGTGCGCTAGCCGGCATAGCAAGGATGGACAGAGCGAGGCCTGCGGCCAACGCTGAAGCAAGGACAAGGGGGCGGTTCATGTGGTGTTTGAGACTCCTTACAAAGAATCCGGGTTTCGGATTGAGAAGATTTCGGCTGGGTCGCTCCCAGCGCCCGATGCGCCATAGGGAGTGCTGCCGCACCTTCCTCCGCCCGTCGGAACACCCGCTTGGGTGTCGCCAGCTTGCTCTGTCTCGGTGTGGAAAAAAGAGAGGTTTGCAGGCGCGAGAGGATAGTCGGCTTGGGACGATTATAGGAGAGGGCCGGGAGACGGTCAATGCGGTACGCAGGCCGGAGTGGCCGCGACCCCGGCAAGGACAGATTCCGAAAAGCGGATGCCCGCGCTGTAGACCTCCGTATTTTGGTGGAACATGGCGGTCAACTCCCTTGGAAATCCCAAGAAATGGCCTATGAGCAGTTTGGTACGCCGATTGCTCACATGTTCAGTATTCGAGGTCAGGAACCCTTGCAACGCGAGGATTCTGAGCGACGGATGTTCGGACTTTGGGATGTAGACGCACCCGGCAAGAGGTGTGATCCCCCGCCGGACGGGTTTCCTCGCCGGAGCCGGCTCCTTCTAGAGGGCCGCCCGCACGAAGGAGCCATTCTGGAGGCCAGTGTCTGGCCGTTAGGAGCTGAGGGCCATCTTCCGGGGAGGGGAGATGGCCCGATGGCTTTCCCGGGGAGTCGGCGTCCGGTTTGCACGCGGGTGCAGTTTCTGTTGTCGGATTTGCCTGTGTTTCGTCTGCGGCTTGCACTTCCTGGCCGCCCGGCGTAGTATCGAACTGTTCGCAAGGCAAAAGGTTCGCTCGTGCCGTGGGTAGCCCGGCATACTGAGTGAAAGCAAGGATGCCGGAACGCCATCGCACTGGAATTGAAGAGAACGTATCTGCAACGCGCAGAGCGTCAAGGCTGAGGGTAGCCGCAAGGGTTCATCCAGAAGACATCGACGCAGCAAGATCGTGGTCCGGGCCCGGAGCCCTGAGACACATATAGAGGTCCTAGAGCGCCTTCCCTGAACTGAGCGGTATCGGGCATACGACCCGGGAAGTGCAAGGCAACATCACTGTCTGCCAGTTGGCGGACAGGCCAGGCGAGAGTGGCTTCCGTGGAGCGAATCCCAGGGAGACCGAAGGCTCCAGCCCGTAATAGGAAGCAGTACAGACCATCGTTTGAGTCAGCACTTGAGACCATCGCCAAAGCAAGCTATCCGGAACCTTTACCGTCCACTGCCAGCAGCGGGTGCGCGACAGGGCGAAGGTGTGTCGCGGCACGGTTCATGTGCACCATTGCAAGGGGAAATCACAGCACCATGTCAGAGCAGAATGTAATCGAGTCTTCGTCGCAATCCGCGACGGAAGAGTTTGACGGCAACAACTTCGGCAACCATGCCGGCTTCGACTCGGCGGAGTCCGAGGGCGGAGACCATGTCGGCCAGCCCGCTCCGGGAACGGGGCAGAGCAAGAGCAGCCGCCGCCGCCGCCGCAAGCGCAAGAACAAGATCGCGGGCGATATCGGTACTCTCAACGGAGCCGAGGGCGGAGAGCCCGACGAGTTCGCCGCGAACGGGAGTGAAGCTCCGTTGGTGATGGAGGGCGAGAGCCTGGCGCTGGCCGTCGCACTACCGCAGCGCAAGCAGCAGCAGAACGGCAGCCAGAACGGCCAGCAGCAGCCCGGACAGGGCCAGGGCGGCAAGCGCTGGAAGAAGAAGTTCCGTGACCGTGAGCGGCGTCCCGGCGGCGGAGCACGCAATGAGAACCCTGGCAACGACTTTCGCGCCGACAGCAATGGAAGCAGCAACGGCGGCGGAGGGAGCTTCTCCAACGGCTACCGGCCGGACAACTTCGGCAACACCAACGGCAACTTCAAGCGCAAGGGCAAGGGCGGCCAGCAGAAAGAGCGCGGCTTCGTGGGGCCCATGGACCACAGTTACCGCGAGAACTCCACGTTCGTGGACGCGGCGGCCTCTACAATCCAGATCCATGCCAACGGGCGGCGCGGCGGCCACCGCCATCATGGGGACTCGCAGCCCATTGACCACTCGATGCCGAGGCCGGTGCCGATTCCCGAAGGCGCGCAGACCCACATCTACTTCTTCATCGAAGAGCTGTTCTTCCAGGCCAAGATCCAGGAGACGGCCAAGAAGCTGGGCGTAAAGGTGGCGTTCATCAAGAACGACCCCGAGGCGCTGGCCGCGCTGACCGACGGCGAAGAGAACAAGCCCGCGCTGATCGTCTTCGACCTCAATAACGCCAACGCCAAGCCCATGACGCTGATTCCGAAGCTCAAGTCCAAGCTCAAGCGCTCGGCCTCGATCGTCGGGTTCCTCTCGCACCTGCAGGGCGACCTGAAGGCCAAGGCCGTGGAAGCCGGCTGTGACGTGGTGATGCCGCGCGCGGCCTTCTCGCAGGGCCTGCCCAACCTGCTCCGCCGCTATGGCGTGGAGGAGGAAGAGGAAGTGAACTTCAACTACTAGAAGCAGAGGGTAGTGAGTAGAGTGTAAGGAGTAGAGATAAGCGCTTCATCTGTCGCTGCACGGATGGGGCTCTTTCTCTTGTCGCGTCTAGTCCTGACTTACTACTCCTTAGCCACTGTATTCGGCATCCAAGCATACTGAGGATTTTCATCATGCCCACCACCCACCATTCCGCAGCTGCCGAGCGTCACCTGCAGGCAGCGCACGCGCACGAGGCCGCCGCGGCCTCGCACTCCATGAACGACCATCTGCGGGCACACGAGCAGTCCAAGCTGGCCGCCGAGCGCTCCATTGACGCCCACCGGCAGAGCGAGCACATTGCGAAGGAAGAGGCCGAGGCGGCGAAGTAGCCTGTTCTACATACACACGCCAAAATTCAACGGGAGCAGCGAATCATCCGCTGCTCCCGTTGTGTTGTCGCTTGAGATTTACTGACCGATGTAAGGATTTGGCATTCCCGGAGTGCCCACTGGCGGGGCGGGCGGGTTCTCCGGGCGCGGTGGCAGGACGGGCCGCGCAGCGTCGATGCCCGGAGCGGGGGTATGGCCGCCGCGCAGACCAGCGAGGATCTGGGTCTGGAACTCGCCCGCCGCGCCGGGGCTGTTGGGCAGGAAGAGCGTGTTGGTGCCGCCGCGGGTGCCAATGTCGCGCAGGGTATCAAAGTACTGCGTCAACAACACGAGGCTCATCACCTCTTCCGCGCTGGAGCCGGGGACGCCCTTCTGGAAGTCCTCAATGGAGGCGGAGAGGCCGTCGATGATGGCCTGGCGCTCGCGGGCGATGCCGTTGCCCTGCAGGGCCTTGGATTCGGCCTCGGCCTCGGCCTGCTTGACCTTGAGGATCTTCTCGGCTTCGCCGCGGGCCTGCGCTGCAACCTGCGCGCGCTGCGCGGCGTTGATATCATTCATCGCGTCCTTCACCTTGCTGTCGGGAATGATGTCCGTGACCAGCGCGGTGAGGATGTTGAAGCCGAAGCCGCTCATGATGGCGTCGAGCTCGACCTTCACGGCTACCGAGATGCCGGATTGCTGCTCGAAGGTCTCGTCGAGCGTGAGCTTGGGCACGTGGCCAAGGATCGAGTTGAAGACGAAGCTCTCAATCTGCTTCTGCGGCGCGCTCAGCTTGTAGAAGGCGTCGTAGATCTTCTCGTCGAGCACCTGGTACTGCACGCTGACGGGGATCTGCACAAAGACGTTGTCGTGGGTCTTGGTTTCGACCGAGAACTGCGCCTGCTTGACCTGCAGGTCAACGAAGTAGACGCGCTCCGCGAACGGGAAGAGGAAGTGCAGCCCGGGGCGGGTGATACGGTCGAATTTGCCGAAGCGCTCCACCACGCCCGCGGTGTATGTGCGCACGGTGTAGTAGGTCTTGGCGATAAGGATCAGGAAGAAGAGGCCGATAACAAATAGAGCGACGAGGGAGAACGGGAGCATACGAGCCTTTCGTTTACAGAGGTAAGGATATACCCCTGTGGCTGAGGGCATCGTTATTGTGGAGCTTCGATGAAGAAAGTAGATCCTTCGACTCCGCCGCTCGCGATTAGGCCGCGAGCGGCTGCGCTCAGGATGACAACTTGTGATGTTTTAGACGAAGTTGATGCGCAGGCCGATGCCGATGTCCGCGGCGGGCGGCTTCTCCGCGGGCAGTTTGACGCGCAAACCGGTGGCGTCCTGGGTGAACTTGAGCGGCTGATCGCGGCCCAGCAGACGGACGTCCGTTGCGCGCGGAGCTGCGGTGTTGGCGGAGAGTGAGGTAACGACCAGTTCCCCCGCAGGCCAGCCCTGCACAAGGGCGTACAGGGTCTTGCCCTTGGTGGTGAAGCGGATGTCCTGCGCGCCGAGGTCGGGCTGCTTGTTCTCATTGGGATGGAAGCCGCCGTCGGAGATGACCGCCGCCTGCTTCTGCATGGCTGGGCCTTCGCCGTTGACGGTCCAGGGGCGGGTGGAGAAAATGCCCTCGCCGTTCTGCGCCATCCATTCAGTGATGCCGGTGAGCACCTTCCTCTCGTCGGGGTCGAGTTCGCCTGAGGCCGGAAGCGGGAAGTTCAGCAGCAGATTGCCATTCTTGCTGACGATATCGACGAGCATATCGATGACCTTCTTGGGCGTCTTGTAGACCTTGCCCAGCTTGTAGTGCCAGTCGCCGATGCAGGTGTCCGTCTGCCAAGGCACGGGGCTGATGACATCGGAGACGGTGCGTTCGCGGTCCAGCACGCAGGTGTGGCCGCTCTCGCAGTCCGTGGGTGTCTTGCTGAAGTAGATGCTTTCGGTCTCGCCCTTCCAGCCGGTGGGGCCGATGTTGTACTCCTCGGCGACAGTGCCGAGGCCCAGGCCCTCATACACGATGCCGCCGTCGGTGTAGAGCAGATCGGGCTGGTGCTGGTCGAGGAGGTCCTTGACGCGGTTGAAGTACTGCTGCCGCCACCACTCGGGTGCGTCCTTGCGTCCCATGGGGTCCTTCAGGATGCTCTGCGCGAAGTTTGCGGGCTCGTGACTGTAGTCGTGGTACAGATCGGCGAAGGCGAGGTTCTGGCCGTCGTACGGAACACCGGCGTAGTCTCCCTTGGTGTCGGCGAGATGCGCTGGTGCCAGCCATTCAAAGGCGTTGGAGAGGTGCTCGCTGACGCCAAAGCGCAGTCCGCGCTTGCGGGCGGCGGCAGCCCACAGGCCGACGATGTCTTTGTGCGGGCCAGAGGCGACTGCGTTCCAGCGCGGCTGGTACTTGGAGTTCCACATATCGTAGCCGTCATGATGCACGCCCATGCTGAAGAAATACTTCGCGCCGGCCTTTTGGTAGAGGTCCATCAGGTGTTCGGGGTCCCACTTGTCGGCTGTGAAGAGCGGGATGCAGTCCTTGTAGCCGAATTTGGACTGCGGGCCGAAGCGCTTGAGGTGGTACTCGTACTGCGGCGAGCCCTCCATGTACATGTTGCGGGCGTACCAGTCGCCGTCGCCAACGGCGGATTGCGGTCCCCAGTGGGCCCAGATGCCGAACTTGGCATCGCCGAACCACTCGGGGATCTGATAGGCGGCAAGGGAGGCACGGGTGTTGGTGTACTTTCCCGGCGTGACGACGGCAGCTGCGGCCTGGGCGAAGGTGCCTCGCACGGCCAGGGCTGGAGCGGCGGAGGCCAGGAGTTGCAGTGCCTGACGGCGAGTGAGGTGGCGGATGATGCTCATACTTTCTCCCGGAGGAATCGTTTTCCAGACCGTGCGGATACGACTATAGAGGGTCGGAGGCGGTTTATGGAAGCAGCGGGATCAGGCGGCGCGGGCGCGGGCCTGTATCTCCAGAAAGCACTGGATGAGGGAGCAGGCCGCGGGGGTGACGCCGGCCATGCGGCTGGCCTGGCCCAGCGTTGCGGGGCGCACGCGGTCCAGGCGCTCCACCATCTCTCGGGAGAGGCCGCTACAGGCGCGGTAGTCAAACCACTCTGGAATGCGTCGCGCTTCATCCGCGCGCAGCCGCGCCATGCTGCGCTGCTGCTGCGCGAGGTAGCCGGCGAACTTGATGCCAGTCTCGACCGTCTTCATCTCATTGCGCACCCAGGCAGGCAGTGTCTCTAGATAGTCTGAGGCGGCGAGAGCTGCGAGCCAGGGCGCAAACTCTGGCGTGGTGAGGCGTGGGAGCAGTTCAGGCACGAGCTGTTCGATGGTGACTTCGGGACGCTTGAGTCGCTGCGCGAGCAGTTCTCCGCGGATGCGGGTGCCTTCCAGCAGCTGCGTGAGCGCGGCCAGCCGCGCCTGCCTGGCCTCAAACGCCGCCCAGCTAGCGTCGTCGATCAGGCCGAGGTAGCGGCCGTGCGGCGTAAGGCGCGTGTCGGCGTTGTCGATGCGCAGGTGCAGGCGGAACTCTGCGCGCGAGGTGAACATACGGTAGGGCTCGTCGGTACCCTTGGAGATCAGGTCGTCGATCAGGATGCCGGTGTAGGCCTCGGTGCGGTCGAGAGTGAAGGTCGTTGCGTCACCGCGTGCGAAGAGCGCGGCGTTGATGCCGGCCATCAGGCCCTGGCATGCGGCCTCTTCGTAGCCGGATGTCCCGTTAATCTGTCCGGCGAGATAGAGGCCGGTGAACTTCTTCACGCGCAGTGTGCGGTCAAGCTCGGTGGGATCGATGGCGTCATATTCGATGGCATAGCCGGGGCGGAGCATCTCGGCGTTCTCCAGGCCGGGGATGCTACGCACCATCGCCTGCTGCACGTCCATGGGGAGCGAGGTACTCATGCCATTGATGTAGACCTCGTGCGTGTTCAGGCCCTCGGGCTCGAGGAAGAACTGGTGCGAGGTCTTGTCCGGGAAGCGGACGATCTTGTCTTCGATAGACGGGCAGTAGCGCGGGCCGATGCCTTCAATCTGGCCGGTGAACATCGGGCTGCGATGGACGTTGTCGCGGATGAGCGCGAGCGTCTCCGGTGTGGTGGTGGCGATGTGGCAGGAGATCTGGCGGAGCGGCGGAGTCCAGTGGGCGTTTGTCGACTGTCCATCCCGGGTCCCAGAGTAGGGACCCGGGGCACCCAGAGTCTGCAAGCTGCGGAAGCTGAACGGTGTCGGATCGGCGTCGCCGGGCTGCTCTTCGAACTTTGTCCAGTCGATGGTGCGGCCGTCGAGGCGCGGCGGCGTGCCGGTCTTGAGGCGGGTCTCGCGCAGGCCGAGCCGCTTGAGGCTCTCGCCCAGCAGCACACTGGCGGGCTCGCCGGAGCGCCCGGCGGTGTACTGCTGCTCTCCGCAGTGGATCAGGCCATTGAGGAAGGTGCCGGTGGTGACGATGACGGCACGTGCGGCGATGGTGCGGCCGTCGCGGAGCAGGACGCCGGTGATGCGGTCTTCTTCGCGCACCAGATCGACGACTTCGGCCTGCTTGATGAAGAGGTTGGGGATGGACTCGAGCTTCTCGCGCATCTTCACGCGGTAGAGGGCCTTGTCGCACTGGGCGCGGGGGCTCCAGACGGCGGGGCCGCGCGAGGTGTTGAGCAGCCGGAACTGGATGCCGCAGGCGTCGGCGACCTCGCCCATGATGCCGCCGAGCGCATCGACCTCGCGGACCAAATGGCCCTTGGCGACGCCGCCGATGGCCGGATTGCAGCTCATCTGCGCGATCAGGTCGAGGTTCAGCGTGAACAGCGCCGTACGCAGGCCCATGCGCGCAGCCGCGGCCGCAGCCTCGCAGCCGGCGTGGCCGGCACCGACGACGAGGACGTCGAATTGTTCGGAGAATGGCATCCAATATTGATTTTAGCGGGTGTCGAAGATTTCCCAGACATTTGGGAAGTGTGGGTTGTGTCTCAATCAGCCGATAGAAGCGCGTTTATCCGTAGTGATCGCTTGTCGATTCTTCGGATACTTCATGCCCTCGTTGCGGGCTGGAGGAAAAGACGTTCGTATCGTGTGAAGCAGCCAGACTCTCGCACGAGAGCGGCTGCTGCTATGCACTCCGGGTCGGTTGCAACCTCTTTGCGATAGAGCCGGTAGCTCTCTTCGTCAGGAAACGTGAACATCGCGATGGCGACGTCAGTTGGACCATCGTACCCGAGGCCCGGGAAGCTCGGACCCACTTCGTCTGGATTAGTCCTCGGCATGAAGTATCCATGATGGACGCCACCGTGCCGTTCGATGAGCGGCATCCAGGTACGTGCGTATGTTTCAAACGCAGCAAGTTGGGCAAGATCGAGCGTGTACCGAATCTGACAAGTCACTGGCTGTCTGTTGGCCATTGCTTTCCTCTGTATGCCTTCAAGTCTGGCATAGGTAACAAGAAGTCGGCTTGTAGGAAGTGATTCGAGCTCTTCGCTACCATGGATGCATGGTCCAGTTGAATGCTGTCGAAGCGCGGGTGTTGGGGTGTCTGGTGGAGTAGGAGATTACGTCGC
>Ga0302319_10004135_pt1 | contig 30007 bp, 24 predicted proteins | sample Bog_T0_2_FD_203319 | JGI IMG/M metagenome (GOLD analysis project Ga0302319, IMG submission 203319) | Peat permafrost microbial communities from Stordalen Mire near Abisko, Sweden - Bog_T0_2 | ecosystem: Environmental > Terrestrial > Soil > Wetlands > Peat | place: Sweden: Abisko, Stordalen Mire... | reverse complement strand
CAAGGGCATGGATTTATCCGTGCCGCAAAAGCCTGCAAAATCGATGGGCCTCTGGGGGAGGGTTCTTGCTGCCACCGAAAGGCACACATCGGAGGCCAAATTCGTTGCGGAGAATCGCAATTCAGTTGCCTGGGTGCGAAGGGAAATCCGGCAGGGGCTCAACAGGCTGCGGAAAAACTCTTTTTGTATCGAAAGGCAAAAAACAGATCGCGCCAGGAAGCTCTAGGAGCGATCCGCAAGAGGCGGTTGATGGTTTTATATCCCCCAATTTTCGACCGTTCGACATACTTTCGGAGTTTTTCCGCAGCCTGTCAAGCCCCAACTTTCTTTCGACCATTTGCGGCCCGGCTGAAGCCGTGCCCTTGTTACAAGACTGCCGAGCGTGGTGGCCAGCATGAGTTTTCCCGCAGACTGTAACATTGATTTCCATCCCTGCCACCTTCTTCGGCACAGCCCTTTCAAAACAATCCCCATCCGCTCTCTCAAATGCGATTGCTCTCCACGGCGTGCATGGCCGCGGTGCGAAGCTCTTCAAGTACACTTTCAAATAGAGCAATCATGCCCGGAATCTTCTCCAAAATCCGCACTACGCTCGAAATGATCAAGTGGGAGCACTCGATCTTCGCGCTGCCCTTTGCGCTCACCGCGGTTCTGCTTGCGGCCAACGGACTGCCGGCCTGGCGCGCGGTCGCGTGGATACTTGTGGCGATGGTAGCGGCGCGCTCCAGCGCCATGGCCTTCAACCGCTGGGCCGACGCTGATCTTGACGCCGCCAATCCCCGCACCAGCACCCGCGCCATTCCCGCCGGACTGCTCTCGCGCCAGTTTGTGCTCGGCTTTACCGTGATTGCGGCGCTCGTGTTTGTCGGTGCTGCGGCGGAACTCAATCGGCTCACGCTGTATCTTTCGCCCGTGGTGCTGGTTGTGCTGTTTGGCTACAGCTATCTGAAGCGGCTTACGCGCTGGTCGCATCTGGGGCTGGGGCTCGCGCTTGGTCTTGCGCCCTCGGCCGCCTGGATCGCCGTGCGCGGCTCGCTTGACGCCCGCATTGTTGTGCTCACCGGCGCAGTGACTTTGTGGGCTGGCGGCTTTGACGTGCTCTACGCCTGTCAGGATTACGAACACGACCGCAAGGCCGGCTTGCACAGCCTGCCCCAGGCATTGGGACTTGGCGCGGCCTTTTGGGCGGCGCGCCTCATGCATCTGGCGATGCTTGCGCTGCTGGTCTGGTTCGGTGCGCTGTTCCACTTCAGCGTGGCCGGCTGGGTGGGCATTGCCGCCGTTGCGCTGTTGCTGGCTTACGAGCACTCCATTGTTTCGCCGCGCGACCTGCGCCGGCTCAACGCCGCTTTCTTTACCATGAATGGCGTCATCGCCATGGTCTTTTTCTTATTTGTCGCCGCCGATTTGTGGTTGAAAGCTTAAAACAGGAGATGCGAACGCAAGCATGAAGATCGCCATCCAAGGAGAGTTCGGGGCCTTCAGCCACGAGGCCGCATTGCAGCTTGTGCCCGGCGCAACCATCGTTCCCTGCGCGCTCTCTGCCGAAGTTTTTGCCGCGCTCACCGAAGGCCGCGTGGACGCCGCCGCAATCCCTATTGAGAACAGCCTGGCCGGCTCAGTGCTGGAGCACTTTGACCTGCTGCTGACCAATGACGTGCGCGTGACGCACGAGACGCTGGTGCGCATCCGCCACAACCTCATCGCCGTTGCCGGAACGCAAATCGACGCGATTGGCAGCGTCTACTCGCATCCCATTGCGCTGGCCCAGTGCCGCCGTTTTTTTGCCGAGCACCCTTCCATGCACGCCACCGCCCACTACGACACCGCAGGCAGCGTGAAGCACATTGTGGAGCAGAACGACCGCACCGCCGCAGCCATCGCCAGCAAGGCGGCGGCAAAATACTACGGAGCGGAGATTCTGAAGGCCGGCATTGAAGACAATCCAGAGAACTACACGCGCTTCTTTCTGGTGCGCCGCGCCGCCGACGCTGAGGCCGAAGCTGAAGCCAACAAGATCAGCCTGGCCTTCTCGGTCGAGAACCGGCCCGGCTCGCTGGTTGCGGTGCTCAACAACTTGGCCGCGCTGGGCACCAACCTTACCAAGATCGAGTCGCGGCCCGTCCACGGCAAGCCATGGGAGTACATCTTCTACATCGACTGCCAGCTTCGTTCGCCCGAGGAGGCCGTACGCACCCTGGCCGCGCTGCACTTGCATTGCGCAATGGTGAAGGAACTGGGCCGCTACCGTGAAGCGAGTGTTTCCGCGGCAATCGGGCAATAGCGGGAATCAAGAACAGGATTCGAGCACGCAAAAAAGGACGGGCCGAAGCCCGTCCTTTTTGTATGATTGTCACTGGCCACTGCGCTAGAAGTGATAGGCCACGCCGAAGATCGGTTCGCTGATGTTGTACCAGCGATTGGTGCTGAGCTGGCCGTCGGCAAAGGTCGGCACCTTGGTGACCAGTCCCCGGTATTGCACGCGGATGTCGAAACTCGGGCTAATCTCATAAGCAAATCCCGCGCCATACATGGCGGCGATCTGCGTTTGCTGCCTCACGTCCAACGACGTGGTTCCGGAGTTGCGGATGGGCAGAAAGATGAGGCCGCTCGGTCCGGCTTCGACAAAAGGATTCAAGTTCTTGAAGACGAACGAACGGACATAAGCGCCGCCCAGTTCCTGGGTGCGTACATTTACCTTGTACTGATTGGTGTTGCTGATGACGTAGTGAATGCTGTTCTCGTACGTCATGCCGTAGTTGGCTTCAATGGCGCTGGTGGGCGTAAGCATGAATCGATAGCTGACCAATCCGCCAAAAGCACGGTTTGCGCTCACCTGCACGTCGGTAGTCGATGCCCTGAAAGGCTCAATAAGACCTGTTGCACTGAGGCTGATATCCTGGCGGCTTTCCTGGGCGCGGCCAGCGGCAACACATGCGGCCAGCAAAAATGCTAATATGGCGATCTTCTTCATTCGATCCTGATCCTCACGACTGCGCAACCGTCCGGCTGGCAACGAGCTTGGCGATTCCGGCGCGCCGGTTCGTTCCGGGCCCCGCTCTCAGAATTGTAAATGGCCAGAGCGGGTCAAGGGGTCCTGCGCGCAACCTGAATTGTCCAGCGATGTTTAGACGCACGAACGTCAATTCGGGTGTGTTGACAACAGCGGGTTAAGGGACGATTGAACCAGGATCGCGCGGAACTCGAATTGGGCGCCGCGCCCCTGCCTCCTCAGCCCGCCCGCTCCACCTGAAAGTGGAACGGAGGTCCCATGCGGGTCGCCAGCCCCTTCAGCGTCTGCAGAAATGCTTTGGCCGCGTAAGAAAGCGTGGCCTGACGGCGATGGACCAGGCGCAGAACCCGGCGAACCTCCAGCTCATCGACAAAAACCCGGACCAGGTCGCCGGTCTCAAGCTCGTGCGCCACGGTAAGATGCGGAACCAGGGCCACGCCATTGCCCAGCGCAACAAATCGCTTGATGGCCTCAATGGTAGGTAGCTCGACACCCATGTTCAGCGGGGTGCGGTAGCGCTGAAAGGCCTCAATCACGCGGCGGCGCAGCGGCGAAGCCACATTGTGCGCGACGAACAGCTCGCTGCCCAGGTCGTTGATTGAAACCCGCTCTACCGAAGCCAGCGGATGCTGCGGGCTCACTATGAACGCCAGGCTATCGGCATACACCGCGATGGTGCGGAACTGCGCCGGGTCGGGCTTGAACGAGATGACGCCCAGCTCGAAGGTGCGCAAATTCAACTCCTCGGGAACCCGTGAGGCGAGCGTGCGGTGCACGGTCACGTTCACATGCGGGCACTCGCGGCGGAAGGCGTCGATGGCCGGCAACAGATACATGCAGGTGTACTCGTTGGCCGCCAATTGTAGATGGCCGCGCTCCAGGCTCTTCAACTCGCCCAGCGCGCTTGAGGCTTCGCGCCGCAGCGCCAGCAGCCGCTGGGCGTAGTCGCGCAGCAGCACACCGGCCGCGGTCAGCGATCCGTCGCGCGCGGCGCGGTCAAAGAGCGTTTCTCCCACCGCTTCCTCGAGTTTGCGAATCACCTGGCTCACGGCTGGCTGTGTCCGGTGCAGCCGCACCGCCGCGCGCGAAAAGCTGCGCTCCTCGGCAACGGCAAGAAAGGTCTCAAGCTGGCTGAGTTCCAAGGCGATTGTCTCCAACGGCTGCTTCCAGCCGCCCAATCATCATAAGCTATTCTTATACCAACCCCAAAAATAATAACTTTGCCTTATATGATCCCTTGCGCGACAATAAAGTAGTTAGAAGTGCTTCCCTGACAGGCGAGTTCATGACTCAAGACCACGTAGTATTCTTCGACACCACGTTGCGCGACGGCGAGCAATCACCGGGCTGCAGCATGACCACGCAGGAAAAGCTGACGATGGCCCATGCCCTGGAGGAACTTGGCGTGGACGTTGTAGAGGCTGGCTTTGCCATGGCCTCCGAGGGCGACTTTGCCGCCATCGCCACCATCACCCAGGCCGTCCGCAAGCCGCGCATCGCCTCGCTTGCACGCGCCAAGACTGAAGACATCGAGATGGCTGCGCGCGCGTTGCAGTTTGCCGACCGCGCCCGCATCCATGTGTTTTTGGCCGCGAGCGATCTGCATTTGGAATACAAGCTGAAGATGAGCCGCGCCGAAGCGCTCGAAGTGTGCGGCGAGTCGGTGCGGCTGGCGCGCTCGCTGGCCGACGATGTGGAGTTTTCGCCCGAGGATGCCACCCGCGCGGACCGCGATTATCTGGTGGAGATGGTGAAGATTGCCGTTGAAGCCGGCGCAACCACCATCAACATGCCCGACACGGTTGGCTACACCACGCCTGAGGAATACGCGAAGATGTTCCGCGAGGTGCGCGAGCGCATTCCCGCCATCGACGCGCAGGGCATCGTGCTCTCCTCGCATTGCCACGACGATCTGGGCCTGGCCGTGGCCAACTCGCTGGCCGCCATCGACGCCGGCGCGCGGCAGGTGGAGTGCACCATCAACGGCATCGGCGAACGGGCCGGCAACGCCGCGCTTGAAGAGATTGCCGCGGCTCTCTACGTGCGCGCAGACCGCTACGGCGTGAGTAGCTCCATCAAGCTCCATCAGCTTTATCCCACCAGCGAGGTGCTGGGCCAGTTGATTACCTTCAAGCCCTCGCCCAACAAGGCCGTGGTGGGCGCAAATGCTTTCGCGCACGAGTCGGGCATTCACCAGCACGGTATGCTGGCCAACCCGCTCTGCTATGAGATTATGACGCCGCAGTTGGTGGGCGTGGCCCGCACGCATCTGGTGCTGGGCAAGCACTCCGGCCGCGCCGCGCTGCGCCATCGGCTCGAGCAGTTGGGCTACTCCGTCTCGCGCGAAGAGCTGCAGCAGGTTTACTACCGGTTTGTCGCATTGGCCGACCGCAAAAAGAATATTTATGACCAGGACCTGATTGGCCTGCTGCCCGACGGAATTCGCGAACGGCGCAACGAGCCGGTCTCGGAACTGGATTGATACAGGGAATGCCGGCCATCTTCACCAGGCCCGGCAACGCCGACTAACGATTATTGACAACCGATTACTGACTACTAAAGCGAGAGTGCATGAAACTGAAGATCCTGGTTACGGCCGGCGACGGCATCGGTCCCGAAGTTACCAATGAAGCCGTTGCGTTATTGAAAGAGATCGCCGCACTGGGCGGTCACGATTTTTCGTTCAGCGAGAAGCGCATCGGCGGCGTTGCCATTGTGCAGGACGGCACGCCCCTGCCCGCGGATACGCTTGAAGCCGCGCTCAACTCCGACGCGGTTCTTCTGGGCGCAGTTGGTGGCAACGAGTTCAACTCGCTCGCGCCAAGCAAGCGCCCCGAGGCCGGCCTGCTCGCCATTCGTAATGCGCTTGGCGGCTTTGCAAACCTGCGCCCCGCCTTTGCGTTCAAGGAGCTCGCGGTCAACAGCCCGCTGCGTCCTGAGATTATCGACGGCGCTGACGTTCTGTTTGTTCGCGAATTGCTCGGCGGTCTTTATTTTGGCCAGCCTCGCGAGTGGAACAAGGAAAAGGGCGAAGCCTGGAACACAATGCGCTATACGCGCGACGAAGTTGCCCGCGTGGCCCGCATCGCATTCAAGCTGGCGCAGGGCCGCCGCAAAAAGCTCACCAGCGTTGATAAGGCCAACGTGCTTGAGGTTTCGCAGTTGTGGCGCGCCACGGTGATTGAAGTTGCCGCGGAGTTTCCCGATGTCGCTCTCGATCATCAGTATGTAGACGCGATGGCGATGCACCTGATGAACCGCCCCAAGGACTTCGACGTTGTACTCACCGAGAATCTTTTTGGCGATATTTTGAGCGACGAATCCGGCGTGATTACCGGATCGCTGGGCATGTTGCCCTCGGCCACCATCGGCGGCAAGGTCAACCTGTACGAGCCGGTGCACGGATCGGCACCCGACATCGCAGGCAAGGGACTGGCGAATCCGCTCGGCGCAATTATGACCGCCGCTCTGATTCTGCGGCACTCTGGCGGGCTTGAAGCGGAAGCCGCGGCGATTGAGGCGGCAGTGCGCAAGGTGCTTGAACAGGGCTTCCGCACACCCGACCTGCTGCGCGGCAACAAAGAAGGCCTCACCGTGCTCTCGACAACGGAGATGGGAGCAAAAGTGCGGGAGACGGTGAAAGTGCAGCTTCTAGCTCCTAGCCGCTAGCTTCTAGCTCGGCTTGCTGGAACCAGCGATGGTCATTGGCGCTAAGCATCAATCGACTTCAGATGAAGCCGCGAAAGTTTCGATCAGTAAGTCAGAGCTAGAAGCTAGTAGCTAGCAGCTAAATAGGAGTTTCATGAGTAACGAACCAAAGACGCTCTTCGAGAAAGTCTGGGACCAGCACGTGGTTGTTTCGCCCGAGGGCGAGCCCACGCTGCTCTATATCGATCTGCAGTTGGTCCACGAGGTCACTTCGCCGCAGGCATTTGAAGGTCTTCGCCTGGGCGGGCGCACAGTGCGCCGTCCCGATCGTACCGTCGCGACAGTCGACCACAACGTGCCCACCACCATTGAAGGCCGTTTGAATATCGTCGATCAGATTGCGGCCAAGCAGATTGCCACGCTGCGCAAAAACTGCGCCGACTTCGGCATTGAACTGTACGACGTGAACTCGCCCAATCAAGGAGTGGTTCATGTAGTCGGGCCGGAACTGGGACTGACCAAGCCCGGCATGACCATTGTCTGCGGCGACTCCCATACCTCGACCCACGGCGCATTTGGCGCGCTCGCCTTCGGCATCGGCACCAGCGAAGTGGAGCACGTGCTGGCCACGCAGACGTTGCCGCAATCCAGGCCCAGCACCTTCCGCATCTCGGTGGAGGGCAAGCTGCCGCAGGGCGTCACGGCCAAGGACATCATCCTGGCCATCATCGGCAAAATCGGCACCGACGGCGCAACCGGCTGTGTGATCGAGTACGCCGGCTCGGCCATCCGTTCGCTCTCGATGGAAGGCCGCATGACCATCTGCAACATGAGCATCGAGGCCGGCGCGCGCGCGGGCATGATCGCTCCCGATGAGACCACCTTCGCCTATTTGGAAGGCCGCAAGTTCAGTCCGAAAGGCGAAGCGTGGAAGCGCGCGGTGGAAGAGTGGCGCAAGCTGCCCACCGATGCGGGCGCAAAGTTCGATCGCGAACTCACCATCGATGCCGCCACGCTTGTTCCTTACGTAAGCTGGGGAACCAGCCCCGGCATGGTCGCTCCTGTCACGGCAAAGGTTCCCGATCCGGCCGGCGCGGCCAGTGAGATCGATCGCAAATCGTTCGAGCGCGCTCTCGAATATATGGATCTGAAAGCGGGCACGCCTCTGGACGAGATCGATATCGACCGCGTCTTCATCGGCTCCTGCACCAACGGCCGCATTGAGGATCTGCGCGCCGCCGCACGCATCGCAGCCGGCCGCAAGGTTTCATCGCACGTCAGCGCAATGGTGGTTCCGGGCTCGCAACTGGTGAAGGCGCAGGCTGAGAAAGAAGGCCTGGACCTCATCTTTAAGGAAGCGGGTTTCGAGTGGCGCGAACCGGGCTGTTCAATGTGCCTGGCGATGAACCCCGACATTCTCTTGCCGGGCGAGCGTTGCGCCTCAACCAGCAACCGCAACTTTGAAGGCCGCCAGGGACGCGGCGGACGCACGCACCTGGTTTCACCCGAGATGGCAGCGGCAGCCGCCATCGCCGGCCACTTTGTCGACATCCGCACTTGGCCCGTTTACTCATCTGCCCGTGAGGAGGTAACTGCCTAATGGAACCCTTTCGCACTTTGACTTCGTTGGCCATGCCTCTCGACCGCACCAATGTCGATACCGACCAGATTATTCCCAAGCAGTTTTTGAAGCGCATTGAGCGCACCGGCTACGGCGACTTTCTGTTTTTTGACTGGCGTCAGACGCCCACCGGCGAGCCGGTTGCCGATTTCGTGCTGAACGATCCGCGCTACAAGGGCGCGCAGATTCTTGTGGCCGGCAAAAACTTCGGCTGCGGATCGAGCCGCGAGCACGCCGCATGGGCTCTCTCCGATTTTGGTTTTCGCGTAGTGATTGCGCCCACGTTTGCCGACATCTTCTTTTCAAACGCCGGCAAAAATGGAATCGTGTTGGCGCGCCTGAGCGAAGAGCAAGTCGATCAGCTTTTGGAGAACGCCAAGAGCATTCCCAATTACCAGCTCACCGTTTCGCTTGAAGCGCAAACGGTGACCGACGGCCATGGATTCAGCGCCAGCTTTGAAGTCGATCCCTTCCGCAAGTTCTGCCTGCTTGAAGGCCTTGACGACATCGGACTGACCCTGCGCCATGCCGCCGCACTTGACAACTACGAAAAGCAGCACGACGCGGCAGGATGGCTGAAGGCGAAGTGACAGCTTCTAGCTGCTAGCTTCTAGCTATTCATGCGACAACAAACTGCATTGCGCGACGGCGAAATATAGCGAAGAAGGAATACCCGTTAAGGGCAAGAGAATAACCGCAGCACAAACGAGCTAGAGGCTAGAAGCTAGTAGCTAGCGAACGAAGAGAGCTTAATGACTATCGAAGGCAAGAGACAAAGTATTCCGTTGACCGAGGGGCCCAGCCGCGCGGCGGCGCGTTCTTATCTGCGCGGGGCAGGATTCGCAAAAGACGATCTGCACAAGCCCATTATCGGCATCGCCAATACGTGGACTGAAATCGGCACCTGTAACGTGCATCTGCGCGAGATTGCCGAAGCGTTGAAAGAGGGAATTCGCGAGGCCGGCGGCACGCCGATGGAGTTCAACACCATCACCATCTCCGACGGCATTACCATGGGCACCGAGGGCATGAAGGCTTCGCTGGTTTCGCGCGAAGTGATTGCGGACTCAATTGAACTGGTGGCGCGCGGCAATCTTTTTGACGGCCTGGTGGGCATTGGCGGCTGCGACAAGAATATGCCGGGCATCATCATGGCGCTGTGCCGGCTCGATATTCCCGGCATGATGCTCTATGGCGGCTCGATTGCGCCCGGCAAGTTGGACGGTCCCAACGGCGAAAAAATCGACATTTCCATCCAGAGCGTTTTTGAAGGCATCGGCTCCTACGCCGCAGGCACAATCGACGACGCGAAGCTGGAAGCGCTGGAAGCCAACGCGTGTCCAGGCGCAGGCGCATGCGGCGGGCAGTTCACCGCCAACACCATGGCCATGAGCGGCGAAATCCTCGGCATCTCGCCGATGCAACTATCCGGCGTTCCCGCAACGGACAAGGACAAGTACGCGGCCACACGCGAAGCAGGACGCATGCTGATGGATGCCGTCCGCGCCAATCGCCGGCCCTCGCAGATCATCACGCGCACCTCTCTTGAAAACACCATCGCCAGCGTTGCAGCCAGCGGCGGCTCAACCAACGCCGTTCTGCATCTGATCGCCATCGCGCGCGAAATGGGCATTCCTCTTTCGATTGACGATTTCGACATCATTTCAAAGCGCACGCCATTCATCTGCGACCTGATCCCGGCCGGCAAATATATGGCTTCGGACTTTCAGGCTGCGGGCGGCACGCGCCTGCTGGCCAAGCGGCTGATCGACGCTCACCACGCGAATGGTTCGACGCTGACCATCAGCGGCAAAACGCTGGCTGAAGAGGCCGCGCTGGCCGAGGAGACTCCCGGACAGGTTGTGATCGGCACGTTCGAGAAACCCATCAAGCCGGTGGGCGGGTTGGTGATTCTGAAAGGCAACCTTGCGCCGGAAGGCTGCGTGATGAAAGTTGCCGCGGCCAACCGCTACGAGCATCGCGGGCCGGCGCGCGTTTTTGAAAACGAGGGCGCATGTTTTGAAGCCGTGCAGACAGGGAAGATCAAACCCAACGATGTTTTGGTGATTCGCTATGAAGGGCCAAAGGGCGGACCGGGCATGCGCGAGATGCTGCAAGTGACGGCAGCGGTGAGCGGCAATCCGGAGCTGAGTCCGACTGTGGCGCTGCTTACCGACGGACGCTTTAGCGGCGCAACCCGCGGCTTTACCGCCGGCCACGTTGCGCCCGAAGCCTTTGTCGGCGGACCGATTGCAGCCGTGCGCGAAGGCGACATTATTCACTTCGACATTGCCAACCGCAGGCTCGACGTTGAAATCAGCGACGAAGAAATCGCGGCGCGCCTCAAGGACTTTAAGGCGCCGGCATTGCGCTGGCCCAAGGGCGTTTTCCGCAAATATGTCGATCGCGTCAGCTCCGCATCCGAGGGAGCGACGACGTAAAAGCGGCTTCTAGCTGCTAGCTTCTAGCCTCTAGCTAGGAACTCGGAGTTAGCAGCTGATGAGCATGAGACGACCGCTGTTATGGATCAGAAACTCAATTGCGGCCAAGGTCAAAGGTAGAGAAGTAAGTTGGCAATACCAGCAAACAAGCTAGCGGCTAGAAGCTAGCAGCTAGAAGCTGAAAAAAGGAGCTTACATGGGGACCAAGACACACGCGAGCGCAACTAAAATCGCCGACTCAAACGCGCACCTGACCACGCCCACGCGTCTTACCGGCGCTGAAATCCTTTGGGCAACGCTGGTCGGCGAAGGCGTTACGACCGTCTTCGGTTATCCCGGCGGCGCAATCCTGCCCGCCTACGACGCGTTGCGCAAGTTTCCTATTCATCACGTGCTGGTGCGCCACGAGCAAGGCGCAGCGCACATGGCCGATGGCTACGCTCGCGCCTCAGGCAAGGTGGGCGTTTGCATTGCCACCAGCGGACCAGGCGCAACCAATCTTGTCACCGGCATTGCTACGGCGATGCTTGACTCGATTCCGATGGTCTGCATCACCGGCAACGTCTCCAGCAAAGTGCTGGGCACCGATGCGTTTCAGGAAGTAGATATCACCGGCATTACGCTGCCAGTCACCAAGCACAACTTTCTCGTCAGCCGCCCTGAAGATATTGCCAATGCGCTGCGGGAGGCGTTCAAGATTGCGCGCTCCGGCCGTCCCGGCCCGGTGCTCGTTGACATTACGAAGGACGCGCAGCAGGCGACGGCGACCTTCGACTTTGAAGCAGCCAAGGCGCGGCCCTATCGTCCGCACCCGATGCTGCGCGTTGAAGAGCCGGCTCTGGCGCAGGCTGCCGAGCTTATCCGCAAGGCCAAGCGCCCGGTGATTCTTGCCGGCCACGGCGTCATCGATTCGAACGCCATGGAGCAGTTGCGCACGCTAGCCGAGCGCGCTGAGATTCCCGTGGCTCTCACACTGCTTGGTCTCGGCGGCTTTCCGGCCTCGCACCCGCTCAACATGGGCATGATGGGCATGCATGGCGAGTCATGGGTGAACGGCGCTATTCAAGATGCCGATCTGCTCATCGCCTGCGGTATGCGTTTTGACGATCGCGTCACCGGCACGATCGCCACCTACGCTCTCAAGGCGAAGAAGATTCACATTGAAGTCGATCCCGCCGAGATCAACAAAAACATCAAGGTCGATGTGGCTCTGGTTGGCGATCTGCGCGAGGTGCTTGAGCAGTTGCTGCCGCGTGTCGGCGGACGCGACGGCTCGGCATGGCTTAAATCCGTTGAATCCAGCAAGGGCGCGGTTGCGGTGCGCGACATCAAGAACCTGCCCGACTCCGGCCACCTGTACGCAGCGCACGTCATGCACGATCTGTGGCGCATCACCGGCGGCAACGCCATTGTGGCTACTGACGTGGGTCAGCATCAAATGTGGGAGGCGCAGTACTTCCATCATGAGCATCCGCGTTCGCTGGTCACCTCCGGCGGCCTGGGCACTATGGGCTTTGCACTGCCCGCGGCCATTGGAGCAAAGTTTGCGTGTCCTGAGAAGGAAGTCTGGGTCATCGCCGGCGACGGCGGATTCCAGATGACCGCGGCAGAGCTTGCCACCATCGTTCAGGAAAAAATCAAGATAAACATTGCCGTCATCAACAACGGCTATCTCGGCATGGTGCGCCAGTGGCAGGAGTTCTTTTACGAGAGCAACTATGAGGCCACGCCGATGGTCAGCCCCGACTTTGTCAAGCTGGCGGGCGCGCATGGCATTCCCGGACGCGCCGTAAGCACACGCGCCGAGCTTGCCGCAGCCGTTGAAGAAGCGCGATCGAGCAAGGGCGCATACCTGCTCAACTTTATGGTTGAAAAAGAAGACTCGGTTTATCCCATGATTCCCGCCGGCAGTGCGCTGCACGAGATGATCCGCCGGCCCGATCGCGACCCGCTTGAAGAACGGGCCGACGACAAGTAAGAACGACAGCTTTTAGCCTCTAGCTTCTAGCTCCTACTTTTTAACGCCAACACTGAATGTGTCGCGAAGGCGTGCAAGGCAGGAGCGAGAGCTAGCCGCTAGAAGCTAGAAGCCAGGAGCTGTTTTTATGCTGCATACATTCGTTGCATACGTTGAAGATTTGCCCGGCGTGCTTACGCGCGTGGCATCGCTGTTCCGCCGCCTGAACATCAACATCAACTCGCTCACCGTCGGCCGCAGCGAGCGGCCTGGCCTCTCGCGCCTCACGCTGGTTTGCGAGGCATCGGCCGAGGCCAGCCATCGCATCCGCGCCAGCCTCTTCAAGCTTGAGAACGTCGTCGATGTCGACGATCTGGGCAAGGCGCCCGCCGTCACCCGCGAGATTGCGCTCATCAAGATCGCCGCCACTCCGCAGAACCGCGCGCAGATCTTCGATCTTGTCGAAGTCTTCCGCGCCCGCATCGTCGACCTCACTTCGGAGTCGTTGATGATCGAGATGACCGGCGTCGAAAGCAAGATCGAAGGCCTCATCGAGATCCTGCGCGAGGACGAGAGCCGCATCCTGGAGATATGCCGCAGCGGTAAAATGACTATGCGCCGCGGACATCACACCAGCCGCGTGCTGGCCGCCATGGGCACCAACGGTCCGGAAGTCCAGCCCGCGGAAGAAACCGAAGAAAACGCGGCTGCCCAGCACGAATAGCGCCGCCAGCCCGCATTGACAGAATTCAATCAACCATAACCGCGCAAGCAAAAAGGAAAACAAGAGAAAATCATGGCCAAGACTTATTACGATCACGATGCCGACCTATCCCTGATTCAGGCGAAGAAGGTGGCAATCATCGGCTACGGCTCGCAGGGGCACGCGCACGCGCTCAACCTCAAGGACTCCGGCGTTCACGTCAAGGTAGGCCTCGCGGCTACCTCCAAGTCCATTGCCAAGGCGCAGAATGCCGGCCTTGAAGTGGATACCGTCGCCAATGTGACCAAGTGGGCCGATGTGGTGATGGTTCTGGTTCCCGATCAGACCGCGGCCAAGTTGTATGCCGAAGAGATCGGGCCCAACCTGGCGCCCGGCAAGCTGCTGATGTTTGCGCACGGCTTCAACATCCACTACAAGACCATTGTTCCGCCCAAGGGCGTTGACGTGGGCATGGCCGCGCCGAAGTCTCCCGGCCACCGTGTGCGCGAGGTCTTTACCGAAGGCGGCGGCGTGCCCTGCCTCATCGCCGTCGAGCAGGACGCGACCGGCAATGCTCACGCACTCTGCCTCAGCTACCTGAAGGGCATCGGCGGCACACGCGCCGGAGTGCTCGAGACCACGTTCAAGGAAGAAACCGAAACCGATCTGTTCGGCGAGCAGTCCGTGCTCTGCGGCGGCGTAAGCGCGCTCATCAAGGCAGGCTTTGAGACGCTGGTCGAGGCCGGCTATCAACCCGAGAGCGCCTACTTCGAGTGCCTGCATGAGCTCAAGCTCATCGTCGACCTCATCTATCGCGGCGGCCTGGCGTACATGCGCTACTCCATCTCCGACACCGCCGAGTGGGGCGACTACGTCAGCGGCCCGCGCGTCATCAACGACGAAAGCCGCAAGGCGATGAAGCAGATCCTCACCGAAATCCAGGACGGCACCTTCGCCAAGCGGTTCCTCGCCGACCAAAACTCCGGCCGCAAGGAGTTTCAGGCCTTCCGCGACGCAGAAGCCAAGCACCCCGTCGAGATCGTCGGCAAACAGCTCCGCGCCGCCATGCCCTTCCTCGATCCCGTCACCGTGGAAGAAGTCGCGAAGACGCGGTAGTTTTTCTTTCGCTTCAAACACACGGCCCCGCGGAGCAATCTCCGCGGGGCTGTTTTGCTTTTGGTTTGATGCGCAAATGACGAGATGGGGGCTGATTGTCGCCGACCCGGAAGAAGTGCGGATTTACGGCCACAATCCCTGTCGACGAGTGCATTGGGCTGTAGGCGTACCCCCAGAATTCCTAGGAAGCGAATCGGTGGAGTCTTGGCGACTTCACAGGAGCGATCATCGCTCGATAGCACTAATAACCAAAGAAGCTGGCGGTCGGCGCTACAGCGCCGCCGTAAAAACGGACCCCATGTAGCCTAAGAATTGAGAAAAATTCATCGTCGGCTATATAGTCGTTATTGCCATCGGCTGGCAACCACGAATGTTCGAACGCTTCATATGCAATAAGCCAATGGTTATCATAAAGTTCAGCAGACTGCATATGTGCACACCATTTTGTGAAATCTGTCGCACCAAACAAGCCATGCTCGTTTAGATCCAACGCAGCAAGCGCAACCAAATCATCGTCAAGTCTGACGATAATCTCAGCGACTTGTTTCGAAATCGGAATGTTCATCTCTTTAGCCAGCCATAAAGCCCAAGAGGTCTCGTTACCTTGCAGAAGCGGAGCATGGTAAGCACAAACACTGTGAATCAAGGTGGTTAGAGCGGAATTGTCTGTATTGTATTCCGCAAACTTATTATAGATCTCGCCCAGCACAGACAACATCGTTGGCTCAGCAAGTGCAGCCTTCAGTAGCAACGCTTGGCAAAGAGTCCAATTATCGCCGGCTATATTAGCGCCAAGCGTTTGCTTCGCAGCGTAAGTGAGTACGCTGTCCGATGGAAACTGCTTGGAATATTCAAACGCCCGATCAAACAGAGTGAGCAGGTCGAACGCCTGTGGTGCGGCTGCGTCCCTGATTGAAAATGACCGAAGGTCGCTCTTCCATCTTGGTTCAAGTGAATCTGGCAACATAACAATCTCAGTTTTAGATTCATTGATGTCGAGTTCAAATTCTCGTCCGATTTCGATAATAGCGGCTATGCAGCTCTCTGCCTCAGAGATAGATGAGAAATAGAGATAATAATCATCGATTGATCTCGTTCCACGAGTGGAAGGCAGTTTGTCTAACAGTTGCAGGTCCATTGCCGTACCTATTACTTCACTGACAATATAGGATGTATCTGGCCCAATAGGTATGCCGCCGGTTTGTTTATCCTGGCATTCCCGCATCCAAAGGTCAAGCCGATTTCCAGGTAGCGCGTACTTAGTGTCAGCACGTGCCTTCTCTTTCGTATGAAGAGCCCAAGGGATGCTGTGTGTATAAATTGAAGGGTAATAACGCGCAATGTCCGTTTTAAGAAGATACCGCGCACCCACTGAACGCTGAGCTCGTAAGGCTGGTTGCTCATTCAGCGAGTTAGTGGCCTCAACTGCACGCACAGTACTGAGCTTCGGTGTACTAAGCGACAACTGGGACTTCGTACAGAAGGCGCTTAAATCGCCCCAGCTAGACGATATTTCTTTTGACAGAACACACTGGATTAAGGGGTTTGGAATAGCAAGTGTTCTTCTCAAGTGCTTCCGTTTGGGGATCGAATGCATTACCGATAGGCTTCGATGAATGCCCGTCTTGGACTTCTTCATGCTTTGGATAGCTTTCGGCGTCACAAATTGAAGAATGTCAGGAATGGCGGGAGAAATTGAGAGAGAATTGATCGGCGGGATGACGCGATCTGGGAAGTATCCACGCGTCATCAGGTCGTCTGTTGTCAGAGTCGGCAATGGATTTACGGTAAACATAGAATTTCCATGATAATAGCATCAAGGCAATCAAACCTGCTCGAATCAAAAGGCGGGTGGCTCATGTCCGACCGACCACATATAAGCGGGTGCCCCAGGTTCCTCGCTATTGGGGACCTGGGATAGCATAAACCCCTCCCAGCACGGATTACTCCCGAAAAACGCCCTTGTCGCCAGAATGGATTCTGGATTTACGCTAAATCGCCGAGTCACTCGTTGAGGCTGATCTTTCTTCCGAAAGACGGCCCACATTAAGCTCCGGCGCTTCCGATTGACGGGCCGTGCATCGAGACGGTCAACATCTGGACTGCGCCTTATCGCCAGCCTTTGCGCCCTGCCTTGTAAAATCATCCTGACACCCTGCCCACTTCCGGCGCTGGAGGCTCCTTGCTTTACTGGCTGCTTTACGAAAAGCTGTATCCGTTCTTCCATCCCTTCCGGATCTTCCGCTATCTCACCTTCCGCACGGCTTTCGCCTCGCTGACGGCGCTGATGATCGCCATGTTCATCGGTCCGTGGGTGATTCAAAAGCTGCGCGAGTTCCAGATTGGCCAGTATGTGCGCGAGGACGGACCGCAGAGCCACCTGAAGAAGACCGGCACGCCCACCATGGGCGGCGTTCTCATCGTCATCGCCATTCTGCTGCCCACTCTGCTCTGGTCCGACCCGGCCAATCCGCTGGTGTGGATCGCCGTCGTCTCCACTTTTGCCTTTGCGGCCATCGGCTTTGCCGACGACTACATCAAGGTGGTCAAGCGGCGCAGCCTGGGGCTAACGGCGCGCGCGAAACTCCTGTTGCAAGCCGGAGCCGCGGCCGGTGTTGCGGTTGCGCTCATGGTGCTTACGCAGTTCAAAATGTTTTCGACCACATTGTCGGTCCCGTTCATCAAGAGCCTGCGGCCCGACATGCTTTGGCACTGGCCGGCCACCATTCCGCACCTGGGATTCCTGATGTTCATCCCCTTCGCCGTGGAAGTGATTGTGGTTCTGCTGGGATCGACCAACGCCGTCAACCTGACCGACGGATTGGACGGGTTGGCCATCGGCTGCACCATCATCGCCGCCGGCGCGCTTACTGTGCTGGCCTACGTGAGCGGCCACGTGGTCTTTGCCGACTATCTTGAATTGCAGCGCATGCCGCTGGTGGGCGAACTCACCGTCTTTTGCGGGTCAATGGTCGGCGCATCTATCGGCTTTCTCTGGTACAACGCCCATCCGGCAGAGATTTTTATGGGCGATGTGGGTTCGCTCGGTTTGGGCGGCGCAATCGGCACCATCGCCATTCTCATTCGCCAGGAGCTGCTGCTGCCGTTCATCGGAGGCATCTTCGTTCTTGAAGCCCTTTCGGTGATTCTGCAGGTGGGCAGCTACAAGCTGCGCAACGGCAAGCGCATCTTCAAGATGGCTCCGCTGCATCATCACTTCGAGCAACTGGGCTGGAGCGAATCCAAAGTGATTGTGCGCTTCTGGATTGGCGCGCTGGTGTTTGCCCTTTTTGCTCTCACCACGCTCAAACTGCGCTAGGCGCGCGCGGCGCGGCGGCGGCATTCCGCACATCCAGTGATACTCCGCATTCCATTCAAGGGCTACACTAATGAAAAACGCGGTGAGGACGAAACGCGCATGATGGATCTCAAAGGCAAGAAAGTTCTGGTTGTAGGGTTGGGCAAATCCGGTTTGGCCGCGGCCCTGTTTTTGCGTCATAAGGGCGCGCTGGTCACGGTCTCAGACGTGCGCTCGGCCGAGGCGCTGAGCAAAGACATTCCCGCGCTGCTTGAAGAGGGAATCATGGTGGAGGCCGGCGGTCACGGCATTCTCACCTTCCGCCGTCAGGATCTGATCGTCGTCAGCCCCGGCGTTCCTTTGGAAACGCCCGAGCTGGCGCAGGCCCGCAGTCTGGGCCGTCCGGTGATCGGCGAAATCGAGTTGGCCGCGCGCTTTCTCAAGGGCAGGATTCTGGCCATCACCGGCTCCAACGGAAAAACCACCACCACCTCGCTGGTCGGCGAAATCCTTGAGAAGGCCGGACTGCCCACGCTGGTCGGCGGCAACATCGGCGTTCCGGTGATCGGCATTGTGGACCAGAGCACCCCGGACACCTGGTCGGTGCTTGAGGTTTCAAGTTTTCAGCTGGAGAGCACGGTCGATTTTCGCCCCGCTATCGCTGTCATCCTCAACATCACGCCCGACCATCTTGACCGCCACGGCAGCTTTGAGAACTATGCCCGCGCCAAGGAGCGCATCTTTGCCGCGATGGAGCAGAGCGACTGCCTGGTGCTGAATGCGGGCAACGCCGCCGCCGCAGATGCGGCCCAGCGCGCCCGCGCCAGCGTCTATTGGTTCTCAAACCAGCACGCCGTCGAGAGAGGCGCATGGATCGAGAACGGGCAGGTGGTTTACCGCGCCCAAAAAGATGCGCCCATTGAGCCGGTGATGCCGGTCAGCAGCATTCCGCTCAAGGGCGCGCACAACGTTGAGAACGTTCTGGCCGCGGTAGTGGCCGCACGGCTGGCCGGGGCTTCGGTTGAGGTCATCCGCGCCGCGGTGGAGAGATTCAGCGCCGTCGAGCACCGGCTGGAGTTTGTGGCCACGGTCAACGGCGTGGATTTTTACAACGACTCCAAAGCCACCAATGTGGACGCCACCGCCAAAGCCATTGCCGCGTTTTCTTCCGGTATTCACCTGATTTTGGGGGGCAAAGACAAGGGTTCGCCGTACACCGATCTCGATGCGTTGCTGCGCGAGCGGGTGCGCGCAGTTTACACCATTGGTTCAGCCGCCGCCAAAATCGAGTCGCAGCTCGCAGGAACGGTTACTATCCACTCGTGCGGAACGCTGGAGAAGGCCGTAGACGAGGCTGCCGGCAACGCACGTCCCGGCGATATAGTGCTGCTTGCGCCTGCCTGCTCGAGTTTTGACCAGTTTGATAATTACGAGCATCGCGGCCGCGTCTTCAAGCAACTCGTCGCCGATCGGCGGGGATAGCAGGCATGGCGGCACGCATAGGCGTCGATAAATGGATGTTCTTTACCACGCTGGTTCTGGTGGTGGTGGGGCTGGCGATGGTGTTTTCCGCCTCGGCCGTGGTGGCGGAGGCGCGCTACCACTCCGAGTTCGCCGACGTTGGGCGGCAGGCCGGATGGGCAGTGGCCGGCGTCGCTCTCATGTTCGTTCTGATGAACATCGACTACAGCGTCTACAACTCGCCGCGCTTTGTTTATCCCGCGCTGTGCGTCACCACGCTGCTGCTGATGCTGGTTTTCTTTATCCCCGGCTCGCACAATACCCACCGCTGGATTCGTTTCGGCGGACACTTTACCTTTCAGCCTTCTGAGATTGCCAAACCGGTGCTGGTCATTTTTCTGGCCTGGTTTCTGCATACGCGGCTCGATGCCATGCGCGATTGGCGGCACACGCTGCTGCGCGCGGCCATCATTCCCGTGGTTTTTATTCTGCTGATTGTGCGCCAGCCCGATCTGGGTACGGCGCTGGTGCTGGCCGGCGTTACCGCCATCCTGCTGGTGCTGGCGGGCATGGAGTGGAAGTACCTGCTGGCGGCAGGCTGCGCGGCGCTGCCCGGCCTGGTCGCGCTGCTGTTCATGGTTCCCTGGCGGCGCGAACGCATGCTCGTCTTTCTGCATCCCAACTGCGACGCACGCGATGCCGCGGCCGGAGCGGCCAGCTATCACGTTTGCCAGTCGCTGATTGCCGTGGGCAGCGGCGGCTTTAGCGGCCGCGGCTATATGGAAGGCATGCAGAAGCTGTTCTACCTGCCTGAAGCGCCTACCGACTTTATCTTTGCCAACATCGCCGAGGAGCTGGGTTTTGCCGGCGCAATCCTCATCGTTCTGCTCTTTGTGCTCTTCGGCGTGCGCGGCTTGCGCACCGCATTCCGCAGCAAAGATCCCTTTGGCCGGCTGGTGGCCTTCGGCATCACCACAACCATTCTGCTGCAGGCCTTTTTCAACATCAGCGTGGTGCTGTCGCTGGTGCCTACCAAGGGCATTCCCCTGCCGCTGATCTCCTCTGGTGGAACGTCTCTGTTCTGCACGCTGGCTTCAATCGGCATCTTGCTTAATATCTCTCGAAAAGTGGATTAGGTCGAAAGATCACACGGCAACCGCATTTGAAATCGGAATCAAGAACAACAGCGGCATTGAAAGGGCATGGCTTCAGCCGTGCCATAAAAATCGGCAAAACCGATGGGCTTTAGCCACTGAGGGACCATTTCTACTGCCTTCGAAAACCATCCCTCAGCGGCTAAAGCCGGACCTTTCTTCGCGCCCTGTTTCGGCACGGATAAATCCGTGCCCTTTCAAAACAATTCCTTTTCCGCTCTTTCAAATGCGATTGCCCTGGAAGATAATCAAGCGAATCCACAAAAAATATTGGGCAGTCAGGCAACATTCCGTGCGCTTACGCAGTCTGATTCTTCAGCACACCTTTGTCAAAAACATTTTGTTGCAGTGAAACGATGAAGGCGCAGCTTTCACTAAAGTTGGAGCGGCCCTGACAAGCCAAGCTCTAAAATAAAGTTGCGCCCATTGAAGTTCCCAGAAAGGTTTTTAGATTGCCAGATCTTCGTATCCTTATTGCCGGTGGCGGAACCGGCGGACATATTATTCCCGCGCTGGCTGTCGCTCACGAATCGCTTGTTCGTCACCAGGCCGAGGTGTTGTTTGTGGGCACGGCGCGCGGCCTGGAACTCCGCATGGTGCCCGAGGCCGGGTTCAAGCTGCGGCTTATCGATGTGGGTCCGCTCAAAAACGTCTCACTTGTCACGCAGTTGCGTACCATGCTCAAGCTGCCGTCCAGCATCTTCGAGTGCCGCCGGCTCATCCACGAGTTTCAGCCGGGAGTTGTGCTGGGCGTGGGCGGCTATGCCTCTGGTCCGGCGATTGCCGCGGCACTGCAATTGAAGATTCCGACCATGGTGTTTGAGCCGAACGCGATGCCGGGTTTTACCAACCGGCTGGTCGGCAAGCGCGTGCAGGCCGCGGCCGTAAACTTTCCCGCGGCCCTCAAGTGGTTCAGCAACGCCGAGGTCACCGGCATTCCCGTGCGTCCCCGGTTCTTCCAGCTTCTGGCGCCCACCGGCGCAGCGCCGCATCTGCTGGTCTTCGGCGGATCGCAGGGAGCGCGCATCTTCAACATCCACCTGCCCGCTATTGCCGCGGAATTGCTGGCGGCTGTGCCAGGGCTCACCATCACTCACCAGTCGGGCATGCGCCACCAGGAGTCGACCGAAGAGGCATACGCCGCCAGCGGCGCCGATCCAAAACGCTGGCAGGTCTGCGCCTTCGTCGACGACATGCCTTCGCGCTTTGCCGCCGCACGCCTGGTGCTGTCGCGCAGCGGAGCCTCGACCGTAGCCGAGTTGGCTGCAGCCGGAAAGCCGTCTCTGCTGGTTCCCTTTGCCGCGGCTTCAGACGATCACCAGCGCGCCAACGCCGAGGCCATGGTGGCCGCCGGCGCCGCGGTCATGCTGCAGGAGCACGAACTGGACGAGCCGGGAAAACTGCTGAATACGCTCACCGCTCTGCTCGGTAATATCGAGCGCCTTGCAGACATGTCCGCTGCCGCACGCACGCAGGCTCACCCCGCCGCCGCTGAACAGATTGCCGACCGGCTGGCCGCTCTGGCAAATCTGCCGCTGGCCGCCACCCAAACCAGAATCGGAGCGCTCGCGCAGATTCGGGAGTAGGATCTCCACCGGGTGCCCTCGATAAGGTCGAAGGCAGGGTGGCAGGTGGCCCACCCTTGATATAGCAATACAGTCTGGGTGCCCCACTCTTCGCTTTTTCCTAGCGAAGGGTGGGAAACCACGAACCTCAACCGCCTCTTACTGCCCGTCAACAGCGCCTGCCTGCGATAGCAACTGTAAGTCACAAAGGGAAAGGCTCCGCACTTCCGATAGCGCACAAGTCCCTTCGTCACGATGGGGGAATTCTACACCCGGTCCCATGGTCGAGCTTTGTGTTCTCCCACCCTTCCGCAGAAAACGCGGAAGGATGGGGCACCCTGACTTTATTGCACTATTAAGGGTGGGCGCCTGCACAGTGGTCAGAGACGAGAAAAAGACAGCGGGTTGAGATTCTTGGACTCCCACTCATCCACGATAAGACTGTGGATGAATGGGGCACTCAGCTTTTTGGTTGGTTAAGTTTTGAAAAACTCTGGGTGCGCCCCTCCGCCGCTTTGAGAGAAAAAGTGAATAGGAATGAGAATGATTGACTTGTTAGGGAAGCTATGAAGAACCAGCAATCTCAGAAATGAGACATTCTCCTCAGGGCCGCGATTTTATTGGCCTTTTACGGCACGGCTGAAGCCATGCCCTGACGCTACGCGACTTATTCAGAGGTTTCTTAGATCGGCCCACACAAAAGCCCGTCTGCCGAAGCAGACGGGCTTTTGTCAGAATTCCGAGAACTTACCGGTGTCCACCACCTCCACCGCCGTGGAAGCCACCGCCACCGCCTCCGCCATGGAAGCCGCCGCTAAACCCACCGCCGGCATGTCCGCCGCCGCTGAATCCGCCGCTGGCGCGCCCACCGCCGCTGTAACCGCCGCCGGCTCGTGCCCCACCGCTGTACCCGCCGTAAGCGCGTCCCGCACCGCCTGCGTAGCCGCGTGCCCCACCGCCGGCCGCTACACGACCGCCCGCATAGGGAGCGCGTCCGCCGTAGGCATATCCGCCGCGATAGCCGTACCCGCCGCGGTATCCGTAGCCACCCCGGCCGTAGCCGTAGCCGTGGTGCCAGCCCCATCCGTACCACGGACCTGCGCCGATAAACACGCCGCCCGTAAACCAGGTCGGGCCGTAATAACCATACGGCGCGCAAGCATACGGGGCATAGGGGTAATAGCCCCAGTCGCACGCCGGAGGACCGTAATCGTAGCCATCGGGATCGGCAACCACCGCCGGGCCAACGCCCACTCCAACCGCGACCTGGGCGTTCGCCTTGAGGGCGAAGGGGAGAGCAAACAGCATCGCAAACATGACTAAGCGGAGTTTCCGCATAACATCCTCCTCGTGCTGCCCGATCCGCTTTGCGGAGTTTGGGAACCGGAGGCGACCTCCGTTCAGCACCTGCCGGCTTTCGGGGTTCTTCGCCCATCCGGCTTCTGTACTGTCAAACAACATTTTTGCGCGTTAGTTGCGGTCTTCGCCGCTGTTTATTGGGGGAGCCCTAGAATAATTGCCGCTCCCTGCCGCGCTTGCTCTCTTCTTGCCGAATCCCCTCCGCTTCCCTCAGCGCTGTTTGGGTTCGAGGAGCGTCCTGCTATCCCATAACCCTTCCTCTGCTTAGATGAGCCAAGGATCGAATCGGTATCAAACTCCGCCTGCATCGCTTTGGCCGCACCAACAAAAATGCGGCCTCTCCAAAATGAAGAGGCCGCTCCTCAAGCGCAGCAAAATAGAAAGTCAGTTACCTGCGGAAATCGTCGCGCTGGTGGTCGCGGTCGAAGCCTCTATCCCGACCGAAGGCACGATCCCTGTCGAAGGCGCGGTCCCGGTCAAAATCGTGGCCATAGAAACGGTCGCGCACAACGGGTCCGCGAAACTCCCAGCGGCCCGGCACCCAATAGCCGCCGTCATTGTAGCCGGCGATCCAAAAATATCCTGGGCCGGGGCAAGGCGGAACGTAAGCCACCGGTCCGCGCACAACAAGTCTGAACTCTGCCGCCTGCGCGCTGGTTGCTCCCAGGCCTGCGGCGCCCGCTGCAAGTGCCACTCCCAACATCAACGTCTTCATGCCTGTCATAAATCCTCCGTCTCGCCCTCAGACCGTCCTCGTATTCTTGAAGCTCGATCTTCAGCCCGGCTCGTTCCGGTTTGAGGCTTGTCTCTTGCTGCCTCCCGGCGTGCCGCTCATGTCCTATGCAAACACCGGCTCGCGGAAAGGTTGCGCCTTGCGCCTGAAAATATAGCTCCGCAACTTTCTGTGAGGATGGGGTTTAGAGGCGCTGGCAAAAGTGCGCAATCGGTCTGAGGTGCGGTGGATTGGTCAGCGGTAAGGGCGCTTCACGCGTGCCGCAATCTCATCGCGCCAGGTTTCTGACAGGATGAAGAAGTTTCATTGAGTTCATGCTTCCCAGGTCTCAAAATCGAGACCTGGGGCACCCGATCCTGGTACAAAATCAAGCGGTCAGAGACGTAGTGGCAAATGTGCGAGACCTTCAATCGACGAGTCTCTTTGAATCCACGGCAACTGTTCACCGTCCGCTCCGCGCTGTTAAAGTGGAGTTTCACCTTCCATGTTCGCAACCTCTCAGCACGCGCACTTCATCGGCATCGGCGGCATCGGCATGAGCGGCATCGCCGAGATCCTGCTCAGCCTCGGCATGAAAGTCTCCGGCTCCGACCTTCGCCGCGGGCCCATCACCGACCGGCTGGTGCGGCTTGGCGCAACCATCTACGAGGGCCACAACGCCGCCAACATTGCCGGAGCCACGGTGGTCGTCACAAGTTCCGCCGTCAGCCCTGCCAATCCCGAGGTGCTCGAGGCGCACGCGCGTAAAATCCCCGTCATCCAGCGCGCGGAGATGCTGGCCGAGCTTATGCGGCTGAAGTACGGCATCGCCATTGCCGGCATGCACGGCAAAACCACCACTACCTCCATGGTGGCCAGCGTGCTCACGGCTGGCGGCCTCGATCCCACCGTCGTCGTCGGAGGCCGCGTGGATGCGCTCGGCTCGAACGCGCGCCTGGGCACTACGCAATACCTTGTGGCCGAGGCCGACGAGAGCGACCGCTCGTTCCTCAAGCTCTCGCCCATCCTTGCCGTAGTCACCAACCTTGACCGCGAACACATGGACTGCTACAGCGACATGGCGGACGTAGAGCGCGCCTATGTGGACTTCATTAACCGCGTGCCGTTTTACGGCTCGGTGACGGCCTGCATCGACAACGCTCTGCTTAAAGGCATTCTGCCCCGCGTGCGCCGCCGCATCTTCACCTACGGCGAATCGCCCGAGGCCGACTACCGCCTCGAGTTTCTCTCCGCCGTCCAGGCGCCGGAAGGCAATCCGCGCTTTGCGCGCTTCCTGGTGCATACTGCTTCAGGGCCGCTCGGTCCCTTTGAGCTGCACGTGCCCGGCCGCCACAACGTTCTGAACGCCACCGCGGCCATCGCCATCGCGCGTCAGCTTGAAGTTCCCGAGGACAAGATCGCCGAGGGCCTCGGCCACTTTCGCGGCGTCGACCGGCGCTTTCAGCTGCGCGGCACGGCGCGAGGGGTCACGGTCGTCGACGACTACGGCCACCATCCCACCGAGGTACGCGCCACGCTCGCCGCCGCGCGCGAATGCGGCCACAAGAAGATCCACGTCCTCTTCCAGCCGCACCGGTACACCCGGACTCTCGATCTGCTTGACCAGTTCGGCACGGCGTTCGTTGACGCCGACACGGTCACCGTTCTGCCCATCTACGCGGCCAGCGAGGAGCCCATCCCCGGCGTCACAGCGGAGCTGCTGGCCGGCAGAATCAAAGGCCCGCAGGTTGGCTTTGTTCCCGACTTTCCCTCGGCCGTTGCAGCGGTCGCCGCGCGGGCCCAAAAGGGCGATTTGATCATGACCCTGGGCGCGGGCAGCGTAAGCCAGCTCGCTCCGCAGATCCTCGCCGCCCTCGAAGGCGACTGATTCTCTTCACGCTCTCGTGTGTTGTCTCCGAAGTGCGTTGAAGAACAACCGCAGATCCTTCGACTCACCACCCCCAAACTGAAAGGCGTTTGGGGCCCCTTTCGCTCAGGATGACAACAATTGTTTTGATGCGGACTGTTTGGGAAAGAACATTAGTGGCTGGCTTGCGGTGGGTTGTTTGCCGCGGGCGCAGTGGCTGCCGCAGGCTTCTTCGCCAGCGGCTTTGCCGCCTTCTTCGCTGTCTTCTTGGCCGGAGCAGGCACGCAGGGCACCGCTACCTGCGCAGACGCTGCCGCGCGTCTCTCCGTCTCCACCTTGATGGATGTGCGCAGATCGGTCATCTGCCTCTCCGCCGTCTCCGCCGAGCTTTGCATGCGGTCGCTCAGCGCCAGGCGCGCGCTGCTCAAGGCGGCCAGCGCCTGCTGCAGCGGGCCCACCTGTTCGTCGGGCGCGCTCACCCGCGCCCCTTCTTCCACACGCAGCAGCACGTCGTAGAGAGCGCCCACATTGCGCGCCACCGGCAGCATCTTGCTCAGGCTTCCGGGCGCGGCGTCGGCATCGCGCTCAAGGGGCGGCAGGTTGACAGTAATGTCGCGCTGAATCCCGTCGATGTTCTGGCTCGCCTCGTCGCGGACGCTCCCCCGCTTCCACTTGTCCACGCGCAGGCCGCTTAGCGTGCGGCGCACGGTGTCGAGCGCAGGCTGAAGCATGGGTGAAACGGGGGGCGGCAGAGCGTCATCGGCAGCGGCTGCCGGCCCGCCGACTAACTGTACAGCCTGACCCGTTGCCGGGGCGCTCGTCGAAGGCATCTGCGCAACGCAGACGGGCAGTAGGAAAGATAAAATCGCCGTGGTGATTGCTATGAATGTGCGATGCATCGCTTGTGTCTCTTTGCCAGCAAAGGGCAGGGAAATGCTACCAGCCCGCCGGCAAAGAATCTCCTCAGGGTTCGATTCCTAGGCATAAAGAAAAAGTCCAGTTTGTCCATCGCCGGGGCGCTTTCTTCAAGTGGCGGCGATCTCATTGCCTTGTCCGTGCGAGCTGTCCACGGAGGGATCGGTTCGATGTCTCTATCCTAAATGCCGCACCGCGCACCCGCACCTTATGCCCGGCGGAACATTCGCTCCGCATCGCGTTGAAGGGGCTCTCTTTCAAAAAAAATGGGCTAGCACAAGCGCTTACGCCGGATAGGCGCCCGAGATGTAAGTCTCCAGCGCCTGGATGGTGTGCGCCTGGCCGGAGATGACCCACTTCACCATGTCGCCGATCGAGATCAGTCCCACCACGGTATCGCCCTCAAGCACGGGCAGATGGCGGAAGTGCTGCTGGGTCATCAGCGTCATGCATTCGTCCACGGTGTGTTGCGGGCTGACGGAAACCACCGGGCTGGTCATGATCTCGCTCACCCGCGTTTCCTTCGAAAGGTGCCCCATGAGCACGCCCTTGCGCGCATAGTCGCGCTCGGAGAGGATGCCCAGCAGGCGCTGGCCCGAGATGACCAGCAGCGCCCCGATGTCGTGCCGGGACATCAGCTGAAGGGCCTCGTAGACGGTCTGCTCCGGCGCGATCGAAAGAACCTTCGACTCAGGCTTGTTGTTCAGGACCGTTGCAATGGTGTCGGTAATCTTCATCTGCTGACCTCGTCGTGGCTCTTGCCGTACGGAACGGGCCGGATGTCCGGCGGCGATGAATCACTATAGCCGGATTCGTCGGAAACAGTCCAGAAGCAAGTGGGGGACAAATTGAGGCCTGCAACGGCGCGGCGAAGGTTGACGGCTCGCTCTAAAGGCCGGCAGACGCCTCGCCCAGCGCCGCGCGCTGCGCCTTGAAGATCTCCCCGATCCCGGCCTCGGCCAGATCCAGCAGTCCGTTGAGCTGGCTGCGCGAGTAAGAACCCTTCTCCGCCGTGGCCTGGGTTTCGATCAGGCCGCCGTCCTCGGTCATCACCACGTTCATGTCCACCTGGGCCGAGGAGTCTTCCTCGTAGCAGAGATCGAGCAGCAGGGCGCCGTCCACAATACCCACCGAGGTGGCCGCCACGAGCTGCTTCAGCGGCGACTTCTTGAGCGTTCCCGCCTTCACCAGCGCATGGAGCGCGATACCCAGGGCCACGGCCGCGCCGGTAATGGCCGCCGTGCGCGTGCCGCCGTCGGCCTGGATCACGTCGCAGTCCAGAATCACGGTGCGCTCGCCCAGGGCCGCCATGTCCACGGCCGAGCGCAGGCTGCGGCCGATCAACCGCTGAATCTCGTGAGTGCGCCCGCCGATCTTGCCGCGCTCGCTCTCCCGCGGCGTGCGGGTCACCGTGGAGCGGGGCAGCATCGCGTACTCCGCCGTGACCCAGCCGCGGCCCGTGTTGCGCAGCCAGCCAGGAACCCCCTGCTCAATGGTGGCGTTGGCCAGCACGCGGGTGTTGCCAAAGGTCACCAGCACCGAGCCTTCGGCTGTCTGTACAAATCCAGGAGCGAGCGTAAGCGGGCGAAGCTGATCCGGCCTGCGGCTGCCGGGACGGAAGAAAGAAGTGGATGCATCCATAGGGCGATTGTACGAGAGCGCGGCGGTCCCCTGCCCAGAGCGCGGAGCGCACGATTACGGCCCTCCGACGCGCGCGTTCCACTCAGGAAGCGGCGGGTCGCGACGGGAAGCCTGCCAGAGCGTTCCGGATCGGGAATTCGTACCAAAAGCGGAGCTGAAACGGGAATATCGCCTTATCTATTTCATAATGAATAACTTAGATTGAAGCGGCCGGACGGCCCAGTTCTGTTTTGGAACGCCGCTGGGCGGGTCCGGTCCCCGGCAATCCTGCGGATTTTGGCTTAACCCCATCCCTTATCAGGAACTTACGAAAACTGTTCTGGTTTGGCACGCCACGTGTATTAGAACAGGACAGAAAAACAGAGAGAAAGCAGGAACGGGAATCCGGAAATCGGCAAAAAGGCAAGCGGCGCTCCGGCGCTGGCGCCTGGTCGCCGATTGCCTCTACCCGATCCCTGTCTACTCAACAGAATTGGAGCGCATCATGGAGCAACCACAGGGACTGGCGTCAACAAACCAGGTAGACAGGAAGCGCGTCGAGGCGGTGGTCGAGACTCTCGCCACGGCAGCCGGCAGAGGAGATTCACTGGCCGAGGTGGCCCACGACGCCCGGAATATGGTTACGGCACTGGGCCTTTATTGCGATCTGCTTGAAGAACCGGGCGTGCTGGGCGGCCCATTTACCCACTACAGCACCGAACTGCGGCTGGTGGCTGCGGCCAGCCGCCGGCTGGTTGAAAAGCTGGTCGCGCTCGATTCCAATACCGCCGCAAATGCCGGTAGTCTGCCCGGCCTTCCCAAGGCGGATACCCATTCCCGCCGGCAAGGAGCCGGACGCGGCGCGGCCCAGTCGGGCTGGGACCTGATGCCGGCAACGCTCATGGCCAACTTTGGCGCCGAGCTGCTGGCCAACCATAACCTGCTGGCCGCGCTTGCCGGCCCCGGAGTCAACGTGACCGTGGACGTGGAGGGCGGCGCGCGCCCGGTGAGGATGACCGGCGAAGACCTGACCAGGGTGCTGGTGAACCTGGTAAAGAACGCCTCCGAGGCCATGCCGGCGGGCGGGCGTATCCAGATCGAACTGCGCCAGCTTCCGGCCGCCGAGGGCGAGTGCCTGTCGCTGACGGTTACCGACAGCGGCACCGGCATCCCCGCCGATTCGCTCGATAAGATCTTCGCGGCCGGCTACACCACCCGCGCCGGCGAGCGCAAAAACAAGGGCGGTTGGGCATCGGCTCCACGCGGGCTGGGACTGTCGATCGTCCGTTCCATCGTCGAGGGAGCCGGCGGGCGCATCCGTGCCGGAAACCGTCCCCGCGGCGGAGCCTGCATTGAGATCGAGCTGCCGGTAAGGATGGCATAAGCCATCCCGGCCTTCGCGTTACAACCGGGTTTTCAACCAGAGATTTTCAAGAAATCAATCGAGGCGAATACAATGTTGGAATCGATTCTTCAAAACCGGCACATGGAGTATATCCCCCAAATAGCCGAGCAGCCCGCGCGATTGCACCTTTTGGTGGTCGATGCGGACTCAGA
>Ga0302319_10004134_pt1 | contig 30008 bp, 15 predicted proteins | sample Bog_T0_2_FD_203319 | JGI IMG/M metagenome (GOLD analysis project Ga0302319, IMG submission 203319) | Peat permafrost microbial communities from Stordalen Mire near Abisko, Sweden - Bog_T0_2 | ecosystem: Environmental > Terrestrial > Soil > Wetlands > Peat | place: Sweden: Abisko, Stordalen Mire... | reverse complement strand
GCGCTGCGATGCTGTAAACTCAGCGGACGCTTCGAGGATTTCTGGGAACGTCGCGCCACCCCGCTTAAGGCTGCTGCATGATTTCTTCCCCAAATCTGACATGCACCCGACTCCGCCGGATTCGCGCCGTTCATGTAGTGGACAACTCCGGGACGCTGTTCCATGCCGGTAAGTGTCCAGTCACCTGTACCCCCGAGCGCCTGAAGAGTCACTGCGGAGTGCGGCAGTGCCAGGACGGCACGCGACCGTTCCACCAGGACCGAGTAGTTCGATCCGCGCGCAATGAAGCTGTCGCCCCGTTGTTCGAAGCCCAGCCAGCGCCCGGGTGGCGACAGGGGAGCGGCCCAGGAGACGGCGGGCAGAAACATCAGACAGGCGGTGATGCAGAGCTTAAACAAAACCGGTCGTCCTGGAGTCATTGTGGCCACACTCCCTCATTGCGCGCCCTCACCTGAGCACCAGTGCGTGGGCCGACCTCAGTCTATCAAGGTTTCCCCCGATTCGCGCGAAACCGTTGACAGAAGCCGTTGACGCATACACGAAGAGCTCTCGGTATCTTCGCCAGCCTCCTGCGTGCCTGCGCTGTTGGCGTGTTTACCCGTCTTGTGCCGGATGCCAGATGTGAAGGATCCCGGCGGCGGCGTCCATACCCTTTTTGACACCGGCGCGCTTTGACACCGGATGGAGACGTGAATCCTGTTCCCGCCGTTGCCAAAGCGGGTGCACGCCGGATTTATCGGATAACGTCAGGCGGCCGCCCTGTGCGAATCCGAACGGCGCTCCCGGAAGTCCTCGTATCGCCCGCCGAGTTTGAGCGGCGAAGGGCGATGATGGCATTGGCGCCAGACTCGGTCGAGTGCATGCCGGAGCGCTTGAGCCATTGCTACGATGGTTATGGCGCGTGTCCGTCGCGACCTCCGTCGGTCTCTCAATCTCAACAGCCACTTTTTGATTTCGCGGTTCCGCGCGGGCGTTTGCTTCCGTCGCGGCGACAGGAGGACGCAATGAAAGACATCGGGCAAAAGATCGCGATTACCGGCATGGCCGCGGCAGCCGTTGGTCTGCTGTTGCACGTCACCGCGAGGACCAGTCCCGCGCAACCGGCGAACGACGCGGCCCTGATCGCCAAAGCCAAAGGCATCCACGCCCGTGTCATCACGCTCGATACTCACAACGATATCGAGCCCGTGAACTTCACTGCGGACTGCAACTACACCATGCGCCTCACGACGCAGGTCAATCTGCCCAAGATGGCCGAAGGCGGTATGGATGTCTCGTTCATGATCGTGTACGTCGGCCAGGGGCCGCTGACGCCGGAAGGTTTTGACGGCGCATACCGGCAGGCGGTCGCCAAGTTCGACGCCGTTCATCGCCTGACCGAAAAGATCGCACCCGACCAGATCGGCCTGGCGTTAACCCCGGTCGACGTCCTCGCATTACACAAGAAGAATCTTCGCATCGCCGTCATCGGCGTGGAGAACGGATATCCCATCGGGAACGACATCGGGCGGGTCGCGGAGTTCTACGATCGCGGCGGCCGGTACATGTCTCTGGCCCACAACGGCAACAGCCAGCTCGCCGATTCGAATACGGGAGAAGCCCAGGGCTACCTCTATAACAACGGACTCTCGCCGCTCGGCCGGCAGGTCGTTGCCGAGATGAATCGTCTGGGCATGATGGTCGACCTGTCGCATCCCTCGAAAGGCGCCAACATGGAAGTCATGCGCCTTTCGCAAGCGCCGGTGATTGCGTCGCATTCCGCGGTGCGGGCGCTCGCCGACGTCAGCCGGAATATGGACGACGAGCAGTTGCTGGCGCTGAAGAAGAACGGCGGCGTGGTCCAGATCGTGGGGTTCGCGTCCTATATAAAGACGGATTCGAAGGAACGCACCGATGCCCTCGCGAAGCTGCGCGATGAATTCGGGCTGGCCGCTCAGGCCGGCGGACGAGGCGGCAGTGGCGGAGGAGCGGCGGCCGGGGGGCGGGGACGCGCGGGAACCGCCGGGGGTCGTGGACGCGGCGCCGCGTCGGCTTCCGGAGACGCTGCCGTGGCCGCTTCGACTCGGGCGTGTCCCGTCGAAAGTGCTGCTGGCACTCCGCCACAGGGTCGTGGCGCGGGTGGCGGCGCCGGCCGGGGACGAGGAAACGCCGGTCTCGACGCCCTTTCACCCGATCGGCGCGCCGACTACGACAAGCGACTGGCCGAAATTGACGCCAAATGGCCGCCGGCGGGCCGCGCCACCGTGAAGGACTTCGTGAATCATATCGATTACGCGGTGAAGCTCATTGGTATCGATCACGTGGGAATCTCGTCGGACTTCGATGGCGGCGGCGGAATCGACGGCTGGAACAGCGCGGCGGACGCATTCAACGTCACGCTCGAACTGGTTCGGCGCGGCTACACCGAAGAAGAGATCGGAAAACTCTGGAGCGGCAATCTGCTTCGCGTTTGGGGCGAAGTGGAGAAGGTCGCGCAACAACTGCGGAAAAAGGGCTGACGCTTCCCTCCTGCCGTACGGTCCTTACCTCGCCGCAGGATAACAGCCGAGGACTCTCCACATATCGGCGAGTTCCGCCAGATGGCCCAGTGCGTGTTTGGTGACGGGGTCCGAGGCGTGGCCGATGAAATCGACGTAGAAGAGATAATCCCACGGCTTACCGCGCAGAGGCCGCGATTCGATCTTGGTCAGATTCAGGTCGCGCAGCGCGAAAGCGCTCAGGGCGCGAAAGAGCGCACCTGGGATATTTCGCACAGTAAAGACGATGCTTGTCTTATATCTCACATCTGGCGCGGGCCGCATAGCCGGCTTCTTCTTCGGACGCCGAAGAAGAAAGAACCGGGTGTAGTTTTCCCGGTCGTCTTCAATCGACTTCTGCAGAATACGGGCACCGTAGATGGCCGCGGCCGCTGCGGAAGCTATGGCGCCCGCGTCGGTCGCGCCAGTCTCCATCAGCATCTTGACGCTGCCCGCCGTGTCGTAAAACGGCGTCTTTTCGAATTCCGGATTCGCCTCGAAGAAATGCCTGCACTGATTGAGGGCAACCGGGTGGGAATAGACGCGCCCGATATGCGCGCGTTTCACCCCGGGCGGCGCGATCAGATTGTGCACGATGCGCACGAATGTCTCGCCCTGAATCGGAAGATCGTAGCGCAGAAGATGATCGTAATTTTCATGGACGGATCCGTGTAAAGAGTTCTCAATCGGGATCACCGCGGCATCGCATTTTCCGTTTGCGACAGCCTCAAACACGAGGTCGAACGCCGCAAGCGGAACCGGCTCGAAGCCTTCGGCGAGCTGGCTGGCAGCCACCTGGCTGAAGGCGCCGAGTTCCCCCTGGAAAGCTACTGTGTGTTTCATGCAAATCTCCTCTGCCGTCTCTTCTCTCCAGTATCCGCCCGCTGCGCTCCCGCCCGGCGGATGGCACGTCGGGCGGGCCTGTTTTGCAGCAATTACCGCATCTTACCGTGCGCTGCCCGGCCGGATCGGCGCGCGGTCCGGCTGATCCGGAGAATCGCTTGTTAATCGGGCCGACGTCCTCAGGGACGACTGCGGCCGCGTGTTATTCTGAGGCGAATTCTTCTGCCCGGCGGGAGACGGATTCGTATCCCGGATCCGAACGGCGAAAGGCGGCGAGGGGCATTTGGGAGTAAACCGGAACGGCAGGCTATGCTTGTTCCGAATTCAGAACAAAACTCCGTTAATTTTGTTGATACGGGAACGCATTGACGATATAATTCCCCTTTGGTGCGCGCCGCGTCCTCTTGTCCCGCCTCGCGCTACCAGACCCGGAGTGAGGATCATATCATGGAATTCGCGGGACAACGTCTGCGCCGGGCACGTGAACGTCTGAGTCTTAAATTTCGGGACGTCGAACTGGCCAGTCAACAAATCGGGGAACGGCACGGCAACCAGGAATTCGTGGTCCTGATCAGCCGTCTCTCCGATATTGAGAGCCATGGCACATTGCCTTCCATTTATCGTCTTTATTCGCTCTGTTGTATTTACCGGCTCGATCTGAACGAAGTCCTCGGGTGGTACGGCATCGGCATGGAGTCCATGGCCGCCGACGCCGGCCTTATCCCGGTCGAGAGGACCCACGCAATAGGCTTTTCCGTCGACCCCGGCGCCGAAGTCACCCTACCGATATCGCTGAATCCCGGAATCGACCTCAGTAAGACCTTCTTTGTCAGCGAGGTCGTCCAGCGGTGGGGGAAACTGCCGCTGGCCCTGGTGGGCGGGGTCGACGTCAAACGCTTCCGTTACGGATTCGTCGGAACCGAAGACTGGAGCATGCATCCGGCCATTCCTCCCGGCTCCCTGCTGATTGTGGACGATACCAAGAGGAAGATCCAGGCCAGCGGCTGGCGAAACCAGACTGAGCGGCCGGTATATTTCCTGGAACATCGGGACGGGTTTTACTGCCGCTGGTGCAGTCTGAAAGACGGTGTGCTGTCCCTGATTCCCGATCCGTCGTCCGACGCCCCCATCCTCTCTTTTAAATACCCCGACGATATCGACGTTATCGGCCAGGTGGTCGGCCTGGCTATGAGTCTGGATCCCGAGAAGCAACGCCGGATTCGGTCCTGATCAGTTCCAGAACCATTTCGAGGTCGGTGTAAAACAGCTTCCGCTCCACGTCGCGCGACTCGGCGGGAACCCAGGACGCATACGGGCCTAAATGGAGCCAATTCGACAGAATTTCGCGCCGATCAGCCTCCACTCCGGAAAAATACGTCTCCAGTTCGGCCTTTTGGCGTTCCAAACCGAAACACAGCCATTGCTGAAACGTCTCCAGGTGGCTGCGTCGGATCAGGCGATCCGTCTCCCCCGCCCCTACCCGCTCGGATAAGCCAAAATGCTCGTAAGTGCCTGTGTTTACATTGCGCAGGGAAGCCAGATACGCAAGACGCCCCAACAAGGTTTCGATGCCCGCTAGTGTGCGGCGCCACGTTTCCGCGAGAATCGCCTGTCTGTCACTGGCCATAATCTCAGGCTAAATTGTACACCCGGTACCACCTGCGCCGCCGCCGGGAGGTGGCCATCGAAAAACGGGACGTATACCGTTCCGAATAGAAGACGTTTTCAGGTATTTGCGTTATTCCGCCGACATTCCTTTTACACTCCGAAATGTCAGCCCACACTGACAGCCTAACAGAAAAAGGAACCCTACTCCAATGCGCAAAATCATGATGATCGTCACTCTCGCCCTTTCATGGGTGGCCCTGTCCGCGTCCCTGGTTGCCGACCCTCCGCCGCAGTGCGCCCCGAACTGCCAGTTGGCACGCTAGTTCTGGTGCGGTAAGATCGAATCTCCGATAAGGATGTTGGAGATTCCGCCGTGCCGTTCCGCCCATCGCCGGACTTTTTACTGATCTCCGAAGCAGCCGCCGCGACCTTCGCGGTCGCGCGGCTGTTTCAGTTCCGGTTGTGTAAGCGGTTTCCCGTATTGATTGCCTACCTTCTTGTGACCGCCTTTCGTGCGGCCAGTCTCAGTATTCTCGCGGGCACGTCGAAACCCTATCTTTGGGTCTATCTGGTAACGAGTCCGGCGATCTGCGTCGTCGCGGCGCTTTCCGTCCGTGAAATGTTTGCTTTGGTGTTTCGCGACTATCCCGGCCTTCGGACGGCGGGAAGATGGGCGCTTTACCTGGCCCTTACCTTGGCCATCGGTATATCCTTTCTGGGCGTCCACGCGCCCTGGCCCAATGAAACCCCGAACACCCGTCTGCTTTTTTACGAGCTTCTGCTTGAACACGCCGCTGTTTTCAGCCTTGCCGTGGTCATCGCCTTCCTGATGGTGTTCCTGTCGCGATTTCCTCTCGACCTTGATCGCAATACCCGGGTCGCCAGTGGATTCTTCAGCGCCGTCTTTGTCGCTCAGGCCGTGGTCCGGCTGGTCGATACGCTCTCGCCTCGTTTGTTCGCCTTTTACGCCGATTACCCGGAAGTCTGCTTCACCGCCTGTTGTTTCATCGGCTGGGGAATCATGCTCCAGCCGGCCAGTGCGCCCGCTCCGGTCCGTGGTCCCGCCAATAAACAGAAGGAAACCGAGTTGCTGCAACAGCTTGAGTCTCTCAACGACATCCTTAGCCGCTCGATGCGCCGGTAATATTCCCCAATGCAACGGGTACTGGCCATAATATTGCTTGCAAATTCTGATAACATCGGGTATTCTCAGCTTAATTAAGGAAAAAAGGATTTTGTCTCATGGCACTTCTTTTTGTAGCTTTGCTGATGTTCATCGCAACGGTATCCGCCGGATTCATGTTCGTGGTCCGATTGCGACTTCTTGACTCCGCCACCCAGTCTCACACGCATCTGCCCGATGTGGATCGCTATCGACCGATGCTTCGCCTGCTGTCGGATGCCGACTTGGGTTTTGTCGCGGCCAGTCCTGTGTTACGAGGCAAGATCCGGACACGCCGTCGCGAAATGTTTCGGGGTTATCTCCGTTGCCTCACGAAGGACTATGCCAAACTTCTTTCGGGTGTTCGCCGAATGATGGTCGAGTCTGGAACGGACCGGCCCGATCTGGCGAAGGCTCTGGCTAAGAATCGAGCTATGTTCGCCTTGGCTCTGTGCCGCATTGAGATTCGTCTGCAACTTCACGCGCTTGGATTGGGTACGGTCGACGTGTCCGGTCTGGTGGAGGCACTCGACGCATTGCGTGGCGCTGTCGCGGTGATGACGCCGGCCACTGGCGCGGCTTACTAATCCGCCTCAGTTATTTACTTCCCTTCCTGACAGAAAAAACAGCTTGGCCTGTGGGGCAGGCGATCTTGTCGCCTGCCGGGATGGGCGTTCCGCCCGCGAAACTTCATGAAAAACCATATGGGGCGGCCAATCTTGGCTGCGGCCGCCTTTTAAGGCGGCCTTCCAGTGCGCGCGTAAGTGGTTTTTTGACCCTGCCGGGTCGCTGCAAGAACAATGATGTTCCGGAGGGCGCGCTGAACGCACGCCCCGTGTCCTCGCGTATTCCGGAGAGCCGCATTTGTGAGGGGGCGCACGCCTGCTGTGGATGGCGGCCCAAGCAATTTGGCTGGCAGTTGCTGTTCGCCGGTTCACGGCTCAGACTCCCGCCCCGGAATTCGGCAAACCCCCGAAGATTCTCAGAAAGCCACGGGCAGAATCGTCGTATTGCTGGTCATACTGTTCTGCGAAACAGACACCAGATAGTTGCCGCCGGGCAGATCCGGCGGTATCTGGACGTTGATCTGGTACAGACCCACCGCCGTCGGGGTCAGGCCCGCGTAAGCGGGCGTCACCTGTTCGTTGCCGATCGTGAGGATCGGAGGATTCGTCAGACTTCCCGCAGGGGAGGCCGAACCGTCCGCCACTGCGGCGGTCGGCGCTCCCATCCCAACCAGGTACATTACGATGAACTCGCCTGGCTGCGCGGGCGATGCCACCGTAACCAGCGAGTAATCGCCATGCTGGGCGATCAGCGTTCCATCCGGATATGTCGCCAGCGCCGGCTGCGCCTGGACCAGGCTGATGGCATGGGGCGCCGTCGGCGCTCCGTTCGCGCTCACCGCCACGAAATACGGCCCCTTGGCCGGATTCAGGCTGAAAGGTATCTGTGCGTTGATCTGACCCGGGCTCACATAGAACAGGGGCGCCGGCATGCCTCCGATCCTGACCTGGCTACCGGCGAAGGTGGTGGGCAGCGGAACCGTCGTCGGCTGTGTCGCTATCGACGCCAGATTATTGCCGTAGATCGCGATCACCGTGCCCGGGGCCAGTGCACCGCCCTGTTGTGAACTGAACGCATTCACAATGCCGTTGGGCGTGACCGATGGCGGCCCGGGGTTGGGAGAAACCGACCCGGCAAGCTGCACCGTGGCCATCGGCAGCCCGGGCGCCGTCAAACTTGCCGTAATCGTGATCTGCGCCGCTGCGCCGCCCGGCGTCCAGGTTCCCGAGTAAAGTCCCGTCCCGCCGCTGGCCAGCGGCAGCGCCAGTTCCGGATCGCCGTTTGTGAATGTCGCCGATACCGTGGCGTTGCTCACCGTATTACCGCAGTCGTCCGCCAGAGTAATCGCGAGGGGTACCGGCCAGGTCGCAGGCGCGGAGAAACTGCCCACCAGCGCGGTCTCGGTCGGCACCAGCATCGTCGGCGAACAGGCCGCTTCCGGCATGGCGCCGCTGGCAGCAGGGAGGGCTGTCAGTGGCGTCGTCAGTCCGGAGGGCCGCAAACCGGCCGCGCCGCCGCCCGTTGGCTGCACCAGCAGCGTCACGTTGACGGTGCGCACCCCGATACTGCCGAAGGCATAGCTCACCCCGCCTGTGTACACGCCTGGCGCGAGACCTGTCGTGCTGACGGAAACCATCGAACCGCCGGGCGACGATGACGACGCCATCCCCACCGTCGGCGCCACGGAAAGCCAGGACCCGCCACTCGTCGTCGCCGCCGACGCCTGGTAGCTCACCGGCATCGTGGAACTGCTGTAAACCGTAACGGGCTGCGCCGCCGGCGCTCCACCGACGGCAGTCCGGAACAGCAACCCGGCCGGTTCGGGATCGGGCACCGCCGCCTGGTTGGCCGGCGTCACGTTCAGTACGATCTGGTAATCCTGCGGCGAGTTCGACACCGCCGCCGAAGTCACCTCGATTGTGGCATAGTAGGCCTGCGGCGTCAGGCTGGCCGCGTTGCCGTTGATCGAGTACGTGACGGTTCCCGCCTGCGCATCGGACGACGTCCCGCTCCCGGTGTTCAACGTGACCCAGTTCGCGCCCGGCAACAACGTTGCCGTCCAGCCGATCGTGCCGCCAACGACCGTCACCAGGAAAGATCCGTTGGGATTGCCTGGCGCTCCTCCCGCCTGCATCGTGAACTGCGTTCCGCCCGGCGCCAGATTCATAACAGGCGCTGAAGCGATGAAGAACGTCACCGGAACCGATTGGGAGCCGGACGACGATGCGATGTCCACCGCCGTGCGGTAGTAACCCGTCGACAGCGTCGCCGGATTGACCGTGATATTGACCGACGTCGCCGGACCCGGAGCCAGGGACGCCGGGAACGCGCCCACCGTGCACCACGGCGCTTCGCACGTAATCGAGTTGATGGCGAGCGCTCCGCCGCCAATGTTCTGGATCCCCAGCGGCTGCGTCTGCGCCTGTGGCGGAACCGTCGAGGAAGTGAACGACAGAACGCCATTGGTGACGCTCAACTGCGGCGGAGGCGATGAGACCGAGAGCGATACCGACACGTTCTGTGTATTGCCCTGGCAGGAGGGCGACGTGCACGTCAGCGTCACGGTCGCCTCCGTGGTGCCGGCGGGAATCGAGAGCGCGGCGCTGGTCAGGCTGAAAACCAGGTTGGCCGGCGTAGTGCCTCCGCTGGCGACGCTCAGCCAGGGCGACGACGGGTTGACCGAAATCGTATAACCGATCATTTGCGCCACTACGCTGGATTCCACGCTGACGGTCTGCGAGGATGGCACACCGGTCGCGCCCGTCGTCAGCGAGAACGAGACGCTGCCGGCCAGCACCACCAGATCCGCGATCGCAGGGCGAATCGTAATCGTCCGGTCGGCATTGGCCTGAATGCCGCTTGCATCCGTTGCGGTAATCGTAAGAGGGAATGTACCCGCCGTCGTTGGGGTGCCGGCGATCACGCCGTTGGCGAGCGTCAAGCCAGGCGCCAGCGCCCCGTCCGTGATACTGAACTTGTAGGGCGAAGTGCCGCCTGTGACGCCCAGAATCACCTGCGGATAAGCGAAGTTCGCAATACCCGAGGGCAGTGAATCGGTGGTAAACAGAAGCGGCGACGGCGTGACTTTGATCGTCACGCTGGCGGACGCGATGCCGCCCGCCGAATCCGTCGCCTGCGCGGCAAAACCGGAAATCCCAGGAGTTGTGGCAACCCCTGAGATCGTGCCGGACGGCGCCAGAGAAAGTCCCGCGGGCAGAGTGCCGCTGAGTACCGACCACGTGTAAGGCGGCGTACCGCCGGCAGCAGCCAGCATCTGGGTGTAGAAAACCCCGGCTATCGCCACCGGGAACTGCGGAGCCGGCACCGAGACCGGCGCCTGGCGAATGTTCAGCGAGTAGGCTGTCTGGGATGTCAGCCCGGAGCTGTCGCTGGTCTGCACCGTGAACGACACCGGTCCGGCCGACATCACCATTCCGCTCAGAACGCCGCTGCCGGAGAGCGACAGGCCCGGCGGCAGACCCGTCGCCGAGTAAACATAGGGCGGTGTGCCGCCCGTCGCGGCAAAGTTGGTGGTATAGAGGGCGGTCGCCGCACCCGACGGAAGCGCGGGTGCAGTCATCAGCCCCAGCACCTGAATGGTCAGTTGTGCGGTGATGGTGGCCGGGGCGGCGTTGGCGCGGGGAACGATGATGTTGGCCGAGCTGGCGCCGGTGTCGGTTGCGGTGATGGTGACCATGTACGTGCCGGGCGCCGAACTGCTGCCGGTGACAGTGGCAGTGTTTCCGCTGACGCTGAGTGTGACTCCGGCGGGCAGGCCGCTGGCCGAGAACGTGTAGGGCCCGGTGCCGCCGCTGACAGTCAGCGATCCGCTGAGCGGCGAATTCACGCCCCCGCCCACCACGAGGTTCGACGTGCTCAGCTTAAGCCCCGGTGTCGCCGCAACCACCGTCAGGGCAAGCGATGAACTGAGAGTCTGGCTGGAAACCGGGTCGGCCGCAGTCACCATGATGTTCGAAGTTCCGGTGGCTGAGGGAGTTCCCGCCAGAACGCCGGCGGCGGAAAGCGTCAGCCCCGCGGGCAATCCGGAAGCCGACCAGGAGACCGTCCCGGAACCGCCCTTGGCCGCCAGCGATACCGTTGTATAGGCCTGGCCAACGGTGCCGTTCGGCAGCGACGTCGTGGTGATGGAGATCTTCGCGTAAATGGTCAGCGATACGGCGAGAGTCGCGGCGGGAGAACTGCCATCGGCCACCTGGACCGTAAAGCCGAATGTCCCGGCCACGCTCGGATTGCCGCTCAGCGTTCCGGTGGGGGAGAGCGCGAGGCCGGCGGGCAACGTACCGGAAGCAACGGACCATGTGTACGGCCCTCCGGTGCCGCCGGTTGCGGCCAGACTCGCCGAATAGCCGTTGCCGGTAACGCCGCCACCCAGCGTTGGCTGCGTTGTGACCGACAGCGTGGCGCCCACTTGTATCGAGAGGCTCTGAGTAGCCTTGCTGACGCCGTCCGAGACACTGGCGCTAAACGAATAGGAGCCGGAAGCGGTGGGCGCGCCCGTCAAAGCGCCCGCCGCACTGAGACCGATTCCGGGCGGCAGCGCGCCGCCGGAAACACTCCACGTATAGTTGCCGGAGCCCCCCGTCGCCGCCAGGCTCTGCTTGTAAGCGACTCCCAGGATGCCATTGGGGAGCGCTGTGGTGGTAATCGACAGGCTCGAATTGATCTGCAGCGAGAGACCCTGCAACGCCGAGTTGCCGGTCGCGTCGACCACTTTCACCGAGAACGAAAATGTGCCGGCTGCGGTCGGTGTTCCGGTCAAGGAACCGTTGCCGTTGAACGACATTCCGGCGGGAAAACTCCCGGCGACGAATATCCACGACAACGTGCCGGAGCCACCCGTCGCGGCCAGCGTAATCGATGAGTAGGGCTGGTTCACGGTGCCCGTCGGCAACGTGGATGTGGTGATCGTAAACGGCGGAGTGACCGTAAAGCTCTGCGTGACGGGTGAGGCCGCGGCGTAACTGGCGTTGCCGTTTTGCGAAGCGGTGATCGAGCAGGTGCCTGCGGCAACGATAGTGACGATGTCGCCGGAGACCTTGCACACCGCGGGCGTGCCGGAAGCAAAAACAACCGTCAGGCCGGAGGTCGACACCGCGCCGATCGAGAAGGGACCGCTGCCCACACCCATGTTGCTCAACGCACTGAACGTGATGGTTTGCGCCGTCAGACCGACGGTGAAGCTCACCGAAGCGCTGGCGCCGGAATAGTCCGCGTTACCGCTTTGAGTGGCCGTGAGCGAGCAGGTTCCGGCGGAGACGAAAGAAACCGCCGAACCGGAGACCGTGCAAACGCCGGGGGTCGATGAACTGAAAGTTACGGGAAGTCCGGAAGACGCCGAGGCGGAAAGCGCGACGGGCGCGGATCCCACGGTCGCGCCGGTGACGGGCGAGATACCGACCGACTGCGTTGCCTGCGTGACGCTGAAACTCTGCACGACGCTCGGCGCGGGCGTATAAGTCCCATTGCCGGCCTGGCTCGCCATGATGGAGCAGATCCCCGGATTCACCAGGCTGACGAGATTTCCGCTGACGGTGCAAACCGCCGTGGTGGTCGAAGAGAAGGTTACCGGAAGCCCGGACGACGCCGTCGCCGATACGAGCACCGGGCCCTGGCCGTACGGGATACTGGTCAGCGGCCCGAACGCGATGGTCTGCGCCGCTACGGACGCGACCTGAATCGTAATGGCATTGCTGGTGGATGCGGCGCTGCCGGAACCCCCGCCATAACTCGCGGTCAGCGTGTGGCTGCCGGCAGTCAGACCGGTAGCCGTGAACGAATACGGACTACCCGTCTGCGAGGCCGTGCCAAGAACCGTGGAGCCATCGGAGAACGTCGCCGTGCCCGTTAGCGTATTGAAGGCGCTGCCTGTGTCGGATACCGTCAGGGTCAGAGGGACCGCCTGTCCCGGCGAAATCGTCAGTGGCGAAGTCGTGCTCAGCAGCGAAGTTGTCGGCGTCGGGGCGCCCAGCAAAATCGTCAAAAAAATCCCGGCCGACGCCAGGTCCGGAATGCCGTCTCCGTTGAAATCGCCCGCGACAATGGCGTTCGTATTGTTATCGAAGAACGGACTGCCCGCAGCCGGCGTGAATCCGCCCGATCCGTTCCCCAGCAAAACCGTCAGGTTCTCTCCAGCGATCGCCAGATCCGGAATGCCATCGCCGTTGAGGTCCGCCGCCACCAGGGAAGCCGGCCCCGGCGTCACCGCGAAGGGACTGCCCGCGGCTGCGGTAAACCCGCCCGTGCCGTTCCCCAGCAGAACGGCGACGTTGTTGCTTCCCTGATTGACGATGGCAAGATCCGGAACGCCATCTCCGTTAAAGTCGCCCGCCACGAGACCCACGGGCGTTGTTCCCACAGCGAACGGGCTGCCGGCGGCGGGTGTGAATCCGCCGGCGCCGTTCCCCAGCAGTACGGTCACCTTTCCGCCGGTGGTATTGATCGTGGCCAGGTCCTCGAAACCATCGCCATTGAAATCCGCCACCACCATAACGCCCGAAGCCGCGGCAAACGGGCTGCCGGCGGCGGGTGTGAATCCGCCCGACCCGTTCCCGAGCAATACCGTGACGTTGCTGGTGCCGTTCGAGGTGGCGATGTCCTGTATGCCATCGCCATTGAAATCCCCCACCACCACGAAAGCGGCCCCGTTTGCCACCGCGATCGGGCTGCCGGTGGCTTGCGTGAACCCACCCGACCCGTTTCCGAGCAGCACCGTGACGTTGGAGCCGCCGACATTGGCCGTGACCAGATCCTGATAGCCGTCCCCGTTGAAGTCGCCCACGGCAACCGAATAGGGAGCCGATCCCACGGCAAACGGACTGCCCGGGGCCACGGTGAACCCGCCCGAACCGTTCCCCAGCAGCACGGTTACATTGTTACCGTTAACAGCCGGCACGGCGAGATCCGGAATGCCGTCTCCGTTGAAGTCCCCCACCGCCACTGACTGCGCTATCGAGACAGCGGTGATGGGGCTTCCCGCAGCCTGCGTCAGCGTGCCCGCCGGATTTGCGTTGCGCACCGCAAAGCTACGCGTTACCGGCGTCGCCGCGCTCACATTGCCGTTGCCCGCCTGCGTGGCCCTGATTGAGCAGGTGCCCGCGCTCAGCAGCATCACGAGATCGTCCGCATTCCTGCAGACGGAGGGCGTCGTCGAAGTCAGGACGACCGGCAGCAGCGAACTGGCCTGCGCGGCGACCGGGAACGGCGACCCGCCCAGTATCTGGTTCGGGATCGCATCGAATGTGATGGTCTGCGTGCCGCTGGTGATCGTGAAGGTCTGGATTACCGGCGTCGCCGCGGCATAGGTGCCGTTCCCCGCCTGGCTGGCGGTAATCGAGCAGGCGCCCGTCGCGAGAAGAGTGACCGTGGTTCCGCTCACGGTGCAGACCGAAATCGAATTCGACGCGTAAGTCACCGCGAGACCGGAGGACGCCGTCGCAGTAAGAGCGACAGGGCCGGAACCAAGCGTCTTGTTGCTCAGCGGACCGAACGCGATTGTTTGCGTGGACAGGACGGTGATCAGGATGCCGTTGCTGGAGGAAGCGGCGCTGCCGGAACCTCCGCTGTAGCTCGCCGTGAGCGAATGGTTCCCTGGGGCGAGGCCGGACGCTGTGAACGCATACGGGCTTGTGGACTGCGTCGCCGTGCCGAGAACCGTTGCGCCGTCCTTGAACGTCGCCGTGCCGGTGAGCGGATTAAACGCGGTGCCCGTGTCGGTCACGACCAGGGTAAGCGGCACCGAAGCGCCGGGGTTGATCGTTAACGGCGATGTTGTGCTCAGGACCGATGTCGTCGGGGACAGCGCGCCCAGCAGTACCGTGACGTTGTTGCTGCCGAAATTTGCCACGGCAAGGTCCGGAATCCCATCCCTGTTGAAATCCGCGACGACAGCGTAGCCCGCCTGTGCGCCTGCGGCGAACGGGCTGCCCGCGGCCTGTGCGAACCCTCCCGAGCCGTTCCCGAGCAGCACTGTGACGTTGCCGGTTCCGAGGTTTGCCGTGGCGAGATCCGGAATGCTATCGCCGTTGAAGTCGCCCACCGCCACGGAGTCGGCGTGGGTTCCCACCGCAAACGGACTGCCCGCGGCCGCCGTAAATCCGCCCGCGCCATTGCCCAGCAACACCGTAACGTTGCCGCCGCGATTGGCCGTGGCAAGATCCTGAAGCCCGTCCAGGTTGAAGTCCCCGGCTACCACGGCTTCAGGCTGTGCTCCCGCCGCAAACGGGCTGCCGGGTGCGGCGGTAAACCCGCCCGCACCGTTCCCCAGCAGCACCGTGACGTTGTTGCTGAGCGAATTTGCCGTGGCCAGATCCTGAATGCCGTCCCCGTTGAAGTCTCCTGCCACTACGGAATACGGACCGTTTCCCAGACCGAACGGACTGCCCGGGGCCTCTGTGAACCCACCCGAGCCGTTCCCCAGCAATATCGTTACGCTGCCGTCGCCATAGTTCGCCACGGTCAGATCCTGCAAGCCATCCCCGTTGAAGTCCCCCACCGCCACTGCACTGGGGGAGTTTCCCACATCGAACGGACTGTCCGGGGCCTCTGTAAACCCACCTGAGCCGTTCCCCAGAAGCACCGTTACCGTATCGTCGTCGCCGTTTGCCGCGGCCAGATCCTGAATGCCATCCCCGTTGAAGTCCCCGACCGCCACGAAATAAGGATTTCCTCCCACGCTGAACGGGCTGCCCGGAGCTGCTGTGAACCCGCCCGAGCCGTTGCCCAGAAGCACCGTGACGTCGTTGCTGCCCTGATTCACCGTGGCGAGATCCGGAATACCATCCCCGTTGAAGTCTCCGACCGCCGCAGCGAAGGGATTTGTTCCCACCGGGAACGGGCTTCCCACAGCCGCAGTCAGCGTCCCCGCCGCATTCGCCCGGCTGACGGTAAAGGTCCGCGTTACCGGAGCGGCGCCACCCACCTCACTGGCCGTGATCGAGCACATCCCCGCGCTCAGAAGCGTCACCAGATCGTCCGCCGTCTTGCAAACCGTCGGTGTAGTCGAGGCGAAACCGACCGGCAGGAGTGTGTTCACCTGCGCGGCGATCGCGAACGGCGATGCTCCCAGAATCTGATTCGGGATGGCATCGAACGTGATCGTCTGCGAGCCGGACGTCACCGTGAACGTCTGCGTCCCCGGCGTCGCGGCTGCGTAAGTGCCGTTCCCCGCCTGGTTCGCGGTGATCGAACAGGTTCCGGCGCTGACCAGAGTAACGGTACTCCCGGCGACTGTACAAACTGGTAGCGTATTCGACGTGTAGGTTACGGCCAGTCCGGAAGAAGCCGTCGCCGTCAGAGTCACCGTGCCGGAGCTCAGCGCAACGTTGCTCAGTGGGCCGAACGTAATCGTCTGGGAAGTCAGGCTGGATACCGTGAACGTCTGCGTCACCGGCGTCGCGGCCGCGTACGTGCCGTTCCCCGCCTGGTTCGCGGTGATCGAGCAGGTGCCCGTCGCGACAAGAGTGACGGTGCTTCCGCTCACGGTGCAAACCGGCAGCGTATTCGACGTATAGGTTACGGCCAGTCCGGAAGACGCCGTCGCCGACAGAGTTACCGTGCCGGAACTCAGCGCGACGTTGCTCAAAGGCCCGAACGTAATCGTCTGGCTGGCCAGAACCCTAATCGAAATGGTGTTGCTCGACGACGCGGCGCTTCCCGAACCTCCGGCATAGGCCGCGGACAAAACATGCGTGCCTGCGCCCAGGCTGGAAGCCGTGAACGTGTACGGGCTACCAGTCTGCGTCGCCGTGCCCAGAACCGTGACGCCATCCGAAAATGTTGCCATGCCTGTGAGCGGATTAAACGCGCCGCCAGGGTCGGTCACAGTGAGGGTCAGCGGCACCGAAGCGCCCGGGCTGATCGTCAGCGGCGATGTTGTGCTCAATACCGAGGTTGTCGGCGACAGGCTGCCCAACAGCACAGCTAAATTGGCAGGATTGCCGTTTACCGAGGCAAGATCCGGAATGCCATCCCGATTGAAGTCCCCCACCGCCAGCCAGGAAGCGTTTCCTGTCACCGCGAACGGGCTGCCGGCTGCAGCCGTGAACCCACCCGAGCCGTTCCCCAGCAGCACAGTGACGTTGTTACTGTTGTAATTCGCGATGGCGAGATCCGCAAAGCCATCGCCGTTGAAATCCTCGGCCACCACGGATTGCGGACCGGTTCCGGCAGCGAACGGACTGCCCGCGGCGGAGGTGAAACCGCCCGAACCGTTCCCCAACAAAACTGTCACGTTGTTGCTGACGCCGTTTGCAATGGCAAGATCCTGATTGCCATCCCCGTCGAAGTCCCCGACCACCACGGAGCGAGGCTGCGTTCCGACCGCAAATGGGCTGCCCGAGGCCGCCGCAAAGCCGCCCGATCCGTTCCCCAGCAACACCGTTACAGTACCGCTGTTGAAATTTGTTGCCGCCAGGTCCTCGATCCCGTCTCCGTTGAAATCGCCCACTGCCACGGAATACGGGACCGATCCCGCGGCGAACGGGCTGCCGGTGGCCAGCGTAAAGCCGCCCGAGCCATTTCCCAGTAACACCGTTAAGCTGGCGCTGGCGGAGTTTGCCACGGACAGATCCTGAATGCCATCGCCGTTGAAGTCGCCCACGGCGATTGAAGCGGGATTTGCTCCCGTTGCAAACGGACTCCCCGATGCCGCAGCGAATCCGCCCAAGCCGTTCCCCAGCAGGACCGTCACGTTGTTGCTGGTGTAGTTTGCAACCGCAAGGTCCTCGAAGCCGTCGCCGTTAAAGTCGCCGGTCGTTACATACCGGGGGCCTGTGCCCGCCGCAAACGGGCTGCCGGGTGCTGCCGTGAATCCGCCGGATCCGTTCCCCAGCAGTACCGCCACATTATTGCCGTTCGAGTTTGCGATGGCGAGGTCGGGAATACCGTCCCCGTTGAAGTCCCCCGCTACCATGGAATCCGGGGCCGAGCCCCCTGTCAGCGCAATGCCCGCGGCCGCCGTCAGCGTGCCGGCCGGAAGCGCCCGGCTCACCGTAAAGCTTCGAGTCACAGGCGTAGCGGCAACGAAACTGCCGTTACCACCCTGACTCGCCGTAATCGAGCACGTTCCCGCGTTGAGAAGCATGACGAGATCGTCCGCGATCGCACAGACCGCGGTGGTGGTCGACATCGTCGTGACAGGAAGCAACGAACTGGCCTGGACGGCGATCGGGAACGGCGACACCCCAAAAAGCTGGTTGGGAATCGCGTCGAACGCGATCGTCTGCGAAGCCAGGTTGACTACCATAAACGTCTGCGTCACCGGAGCCGCCGCGGCGTAGACGGCATTCCCCGCCTGGTTTGCCGTGATCGAGCAGGTGCCCGTCGTCAGCAGCGTGATATTGGCTCCCAAGACCGTGCAGACCGACGGCGTGTTCGATGTATAAGCCACCACCAGCCCGGATGACGCCGACGCGCTCAGCGGGGGAGGCGTCGAGGTCAGCCCCTGATTACTCAGCGGACCGAACGTAATCGTCTGGGAAATCAGGCTGGTTACCGTGAACGTCTGCGTCACCGGAGCCGCAGCCACGTAATTGGCGTTCCCCGCCTGGTTTGCCGTGATCGGGCAGGTGCCCGTCGCCAGCAACGTGATGTTGACTCCGGCCACCGTGCAGACCGACAGGTTGTTCGACGTATACGCCACCGCCAGCCCGGACGACGCGGTCGCGCTGAGCGGAGGAGGCGTCGAGGCCAGCGTCTGATTACTCAGCGGCCCGAACGTAATCGTCTGCGGCGCCTGGTTGACCGTGAAACTCTGGGTCACCGGCGGCGCGGGCGCGAAACTCGCGTTGCCCGCCTGGCTGGCGACGATCGAACAACTGCCTGCGCCAACAATCGTCACCGTGTTGCCCGAAACTGTGCAGACGGAAAGCGTCGTCGAAGTAAAACTCACCGCCAGGCCGGAACTGGCCGTCGCGCCGACCGTAAATGGCGCGACGCCATACGTCACATTGCTCAGCAGACCGAACGTAATCGTCTGCGGCGTGGCGGCCACTCCCAGCAATACGGCAAGGGCCGCGGGGTTCTGTTCCACCACGGCCAAATCCTCAACGCCGTCCCGGTTGAAGTCCCCCACCGCAAGCCACACGGCATTAGCCGGCACCGTGAAGGGGCTGCCGGATTGGGCAGCGAACCCGCCGGATCCGTTCCCCAGCAGCACTGACACGTTACTGCTGTTGAAATTCGACACCGCCAGGTCCTGAATGCCATCCCCGTTGACGTCCCCCACTGCCAGCGCTACCGGATCTGCTCCCACGGTAAACGGGCTGCCTGGACCCGCCGCGAAGCCGCCCGACCCGTTCCCCAACAACACCGTTACGTTGCCCGAGCCGGAATTGGCGATGGCCAGGTCCTGATAGCCATCCCCGTTGAAATCCCCCACCACTACGGTACGAGGAAATGTACCGGCTGCGAACGGGCTTCCGGGCGAGGTCGCGAACCCGGCCGCGCCGTTCCCCAGCAGCACCGTCACCGTGCCGTCGCCGTTATTTGGCACAGCCAGATCCTGATAGCCATCCCCGTTGAAGTCCCCGACTGCGACGTAGATAGGAGTTGACCCCACGGCAAGCGGACTGCCCGAAGCCGGCGCAAACCCGCCCAAACCGTTCCCCAGCAGAACGCTCACGTTATTGGTGCCGCCATTCGGCACGGCAAGATCCTGAATGCCATCGCCGTTGAAATCTCCCACCCCTACGGAAAAAGCGTTAGTTCCGACGGCGATCGGGCTTCCGGGCGCCGGCCCGAACCCTCCCGAACCGTTCCCCAGCAGCACCGTTACGTTGTTGCTGCCGAAATTCGCCACGGCAAGATCCTGAATTCCATCACCGTTAAAATCCCCTGCCGCCAGGCCCCGCGGATTCGTTCCCACTGCAAACGGGCTGCCCGGCGCGGCCGCAAAGCCACCGGAACCGTTCCCCAGCAGTACCGCTACGTTGTTGCTGTTGTAGTTGGCTATGGCAAGGTCCGGAATGCCGTCCCCGTTGAAGTCTCCGGTCACGACACTATTGGGCGACGATCCCGCCGCGAGGGCGGGCCCCGGGTTCACTGTGTAAGAAACTGATGGAAGCGCCGCGCTGACGGTAAAACTCTGCACCACGGGCGTGGCGGGGTTGAAGCTGCCATTGCCCGGCTGAGTGGCCGTAATCGAGCAGGTTCCCGTGTGCACCGGCATGATGAGATCGCCGGAATGAAGGCAAACCGCGGGCGTCGTCACGCTCAGGCTGACCGGCAGCAACGAACTGGCCTGAGCGGCTACCGGAAATGGCGAAGCTCCCAGGAACTGGTTCGGGATGGCGTTGAAAGTAATCGTTTGCGACTGCATCCCCGCCGGAGTCACGCTGAAGCTCTGGACCACGTTCGTCGCGGCCGCGTAGGAGCCGTTGCCCGGCTGCGCCGCCGTGATCGAGCAGGTGCCAGTCGCCACCAGCGTGACCACGTTGCCGGAGACCGTACAGACGGGAAGGGTACTCGATGTGTAGGCCACCGGCAGCCCGGACGAAGCCGTCGCCGACAGGTTCACCGGACCCGAGTTCAGCGCGGCGTTACTCAGCGGCCCGAACGTGATCGTCTGCGACTGCAGCACCATGATGGTGACGCTGCTGCCGCTGGCTGACGACGCATTGCGGGTGTCACCGCCATAGCTCGCCGTGAACGTGTGGCTCCCCACGGACAGACCGGTGGCAGTGAACGTGAACGGACTCGTATTCTGGCTCGCCGTGCCCAGCATGGTCGCGCCGTCCATGAACGTCGCCGTCCCGGTCGGGGCGTTGAACTCGGTGGTGGTTCGGGAAACCGTGAGCGTCAGCGGCACCGACGTGCCCGCCGCGATGGACGCCGGCGACGTCGAGGTCAGCACCGATTGGGTCGTTTCAATGCTACCCAAAAGCACGTTGATGACGGAGTTTTGGCCGTAGACCGTGACAAGATCCAGCAGGCCGTCGTTGTTCACATCGACCGCCACCCCGGCGTAGCCTCCTTCCCCCGAGAATGTGCCGCTGTTGCCCAGGGCTTCGGTAAACCCGCCCGAACCGTTCCCAATCAGTATCGTAGTCAGCCCTGGGCTGATCCCGGCAATATCCGGGAGGCCATCCCCGTTGAAATCTCCCACTACCACAAACTCCCCAACGGATCCTCCCGTCGCAAAGGGACTGCCCGCAGCCGCCGAGAACCCGCCCGAACCGTTCCCCAGCAGCACCGTTATTTTTGCGTTGGAAGCGGAGGTGGTGGCGATATCCTCGTTGCCATCGCCGTTGAAGTCCCCCACCGCCAGCGAATTAGGCTGCGCGCCCACGGTATACGGGCTGCCTGAGGCCGCCGCGAACCCGCCCGAGCCGTTCCCCAGCAATACCGCAACGGTGCCGGCGCCACTAAGCGCCACCGCGAGATCCGCAAAATTATCCCCGTTAAAATCGCCCACTACCACTTGTTGCGGACCGGTTCCCACGGCAAACGGACTCGCCGCGGTCAGGGTGAACCCGCCCGAGCCATTTCCGAGCAGCACCGAGACGCTGTTGCCAATATTATTTGCCGTGGCCAGGTCCTGGATGCCATCCCCGTTGAAGTCCCCTACAACCACCTTTACCGGTCCCGGTGACGCTCCTCCCACTGAGAACGGGCTACCCGCGGCCTGCGTGAATCCACCCGAACCGTTTCCCAGCAGCACTGTCACGTTGTTGTCGACGCGGTTTGCCGTGACAATATCGGCGAAGCCATCTCCGTTGAAGTCTCCCACCGCCAAACCCTCGGGGAATGCTCCCGTGGTGTAGGGGCTGCCTGCGGTTGGGGTAAACCCGCCCAGGCCGTTCCCGAGCAATACGGTCAGGTTGTTTTGGTTGACCACGGCGATATCCGGCTTGCCATCGCCGTTGAAATCCCCCGCGGCCACCTGGTAATCGTTTCCCGCCAGAGAGATCGGACTGCCCGCCGCGGCCGTCAGCGTGCCCGTCGGCGCAGTGATCACGCCGAAGCTCTGGTTCACCGGATTGGCGGCGTTGTACGCGCCGCCTCCGGGCTGCGTGGCCTGAATCGTACAGGTTCCCGTGCTGCGCAGCACGACGAGGTTACTGACGTGAATCTTGCAGACCGAAGTTGTCAGCGACGTGAAGGTGACGGGTAGCAGCGAAGTGGCCTGCGCGGCGATCGGGAACGGCGATGCGCCCAGGATCTGATGAGGGATGATGTCGAACCTGATCGTCTGCGGCGTCCCGGCCAGCAGAGCGCAGGCACTCATCAGAGCCAAGGCGGCCACTGCCTGCACACGCGCTGTGTGCGTTCGAATGGTGAGCATGCCCGTGAGCCTGGACCATGCAGAGCGCGCAACGGATGCTAAGGGATACACGTTAACCGTCCTGAAGGCCAGAGTTTTCCACATTATGCTAATCTACGTCGGCGGTGGGCTCTTTTTCAACAAAGGATCGATCGCGGCTGTAACATTTTTAACGTTTACAGAGGTACGAAACCACACCGGACATCATTCTTGTCTTGATACTGGTCAACGCGCGGGAAAACGTGCCAGGAATTGGCAACTTTTTTGCAGGGATAGCCGGGGAGACTCGGGAAGCGTGCCCAAATAAAGTACACCGCGCGGTAATCAGTCGCAAAGAGGGTAGGTTTTGCATCATTGCCGAAACACCCGCAAACATTGGGTCCTGCGCGTTGCAAAAGTCAGTCGCAAAAAGAGGTGAAGACGGGCCAGCCGAAACGGCCTTGCTGGCGTTGGCCTTGTTGCAAAACTCTGTTGCAGAAGCCCGTGGAGTCTCGGGCCTGACCGGTCCGGCCCGACGAACCGCTTGGCTGCAGGCCGGCAAGCCGCTGATGCGCCCCCACCTGGCTTGGCGAGGCTTCCGCGATACCAGACTTCAGGAATCACATGCCGAATCGCTGCTATCATGAGGATCGAAGGTCATCTTTCGATGCGCTATACAGTCGTCATTGAGCGGGAAGCGGACGGCCGATACGTCGCCACGGTGCCGGCATTGCCCGGATGTGTGTCCCAGGGTGACACGCATGATGAGGTCAGGAGGAATATCCGCGAAGCGGCGGATCTCTAATTCGAAGACAGCATTGCAAACGGCGACCCGGTCCCGACTGAAGCGGGAAGAGAATACCTGGAACTCACCACCAGCAGCCCCGGTGAAATTGCCGACGGATATTTCCAGCCAGGAACTCGTGAAGGCGCTTCTGAGGGCGGGATTTGTCGCGAACCGCCAAAAGGGAAGCCACATTATCCTCAGGCGCGGTGACCCTTACGCCCGCGTCGTCGTCCCGGATCACAAACGCATTCGTCCCGGGCACACTCCGGCAGATTCTGACCGAAGCGGGACTGACCGTCGAGCGACTGCTGGAACTACGCTGATCCATGGTCGCAGTCGGTGGTCGCAGTCGGTCAAATACCGATCACGGCGGCCAAATGTGTGTATAGTCGGCATCTCTTACAAAGTCTGCCTGGCCGAATCACGCACTCGGGAAACCGAGACTCGGTCGCCGCCATTCTAATCGTGCCTGTAGAGTCCCGTCATTGGAAACCGACCTACCGTTCGAACACCAGCGTGGCTTCTGGTTTGTCGGCAATCAGGCAAGGGGACCCGCCCCACCGTTCTAGCGGTGCGGGTCGATCAGCGGCGTCCGGCCGGCCGCTTTCAGCATGTTGACCATCAGAGTCACCGCCGTGTCGATCGGCAACCCGTTCGCGATCTGGATAGCCGTCCTTCCCTGTGCGTTCTTCACGTCGATTTCGACGCCTTTGTCCGCCAGAAACTGGATGACTTCGCAGACCATCGGCTGCGGGATCGAACCGCCCACGCCGGCCACCGAAGCATGGACCGCGTTATTCCCGATCTGGTTGGTCGCGAAAACGGTCTTGGGATCGGGGTCCAGTTCGTAAGCGTACTTGACCGCTTCCACGTGACCGCTGCTGGCCGCCGACATCAGCAAAGTCGAGCCATCCTGCGCCCTCAGTTTCGGATCCGCCCCGCCCGCCACCAGAACCTTCATGGCGTCCAGCTTGCCGGATTTCGCGGCGAGCATCAAAGGCGTCTGCTGGCCTACGGGCCCACCGCGCCCTCCACCAGCCGCCCCCGCGCCCCTGCCGCCCGCGATGCTGGATGTCTTCGCGTTCGGGTCGGCGCCCTTCGCCATGAGTTGCTTCTCCAGATCGGCGTCGCCTGCCTGAGCCGCCGCATGCAACGGCGTATTGCCAGTCCGGTCGGCCACGGTCGGTTTGGCGCCGAGGTCCAGCAGAGCCGCCACGGAGGCAGGTTGCTTCAGATTCGACGCGATCAGAATCGGCGTGTTGCCGTCCGGCATGGCCTTGTTGACGTCGGCGCCCGCCGCGGCCAGCACCCTGATGGCGTCGGCATCGCCCTTTTCCACCGCAAAATCGATCGGCGTAAAGTTGCCTTTCGACGCCACATTAACGTCCGCTCCGTGTTCGATCAGAAGCTTCACGACGGCCGTCCGGCCCTGAGCCGCCGCCCACATGAGCGCGTTCTGGCCTTTGCTCTGGTCGGTAGCCGTCGTATCGGCACCATGCGCCAGCAGGTGGCGGACGGCCTCGGTGTTTCCATTGCCGGAGCAGATCATCAGCGCGGTTTCGCCGTCCCATCGCGCCGCCTTGGCATTGGCGCCAGCCTCCAGCAGCTTTTGCACCAGCTGACCGTCCCCGTTGGCGCAGGCCAGCGTCAGGGGCGATTCGCCGTAGTCGTTGGCGGTGTCGGGTTTGGCGCCCGCCGCGAGCAACAGCTGGGCAATCTCATCGTTGGCGCGCTCAGCGGCCCAGGCCAGAGGCGTCGAGCCGCCGGGAGTGGTCGCGTTCACGTCCACCTTTTCCTTCAGTAGCGCGACGACGGCCTTCTTGTCGCCCGACTTCGCCGCGTCCATGAGGCGCAGATCCGGGCCGAGCGACGCGGCCGTGAGCGCGGCCGCCGCGAGGCCCGCAAAACAGGCGATCAGTCCTGCCCGGCGGGTTCCGAAGGAGCATGTTTGGGATATCATAAATTTTTACTCTCCTGCCCGAGTGGCGGGCTTGCATTCGCCCGTCTCTCTTGATAGCTTTATTATGGCTGAAATGTCAGCCTCTGGCATAGCATAGAATAGTATACGCCCATGGGGATCTCTTCGCTCACTTTACGAATCGCGTTTGGCCTCGGCCTCGTCACCGTCCTCGCGGCCCTGGCCCAGCAACGCCCGCCCGCCCCGACTGCGGTGAAACCGGCTGCGGCAGCCCCCGCCGCCACAGGCGCCGCGCCCCAGCAGGCGCTGGTCGACCAGTACTGCATCATGTGCCACAGCGAGCAGTTGAAGACTGCCGGCGTGGTTCTGGAAGGCTCACACATCGATCGCGTGGGAGATAACACCGCGCTGTGGGAGAAGGTCCTGCGCAAGTACAGCACCGGCCAGATGCCGCCTCCCGGCATGCCGCGTCCCGAGGCCACCGAGTCGGCGAACTTCACCAACTGGCTGGAAAGCCAGCTGAACGCCAACGCGGTCGCTCACCCGAATCCCGGAGCTCCAGCGATCCACCGGCTGAACCGCCTGGAATACGGGAACACCATCCGCGATCTGCTGGGCCTTGAAGTCGACGTGAACACCCTGCTGCCCGGCGACGATTCGGGCTACGGCTTCGACAACATCGCCGACGTTTTGTCGGTCTCGCCCGTTCTGCTCGAAAAATATATGTCCGCTTCGCGCAAGATCAGCCGGGTCGCGGTGGGCGTAATGGACATTCCCGCCGAGGAATCCGAATTTATCGTCCCGTTCGGTACGCCGAACAACGTGCGCGTCAGCGATGATCAGCCTCTCGGTTCGCGCGGCGGCTATTCCATCCATTACAATTTCCCTACCGACGCGGAATACATCATCCGGGTGACGATGAATAACGGCGGAGATCGCGGCCCGAAGATGGATACCCGCATGCCGGTCAAAGCCGGTCCGCAGGTGATTGGCGTGTCTTACGGAAACGAGACCCCGATGGCGGAAAACACCGGCGGCGGCGCCGGACGTGGCGGCGCGGGTGGCGCGGGCACCGGACCTGGCGGCGGTCAGAAGCTCGACCTTCGCATGAACGACGTTCGGGTGAAGCTGCTCGATCCTCCCGGTGGCGGCCAGCGCGGCGTATTCAGCCTGTCGGTTCTCGGACCTTATAACCCGACCGGCCCCGGCGTGACGCCGAGCCGGCAGAAGATTTTTGTCTGCACTCCGACCGCTCCGGCACAGGAAGAAACCTGCGCCCGGCAGATTCTGACCAACCTGACGCACCACGCCTATCGCCGCCCGGTCACTTCGGCCGATGTTTCGCCTCTGATGGGTTTCTACCAGCGTGAACGCGCGGCGGGCAAGAGTTTCGATAAGGGCATTGAATCGGCTCTGCGGGCGACGCTGGTTTCGCCGAGCTTCCTGTTCCGCGAAGAGCAGGACCCGGCGGGCGTGAAACCAGGGTCGGCGTACAAGCTCACGGATTACGAACTGGCGTCGCGGCTTTCCTATTTCCTGTGGAGCAGCATGCCGGACGACGAGTTGATGGATCTGGCGCAGAAGGGTCGGCTCCGCGACACCGCCGTTCTGGATCAGCAGGTGCGCCGGATGCTGGCGGACAAGAAGTCCGATTCGCTCGTGACTAATTTCGCCGGGCAGTGGCTTTTCCTGAGGAACGTGGAATCCGACAAGAAGGACAAGGATGCCTTCCCGGATTACGACCAGAGCCTGAGGAACGCTTTCAAGACCGAAACGGAAATGTTGTTCAGCAGCGTGCTGGAGGCCGATGGCAGCTTGCTCGATCTGCTCCGCTCCAACTACACTTTCGTCAACGAGCGCCTGGCCAAACACTACGGAATTCCCGATGTCTACGGGCCGGCGTTCCGCAAGGTGACTCTGACGGATCCAAATCGATTCGGATTGCTCGGCCAGGGCAGCCTGCTGACCGTAACGTCGCTGCCGAATCGAACGTCTGTTGTACAGCGAGGCAAGTGGATTCTGGAAAATCTGCTGGGAGCGCCGCCTCCTCCTCCTCCTCCTGGCGCGGCAGATGGCTTCGTGGCGCACGGATCGGGCGGGCATCTGACGTTGCGCCAAGCGATGGAGCAGCACCGCGCCGATCCGAGTTGCGCTGTCTGCCATACCCGCATGGACCCGCTGGGGTTCGCTCTGGAGAACTATAATGGTATCGGGAAGTGGCGGGTTATGGACGATACTGGCGCGAAGATCGATGCGGTTTCGACGTTGCCGGATGGAACCTCGATTAACGGCCCCGCCGGGCTTACGAACCTGCTGTTGACGGGCAGAAAAGTCGATTTCGTGAATACGTTCACGACGAAACTGATGACGTATGCGTTGGGCCGGGGCGTCGAATCTTACGACCAGCCGGTGATTCGTTCGATTACCCGGGATGCCGCGCGGGACGATTACCGCATGTCCTCCCTTATTTTGGGCGTGATTCACAGCGCCCCGTTTCAAATGAGAAGGGCTGCTGAAGATTAAAGGAGAATCAGTCACAATGTTTCTGACCAAAAAAGCTATCGCTCGCCGTACGTTTTTGAAAGGTCTTGCCGGCACCACCATCGCGCTGCCGCTTCTGGACTCCATGATTCCAGCGATGATGAACGCAGGCGAGGCTGCCTCGTCGAAGGCGCCGGTGCGCCTGAGTTTCTCCTACGTCCCGAACGGAATCATCAACCTGAACGGCGAATGGAAGCCCGGCAAGACCGGGTACGGATTCGAGTTCGCGCCCACCATGAAGGCGCTGGAACCATACCGGGATCGTCTCCTCGTGCTCAGCGGCCTGACGCAGAATGGCGGCCGTGCCTTGGGCGATGGCGGCGGCGACCACGCACGCGCCGGCGCGAGTTGGCTGACCGGCGTGCATCCGAAGAAGACCGAAGGCGCGGATATCCATTCCGGCATCTCGGCCGATCAGATCGCGGCGAAGGAATTCGGCAAGCAGACGCAGATCGCTTCGCTGGAGATCGGCCTTGAAGCGGCCGGCCTCGCGGGCGGATGCGATTCCGGCTATAGCTGCGCTTACACCAATACGGTTTCCTGGCGCTCGCCCACGACGCCGCTGCCGGTCGACGTGAATCCCCGTTCGGTGTTCGAACGCCTCTTTGGCGATGGCCAGACCACGGACCCCGCGGCCCGTCTGGCGCGCATGAAGGAAGACAACAGCATCCTCGACTTCATGATGGAAGACGTGTCGAGAATGAAGTCGGGTCTGGGTGCCCGCGACAAGGGCAAGCTCAGCGAATATCTGGACGCCATCCGCGACATCGAGCGGCGCATTCAGCTGGCCGAAGCGCAGAACGGCAAGTTCAAGATGCCGGTGATGGATAAGCCGAGCGGCATTCCCGACGATTTCGACGAGCACGCCAAACTGATGATCGATCTGCAGGTGATCGCTTTCCAGGCCGATCTGACCCGCATCGGGACGTTCATGATTGCGCGCGAAGGCAGCAACCGCAGCTACAAACAGGTCAACGTTCCGGACGGGCATCACTCCGTTACGCACCACCAGAACGACCCGGAGAAGATCTCCAAGACGACCAAGATCAACGAAGTTCACGTCAAGACGTTCGCCTACTTCGTCGAGAAGATGAAGAGCACTCCGGACGGCGACGGCAGCCTGCTCGATCATTCGATGATGCTTTACGGCAGCAGCATCAACGACGGCAACCGTCACACGCACGACGATCTGCCGCTGGTCCTGGTGGGCGGAGCGAACGGCCAGATCAAGGGCGGACGCCACCTTGCTTATCCGAACGAAACGCCGATGAACAACCTGCTCATCGGGATGCTCGATAAGGCGGGCGTGAAGACCGAGAAGTTCGGCGACGCCACCGGCGAGATCGACCACCTTTCGGACGTTTAACCAATACCGCATCACATCAAGAGAAGGATCGAGGAGCCGGCCGGCATGGCTGGCTCCTCGTTTTTGATGAAGGCCACCGTTCGGATTGCGCGGCCCGCCGACTTCGGCCGCATCGTTGCCGCGTATTCGGCGTGGGGCTATTCCGGCGGAATGACGCTGGTCGACACAGCGTGGCTGGCCGAAGCTGACGATGAGCTGATCGGCGTGGTCCGGGTGGCTCCCGAGAATGGCACTCTCGTCCTGCGCGGTATGCGCATTGCGGAGGATTGGCGAAGGCGGGGGATCGGCACTCGGATGCTCAGGGAACTGGCGGCGTGGCTGGGACATCGGGAGTGCTACTGCATCCCCTACGACCATCTGGTTGGGTTCTATGGACAGATCGGATTCGCCGAGATCGCGACCGGTGCGGTGCCCGCGTTCCTGGCCGCGCGGCTGGCGGATTACAGGAAGCGGCGAGGGCTCCGGGTGTCGATAATGGTTCGGGGCGCCGCCTGAATATACTGAAACGGGAGAGAGTTCGATGATTTTTACCGCCGCAGGCCGGGTGAATGAGGCCGAGATCGAATCTGCCGTGCGGAAGGTCGAGAAGGATTTCGAGCCGGAGGTGGATCGGATTCGTTACTCCTTCGGAGAAGACCATCTGGACGCTCCGGCCGTCTTTTTTCGCATTGTCGTGCGCGATGAGGCTCGCCCGATAACCCATCTGATGGACCTCGCACAGCGCATCTCGATCACGCTGATGAATGAAGCGAGAACCGATGAGAACGACCTGCACGCTTATTTCCGTTATAGAAGCGTTTCCGAGCAGCAACAGCTTCGGGATCCTGCCTGGGATTGAGGGCTGGATTATTCACAGCAACTCCTGGACTCCGCCATTCTTCTGTATGGGGCGGATCCGGAAACGCAGGCTACCATGCGACGGGCGATTTCAACCGCCTACTACGCGATCTTCCACTTGCTGATTGAGGATGCCTGCTGTAACTGGACCAGGGCCGAACAGCGTTCGAAGCTGGCCCGCATGTTCGATCACGGGCGGATGGCCGAGGCGTCCAGGGTCCGCGCGAAGGAATTCAAGAGCGCCACCGGCTCCGCCGAACTCCTGCTCTACACCGTGGCCGATGCGTTCTGGCAGCTCCAGGAACAACGTCACGCCGCGGACTACGATCTGTCGAATACGCTGTCGACTGCGGATGTCGAACTGGCAATTAATCAGGCCACCGGTGCGTTCCGGAGCTGGAACGCCATCCGAACCGAGCAGATCGCCCAGGATTACCTCTTTGCGCTGCTGTTCAGGGAGCGCGCGTAGTTTAGTTAAGTTAGCCGCAATACCGTTCACTTAACAACTTCGATGCATTTGTCGATTTCGATGCGGCGGGTGGGTTGGCGGGCGCGAGGACGCAGATTATAGTTGCTCATCTTGCGCTTGACCCCGCGGAAATTG
>Ga0302319_10004132_pt1 | contig 30013 bp, 34 predicted proteins | sample Bog_T0_2_FD_203319 | JGI IMG/M metagenome (GOLD analysis project Ga0302319, IMG submission 203319) | Peat permafrost microbial communities from Stordalen Mire near Abisko, Sweden - Bog_T0_2 | ecosystem: Environmental > Terrestrial > Soil > Wetlands > Peat | place: Sweden: Abisko, Stordalen Mire... | reverse complement strand
TCCCCGACAACTCCTCCAGCACTTCCTCCAGCAGCGTTACCTTCTCAAGCTCCTCAGACCCCGAGTCGCAGCAACAAGCAACCACCCCACCTCCCGATCAGCAGCAGACCACCGCGCCACCGGCCGATGAAACACCCGAGCAGCGCAAAGCGCGTGCAGACGCAGAGCTCAAGCTGGAAGAGAAGCAGCGCATGGCTGGCGTGATCCCCAACTTCAACACTGTCAACAATGGCAAGGCAGAGCCGATTACATCAGGCCAGAAGTTCCATCTCTTCTTCAAGGGTGCGTTTGATCCCTACCAGTTCCTACTAGCCGGCATCGACGCCGGCATCGGTCAAGCTGAAAACAGTAACCCCGGCTATAACCAAGGCTTCGCCGGCTATGCCCGCCGTTACGGCGCCAACTATGGGGATAACTTCAGCGGCAACTTCTTCGGCAATGCTGTGCTGCCGTCTCTTCTCCACCAGGATCCACGCTACTTCCGCCTCGGCCACGGATCGGTTCTCCATCGCACCCTGTATTCCATCTCAACCTCGATCCGCACCCGCGGCGACAACGGCAAGTGGCAGCCCGCCTATTCCAACCTTACGGGCAATCTCATAGGCGCCTCGATCTCGAACCTGTATTACCCCGACGGTGATCGTGGCCTCTACCCCACCCTTCGGCGTGGCCTCAGCATCACTTACCAGGGCACCATCGGCGGCCTGCTGCAAGAGTTCTATCCCGACGCGGTTCAGAAGTACAAAAACCACAAAGCCCGAAAGGCGGCAGCCGCCTCAGCAGCTGACACCACCACCACCGCTCACCAGCTTTGAAGGCTCGTTCTTTTCTTTATGCTCTCTGGGAATCTGTTGCTTGCTCGCGAGTCTGGGATGCACCCTAACCCGCCCTACAAGTTGAACAGCTCGCGTAGCCGCTTGGTCTGCGACCGGCTGACGGGCACCTCCGTCTGCTTGCGATCATCCATCCGCAGCTGGTAGCTCGACTTGAACCACGGCACCACCTCGCGTATGTGCTGAATGTTCACGACGAACGACCGATGCACTCTCCAGAACTGTTCTGGATCCAGCTGGTCCATCAACTCCTCCAGCGTCCTGCAATTTGAGTCGCCCTCCAGCGCCTTCGTCACCACTGAAATCCGCCCCTCGTCGATCGTGGCGAAACACAGGTCCTTCTGGTCTACCAACAACAGACGGCTTTGAGCTCGCACAACGACCTTGCCTGATCTTCCCAGCCCGGCCAGGCCCAGCGGCGCAACTCCCGCCGGCGCGATTCCATTGCCAATCGCTGTCCGCTCTTCCACCATCCGCAAAAGCGCATCCAGCTTGGCCTCGGCCCCCGCCACCCGACTCGCCACGCGCCCATCTCCAACTGCAGCACTTCCGTTCGAGCCGCCCTGACTCTCCGCCCCTATCTCCGTCGCGCTGTTGACTCGCTCCCGAACTTTTTCCAGCGTACGGTTCACCCGCTTGCTGTCGAATGGCTTCAGAAGATAATCCACCGCGTTCACTTCGAAGGCCTTCACCGCATACTGGTCAAACGCAGTCGCAAACACCACCTGCGGCAGCTTCAGCTTCTTGTCCTGTGCCAGCACCTTCTTCAGCACCGCAAACCCGTCCAGCCCCGGCATCCGTACATCCAGAAAAATGACATCCGGTTTATGCGTCCGAATCAAATCAACGGCCTCGATGCCGTTTGTCCCCTGTGCCAATACCGACACATCTCCAGCAGCATCCAGTAGGTACTGAAGCTCCTGCCGAGCCAGCGGCTCATCATCGATAATCAGGGCCGTAAGCGTAGTTGTCATAACTGCGAATAGTGTACGCGCCGAGCACCAGGCACAGAGCAGACCGGCGTCTCTACGCTCTATCCCTTACTGTCTGTCCCTGCATTAATCGCTATAAACCCGTAGCCGCGCAGGAGCCCCATCCTGCGCCAGGTCATGTCCGCAGCAGGTGCAGAATGCATCGGTAAGCTTGACTCCGCGATGGCACTCGCGGCACACCGGCGCCATCTGGAACTGGCACTGCGGGCAGTAGTGGTAACTCGCCGCAAGCGTCGTCGAGCAGTTCGGGCACTGCGACAACACCGGCTGCCGCAGCAGAAAGTACACCACCGCGCCAATCCCGCCCGGCAGCAGCACGCACACCAGCATCCACAATCCGGCAGACATCCCCCGCCGCCTCACATCCCGGCTCACATACCCCAGCAGCAGCGCATAGCTCGCCACCAGCGACCCCCACGCATACCCCATCATCAGCCGCAGCGGTAGCAGCTCATGCTTATGGTGCGGCATTACTATGTGGAAGATGTACTGCATCCCGGCGAACAACACCACAGCCAACACCATCGACCAGCGCGGAATCATCCGCAGTTCTTCATCTCCCGCCGTCGCTGCATCCTTCGCACTCGATCCTGTCCCCATCCACTTAGGCATCATCGCTATGCCTCGCTATCCGAGCGCGTGCGTGCCCGCTTGAACCACACCATCCCAAGGATTGCGGCCGTCACCGGCAGCGACCAAAGTAGCAGAATCATCAACTGGTCGCTCGCGTCCGGCACCCCGTTCGGCGTCAAGTCGTAGCCATCCAGCATCCGCCAGATTGCATAACAGATCGCCACCATCAGCGTTGAAGAAATCATTAGCGGAACCCACAGGCTCCGTGACTTGCTCTTCCGTTCCCGCATCGTGAGCGCCTGTTCGCGCACCACGCGATGTGCCCGGTTCACCACGCGACTCCGCGCTCCGTTCCCCGACCCCGCGTTCCGAAATGCAGCCGCTACCTCGGGTTCCTGATCTCTCGGATGAAGTGGGCTCACGATTTCACCTCCACTTTTCCGTGGTCGCTCCCCGCGTAGTCGTTCCCGGCATAATCGTCCCTGCCAATACCCGCACGCAGTTTCAATAACTCCGGCTTCAGCGCAGCCAGCCCACGATACAGCCGAGACTTCACGGTTGACAACGGAGCACGCGTGACCGTCGCGATCTCCTCCAGCGACATCTCTTCATGGAACCGAAGCGTGAGCACCTCGCGATACGCCGGGTCGAGCGTCAGCAAGACAGTCGCCACCTCCGATGCATTCTCGCGATACTGAAATTGCTCCAGCGGCGATGGACCTTCCTGCACAATCTCAAACGGCCGAGCGTCTGAATCCTCGCTACCCTCGCGCATCTCATCCAGCGACGCCATCGTCCGCTTGCGTGAAAGATCGATCACCAGGTTGCGTGCAATCGTGAAAATCCATGTGTCGAAGCGAGCCTTCCCGTTGTACTGCGAACCCCTCCGCAGCACCCGTATCCAGACCTCCTGGAACAGGTCCTCCGCCACCTCGCGCTTGCTGGTCAGAAACATCAGGTAGCGCATCAGCCGATGCTGATAGGTCTCAATCAGCTGGTCGAGTAACTCTGGATCCTGCCGCTTCAAGCCGCGCGCGATCGCCGCGTTCTCGCGCTCCACCTGCTTTGCCGCCTCGGCTGTCAGTACTGTGGGAGTTCTCACGCTCATATGGACGCTGGTTTGTTGCGGAAAGTCTCGGGAATGCAGCCTATATTCTACGTCCGGTCGCCCTTTTCGGCGAAAAAAGTATCTCAGGCGACGATGTCCCCATCCGTCGGTGCGAGTGCAAAACTTCTCCCGTAACCCCGGGTTAAAAATTAGGGGACTGTGTCGAATTATCCAAACAATTTCACCCAAAACGCATCCCACACACCGGGGGCTCTACGCATAGTGGGCCAACGCCCCTTACAATGGGTAAACCATGAGTCTAATATTTCCTTCATTCCTGCTCTTAATGCTCGTGGCGCTCTACTTCTACCTTTGGCGCTCCAGCCAAGCCGCGATCAAATACGCCCGTGAGTATCAAACTCGCGGAGGCCTCCTGATCGACGTGCGTAGCCCCGCTGAATACAAGTCAGGCCATCTCCCCAAGGCCATCAATTTGCCGCTCAATGAGCTAGATGCGTACGTTCCCCGCCTTGCCCAGGATAAAGACCAGATTCTCCTTCTGCACTGCAAGACTGGCCTTCGCTCGGAGCTCGCTGCCCAGCGCCTAAGGCGCCAGGGTTATGCTAATGCCTTCAATCTAGGCTCGTACGGCCGCGCCGCCCGCCTTCTCCTTCGCCGGGAACAAGCGCCTGTCAGTCCTCGTCCCTAACTCTGCCTTTCAAAGCCGATTACACTGAAGGCATGGATGTTTTGTACGGCCTGCACCCGGTTGAAGAGGCCCTCCGTGCCGGCACTCGACCCCTCGACCACCTCAGCGTAGCGCGCGAGCGAGAAGCCCGCCGCGATCCCCGCATGGAATCCGTCCTCAAGCTAGCCCGCGCAAAGGGCATCCGCATCAGCACCGAGCCCCGCGACCAACTCACCCGCCACTGCAAAACTGACGCCCACCAGGGAATCGTCGCCTTCGTCCGCGAACGCAAGTTTCTGGCCCTCGAAGACCTGATTACCGCCCCAAATGGGCCCTCCGGCTCTAAGTTCATCCTCGCCCTCGACGGCGTGGAAGACCCACACAATCTCGGCGCTCTCCTGCGTTCGGCCGACGGCTCCGGCATCGACGGCGTCGTCCTTCCCGAGCGCCGCTCGGCTCCCCTCAGCGCGGTTACCGCAAAATCCTCTGCCGGAGCCAGCGAGCACGTCCGCATCGCCCAGGTAGTTAACATCACCCGCGCCCTCGAGACCATGAAGAAGCAGCACATCTGGATCGTCGGCCTCGACGAGCGGGGTACCCCCGACTACACGGACTTCGACTTTCGCCAGGACGTCTGCCTGGTCCTCGGCAGCGAGGGTTCCGGACTCCATGATCTGGTCAAGCGCACCTGCGACCACCTCCTTCGCATCCCCATGGCGGGTAGCGTCAGCTCGCTCAATGTCTCGGTTGCGGGTGCCGTAGTTATGTACGAAGCCATGCGCCAGCGCCGAGCTGGTCGCAGTACCCAACGACCCTCGCAGGAGTCTAACCCCCCAAAGCCGCGCAAAGGCCTAGGTTCCTAAGCCCCAGCCGTTGCGCATCACAAACCTCCGTCATCGCGACCGAGGCGAGGCGTAGTGGAAAGACTCCTGTATTGCTGTTGCTCTTGTCTTTCTGGCGGTCATTCCGCAGCGCAGCGAGGAATCTGCGTTTAGGGCGGTAGATCCGCCCAGATCTTGTCCTTGCTTTTTTTCTGTTCCCTTTGGGAAACTGATTTTTACTGCATCACCGGAGCCTCCACCCCTTGCAATTCAAAAAAACAATGCGCCTCCCTCTCGCCCTTCTCCTCGCGAGTGTGGCCGCGCGAGCTCAAACCCCCACCAGCCCAACGCCTCCAACAACCCCGCAGGGTCAGGTCCTCTTCCAAAGTCACGGTACTCCACCAACCACGCCAGACGACGACACCCCTCCACGGCCGGAAGCCGTGATTCCAGACCAGACTCCCACCGGCCCCGTTCTCACCGATGAGCAGCGCTCCGGCCTCTTCTTCACCGCCTACGATCTCGACGCCCGTCTCGTGCCCGCCACCGGCCATCTCGCCATGCGCGCCCAGTTCACCCTGCGCAACACCAGCGGCCAACCGCTCTCCCGCATCGCACTGCAAATCTCCTCCACCCTCCACTGGGATGCCGCCAGCCTTATCGCCTCCACCGGCAGCACCCCCCTCCCCCTCATCCAGCACATCATCGACACCGATGCCGACCACAGCGGCAAGTCCTCTGAAGCCATCCTCGATCTTCCCGCGCCCCTCGCTCCCGGCGCCACCCTCACCCTCGATACCCTCTACTCCGGCAACCTCTCCGCCAGCACCTCCCGCCTAGAGCGCCTAGGTGCGTCGCCCTCGCAGGCCCTTGCCACCGACTGGGACGGCATCGGCAGCGCTGCACCCGACAGCTCGAGCAGCAGTTCCGGCAGCTCCGACGACACCTCCCCTCAATCCTCCGAGCTCCGCGTAGCTCTCCGCGGTTTCGGCAATGTTCTCTGGTATCCAACAGCATCCCCACAACTCTTCCTTGGCGATGGGGCCAAGCTCTTCCAGGCCATTGGCCAGCAGCGCTCTGCCGAACGCTCCGCCACCATTCACCTTCGCCTTGCAGTCGAGTATCGCGGAGTCCCACCCGTTGCCGCCTACTTCTGCAGCCTCCGACAGCCCCTCGTCGCTCATCCCGACGATCCCTCTGCTCCCTCAGGCCACGGCATCGCTACGGCCGATTTCCCCTCGCGCGCCCTTGGCTTCCGTCAGCCCAGTCTCTTCGTCGTCCAGCAGCCTGAAATCTCCGCCGCGCCCCTCCCCGAAGTCCTCTCAAGCTCGTCAGGGTCGCAAACGACCGAAGCCTCAGCCACCGGTCCCAACATGCTCTCTATTGAGACCACGGACACTGCCTCCATCCCCCATCTCACGGCCTCCGCCGAGCGGCTTGCACCGCTCCTTCAAGCCTGGCTCGGCTCCAAACCCCTTACGCCGCTCACCATCCTCGACAATCCCGGAGACCCCTTCGAAGACGATGCTCTACTCGTAGCCCCTGTCGACAAGCTAGCCTCCACCAGCTCCAGTACGGCTCTGGCCCACTCCCTCACGCACGCCTGGATTCACACGGGCCAGCCCTGGTTCGACGAAGGCCTCGCCCAGTTCATGAGCCTTCTCTGGGTCGAGCAAGATCAGGGGCGCCCTGCCGCCATCCTCGCTCTCAACAACCTCATGCAGCCGCTCAACATCGCTGAAGTTGGCTTCGATTCTGCGCAGGCAGCCGACGCCGCCTCTGCTCCCGTCGGCCAGCCCCTCGTCTCCGCCACCGACGAGCTCTACTATCGCCGCAAAGCTGCGGCCGTCTGGTGGATGCTCCGCAATATCGCCGGCGATAAGCCCCTCCAGCAAGCCCTCACCGAATGGCGCGACCAGCCCTTCACCTCCGACGATCCCACCGTCCAGGCTATCGGCTTCGAAAAGCTCCTTGAGAAGACCAGCGGCAAGGATCTCGGCTGGTTCTTCTCCGACTGGATCCTTCGCGACCGCGGCCTTCCCGACCTCTCCATTGTCGACGTCGAACCCCGCATCCTTCCCGCCGGAAAAGGTCACGACTCCGGCTGGCTCGTCTCCGTCACCGTCCATAACGACGGCGCCCCCGCTGTCGATGTCCCCCTCAATGTTCTCTCCGGAGCCTTCACCACCAACACCCGCATCCACATCGCCGGCTTCTCCAACGCCACCACCCGCGTCATCGTGAACTCCCCACCCACAGAGGTCATCCTCAACGACGGCAGCACCCCCGAAGTCCGCACCGCCACTCATACCCGCGAGGTAGTCCTCCAGTCTGCGGCCCCCACTCCGTAGCTCGCGACACAGATCGAAGGGGCCTGGCTGACGCAACTCCTCCGATTACCGCATCCGCTTTCTAGGAGTCGGCGGTGCACTCGCCGTGCATGTCTGCCCCCCACCCCAAACCCGCGTACAGGTCGCATCCACCTTGATCACCCTAACCGCTGCGCCCTCGACCTTCACTGCCGGGCCCACCAAATAATCCAGCCCATCTCCTAGCGGAGGCGCCAACGAACGCAGCGCCTGCAGCTGTCCCTCCGTCGCCGATCCCGCCAAATGTAGCGTATAGCCAGACCTCGTAGCCACTCCGCTCAGCGTGAGCGACGGAACCCTTCCCGGAGCAGTCAAATTCATCGGCGCCAATATAAGCCCCGCATCGCTGCTATTCGTCGTCAACGTAACAGGATGCTCCAGGTATTGACTCTCCGTGCCTGTCCACGGCAGCAATCCGACAATCTCCCCATGAAACTCACCGTCCCATTGCGCCGGCTGCCCCCGTCGTGCGCTCGCAAACAGCACGCTGCCGGCGACCATCCCGCCCGGTCGCTCGCCTGCGGGAATCCGCTGTGAAAACAGCCGCGCCCAATCCAGCAGCCACGCGTCTGGAACATTTGTCATCCCCACCCGCAACCCCGCGGCCTGCTGCACGGACAGGTCAGATAAATCCACCCGGTCGGCCACTGCTACCACCCTTCCCGTGGTCTTCGCTCCGTCGGCTATCGGCGTCTTCACCGAGCAATCCGGATCCGTCACCAGTGCCGTCGTCACATCCAGTGTTCCGCGGCATTCCGTCTGCACATCCATTGTTTGCGTCGGCACAAAATCCGCGCGCCGAAGTTCCTCCATGTGAATCGTCGAGGTCAACTTCGCCGCATCCAGCTCCCCCACCAGCGTCGCCTCGACGCTAAGGTTCCCCCTCCACCCCGCGTCCGTGCCGGTCACTAATTTGCTCGCCTCTCCCATGGGAGCCCCGGTCCAACTTGCCGTCAAATCGACCGGAACCTCTGCCATCGTTGCCGCACGTTTCAGCGAGCCTTCCAGTTTCACCGTCCCCGGATCGGAGATATTCGTGTCCGTCCGCATCGGCGTCCCTTTCGCCCGTACCCTCCACTCCTGTGGCGACGTCAGCCACAGCGCAAAGTCCGCGTCTGTAAGCGAGAACGGCTTCTTCTCCTCGCCCAGCTTCACATTCACCCTCGCGCCGGTCGCCTCGATATACGGAAACCTTGGTTCCGGTCCCGCTTTCCGCTGCGCTGTAGGAGCCGTGCTCACGCTCGCCGCATGCATTAGCAGACTTTGCACATTCCACTCGCCCGCAGCATTCCGAACCAGGTTCAAGCTTGGCTGCTCAAACGTCATCGACGAAAACTCTACATGTCGCCGCCACAGCGAGCTCGGTCGCAGCGTCACATCCACCACATTCGCGCGGATAATCGGCTCTGCACCAAACGCCGGATCCTCACTCACCACAAAATTCTGCAGCGTAAACCCCGGCATCGGTAGCAAATGCAGCGTCACATTATCCAACTGCACCGGCCTTCCCAGGCTTGCGCTGATGCTGGTTGCAATCCTTCGCTTCAGCCGGTTCACGTTGATCAGCGGAGGCGTCAGCAACAGCAGAAGCAACGCGACTACAACGCACGCCGTTATCACCCACCGGCGCCGCCTTCGCGGGCGTTCGATCCCCGCTCCCTCATCTGTACGTTCTATGCTCAAGTCGCCCGCAGCTTCAATCCAACCGTCTACGCTCTAATGTCTACTGTTTGCCCTACCGAATCACGTGCAGCGTCCGCTTCCATCTCGTGTCTGAGAAGATGTGCGTCACAATGTGGAATATGAACCCGATCCGGTCGCCAATCGACGTCTTGTTCTCCTGGTCCGCCGGAGTCTGGAATGACCAATAGACAAACAAAGGCCGGCCAAGAATATTCTGCTGCGGCACAAACCCCCAGTACCGTCCGTCCAGACTCTTGGTCCGGTTGTCGCCCATCGCAAACACGTATCCGGGAGGAACCACCAGGTCGTCGCCCTGGATATGCTCCGGCAACTCCTCCCGCCAGACCTCCGTTACCTGTTCATCGGGGGAAGGCGTCACCGACGGAAAGTCATCGCGGTACGGCTGGTACGAATCCTGCGGGTTTCCATCGTCGCTCGGCTGGATCGCATAGGGCTCGCTCTGCGCCACGCCATTCAGATATACGACACCATGCCGCAAATGAATGTGGTCTCCCGGAATCCCAATCGTCCGCTTCACCAAGATCAAATCCGGCGACTCAGGATTCGGCTTCATGAACACAATAATGTCGCCTCGCCGGACCGCCCGATAATGCACAAACGGCGCCCACTTCGTCGGCGGTGCCAGCGTAATCCGATCCACCACCACATGATCGCCAATCAGCAGCGTGTTCAACATCGATCCCGAAGGAATCTCAAAGTTCTGAAAGATGAACCCAAACACGAACAGGCCAATCGCCAGGATCGTGCAAATGGAAGCCAGCGCCTCGGCCGGTGTCTCCGCCGGCTCATCTTTCATCCTGGCCGGGGCCGAACGTCCAGCAATGGCGCTCTCCGCCTGCAATGGTCTCTCGATGCTCAACGAAACGTCTCCTAACGGGGTGAAGGCCTGCTCTGCCAATTCTTCGTAGCCTGCTGTTCCGGAGTAGCAGAGCATAGAGCCTCCGGAACAGCCGCGACCCTGATTGGCTTCAGCCCTGGGGTATTATTCCCAGTTAGCGGCCTTTCCAGTGTACCCCGCCAGCCTTTTCTATCCTCTATACCTGATCTACCGCGTCACATGCATCGTCCGGTGCCACCGCGTCCCATCAAAGAAGTGCGTTGCCTCATGCACCATAAATTTCAGTTTATCCGCGGTCGTAGTCTTGTCCATTTGATCGTCCGGAGTCTTGAACGACCAATACACAAACAGCGGCCGCCCCAGGATGTTCTGTTGCGGCACGAACCCCCAGAAGCGTCCGTCCAGGCTGTTCGCGCGGTTGTCTCCCATCGCGAATACCATCCCCGGAGGCACCACCAGGTCATCGCCCTGGATGTACTTCGGTAGCTCATCTGCCCAATCCTCCATCCGGTTGTCGATTCCCACCGACTCTGCGCAAGCCTTGTCCTGACAATTCCCGCGGGTCTCCAGGTCATCGGTGGCAGATCTTCGTAGTCCTGCTACATCAGAAGGGAAGTCATCCCGGTAGGGAATGAGGCTGTCCTCACTTGGCTGGATCGCATAGGGCTCATTTTGCGCCACGCCATTCAGGTACACCACTCCTTTGCGCAGATGAATCCGGTCCCCCGGAATCCCAATCGCCCGCTTCACCAGGATCATGTCCGGAACCTCTGTATGAGGCTTCATGAAGACGATAATATCGCCCCGCTCCACAGGTCGATAATGCACAAACGGAGCCCACTTTGAGCCCGGAGCCAGCGTTGTCCGATCAACCACTAGGTGATCTCCCACAAGCAGCGTGGGCACCATCGAGGGCGACGGAATCTCGAAGTTTTGAAACATGAACCCGATCACAAACAAATAGACCGCCAACATCACGCAAAGCGAAGCGACAGCCTCCAGCGGAGTCTCCGACACCTGCTCCTTTGCCACCCCACCAGCTGAGCCCGAAGTCTTCCCCGTGCCTGTTCGTCTCACCCGCACCGCTTGCGCAGAACTCAAAAGAACCTCCATCAAACCCAAATCGGCTAGCCAATCCAGCAACTCACCAGCCGAAAATGTTCTGCCAGTGTATCCCGGCCCGCAATCTTAGGATCTCAACGCAGAACTCTCCAGCTATGCACGCCGGTCCGCAATACATCTCGAACCCGCTTACCCACCGAGTTTCCCCGGATATCCTCGGCAGCCGGAATCGTAAAGTACACCAGTAGCGGCCGTCCCACAATCGCACTCCGAGGAACAAATCCCCAATAGCGGCTGTCCTCGCTGTCATTTCGGTTGTCGCCCAGCACAAAATAGGAGTCAGCCGGCACTATCACGTCACGATCCACCACTGAACCCCGCAGCTGGATCCACCAGCGCAGATCCACATTGGGGTCTGCCTCCAGCAGGGAAGGGAAGTCATCCCGAAACCCGTTCGGACGGCTGGGTGAGTAGAACGCATAGGGCTCTTCCAGCACCTCGCCATTCACCAGCACTTGGCCCCCGCGCATCCGTATCCGGTCCCCCGGCAGCCCGACCACCCGCTTTACCAGGCGCAGCCATGGTTCCACTGGATAATGAAACACCACAAGGTCCCCACGCTTCACCCGCGCTGGAGGCAACAGCAGCCGGTCCAACTCACTCCCTGGCGCATACGACTGCTTGTCCACCAAAAGAAAATCTCCCACCCTCAGCGTCGGCTCCATCGATCCCGACGGAATCCGGAATGGCTGCATGACGAACGTCACAAGAAACGCCGCGAAGATGATGATTTCCAGGATCGACTTCAGTGTTGTCAGTAAGCCATCCTGCTCCACCGTCGCAATCCGGCCGGAACTCAACGCGCCACGACCTCAGCAACCGCGTTCCAGTGCAGCAGGGCCAGCTCTGCTGCCCGCTGCTGCGCCTCCTTCTTGCTCGATCCATTCGCCGAGGCCAGCACCCGCTCACCCGCCTCGTTCTCCAGCCGAGCCTCCACCGAAAACGTCCGGTCATGCGGAGGTCCGTTCTGAGCCGTGTCAATGTATCTCAGCTTGCCCGCGCCCTCAGCCTGCACGCGTTCCTGCAGCAGCGTCTTGTGGTCGCGCATTGCTCCTCGTCCGGCGCCCACCGCCAGCGCCGCGCGCATCGCTTCCATCTCCGGTTGCACAAGGTAACGCTCGGCAATGGAGCGCAGCTTCGCCAAGCCCTTCTCGCCCGCGTCGAGATAAACCGCGGCAAGCACCGCCTCCGAAGCGTTGGCCAGCAGTGCAGGCTTGCGTCGACCACCATTCTGTTCGGCACTCTTGCCCATCAGCAACGCGTCCCCGAGCCCCAACTCCACGCCCATATCCGCCATCCGCTTGCGACTCACCAGGTTCGACCGCAGCCGCGTCAACTCGCCCTCGCTGCACTTCGGAAACTCCCGAAACAGCGCCTCCGTCACCACTAGGCCAAGCACCGCATCGCCCAGGAACTCCAGTTGCTCATTGTCTGTTCCCGGCGCATTGCGCTGGTCGCGCTGCTCCGGATGCGCTGGGAGAATCACCGCCGGGACCCCGTGGCGGGCCTCGTACGTGTACGAGCGGTGAGTCAACGCGAGTGTCAGGAGCTCCACCTTCTGAAACCGATGCCCAAGCTTGTCCTCCAGCTCACGCCAATCGGCCCTGACCTTCGGCGCTTCAGCAGTCCGTGCTCGTTTCGTCGTCTGCTTCTTGCGCGCCGTGGTCATCGCCCTTCATCCTTGGATCCCAACTCGCGGGTCCTGACCTCTACTCTACGCGGCGTTCACGGCCTTCCGGTACAGAGGAACCTTAGGTGGAACACGCAGTTAGCCTCCGTCTAGTGGGGACTAGGAGGTTTATACGCGTCCTTTTGCGCCTTACCGGTGGGATCGAAGGTCTGGTCGTCATCGGCCGGCTTCGCCCGCTGCGGCAGAAGGAACGGCCTGGCAATCCCGCTCTCCGCAGCCTGCTTGGTGTCCGGAAGGCTATCCCGCGTCACCAGTGCAGCCTTGTACTCCGCGACCGCCTTCTCCCGGGCGGGAGGATCCATCGTGTCATACAGCCTCCCCAGGTAGATATGACTCCATGCCACCGTGCGCGGGTCCTTGCTCATCGCCAGCGTCTGCTCAAACCCCTTCGAAGCCTTCTCCGGGTCACCGTCCATCAAGTCGATCCGCGCCAGAAGGTAGGTGGCATCGGCATGATCCCCCGCCGGATCCGCAAGCGCCTTCTCCGCGATATCTGCCGCGTCGTCCCTGTCCCCCTTCAGCAGGTCAAGCTCGGCCAGTTCCATGCCCCCCATCTTATGGGGCTGTACCTCCGGCCGAAGCGGATCCGGAGGCACGCTTTTCACAAAGAGAATCTGCTCCGCTGCTCTCTTCTCCCGTTGCACGTCCATGCCATAGATCATCGGCGCCATCTCATCTCGCAGGCCGTCGCCGTTGTGCTGCATATTCGTCAAGCCGAGATAGAAATACCTCGTCAACACCCAGCCCTGCCGCTCGTCCAGCGTCACCAGGCTGTCGCGGGCAACACCTGTCTTCGCGTCGTAAGCAGCCTTCTCCACATCGTAGTTCGCATCCTCTTCCCGAGACCTCGTTCCGCGTAGCTTCTTCGGTGCAGGATCCGGAATCAGGTACATATGTGCCTCAATGGCCTTGATTACGCATTCTGACATCAACGCCACGATGTCGCTCTTGTAGAAAAACTCGAGCGGTGCATCCTGAACAGTCTGAAGCAGCGGTTGCATACGCTCCATCGCCGCACCTCGGCTGTAAACATATGGCTCAACAACGTAATGCAGATAGATATGACGAATCTGCGCCATGCTTACCGGATCGCCAGACGTGCTGTTGTCCGGCGACATGACAATGATGTAGTCCGACCCATACACACGCGCGTTGGTCAGATTTGGCGAGAGCATCGGCTCCAGCAGCACGAGGAATCGTCGGCCATCGAAGGTGCTTACTGGCTGATGCAGGTACAGATTTGTATCCAGAATCATGTCCGTCATCGGATCATGGACTCGTGCAGTCAACGCTTCATATTCCGGACGATGCTTCAGCCAAAGATAGTGAAGTTCAACGTCTTCAGCGAAGGTGCGCAACAGCGGCAGTACATTCACCACCCCAGCTGCCTGCGGAGGCAGTTGTGTCAGATCGACGTTTGGCGTCAGTTCGGGAGGAGGTGACAGGTAGAGCGCTAGCGATACATACTGACCGACATCCAGCCCCATATCATTCAAATGATGCTTGGAGATGTAAGCGCATAGCTTGTCCCGGCTATCGCGCGCAGTCTCTGACGCAGCCAGTGCCGCATTCATATCCGCTCGAACCGAGGCGCGTACTGATGCTGATCTATTCAGGTCAGCATCGTACCCGCAAGCGTTCAGCGCCGCGGCGATCTGGAACAGCGGTTCACTCGTCTCGAGCGTAACGGCCGCGCCGCCTCGCTCGATCTTCGCCACCTGCGGGCGGTTTAATGGATTAACGGTGTCGGCTTGCCGGGTCGCAGGCCCTTGCAGTCGCGCCGGTGTGTTCGAAACCGACGACGAGGAGGAGGAACTTTGCGCCCACGCACTGCCGCAGAGACCCGCCACAACACCCAGCAGCAGAATGCCAGACCCGGACAGACGACTACGCAACGTCTTTTTGAAAACGGATTGCGCCAAAAGGCAAGGACGAAAGATGGGCGAGAGGTTCACGATACTGATTCGACGCACAGCTACAGTTTATGGAAGCCGATAGAGCCTGCGCAATTCCTCCGCTTGGCGTAGCCGGTTATCCCTTCACAGAAACACCCGTATACGTCATCACCACGTGGCCGCGCACCGGAACACCGAAGACGGTTGCAGGAGTGAAAATGCTGCTCAGAAGGTTATTTTCCAACCGGACATTCACCTCTTCGTTCTTCGGACCTTCCAGGATGGTGTATCGATACACACGTCCGCTACTATCGACCATCGCATCCACGACAATGGGCACATCGCGCTGCGTGCTGATCGGCTCCGGCGGAACCTGCGAGTACATGTAGCGCGGGGCCACCAGGTGAGCCATTCGCTGGTCATTCGCCAGAACGGCAATTGGCGCTCCAAATATCCAGCTCAAGGCTCCCGCCAGCACAAGCGTCACCGCAAAACCACCGCTCAGGCGGAGCGCAAGCGGAGCGATCGAACTTCTCCAGAGAAGAAGAGCTCTCCGAAAGAGTGGCAGGTGCGCACCTCTGGCTCGTTCCGAAGCGATCGCCGCCTGCAAACGCGCCTGGAATCTCGCGGGAGGAGATTGCGGACCCAATTCCCCCAACGACCGCTGAACCTGGCGCCAAACATTGAAATCCTCGGCGCAGTCGTCGCAATCCCGCAGGTGACGAGAGATTGATGCCATCTCAACGCCGCTGACGGCTCCGTCCAGGTAGGCAGAGAACTCCGCTCGTATCCCCGAACACTCAGTGACCGGAGTATTCCCGGTTTGCGAGAAGGATCGTTTCGAATTGTGCCGGAGCGATCTCATCGTGTCACCAACCGGGCAGGGTCCGTGTTGCGGGAACCCGAAGCCTTCACCGAGTCTCCGTCCTCGCGTAAGGCCTCCCGCAGCGCAGCGCGGCCCCGCATGAGCCGGCTCTTCACGGTGCCAAGGTGCACATTCAGCATCTCGGCAATCTCTTCATACCCAAACCCTTCAATCTCTCGCAACACAACCACCTCGCGGAACGCCTCTGGGAGAGTACGCAAAGCCGCGACCACTCGTTCCCCAAGCTGCGCATGGGCCACACATTCATATGGAGAGGCATCGCGACCCGCCAGTGCGTCCGCCATACAGAAGGTCTCGCCCTCGTCATTCTCCAGTTGTGCGTCGATGGTCAATTCCTGCCGTTTGTGCCGGCTCCACCAGCGCCGCTGGTTGCTCGCCTCATGCAGAGCGATACGATAAATCCATGTCCGAAGGCTGGCTTCGCCGTGGAAACTCGAGATATTGCGAAAGACCTTAACGAATACTTCCTGCGTTACATCGGCCGCGTCAGCAGGATCGCTCAGGCTGCGCGCCATCAAGGAATAAATGGGATGGCTATATTGAGCCAGCAAAAGGGCGAACGCCTGCTCGGACCCAGCCTTCAATTCCGCGACGAGCTCCTGCTCGTCTGCCCGGATCCCGATCGCACTAGCCAGATCGCTCATTGCTGTCCCCGACTTCGGAGGGAAATCCCGTCCGTGAGTGCTATTAAAGTAGGCGCTGGCTGCATCATCTGTCCAGCATTGGCAGCCGATCCGAAGGCCCGATAAAGGCTTGCCCGCGAGCCTTTATCTCAGAGGTGTGAAATTCGCCGCCTATCCGCCACGTTAGACACCGAATGGCATCACTTTGTTCCGGCTCATTAGTTTGACTTGCTAGCGCGCATCCGCGAGAATAAGAAAGTCCCTCGAATGAGTGGGCCTGTGGCGCAGCTGGGAGCGCGCTTCCATGGCATGGAAGAGGTCATCGGTTCGATCCCGATCAGGTCCACCAATTATTTCAATCATTTAGAAGCACCTCCCTTCCACGACTTTGTCGCATCTTTGTCGCAAATTCCAAAACCACACCACGAACCGGCTTCGCCTTCGTTGGTTCCGCGTGTTCTGCGATCACGCCGGAAACTCTTTCAGAGTTCTCCTGTGCGACTGCAGCGACAAGATTCTCGTTCTCCGAACGCGAATCTCGCGCCGCCGTGCGCGGCTCCTGCGGTGCCGGTCCGTTCGTTCCGTTGCCCATCAACTCGTCATAGATCGAGTTGACGGCGGAGCGAACCTCCGGCTCCAACGACTGCATGTAAACGTCTGTCGTCGTCGAAGCCTTTGTGTGCCGCATGATGCCCTGGATGTCCTTGACATGACCTTTGGTCTTGCCGAGGGTGGCAATCGTGCGGCGGATGACCTGGAACGTCAGCTTCGGCAACTCCAGTTCCTCGGCCAGCTTGTGCAGCACGCGATGGCGATAGTTGCTCGAATCCATCGGACCGCCAAACCGTCCCGGAAACATAAAGGCGTCCGGTGATGTGTCCTTACCTTCCTTCTTCAGTTGGGACCGCCATTCCACGACTTCCTCCGCCAGTACCCTGGCGACCGGAACCTTGGCCATACTTCCTTTGGTCTTGCCATACGGACGAACCTTGCCTTTGTAGACCGTCTCCTGAATATCAAGCACATGTTTCACTTCATCGAAGCAGCGCCACCGCAGCGGGAACAACTCGCTGGGGCGGAGCGCATTCGACATGTCAAGCTTGATCAGAATCCAGTCCCGTAGGCTCAGCTCACCAAGCTTCGCCAAAGCCGCCCGCAGTTGATCCCACGTCAAGGTCGTTTTATCGACCTCGCGGAGGTTCGCTGGAGGCTTGACCATACGCGCAGGGTCTTTCGAGAGGAAGTCCTGATCGACTGCCTCGGCGAAGATGGCCCGCATGTAGGAGCGAATCTGCAAGACTCTGTCCTTGGAATGGGTTTTGGCCAATCGGTTGAGGTGGTTCTGTAGCGTGAACTTGTCGAAGTTCTCCAGGCGGATCGCTTCAAACTCGTCCACGAGATCAGCCTGAATCAAATACTTCTTGACCTTGGCCGTCTCTGCTCTCCAGTCCGCCTCTTTCAATGGCAGATAACGGTTGCGAACAAACCATCCGAAGGTGACGGTTCCATTCCTGACGGTTCCGTCTTCGATGGTCTGTCCGGTGAGTCGGACAATCTCGGTTTCCAACTTCTCTCGCGCCTGGCTCTTGGTCATCTCCGACTTCAGGCCGAGCGCGACGGGAATCGAAGCTGTCTTCTGTTCGTTGGTCTCGGGATCGAGGATGGTACGGCGGAAGTACCCGTACCACTTCTTTCCGCGAATCGAGACCCAGCCCTTTTGATACGACTTGCCCATTTCGTTTCTCAGTTCTGTGGGGGAAACAAGCGGGCATCTTCATTTTACCGCTGTTTCCGCGGGGTTACCGCCGTTTTCTCCGCATGGCAGAGAGGCGCTCGCGCTCGTTCACGAACTCTTCAATCTCGCTGGAACGATAACGAAGAGTCCCGTCACCGATGCGAATAACGGGCAGATAGGGACTTCTCCGCGTCGAGTGATCCCAAACCCAATCGGTACTGACATTGAGCCGATAGGCAACGTCTTCCGCAGTGAGCAGTACCTCCGAAAGGGGCATTTGTCGGACTGTTGCAGCAAGAGCCATACAGCATCTCCCAGCCTTGAGTTGCCGACACCGAGAGATGCCGGGATGTGTATAGCCTGTCGCGGAGAACAAAGCCCGTCCAATATCTCTTATTTATCGGGTCTGATGAGGCGATAGCTGCGAGTGATCGGGTTAACCACAAGACGCCCCGCAAATGCAAGAATAAGTTTGGCCAAACTGCACTATTCCTGTTGCTAAATCCGATACCGCCTGCCAAGATTTCCACAGGGTTCGGAATTGGTCCGCGATATCCCGACTCCGATAAATCGCGCGAATTGCTCTACTTTTTTCTCCCAGGGCAGAGACTATGTACGATTGGGCCGAGCTTCGACACTTCCGGTATCTACTCACCATCCTCGAAAAACAAGGGTTCCGTGCGGCTGCGGAAGAACTCCATACCGTCCAGCCCAATTTGACGATTCAATCTCGACGGTTTCAGGAAAATGCTTCTGTCCGTCTCTACCGGAAGATGAAGAATGGGCGCATCCGTCCAACCGACACCGGAGTCGCTTTCATCCCTATGGCGCGGCTACTACTGGAGACGCGAGATGACATCATCGAGGCGTTGATCGCGATTGACCGCGGACTCATCAACTCCGTGCGACTCGGGTCCGCTACGTTGGTCGATCAGACCCTCTTTCGAACGTTCTGCGACCTGCACAAGGAGATTCTGCCCCCGTGCCCTGTCAGACCGACTCATGGAGACACCGCCCAGCTTGCCGAAGAGGTCGCCGCCGGCATTGTGGATGCGGCCCTTGTCACACTGCCCTTGAGCCATCCTGATCTGCACATTGAGGAATTGCGCCGAGACAGGCTTGTCGTTTGTTTGCGGAAGGATCATGTCCTTGCGGGCAAAGCATCATTGCTGCCCGTGGACTTGCAGAACAACCTCACAGTGCTTTATCACCCGCAACGGCACCCGGACGCGCACGAAAGGCTTCTCGAATTGCTCGCCAAAGCTGGCATCAAGGTTGAGGAATATTCACGAGCATCGCATCCCTCTGAGATGCAGACATTGGTCAAGGAAGGTCATGGCTTCGCGCTCATCCGAGAAGGAACCATGTTGGAAGAAGAACTGACCACACGTCCGATTGATGGAGTCGATTGGACCGTCGATACTGCTGTGATCTATCACAAGCAGCATCATCCAAAGACCATCCCGGTTGTGGTCAAAAAATTGAGGAAGAAGCTCAGCATGGAGGCGAAACAACCGAACGTCGCAATCCTTGCTATACGAGAGGCAAAATTGAACCGGAAACGCCCTCCCCAGGCCGCAAAAGAAGGACCGATTCAGTTGGCATTGTTGGGCTGAAATCTCCTTCGGTATACCTCGAATCGAAGCAAGCGATATATACGAGCTATCACCTGCCCTCTACCCGATAAATAAGAGATATTGGACGAGAACGCGGCTTCCGGCCAATCATCACGGCATATCTCGACTGAGTGACCTGGTCGATGGAGGTGCCGATGTTCCGCAGAAGCCGTTTCGATTTCCCTCACCACACAGCCCGCCTCGCCAAGCGATTGGCGCAGCTCCTTTCCAAACAAAAACTACTCCACGCAGCGCGTGTGCTAGGGCCGGCGCTTGTCGCGCTCTCCTTCGCAGGCGCTGCTCACGCGCAAGGGACGATGGACTTCTCAGGGGCACAGACGCTTATGGGAACGTTTAAGACCTTTGCAATTTACGCTGGCGCCGTCATCTGTTTTGGCGGTCTAATCTTCGCCGGAATCCGCATGATGTCTGGGCGGTTTCAGGACGCGATTCCAGGGCTCTTCGGCGCGCTATTCGGTGCCGGAGTTCTCGGTTGGGGGGCCGGTTGGATCGGCAGCCTCACCGGGCAGTCGATGTAGGAGGTACATCGACATGACCAAGCGGGGAGAACCGTTACCGATCAATCAAGCGCTGAATCGACCGAGAGCCAAGCTTGGTCTCGATCTTACAGCATGGATGGCGATCGTATTCGTCTGCGTAACGGTTTTCCTCGTCGGTCTTCGTCTTTTGGCGATGCTGGCCTTCCCGACGCTCGCGGTCGGCGCTTGGCTTATCGTCCGCAAACACCCAAAGATGTTCCAACTGTGGGGCTTGAGCCTCAATCAGAAATCCTACTATGACCCTCGTAAACACTGAGCAGCTCAAACATACGCCATGGTTCGCAAAAGCCGGAGCCGCGTGCAGCATCGTGCCTATCTCGCGCTTCGTCGGCCCCTCGATCTTCGCTCTGAAAGGCGGCGGCTACGGTTGCCTCTTCTCACTTACCGGCATCGACGACGAAGGTTTGACGGACCTGGAGCTTGACTCGCGTGTCCACTCGATTGAAGGGGCATTGCGTGGGCTGCCGGAAGGATCTTGCCTCTACCAGTACATGCGGGTGATGTCGGGATTCGAGCTTCCCCGCCAGGCACAGTATGCCAATCCCATCACCGCAACGTTCGTTAGCGATCGCATGTCATTTTTGGAAAAGACGGCACGCTTCCGCCGCATCGACCTTTACTGGTGCCTCACGTTGGAGCCTTCCGATGCGAAGGCGTTTGAGCGGAAGCCACAGAAGAACACTATCGATACGTCGCGGATGCTCGCCGACCTCGAAAAGACAGCCGTCATCCTTCAGAGCCATCTCGGCAGCTCCCTCGGTCTGACACTCCTCGGCAAGGCCGAAGCTTTCCAATTCTTCAGCTATCTTTTCAACCTTGAAGATTGGGCCGAGCATGACAAGCTCCGCGGCGATGCCGGCGTGGACCGTCAGATCGTCAAGAACCCTGTCGCATGGCACAGCGATCACGTTCAAGTGGGCCAGCGCCGTGTGCAGATGTTTTCTCTGAAGACGACACCCGAAGCATCGAGGCCATGCCTTTTCTCCGGTTTGATGACGCTCGATTGCGATAGCGTTCTCTGCTCGACATGGCGCGTGAAGTCCACATCGGCAGCCCGTAGCGAGATCGATGCCCAGGAGAAGTTCATCTCGTTTTTCAAGGTCGGGGTACTAACACGCGTCATGAGTGGCCGGGATACCGCATCGCTCGACACTGGAGCTGGTGCGAAGGCGGCCAACTCCAGTGTCGATGACCTGAGTGAAGTCATCCGCGCCCTCGATAAGAAGGCACAGGGCGAATACTCTCTGCGGCTGTTGCTCGCCGCGCGTAACGCGGAGCAACTGCGCGACACCGTCCCGGCAGTCCATCGGATCTTTGTCGATGCACGCGCCCAGGTGATGGAAGAAACGCTGGGGAATCTTTCGGCATTCTATGCCATGTTTCCCGGCAACCACAAGTTCAACGTCTTTCCGCTGTGGCTGGCAGAGGACCACCATGCACGCTTGTCCTCTGTGTTCGCACCCCATATCGGCCATCCCCATTCGGAAGACCTCGACAGTGAGTACCTCAACATCTTCGAGACACGCACGCGGACGCCGTTCTTTCAGGATGTATATGTGGACGGTGTTCGCGTCATGCTCATCATCGGCCCAACTGGCGGTGGTAAGTCCGTACACGCTAACAGCGCCGTCGCTTTGGAGCAAAAATATGGCGGCTTTACCTACATTTTCGATATCGGAGCCAGCTACGAAAGCGTTGTCGAATTATACGGTGGCAAGGTCGACCGGGTAGACAAAGACGGCCCCCGTGTCAATCCATTTTCTCTCGACCCGACCGAGAGCAACATCAAATTCCTCTACTCCTTCATCAAATTGCTCCTTACCAACGGCGGCGCAGAGCTGGAGCCGGAAGATGATGATGTGATCCACAAGGCGGTGCAGGATATGTACCTGCTCGACCGGGAAAACCGTCGCCTCTCGAATCTTTTCCTGCCCAAGAAGCTTGACCGCTATCTGTCGAAGTGGGTTGGCAGGGGCATCTACAACGCAGTCTTCGATAACGTCGAAGACAGCCTCTCGCTCTCTCGACTCCAGTGCTTCGACTTCCAGGGGGTCAACAACGAGCAGTACGCCGATCTCATCGAGCCGCTGATGGTCTGGCTGTTACGACGTATCAACGATGTGATCTACAACCCCGCCAACCTTGGGTTTCCTAAGCACATCCTCATCGAGGAAATCTTCGCTTCGATGAAGAATAAGCAGCTCCTCGAAGGAGCGCTCGCTTCCATCAAGACCGTTCGCAAGAACCTTGGCGGCGTCACCATGATTGGCCAGTCCGCCGAAGACCTGGGAGCGAACGCCGCTTCCATTGTGAATTCCTGCACATCATTCCTCTTCCTGAAGGATGCCACCTTCGACCGAAAACGGTACGCAGAGCTGTTCAAGATGAACGAGCAGCAGATCGCTCTCTTCGAGAGCTTGAGGGATCGCGAGGCGCTTTACATGCGGCGCGACGGCCTTACGAAAGTCGTCACCTTGAATCTCGATGGCCGGAGTTATGCGACGTTTTCGACCAAGCCCAAGGATCGAGTGCGCCGCGCCAAGTTGATCGAAAAGTACGGACTCACTGAGGGAATCACCCGCTTTGCTCAGGGAGAGACCGCGTAACTCAAATCATCGCTACCGAAAGGATCAACCGTGAAACCGCCTATCCTCATCATCGTCTCCTGTGGGCTTGCACTTACCGCTGTCGCCCACGCATCTACCGGCCCAGAGCCTCACCACCTTCAGCCGAATGCACCGCGCACGGTGACCGTGTCGGAAGCCGACACGCCTCCGGTGATTCGCGCCGGCTTGCTTCAGTCCACGCTCATTCTCCTTCCCGCAGAAGAGAAGATCGCTACCGTCTTCGGTGGAGATACGGTGGACTGGGTGTTTGATGGTGGCCACGTCGCCAGCCGCTTCATCAGTATCAAGCCCAAGGTTGCCAACAGTACCACGGACATTCACATCGTCTCCGACCACGGCAATGAGTACACCCTGCAACTCCGTGAAGTCTCCGGGGATGAAGATCCTCACTTCGATTCCAAGGTATTCATAGCTCCCGGCGATCAGGCGGCAAAGGACAAGTTAGCCGCGATGCCTGTCTTCGTACCCGCCGCTGAACTCGACAAGGCCAAGCAGGAAACTGCCGCTGCAAAAGCTGCCGAGGCTGCGGAGTTGAAGGCTGAAGAAAACAAAGCCGAGACGTACCGCAGCCAGTATCCCGGCAACCTCCACTTCGATTATGTCTGGGATCAGAGCAAAGGCAAAGCTCTCGGCCTTCAGCAGATATGGCGTGACGACAAGTTCACTTATCTGCGTGGGCAGTTTCAGGAGCCTCCCGCGTTGTATGAGTTGAAGGACAAGAAGGGCTCGCTCATCAACTTCGACTACAACAACGGCCTTTACACCGTGCCGAAAGAGCTGGACAACGGCTACCTCGCTATCGGCAAGCAGAAGGTGGAGTTCCACCGTGAGAGGAGGAAATAGCCATGCAGGAGCCAAATCAAAACCCACCCACCACCGTACCGAAACAGCCTGAAGCAAAGCCGCCCGTGCGGAAGGGCGCGCCAATCCTCATCGCTCTGGTCGTCATCATCGCATTGATTGGGCTCGCTAACATCACCAGCCTCGTGAGCGGCAATAAGAAGACCGCCCCGCAGAGTGCGTTGCCCATGCGCCCTGCGACTGCAAATCCTCAGCAGGTATCGAGCTTCGAGACACAACAGCAGATGCAGGCTCAGCACGATGCGGACGAGCGCCAGCACCAACAGGAAATTGCAGCAGCGGTGCGGCAGCTCCAGGCAGAGCAGAGCGTCCCCGGCCCCGAAGCGGATACAGCGCCTCCGATGACGCCAGCTCAGCGAGACGCGATTTATGGCGGCAGCTCGAATGCGCCGCAGCGGACCTCTAACGTGTCGCAAGCCCAGGCCGAGGCCAAACAGAAGGCTCTGGCGCGGGAGAAACAGCAACAGGATGCTCTCAACAGCGACACTGTCGCCATCGACTTCGCGCATCCGGGTAGCGCGGCATCGGCACCGACTACTGCCGTCCTGGGGGAGAAGGAGGTTGGCCCCACCCATACAGTCGCCGAATCGCCCGCAGGCGCTTCGACGACAATCGGCGCGGATGCGCCCAGCGGCCCGGCGTCTAGCGCCGTCCAGGCCGCTTCCGAGCAAAAACCGAAGGCTGCTTCAAAGACCGACCCAATGGCGGGATACGACTTCGACGCCTATCAGGGGCGGCTCTACCGTGTCTTTGAAGGAACCGTGTTGGAGGGAGTGGTCACCAATCACATCGACGGCGGCCTCAGCGGTCCGATCCTTATCATGCTGACAACCGACTACTATTCCCACGATCATCAGCAGCTCCTCATGCCCCAGGGCACCCGCCTGATTGGGACCGTTCAGAGTGTAGGCAGTGAGCAACAGCGCAAAATGTTCGTCACGTTTCACCGGGCCGTGTGCCCCGACGGATTTTCGCTCGACTTCGATAAGTACATCGGCCTCGACCCGTTGGGCACCACCGGCCTCGCAACTAAGGTCGATCACGGCTACCTCCAGGCGTTCGCCGCCGCCGCCGCCATCGGCGGCTTGGGCGGTCTCGCTCAAATCGGAAACAACGGCAGCGTCTTCTCTCCCTCCACGGAAATTCGCGACGGTATCTCTCAGCAGTCCGCCCAGGAGGGAGAACAGGTACTAAACCACTTTCTCAACCGCCTGCCGATCATCACGCTGAAAGAAGGTTCGCGTGCCCGCGTGTACGTCGGCAGAGACATTCTTATCCCGTCCTACGCGGAACATCGCGTCGATCCCACCCTCTAGGAGGCTAACGATGCTCATTACACCGGGAAACATTTCGGCTGGAATAGGATCTCAGCTTCTGTGTGGGATCGGGGCCGGGGCTATGGGGTTTGCCCTCTTGCACCTCGCGTATCCGGGCTACGTCGGCGACTACTACCAGGCGCGTCAATATGCCAATTATTTCTGCGTATGGCAGTCTCCCGCTCGGGAAATTCTGGCGAGTCTGTCTGTCCCATTTGCTATTTGGGCAGGAATTACGATGACAGCGCTATCCGCCCAGTTGCAGCGGACGGTCACCAAACATGCTATGCAGAGTCGGTGTGTGCCGCTCTTTGTTCTCGCTACAGGCTTCTCAGCGACGGCCGTCTTCGCATCTTGCCAACTGATTTACGATATGCGGGCTTGGCGTGTCGATCCGCATCAACTCTAGCGCTTGCGCCGAAGGGAGAAGAGCTTATGAGCGAACACAGCGGACAGTACGAGCACCTGCTCCGCAAATCACGTGACGCCAAGCGCGGAGGGCACGACGCATGGGCTGTGCAATCGACCGGCGAGAAGGTCGCCGTGGCACTTGTCCTTAATCGTGCCGAATGGCTGGAAGAGATCGAATACACCCTCGCCGAAGCCATAGACCGTAGTGGTGCGGAATGGATTGCGATGATTCCAAAAATCGCTCGGCAACTCGCCGAGGAGGAGTGAACACCATGCAGCCTAGAACCATTCATCGCCTGCGTTTCGCCTCAGCAATAATCGCCGCCGCTGTGCTCATTCTTGTGCTTCTGGGAACAGATGCGGGACGAAACTCGCTTGGATGGATTTACCTCCAGTCCACCGAGGCTATTGCAAACGCGACCCACTTTCACGGATTCCCCCTGGACAGGTTAGATCCAACCTGCCCGCAGTGCATGTAGTTCAACCCAACCCGCAGGAGGTTTTATGAATTTCACACTGACCAACCGCCGCAAATGGCTCCTTGGAGCAGGCGCGGCGTTGCTCCTTACCGCAACGCCTAGCTTCGCTCTCTTCGGCATCGGAGATATCGTCTTCGACCCGACGAGCTACGCAAGCCTTGTCTCCCAACTCACCACGTTGGAGACGCAGTACAACATGCTCAAAAACAACATCACTCACTTCTCCATGAAACAGCAGTGGCAGACGACGCTCCATGCTCTGGAAAACGTCAACGTCGCCAATATGTTCGGCGAGACGGCAGGCTTCAGTATTGCGCTCAACGGCAACTCCCCCAGCGCATCAAGCACCGCGTGGAAAGCGGCGACGGTGCCGATGAATAGCAACACGACCACCTACTTGCAGGGTCAGACTCTCGGCGGTGCCCGGACCTCGCAGCTCGCGATGATCGAAACGTCGGACTCGATCTCTCCAGACTGCTTGACCGCTGTGGGCCAGTATCGTTCCGGTCGCACGCAGAACGTGACAGCCAACAGCTCCCTCAACTCGTTCCAGTTCGACAACACCGATGCCACCAATACCGAGGTCCAGCAGCTCAACCTTCTGAATGCTGCTGAGGCGCAACGGATGGCGGAGATGCAGTCGCAGGGCAGTTTGCAGGTTTGCGTGGCCGGACAGATGACAGTTGCGAACATGGAGCGCCGGAACGCGGCGGTGGAAGACATGAACACAGCCGCGTTCGTGCAGCAACAGCGGTCGGCAAATGATGTCAGCGCCGCCAACGAGAGCAATACCTGGCAGACCTATCTCCCCTAACCCGTAACCAATAACCCTAACCAGAGAGAGCACCGTTATGGCTTCGATTGCGATGTTGGCCCAGGGACTTCCGACTACCGGCACCGGTGTGGATTGGCTCTACCAATTCACGAACAACTTGACCAACCTCACGACGCAGAACGGTGGGGCGCTGACGCAGCTTGGTCTCACAGAGCTAAGCTGCATCTCGCTCTTCGTCCTGGTGAGCATGTCGATCAACTGGAGCACGACCGGCATGACCTTCCGCATCCACCATGAACACTTGCATGTAGGCGACCTAACCAACTTCCTGTTGCGCCTCATCATTTGCGCTCTGCTTGAAAACTACTGGGTAAATCCATTTCCCGGCGCGAGCTTCGGCATCAATCACTTTTTCTCCTATATCGCTCAGGCAATGGTCGCGGCCTTCGATCAAAACTCGTTAAACAGTCTCCTCCAGCTCCTCAAGACGGCTGGTGACAACACGGCCATGCCATCCTTTACGGCGCCGCTTCAGATTCTTTGCTATGTCGTCGTGCAGATCCTACTCGGGCTCGCTTCTGCGATCCTGTTCCTCATCAATTGCAGCTCGTTCATTCTCTACGGTGTCACCGCATTGTTTGGACCGATTTTCATTCCATTGCTGATGACGCAGAATTTTCGCGCCAAGTTCTTTCATTTTCTGGACGTGCTCATCAGCTTCGCGATGATTCGCGCCGTCGCTGCCGCATTCATCTTTGTATGGGCGGGCTTCATGAATGGCTTCATTCAGCAGACCTTCAACGGCAACTATTCGATGGAGATGTGGATGGCAAATCTCATTCCTTGTTTAATGGTCTTCATCGCGTTCATCATTAATATGCTGTTCATCCCGAGCATGACGCAGGCCATCTTCGGCGGCGCGGCGGGATTGGCGTCTGCGGCTCCCGGAATTGTAGGAAGTGTGGCCGGGATGACGCTTATGAAAAAAGGAGGAGCGAAATAGCCATGTGGAATTTCTTATTGGCCCTCTTTGTTGGCGGAGCGGTAGGGAGTACCCGCACTGCTCAGCGACTCTTCAGACCGGTCCTCATTCTCTTTGCAATCGGCATCGTGATCGCTGGACTGGTCTATGCGTGCGTTGTCTTCAAAGCAGTTTATGAAAGGAGTCAGGCTCCCAATGTCCACTCTCACAGCACACGTTGAGCGCTCCATAACGCCCAAGCAATCACTTCTCACCGATGAAATCGGCAACGAGGTCTATGCGTCCCACTATGCCGAAAGAAAGGCATACCGTCTCATTATCATTTGCGAAACAGTTCTCCTCTGTGGATCAATCTGGTCTAGCTGGTCACTTGCCCATCGTCCAGTTGTGAACCGCTATGTTCGCATCGACGAGATGGGCCGTTCCCAAGCGATTCAATACAGCGACCTGAACTACAGCCCGCGCGAGGGCGAAGTACGGACATACCTCACGGATTGGGCAAACTATCGCTACACCATCGGCCGGGACACCATCGCGAAGAGATACCCGCTCAACTACTACTTCCTTTCTGGGAATCTGTCCTCGCAGCTCATGACAGAGGACAACGCCAATCATCTGGTCTCGCAGGTCGTCGGTGGTCAGATCGAGCAGAGCGACGACGAGGTCAAGAACGTAACCATTACGTCCATGTCCCAGGAAACCGTGCAGGGGGCAATCATTGCCCGCGGCACAGCCCTGATTGCGCTGGACAAGCTGTACTCACCACGGAATTCGCACGAGCCACGAACAGAGCATTGGCTCATCAGCGTTACCTACTATCTGAACCCCAAACAGGTGAGCGATCAGGCCAAGGTGTTTCCGCAGTTCGAGACGATCAACCCCCTCGGCTTAACCATCACCGAGTTCCACGAAAACCGGCTCTCGGTAGACCCAATCGCGCCGGGATCGACATCGGCTGTGCCGGCGCTACCGGCACAGCCCAGTACAGGAGCATCCCGGTGAGCTATCAACTGATATTGCCGTTCTTTCCCGAAGAGCTTCGCGAGCTTCTGCTAGACCCGTCCATCTCTGACCTAATGATTAACGGAACCACGGGCGTCTACGCAGATCGTGGAGGGGTTGTTCAGCATATTCCACTGGCAGCCCCCTACACGAATGACCGCCTCCAGGCGGCCATTGAGCGCATCGCCCGCATCCTCGGCCAGGACTTAACCACACAGAATTCGATCTTGAACACACGCTTGCCCGACGGCTCGCGTGTGGCTGTCGTTGGCGCTCCGTCCTCCATCAATGGACCGACGCTCACCATTCGAAAATTCAATCGCTGGTACACGTCGGATGAGCTGATCGCGTCCGGCAGTCTCACGAAGGACGTTCGGGACGCAGTTGTATCGTTTATGGCAGAGAAAAAGAACGGCATCATTAGCGGCGGAACCGGCTCGGGAAAGACGACCTTAATGAAATCGCTCCTCGATCACATTCCCCACCACGAGCGTCTGATCGTGATCGAGCAGCCCGCGGAATTAAAGGTAGCCCATCCCAATGCCGTTCGTTGGGAGGCCGTCGAGGCGATTCCTGGCCAGGTTGCCATCACGCCAAGCCAACTTCTCGCCGCCGCTCTGCGTCATCGTCCCGACCGCATCATCATGGGAGAGATACGCGATGAGTGCGGCTATGACCTGCTGCAAGCGATGAACACAGGGCATGGCGGAACGCTCTCCACGATCCATGCAAAGTCCGCATGGGATGCCCTGAATAGGCTTTCGGATTTGGCCCTGAGTGCCAGGGCGAATCTCAATCACGCATTCATACGCTCCGAGACAGCGGAGGCTATCGACTTCGTTCTGTACTGCGAGCGCGATGCCACGGGCCGCCGCCGGGTGCGCGAGCTGATTACCGTCAATGGATACACCCACGCGGACCAGAGCTTCCAGACGGAGGACATCTATCGTGCTTCCGCCGCCTGAGCATCAGGCTTCCAGCTAGAGAACCCAACCCGAATCGAGGTCACTTCGATGTACCGTCATGCTGCCAATTCGGCTGCACAGCCCAACTCGTCTCTAAAAGCGCCCAGCGTGGCGTTCCGGCTTAGCCGAGAGCGCAACGGCGAGTGCTCTGAGCCGCCCTTCTATGGAGTCTTTGTAGCGATGAGAGGGGCTGCGGTTTGGGCGAACATTCACCGCCGGGATCGAGAGTTTGACTTCGGTGCATCGGGGAGCCTTCCGTCTCGTATCCCGTACTCTGCTCGGGGTCACGCTTCGGGGTCAAACCGGCGCCCTGCGGCTCGGCGTCGTTCTGCTTCGACTGCGTCGCCCCTGCGGAGTCTCGGTTCCTCCCAAAAGAAGTTTGAAAGCCGCAGCAAAGAACGCTGCGCAAACTTCTTTAGGGCCCCACCAAGAAAGCACTCCTTGGCGCTTGGGAGCCGGGCCCACTCGCTTGGCTTCGCCTAGTGTGACCCGAGCAGGATACGGGAAATTCAACGAAACGGAGATCACCACCATGTACTCAAACAAAGTCACCCTCATCGGATTCACCGGCGCTGATGCAGAAGTTCGCACCAACAACGACC
>Ga0302319_10004130_pt1 | contig 30020 bp, 28 predicted proteins | sample Bog_T0_2_FD_203319 | JGI IMG/M metagenome (GOLD analysis project Ga0302319, IMG submission 203319) | Peat permafrost microbial communities from Stordalen Mire near Abisko, Sweden - Bog_T0_2 | ecosystem: Environmental > Terrestrial > Soil > Wetlands > Peat | place: Sweden: Abisko, Stordalen Mire... | reverse complement strand
CCAGATACTCAACAATCTGCTGACCAACTCGCTCGAGGCACTCGAGGGCAGGGCCGGCGCGCTCATCGAGATCGAGACCCACCTGGCCGAGGACGGTGGCAAGCCGGTCGCCGCCATTCTCGTCACCGACAACGGACCGGGGTTCCAGCGCGAACTGATGGGCACCATTTTCGATCCATATGTGACCAGCAAGCCCAAGGGCACCGGGCTTGGGCTCGCCATCGTGAAGAAGATCGTCGAGGAGCATGGTGGGCGCATCGAGGCGGACAACCTCCCGGCGAAGGGTGCCCGCTTGGGCGGTGCGCGGGTGAGGGTTGTGCTGCCGTTTGGTGAAAGCGGGCGCGCGACACTCGCCCGTGAACCGCGCAAGGGTGAACTGAGGAGAGAACGTGTATGACCGCTTCTAGAATATTGGTGGTGGATGACGAGGCGGATATCCGCGGCCTCCTGAAGGAGATTCTCTCCGAGGAGGGCTACGATGTTGAGGTTGCAGCCGACGCGGCCGAGGCGCGAACCTCGCGCGCGGCCCAGGTGCCGGATCTCGTCCTGCTCGACATCTGGATGCCGGACACCGACGGCATCACGCTGCTGCGCGAATGGTCCGTGACCGACGGGTACGACTGTCCGGTGGTGATGATGTCCGGGCACGGCACCGTCGAAACCGCCGTCGAGGCGACGCGGCTCGGCGCGTTCGATTTCGTCGAAAAACCCCTCTCGCTCACCAAGCTGCTGCGCACCGTGGAGCGCGCGCTCGATGCGGGCCGGCGCAAGCGTCTCTCCGCGCGCGCCCACGGCGCATCCCTGGCGGTCCCCATCGGCAAGGGCAAGGTGACCCAGGCGCTGCGTGAGCAGATCCACCAGGTTGCGCCGAGCAACTCGCCCGTGCTGCTCGTGGGCGAACTCGGGTCCGGCCGCGAGGCGTACGCGCGGTACCTGCATTCGTTGAGCGCGCGCGCGGACAAGCCGTTCTTCATGGTCATCGCGGCCAGCCTCGGTTCGGATCCCGCCGCGGCGCTGTTCGGCGCCGAACGCGACGGGAAGGTCGAGCCCGGCGCCTTCGACCAGGCGGCAGGCGGAACGCTCCATCTCAACGGCCTCGAGGATTTGACGAGCGAGGCACAGCGCGTGCTCGTGGGCGCGATCGAACAGGGAGCGTACGTCCGGGTGAACGGCCGGCAGCGAGTGCCCCTCAATGTCCGGTGGGTGTCGGCCGCGCAGGATGGCTTCGAATCCCGCACCTCGCCGGAACCGTTCCGTCGCGACCTCGCCGCGCACTTGAACGTCATCACGCTGAAGGTGCCGCCGCTGCGCGACTATGCGGAGGACGTGCCGGACCTCCTGCGCTATTACGTCGACCGTCTGGTTGACGACCAGCACCTGCCGCTGCGCCGCTTCAGCGTCGCGGCGCAGAACCGGCTGCGCAACTATCCATGGCCCGGGAACGTCGATGAACTCAAGAACCTCGTCCAGCGCATCCTCATTCTCGGCGCCGGAGAGGAAATCCGCCTCGAGGAGGTCGAGCGTGAACTTGCCGTCAAGCTCGCGGTGGACGAGCCGCTGGTGAAACAGGACCTGCTGGCGCTGCCGCTGCGCGAGGCGCGCGAGCAGTTCGAGCGCGCCTACCTGCAACAGCAGCTGCTCCTCTGCAACGGCAAGGTGGGTCAGCTCGCCAAGCGGGTGGGCATGGAGCGTACGCACCTCTACCGTAAATTGCGCGCTCTCGGCGTGGATTTTCGCCAGTTGGGCGAGGACTGATTTCCCCGCAGCCGGCGAGCGCCCAACCGGCAATGGCCCAGCCGGCGAGCGCCCAGCCGGCAATGGCCCGGCCGGCAATGGCCCAGCCGGCGAGCGGCGCTGGTCGTCAGTCCCCGACTCGGATGACCAGGACGTCGACGTCGGCTTTGCGCAGGATCTGGCGCATGCGATTCAGTTCGTCGAGCTTGGAGATCGGACCGATGCGAATCCGGTGCCAGGTATCGTTGTCGACGGAGACCTTTTGCACCTTCGACTCGATGCCCTGCAGCGCGAGCTGCGCGCGGACGCGATCCGCATCGGCGAAACTCTTGTAGGAACCCGCCTGGAGCACGTAGGTCCCGCGCCGCGTCTCCGGCACCGGCCGGATGTCCGGCCTCACGTCCTTGTCTTTTTCGGGCACCACGACCTCGAACTTCGGCAGCATCTCATAGAAGTCGTACGACTTCGCGGGCTCATCGCCGCCCGCGGTCTCGCCGGCATCGGCGTCGACCGGTTCGTTGCCCCGGGGTTTTCTGCGGTCCGGCCTCACGGTGTGCATGCTCGGCGCTTCGGCCCGATGGTCCCTGACGTACACCACGCCGGCCACGACCAAGCCGAGGCAAAGCCCGAGTACCATGCCGGACCAACCCGAGAAGCCGCCGCGGCGACGCTTCGCCTTGAATTCGCGGGCCATCGCGCTACATGGTGTCGGGCGCGGAGACGCCGAGCAGCGCGAGGCCGCTGCGGATCACGGTCTGCGCGGCACTCGCCAGGTTCAGGCGCGCATTGCGCAGGTCCGCATCGTCCACCAGGAATTGGTGTGCCGTGTAATTCGTGTGGAAGTCGTTGGCGAGATCACGCAGATAATGCACCAGCGTGTGCGGCGCCCGCTGTGCCGCTGACTGTTCGATGATCTCGCCGTAGCCGCAGAGCCGCTTGAGCAGCTGCTGCTCCTGCGGTTCGGTCAGCCGGCTGATGGCTGCCATGCCGGCGGCTGCGTCGTGCACAAGGCCGCGTTCGGCGAGCTGGCGCATGACGCTCGCGACGCGGGCATGCGCGTACTGGATGTAATACACGGGATTCTCGTTCGAGCGCGCGGTGGCGAGCTCGAGGTCGAAGTCCAGATGCTGGTCGTTGCTGCGCATGACGTAGAAAAGCCGTGCCGCATCGTTCCCGACCTCGCGCCGCAGCTCGCGCAGCGTGACGAATTCCCCCGAGCGCGTCGACATCTGCGCCTTTTCGCCGCCGCGGAACAGCGTCACGAACTGCACGAGGCGCACTTCGAAGCAGGCCGGGTTGCCGCCGAGGGCGATCAACCCGGCGCGCAGGCGGGCGATGTAACCGTGATGGTCGGCGCCCCACACGTAGATCAGCTGCTCGAAGCCGCGTGACAGCTTGTTGAGAACGTAGGCGATGTCGGAGGCGAAGTAGGTCTTGACGCCGTTCGCGCGGACCATCACCCGGTCTTTCTCATCGCCGAAATGCGTGCTGCGAAACCACAGCGCGCCATCCGCGCGGTAGGCGAACCCTGCGGCCTGCAGTGCGGCGATGGCGCGGTCCACCGAGCCGTCCGCGGCGAGGCTGCGCTCCGAAAACCAGTCGTCGAACCGCACGCCGAACTCCGCCAGGTCCTCGCGGATGTCGTCCTGGATCAAGCCGAGCGCGAAGGACTGGATGCGCCCGAAATCCGCGTCGCCGAGGAGGGCGCGCGCGCGCTCGATCAAGGCATCGATGTAATCGTCCTTGTCGCCACCCCCCGGCTCATCGGGTGGCAGGCCGGCGAACACCGTGGCTGCGCCGCGGCACAGGCGGGCGCCTTCCAGCGCGTGGAGCCGCGCGGCAATGTCCGCGATGTAGCCGCCCCGGTAGCCGTTCGCCGGGAATGCGAACCGCTCGCCGCATTGCTCGAGGTAGCGCAGCCAGGTGCTCGCGGCCAGGATTTCCATCTGGCGGCCCGCGTCGTTGACATAGTATTCACGGTGCACGCGATAGCCCGCGGCTTCCAGAAGATTTGCGAGCGTCGCGCCGAACGCGGCGTGGCGTCCATGGCCGACATGCAACGGTCCGGTGGGGTTGGCGGAAACGAATTCCACGGAGACCAGCCGGCCGTGTCCCGCCGTGGAACGGCCGTAGGCGGGTCCCTGCTCGAGAATGCGCCCAAGTTCCGCCCCGAAGGCGCCAGGCTGCAGAAAAAAGTTGATGAACCCTGCGCCCGCGACCTCGATCCGCGCGATTGCCGGATTGGGGGTCATGGCGTCCACGAGCGCTTGGGCGAGCGCGCGGGGGTTCCGACGGCTGATCTTCGCGAGGCGCATCGCGAGATTGCTCGCGAAATCGCCGTGCTGGCCGTCGCGGGTTTGTTCCACCGTGATTGGAGTCGACGGTGCGCCGGCATTCAATGGCGCATCGGGCAGGGCCGCGAGTGCATCCTCAAGCATCTTCTCGATGAGTCTTTTCACGGCGGCGAAATCGCACCTGGAAACGCAACGGCCCCGGAGTTTACCCGAAAGTTCTCAGTCCACTTCGAGCGGATCGACATCGATGGACCAGCGCAATCCCGCCGGGATCTTCAGGCTCTCGATCGCCGCGAGCCAGCGTTTCAAAAATCGCTGCAAATCGGCACGGTGGCTGGCCTCGACCAACAAATGCGCCCTGAAGTGATCGGCCCGCCGCGCAACCAGCGCCGGGGCGGGACCCCGCACCTCGACGGGTCCGCCAACCGCGCGCGCGCGCTCGGCGGCAGCGCAGAGGAATGCATCGAGGCGGCTCCGATCGCGGTCCTCGGCACGCAGCAGCGCAAGCCGCGAATAGGGCGGCCAGTGCGCCTGCAGCCGCTCAGCCAGGGCGCTGACGGCGAACCCGTCATAGCCTTCGTGGATGAGACGATTGAGCAACGGATGTTCCGGAAACTCGGTCTGGATCAACACCTCGCCGCTCCGCGACTCGCGGCCGGCACGTCCGGCGACCTGCACGATGGTCTGCGCGAGCCGTTCGGTCGCCCGGTAATCGCTCGCGAACAGGCCTTGATCGGCGTTCAGGATCACGACCAGGCTCACGTCCGGGAAATGATGGCCCTTCGTCAGCATCTGGGTGCCGACCAAGATACGCGCTTCGCCGCTGTGCACGCGGGCGAGCACGCTCGCCATGCGCCCGCGCGCGCCGGCGGTGTCGCGGTCGAGCCTCGCGAGCGGCGCATTCGGAAACAACCGCAGCAGCGTTTCCTCGACCCGTTCGGTGCCCTGGCCGACGGGATTCAACGGCTTGCTGCAGGTCGGGCAGAGAGCCGGAACCGGCTGCTGGGCACCGCAGTGATGACATCGCAGCTGGCCGGCGGCACGGTGCACGGTCATTCGCGCATCGCACCGTGCGCACGGTGCAACCCAGCCGCAGGAATTGCAGAAGAGCGTCGGCGCGTAGCCGCGCCGGTTGAGGAAAACGATGACCTGTCCGCCGGCGGCGGTATGCCGGCCGATGGCCTGCATGGCGGGCTGCGACAGGCCCTGATCACATGCATGCCGGCGCAAGTCCACCAATGCCACTCGCGGCGCCTGTGCTGCTCCCGCCCGTTGCGGCAGCACGAGCTTCGTGTAGCGGCCCTGTGACGCGTTTTCCAAGCTCTCGAGGGACGGAGTGGCCGAGCCCAGGATGATGGGTACCGCCGCGCGCTGCGCCCGCAACACGGCCAGATCGCGTGCCGAATAGCGGAATCCCTCCTGCTGCTTGTACGACGGGTCGTGCTCCTCGTCCACCACGATCAGCGCGAGCCGCGGCATCGAAGTGAGCACGGCCGAGCGCGTCCCGATGACGATGCGTGCCCGGCCGGCATGTGCCGCGCGCCAGGCGTCGCGGCGGTCGGACCCCGAAAGGGCGGAGTGCAGGACGGCGACCCCGCCCCCAAAGCGGGCCTCGAACCGTTCCACCAGCTGCGGCGTCAGTGCGATTTCCGGCACCAACACCAACACCTGGCCACCGTCGGCGGCGGCAACTTCAATGGTCCGCAGGTAAACCTCGGTCTTGCCGCTGCCCGTCACGCCATACAGGAGATGGGCCGAGAACCGGCCCAGCGAGCCGATGATTGGCTCGAGGACGGCGGCCTGCGAAGCGGTCAATGCGTGCGGACTGGGTCGAGGTTCCCACGCGCCGGGCGCATCGGGACCGTCCGGGACCGTCAGCCCGGCCGGTGCCGCGCAAACCCAGCCGCGCGCGATGGTTGCGCGCAGTACGTCCGCACGGAACCGGCCGATGATCGCGGACGCCGGGGCGCGCCCGCGCGCGGCCAGCCAGCCGATCAGCACGCGCTGTCGGGGCGCCCCACGCTGCGTGGGTGCCGCGAGTTCGTTCCGACCGGCGGCGGTCAATTCCCAGATCGGTTCGATGCGGGCGAGAGGCTGGCCCGCGCGCAGGCTCGCCGGCATTGCGGCGGCGAACACCTCGCCGATGGGGTGATGATAGTAATCGGCCGCCCAACGCAGCAAGGCGAACGTCACGGGGTCGAACACCGGCCGGCGATCAAGAATGCCAGCCGCCGTCTTCAGCTTGGTTGGCGGTACGGACGAAGCGTCGCTGGTACCGAGCAATATTCCGGTGAGCGTACGACGCCCGAACGGGACCCGCACTCGCACGCCCGGTTCGGGCGGCTGCGCCCGCATCGCAGTCGCGGCAGCCTCGCCGGCATCGTCCCCGGCGTCGTCCGGTGCGCGGTAGTCGAACACCCGGCGCAGCGGTGTGTCCAGCGCAACTTGCAGTATCAGCGCCATTCGCTTGTCCACAGTTGCTGTGGATAAGTCTGTTGAAAAGCCGGGGTCAACGGACCCAAGTGCCCGTTCCGTTTCGGGCCACAATCAAAATGGCGGAAAACTGTCCGAAATCGGTTTAATTTTAATGGAAACAATGGGATATAGACGCCAATGGATGCGAGTTGGAAGCGCCGCTTGAATTTATTGCAAGGGTAGTCACGGCTGATGTGCGTAAGTCGCTGATTGCCCGGGCCACTGTGACGAGGCCGCGGAGCCTGACTGACAGGTTCCGAGGTCAACCGGTTCGAACGGAAGCCGTTTATACCCGGACGGTCCTGCTCCGTCGATCTTCTTCTCGAGCTTCTCGTTGATCTTCTTGAGGGCGATATATGCCACGGTTTGCTACTCTCGATGCAGCTTGGATGGTCTGGGACGGTCCAGCCCCGGCGCGTGAGGATGCGGCTCTGGACCAGACGCGGGAACTCGAGAAATTCTTGGCCGAGATCGAACGCCGTGCATTTCGAATGGCACAGGTCGCGCTGCGCGATCCCGACGATGCAATGGACGTCGTGCAGGACGCCATGCTCAAACTGGCGCGCAACTATGCGGCGAAGCCGAGCGCGGAATGGCGGCCGCTCTTCTACCGCATCCTCGAGAACGGCATCCGTGATTTGCAGCGCCGGCGGTCGGTTCGCAAGCGGGTCATGGCCTGGTTGCCTGGCCCCAAGGAAGATCCGGACAACGAGGCATCCGATCCGCTCGACAGCGTGGCGGACGGCGGTCCTGCGGTTCCAGATCTCATGATGCAGTCCGAGGCCATGGAGCAGCTCGAGATCTCGCTGCGGCAGCTGCCGGCGCGGCAGCGGGAAGCCTTTCTGCTGCGAAATTTGGAGGGCCTCGACGTGGCGGAAACCGCCGCCGCAATGGGCTGCTCGCAGGGCAGCGTGAAGACCCATTACTCGCGCGCCGTGCACGCATTGCGCGCCCAACTCGGCGAGGTTTGGTGATGAACGATCCAGCCACCACCCGGCTCGAGGAGCGCAGCCGCGCGCTGCTCTGCGCGAGTGTCGAGAACCTCGACATGCCCACGCGCTCCCGTTTGACCCAGGCGCGCCACGCGGCGCTGGCCGCGGCCGGGCGCGGCAGCCGCTTGCGGGATCTGCGTTGGTGGGCGCCTGCGGCTGGCTTCAGCGCCGCGGCGTTGCTCGGCGTGGCGCTGTGGTTCGGTCCGGTCGGTATCGATCGGCACGCCGGCTCCGCGGTGCGGATGAGTTCCCCGCCGGCCGCCGAAAATCAAACGAGCCTCGAGGATCTGGACATCGTTGCGTCGGCCGATGAGATGGAACTGCTCCAGGATGACGTCGAGTTCTACGACTGGGCCGACCGAGCGGCGAGTGCGGACCCCGGCAGCGTCGGTTGACCCGAGCGGCATTGTGGCGGAGCGGGTTGCTGCTGGTCGCGGCGACCACCGTGGCGGCCGCGCCGCCGCCGCCGTCTTCGCCGCCGCCACCGCCGCCGCCGGCGGGCTCGCAGCCCGACGAGTCATTCATCGAATTTCTGGGCGCGGACGACGTTCCCGACGCCCGCTGGTGGGATTTTCTGAAAAACACGGAGCCGCCGCCGGGTCAATCCTCTGCGCCGCCTCCGCAGGATGCGCAGAGATGACCAGGGCGTTCGCGCTGTTCGGATGGCTGATGCTCGCTGCGGCCGCGAGTTTCGCGCAATCTCCGGCCGAACCGGCAGCGCAAGTTGCGCCTGCGGCGCCGCATGGCTGGCAGTCTCTCTCGCCGCAACAACAGCAGCTCCTGCAGCGTTTTCAACCGAACTGGAATTCCCTGCCGCCGGAACGGCAGCAGGCGCTGGCGCGCGGCAGCGAGAGATGGCTCAACATGACGCCGGAACAGCGGGTGAACGCCCAGCAACGCTTCGGACGCTGGCAGGCGATGCCGCCTGCAGAGCGCCAGCAACTGCGCGAGCGCTGGCAGCGCTTCAAGAGCCTGCCGCCGGAGCAGCAGCAGAAGGTGCGCGAATCCTTCCAGCGGTTCCGGCAGATGCCGGCCGAGCAACGCAAAGCGTTGCGTCAGCAGTGGCGCCAAATGAGCCCCGAACAGCGGCGCGGGGCGGCGCAGGTACGCCGAGTGCATCCCAACGCCGCCCCGGCGAGGCCGCAGCGGCGGGGCGGCCGCCGTTAGGAGCGGATTGGCGCCGCGCGTCCTCAGCGCACCGCCCGGAAAAGGCTCCTAGCCGGCAGCCTTCACTGCCTGGATGAGCTGGCTCATGGCGGCCTGGGCGTCGCCGTAGAGCATGCGCGTCTGGTCGAGAACGAAGAGCGCGTTGTCGATCCCGGAAAAACCCTGGCCCTGCCCCCGCTTGACGACGATGACGTTCTTCGCCTTGTCGGCGTTCAAAATCGGCATGCCGTAGATCGGACTCGCGCGGTTGGCGCGGGCGTCCGGGTTCACCACGTCGTTGGCGCCAATGATCAAGGCCACGTCGGCCGTGTCGAATTCCGCGTTGATTTCGTCCAGATCCGCGATGAGTTCATAGGGCACACCGGCTTCCGCGAGCAGCACGTTCATGTGTCCCGGCATGCGGCCGGCCACCGGGTGGATCGCGAATCGCACGGTGACGCCATGCTCGATCAGCAACTGGCACAGCTCCCAGACCTTGTGCTGCGCCTGGGCGACGGCCATCCCGTAGCCGGGCACCACGATCACTTTTTGGGAGAATGCGAGCATCACCCCGGCATCCGAGGCCTCGATCGCCTTCTGCGTCCCGGTGATCGCACCGGCCCCGGCGGCCGCTCCCTCACCGAAATTCGAAAAGAGCACATTGGCGAGCGAGCGGTTCATGGCCTTCGCCATCAGCTGCGTGAGCAGCGTGCCGGCGGCGCCGACCACCGTTCCTGCGATGATCATCGCCGCGTTGTCGAGTACGAATCCCTCGAAGCCGACTGCGAGTCCGGTGAGGGCGTTGTAGAGCGAAATGACGACCGGCATGTCGGCGCCGCCGATGGGCAGCGTCATGGCGATGCCGAGCACGAGCGCGAACACGAAAAATAGCGAGATCACCAGCGGTCCGGCGGGGTGGGCCGAGACCATCGCGATGCCAAGCCCGAGCGTGATCACGAGGACCGCCAGGTTCAGCAGGCGCTGACCGGCAAAACGGACCGACTTCGTGATGAGTCCCTGGAGCTTCGCAAAGGCGATCAAGCTGCCGCTGAAGGATACGGAGCCGATGAAGCCGCCCACCGCGGCGATGGTGACGTGCACGATACCGGGTTCGCCGCCGCGATACAGCTGCACCGCGGCGATGGCGGCCGCCGCGCCGCCGCCCATGCCGTTGTAGAGCGCGATCATCTGCGGCATGTCGGTCATCGCGACACGCTTGCCGCTGACCCAGGCGAGCGCGCCGCCGGAGGCGATGGCGATCACGACGAGGACCAGGTTCGTCGCCGGCGCGCCCATGAACACGAGGGTGGCGATCGTTGCCAGCAGCATGCCGACACCCGCCCAGCGCACACCGCTCACGGCCGTGACCGGCGAACTCATGCGCTTCAAACCGACGATGAACAGGAACGCGGCGGCGAGGTAGGAAAGTTGCGTGAGTGTCGAGCCGTTCGGCATCAGCCTTGTCCCTTCTTCCGGCCCGCGGTCACGAACATGCGCAGCATGCGTTCGGTGACGACGTAGCCGCCGACCGCATTGCCCGCCGCGAGCATCACACCGATGAAACCGATGACCCGCACCAGGGTGTTGTCGGCCGTGCCGAGCGCCACCATCGCGCCGACGAGAACGATTCCGTGCACAAAATTGGAACCGGACATGAGCGGCGTATGCAGAATCACCGGCACGCGCGAGATCACCTCGTAGCCCGTGAAAGCCGCCAGCATGAAAATATAGAGTGCGATGACACCGTCGATCATGTCGATGCTCCTTCCACGGCTTTGCGCGTCGGTTCGTGCTTGATCTCTCCGCCGTGCGTGAGAACCGCGCCGGCGAACACTTCGTCGGCCCAATCGACGGTCCACTCGCCCTTCGGGATCGCGGGTTTGAGGAAATTGAACAGGTTTCGCGCGTACATCTCGCTCGCGTGGTACGCAAGATACGATGGCAGGTTGACCGGCCCGATGACCTGCACGCCGTTATGCACCACGTTTTCCCCGGCGCGCGTGAGTTCGCAGTTGCCACCCTGTTCCGCCGCGATGTCGATGATCACGGAACCGGGGCGCATGCGTTCCACCGCGGCCGTCGTGATGATGCGCGGCGCCGCCCTGCCCGGCACCGACGCGGTGCTGATGACGGCGTCGGCGGCCGCGATGCGCGCGTCGAGCACCTGTTGCTGCTTCTGCTTTTCGTCGTCGGTGAGTTCGCGCGCGTAGCCGCCCGTGCCCTCCGCGGATACACCCGTTTCGACGAACTTCGCGCCGAGCGATTTCACCTGTTCCCGGGTCGCGCTGCGCACGTCGTAGGCCTCGACGACCGCCCCGAGGCGCCTGGCGGTGGCGATGGCCTGCAGGCCGGCAACACCGGCGCCAATGACGAGCACCGAGGCCGGCCGGATGGTGCCGGCGGCCGTCGTGAGCATGGGCAGGAACTTCTCGAGAGAATTTGCCGCGATCATAACCGCCTTGTAGCCGGCGACGGCGGCCTGGGAGGACAGTGCATCCATGGACTGCGCGCGCGAAATGCGCGGCACGAGCTCCATGGCGAAGCTCGTGATCCGGCCGTCCCGCAGGGCCCGGACCAGGTCCGGGCGCGCATAGGCCTGCATGAAGCCGATGACGACGGCGCCGGGCTTGAGTGCACCGACATCGCCGGGAGCGGGAGGCTGTACCCTGAGCAGGACATCGGACCGTTCGAGCACGGCCGCCGCGTCGGCGAACGTAGCGTCGGAGTATTGCGCGTCGGGAAAGTTCGCCGCGGTACCCGCTCCGTGTTCGATGAGCACGGTGGCGCCGATCGTCTTCAGTTTTGAGGCGATTTCCGGGACGATTGCGACACGGTTCTCATTTGCTGCGGTTTCCCTGAGGACACCGACGACGACGGGCATGCAAGTAATCTCCCTAAACGTTGAATTATGGCACAAGACTCGTCTATCTTTGGCTGCCGTGAAGACGACGACCGACCCGCTCGCTGTGTTCGACTGGCGCGACGACACCCACGTGACGCGCGGCTATCCCCTGTCCCAGCAAATCCTGCGCACCGACGTTTCCGGCATGCCGCTCGAATGGATCGATTACCGCGAGGCGGCTCGTCTATACCATACGGATCAGGTGGCGTACACCTGCGGCACGCTCCTGTATCGGCTGTATGGCGGCACCAGCGCGCGTTCGGGCCTGCGCACGATCGTCGACGTCAACTCCATCATTGCAACCCTCGGCCATACCGGCAATCCGGGCAACCTGCGCGGCGCCGCGTACACGCCGCCCCTCAACAACCAGACCTTGTTCCGACGCGATGCGTATCTATGCCTCTACTGTGGCGCGCGCTTCCCGTACAGCCTGCTGTCGCGCGATCATGTGACGCCCTTCAGCCGCGGCGGCCACGACACCTGGAGCAACGTGGTCACCGCCTGCCGCCGCTGCAACAACGCGAAGGCTTCGCGGACGCCGGAGCAGGCGGGAATGCAGCTGCTCGCCGTGCCGTTCACCCCGACGTATGCCGAGTACATCTACCTGAAGGGACGGCGCGTCCTCGCCGACCAGATGGAATACTTGATCGCGCATTTCCCACGGTCGAGCCCACTGCACGAGCGCATGCAACGCTGGCCGATGTGATCGGCGCCACGCACTCCGACACCGGGCCCAGGGCCGCGGCGAACGACCCGGCGGTTGCCGGGGTCGTGTACCACGTCGACGCGAGCTACTTCATTTTCCGCGCCTACCATTCCATGCCGCCCGACATGGTCGATGGCGACGGCAATGCCACCCATGCGCTGTACGGGTTCGCGAGATTCCTCGCCGATCTGCTCGAGGAGACGCGCCCGGAGCGCATCGTCGTCGCCTTCGATCAAAGCCTGCGCAGCGAGACGTCCTTTCGCAACGGCATCTACCCCGGCTACAAAGCGAATCGCGAGGCGGCACCGGCGGACCTGGAGCGGCAGTTCCTGCTATGCCGCGAGTTCTGCCGCCACTTGGGTCTCGCCGAATTCGCGAGCGCCGAGTACGAGGCGGACGACATCATCGGCACGCTGGCCACGCTGTCGCGCGCCGGCGGATTGCGCAATGTGCTCGTCACGCGCGACAAGGATCTGTCGCAGCTGATCCGCGCGGGCGATGTGTTCTGGGACTACGGCGGCAAGGCACGCTATCAGTACCACGAGATCAGCGGACGCTTCGGTGCGGCGCCGGAACTTTTCGCCGATTTCCTCGCATTGACCGGCGACAGTGTCGACAACATCCCCGGTGTGCCGGGCGTCGGCAGGAAAACGGCGGGTGAACTCTTCGCGGTCTTCGCATCCCTGGATGATTTGTATGCGAACCTCCACCGCGTGCCTGGCCTCAAGCTGCGCGGGGCGGCCGGCGTCGCCGCGAAATTACTGGCCCACAAGGATGCGGCGTATCTCGCGCGCCGCCTGACCGGCATCGTCTGCGACGTGCCGCTGCAGGTGACCCTGGATGACTTGCGGCCGCGCCCGCCGCGCTGCGCCGATCTCGATTTGTTTTGCGATCGGCACGGATTCGGTTCGATTCTGCGGCACCAGGTGCGGCGAATCGCGGGGACACCCACCTCATGAGCGTACTGATCGCGGGTCTCGTGCTGTTCCTGGGGGTGCATTCCATCGCCATCGTCGCGCCCGGGTTGCGTTCGCAGGCGTTCGTCCGCCTGGGCGAGGGCGGCTGGAAGGGTGCGTACGGCATCGCGTCGCTGATCGGCCTGGCATTGATCGTCTACGGTTTCGGTCTCGCCCGCGCGGCGCCGGTCATTTTGTACGTACCGCCAATCTGGGTGCGCCACGTGGCGCTGCTCCTGATGGTGCCGGTGTTCCCGCTGCTCCTCGCGGCTTATCTGCCCGGCCGCATCAAGAGCGCGGCCAAACACCCGATGCTGGCGGCCGTCAAGTTTTGGGCCTTGGCGCATTTGCTCGCAAACGGCCGGCTTGCCGACGTGGCGCTGTTCGGCGCCTTCCTCGCCTGGGCGGTCGCCGATCGCATCTCACTCAAACGGCGCGCGCCGCAGCCGCTGCGCACCGCGCCGCCTGGACGCTGGAACGATCCCATCGCGGTGGTTTTCGGTCTCGCGATTTACGTGTTCTTCGTTACCTGGGCGCATCTGCGCCTGTTCGGCCTGTCCCCACTCGCCGGCTGACGAACGCGGTGGCCGCGGGCCGCGGGCCGCGGCATTCATCCCGTCGAAGCGGGCGCCACGTCGACCGCTCGAAGCTCGAATTTGATCTTGCCGAGAAGCCAGAAGATGCGCGGGCCGCGCAGCAGATAGCGTCTTGCCATGCGTCCCGGATCCTGGATCAGCCGGTGCGACCATTCGAGACCGTACCTGCGCATCCACATCGGGGCGCGGCGTTCGCTCCCGGTGAGAAAATTGATCGAACCGCCGATGCACAGGGCGAGTCCGCGCGCCCGGCCCCGCCGCATCAGCATCGACGCGAGCATCTCCTGCTGCGGGCAGCCCACGGCGAGCAGGCAGAACCGGAACGGCGCCCGCTGCTCGATGAAACGCAGGCACGCATCGACCGCGGCCGGATCATTGATGAAGCCCATCGGCGGGTCGAGATGATGAAGTCTCTTCAGTTGATGCCGCCGCTTCAGCTCCTCGGCCTGATTTGCATTGCCGCCGATGAGCACGATCTCGTCGTCAGGCGAGATCACCATCCGGAAGAGCTCGGCAGTGACGTCGCTGCCGGGGCAGATCGGCAGGCGCAGTCCGAGCGTCACCCGCAGCAGCCGCGCGAGAAAGCGGCTGTCGAGCAGGACGAACGAGGCCTCGTCATAGATCTCGCGGAACGCCGCGTCGTCGCAGTAGCGGATCACGTGATCGACGTTCGGCGTGACCGCGTAGCCATATTCGCCATCCCCGAAATTCGCTGCGATTCCGAGAAATTCGTGCACGTGGCAGTCGCTGAGCTGCAGGGTGGTCGACGGCATTCGATGTGACGGCCTGAATCTTTGCGTCGATTCTCATGTATTGCGCCGCCCACGAAAGTAAAATTTGTCAATATACGGCCAATACGTTCCGGCGCGAGCGCCGCTACGCGCCTTGAGTTTCCATATTGCACGGCATGGACAGTGAAAACACGGCGCCATGCTCGATTCCGCCGTCCACCCAGGCGCGACCCGCATGCTTTTCCATGACCACACGGACGAACGCCAATCCCAGGCCGGCACCGCCGGGATCCGCCTCGCCCCGGTGCAGGCCGCGGGAGAAACGCCTGAACAACGACGCGCGGCTTTCGAGCGCAATGCCGGGTCCCTGATCAGTGACCTCGATCATCGCCTCGCGCCCAAAGCGGCTGCATCGCAGTTGCACGCCGGCACCGGTCGGCGAGAACTTCAGGGCGTTGCTGAGGAGATTGACGATCGCCCGCGCGAGCAGTTGCCGGTCGCCGCTCACCATGATCGCGTCCTCGGCCTGATGCGAGTCCAAACGGCTGCCGCGCGCCTGCGCCGTGGCCCACACCTCGTCACAGGCGTCCTGCACGGCGTCGCGCAGGTCGAATTCCCGAAATTCGCCGGGATCGGCGGATTCGGCTCGCGCAAGCGCCACAAAACCGTCGACCAACGTCAACAGCCGCTGTGCGAGTACGTCGATGCGCCGTGATAGTTCGAGCGGCGGCAGTGCGCGGCGTGGATCGCGCTGCAGCTGCGCTAGACCGAGCAACGACGAGGCCGGGCTCTTCATGTCGTGCGACAGGAACCGCAGCACATCGTCCCGCTCGCGCTGCGCGGCGCGCAGCGCCGTGATGTCGGCGAAAGCGATGATCGTGCCGGCCCGCAGCGCGGCGCTGTCGGTGAAAGGTACGGCGCGAATGAGCACGTGGCGCCCCGGTTGCTCCAGGGCAGCTTCCACCGTGCACGGCGCGCGCGCCGCCAGCGTTTCGTAGCGCAGGGCCTCGTCCTTGACGCGCTCATAGAGCTGCGCATCGACGGACGAGTTCTCGAGCGCGGCACCGGGCCGACCGAACAGGGCGGCGGCGGCCGGGTTCGCCAGCACGATGGCTCCGGCCGCATCGGCGAGTATGGTCGCGTCCGGCAAACCGTTCACCAGATCCGAAAAGAGCCGCCGCACCTGGCGCATGTGCTGGGTGGCCTGACGCAGCAGATCCATCCGCTGTTCGACGAAGTCCACCGGACGCAGTGCCGCGGCGCGCGTAGCCGGGATCGGGAAGCGTTCGCGCGACAGCCGCTCGAATTCTTCCTCCAGGAACGCCTGCATCGCCTCCAGCCGGCGCCAGCTCCACAGGGGGTACAGCGCGAGCAGTGCGGCGAGCGATGCGCTCGGCGGAAACCACCATCCCCCGCGCAGCGCCAGGGCGCTGGCCGCAGCCGTGCCGATCATCAGCAGCACGCTGAGCAACCACGAGCGGCGCGGCGGCAGCAACAGCAGGCCTGCGCCCGCCAGCGAGACCGGCAACGCCGACAGTAGTGCCGCCGCCCAGCGGGGCAGCGGTCGAATGGCGGCGTCGTTGCGCAGCGCCTGCAGCACGTTCGCGTTGACCTCGACTCCGGCCATCGTCTGCCCTTCGCCGGACCAGGGCGTCGGATAAGAGTCCCCGACCCCTTGCGCCGTCGCTCCGACCAGCACGTACTTGCCGCGAATGGCCGCCGCGGACACGCCGCCGCGCAGTACGTCTGCGTAGGATAGCTGTGCGAAGTGGCCGGGCGGCCCGAGAAACGGAATCAAGATCCTGAAATCGCGGACCCACACGCGCGGCGCGCCGGCCAGATCCGGGTGGCGGGAGCCACGCAGCCGCAATGGCCCGGCACCCGGCGCTGCCAGCAACAGGGTGGCTGCGAAATGCAGCCGATTCGGCGCGCCGATTCCCTCGCGCAGGAAGACGCTGCGTGCGATGCCGTCACGGTCCAATTCGAGATCGGCATGGCCGATGCCGGCCGCCGCTTGCGCCAGAATCGGGATGGGCAAGCGCTCCTCGAGGCTGTGCTGGAAGCCGGGCATTTCGACGAACAACGGCAGCACCGTGGGCGGTCCACGCCGCATGGCCGCGGCGAGCGCCACGTCGCCTGCGGCAGAGTTCGTGTCCGGCTCCGTGAACAGGAAATCGAGTGCGACCGCCCTTGCTCCCATCGCGCGCAAGCGGTCGAGCAGCGCGGCGTGCAGGTCGCGGCGCCACGGCCACCGTCCGAGTGCGGCTATGCTTGGGTCGTCGACGGCAACGATCACGACGTCATCGGGTGCCGGACCGCCGGCCGAGGCTGCATCGTAGAATGCCAAGTCCGTCCGCCACAGCATCTCGAACACGCTGGCCAGCACCGCCAGCACGAGCACCGCGAGCATCGTCCAGGCCCACTGCCGGACGACCGGATGATGCCAGCGCAGCAGGTTCACGGAACCAGGCTGAGCAGGGCGATCGCCGGCAGCAGCAGCCGGATCCAGCGCGGCACGGGTATCTCGAAACGGCGTGCCGGCCCGAATGGCGTCGTGCTGCCGTCGGCGAGAATTCCCTGCAGGCGGACGTAATAAATGCCGGGTCGGGATTTCGGCAGGGTCAGCTGCGGGTCGTCGACCAGACGATCGATCCGTACACTGGCGAAAGTCGGCTCACGCGCCACCTCGACCCGATAGCGCTGCACGGCGAAGGTATGCCAGCGGACCGTGACCCTGCCCGCGTCGATTTGCGGTGGGTTAGGCTGTGGCGCAGCGGGCAATTGCACAAAGCTCCGGACGGGGCTCCACGAGCCGGTCTCGCCCTGGGCGCTGATTCCTGCAACACGCCAGAAGTATGTCCCGGGCGGCGGCGCGTCGATTTCCCCATGAGTCGCGGAGAGCCGGCTTGCGACGATCAGCGGCGCGGCGAAGTCGGTGGTTGCGGAAATCTGCAGCGTGAAGGCGGAAGGCATGCCGGATGACTGCCAGTCGAAGCGGGTCCGCGCGCCGGACAGTCTCGCGGCAACCGGCGGCGCCACCGGCACCGGCGTCGCGGGCAGTACGTGCTGCGTAAAACGCGCCACGGCATCCGTGCCCTCGATGCCGAATTCGTCGATCGACCGGGCCCGCACCCAATAGTCACCGTCGGCGAGGTGCGCCACGTCGGCACGCGCCGCGGCGGTCTCGACATCGGCGGAAATTGCATGGAAAGAGGCGTCCGGCGCGACTTGCAGTCGGTACGAGCGCGCGCGCGCGACCGGCTGCCAATCCACATGCAGGTCGTCCGTAGGGTTCGTCGGCGGCAGGCCCGACAGGTCGGGCGGCGGCAGCAATGGTACCGGCGGCAGCGGCGCCATCCCCTGTTCGACCCGCGTGCCGAAGCCGGCCGGAACCGTCACCGCGTCGCCGCTGCCGGCGACGCCGACGGTGCCTTCCAAGGTCTCCGCGGTCGACCGACCGCCGGCGCCGAAGCCGTCGCGAAATCGCGTGCCGCGGACCGCGGTCACGGCGACCGGCGTGATGATTTCGAACCGCCCCACATCGCGGTGCGGTTTGACCACGGTCTCCAGGCGCCCGGCGTCGAGTTCGAGCCGGATGCTGTGGGCGGCGCTCACGCCGGTGACGCGCGCCATCTCATCGAGCTTGAGCACGCTCGACTTCTGTACGGTCACCACCGAACCGTCGGCGAGGTCGAGCGTGACCGAACCGTCGGCACCGGTTTCGATCACGGCGCCCGCGGGCAGGGTGTCGCCGGGTGCGATGGCTGCGCCTGCGCGCTGCGCGCCGCCGGCGACGTTCGCCACCGTGGCACTCTCCGTGGTGGTGCGCAGCCAGGCGTAGGGAATCCGCAGGGCCGCGCCGAGCGGGATTCTGTTGGCATCGGCGATCCGGTTGTGGGTCTGCATTTCGCGCCAGCGCTGGGGAGCCAACAGCAGCCTGCGCCCGAGACCGATGAGCGTATCTCCGGACTGCGTGTGATAAACGAAGTCCGCATCGTCCGCGGCTTGGGCAAGCATCGCGGGCGGATGCAGCAGGGCGAACGACAGGCACGCCAGCGACAACGCGGCGATCTCGCGCCGGACACCCGCGCGGTTCATACCGGCTTGGTGTCCGTGTGCTCCAGGCGATACCCGTAACCATAGATGGCGGACAGGCGCAGGCCGATCGCGGCCGACAGTCCGAGTACCTTGCGCACGCGGCTCACGTGCATGTCGACCGTTCGCGTGGAAGTGCTGTCACCCCGGCCCCACACCGAATCCATGATGTAGCCGCGCGACAGCACCTTGCCCACGTTCCGGAACAGGAGCACGGCCACCTCGAATTCGCGCCGTGTCAGTTCCAGCGGCACGCCGTCGCGCTCCACCTGGCTTTTTGCCGGGTCGATGCGAAACGGCGGCATCAGAATCGATTCGCTCTGGCCGGGGTCGCGCACGCGGCGGCCAACCGCATCGACACGGGCGAGCAGTTCCCGGGCCCGCGGCGGCTTGATCAGAAAATCGTCCGCCCCCGCCTCGAGCGCCCGCACCACGTCCGCTTCGGTGTCGCGGTGGGTGATGAAGAGCACCGGGGTGCGCAAAGCCATTTGCTTGCGCAGGCTCTGCAGCACCTCATAGCCCGAGATGTCCGGTACCTCCCAGTCGAGCACGATGAGCTCGTAGGTCTCGGTGTGCAGGCGGCTCAGCAGGGTTCGGCCGCGATTGAACACGTACACGTGGTGTCCCCCGGCCTGCAGCAGGTCGCCAATGCGATCCGCCTGATCCGCGTCGTCTTCGAGGAAGGCGATGCGCAGCCCCCGGGCGCCGGGCTTGGCCGTCGCAGCCGCAGCGACGGGTTCCTGCACTTTATCCGGTCCCTGGGTGGGCATGGATTTTCCCCCTGAACCGGGTGTCCCTGTCCCCGGTGGCACACCGTAGCGCGGTGCAGCGCAAAAATCCATCCGGACGTCGCCGCTCGCTCGCCGGTGCGGGCGCCGCCACGGCGGGCGCTCCCACGCCGGGCGGATCCACCGGAAGGGCCCGGTGAATCCGCCGGCTCTTCAATGGCAGGCTTTGCCGTGATCCGGCCGATAGCCTTGGGACGTTGCGTCGGCTTCGCTCATGTACGCACCGTTCTTGGTCTTGCCATACCAGCGGTCCGCCGGACAATGGTAGACCTTGCTGTTCTTGTTCGCCCACACCAGCCCCGGACCGCCCCCGGGTGCCGCGGTCGCGGCAGGCGCCGATGATTTTGTCATGGCCGCCGGCGCCGCTGCTGGCGCCGCTGCTGGCGGCGCTGCCGGCGCGGCGCTGGCGGCCGGAGCGGCGGGTGCCGGTGTCGCAGCCGGCATGGGTGCAGTGGCTGCCGGTGCGGCGCTGGCGGTGGTCGCCGCCGCGTACCAGTCTTGCACGCCGTGATGGCCCCTGCAGGCTCCTTTCTTCGTCGGGCCGGTCCAATACGTTCCATCCTTGCAGAGGCCGGTGGATCCGGCGGGCGCGCTGGCGGGCGCCTGCGCGAAGGCGCCTGCGGCCGCGAGGATCCCCGCGAACAGTGACATCGACCGAAGTGTGCTCAACATGTGCATCTCCCGATGTGGGTTGTTATCGTTTCCCGGCCGCCCATCGCGGCCACGCTAAGCATAGTCTGGCCGGGGTAAGCCCGTGAAACTGTAAAAGAGTGTCAACCGACGCCGTCAGCGGCCGGTTACGGCGGGGAGAGGGCGGCGGCGTCAAATCGCACACACCGCTCACATCGATTCCAGAACTCCGATCCCGAGCATCCCCAATCCAGTGCGCAGGGTGTCTGCGCTCAAGCGGCACAGCTGCAGGCGCCCCGCACGCAATGCGCCGTCCGCGGCCAGCACGGGACACGCTTCGTAGAAGCGCATGAGTGCAGCCGACAGATCGTACAAATAGGCGCAGAGGTGGTGCGGCTCGGCCGTGCGCGCGACGAGGTGCACCGCGTCGGCGAACTGCGCCAGCTTGAGCGCCAGCTGCCGCTCGGCCGGCGCCGTGATGACCATTGTCGCGGCCATCGCCGTGCCCATGCCGGACCGGTCCGCGCCGGACTCATCCGCGCGGCGGCACACGGCGCGGATCCGCGTATAGGCGTATTGCAGATAGGGGGCCGTGTTGCCGTCAAATGACAACATGCCGCCCCAATCGAACACGTAGTCGGTGCCGCGATTGCGCGACAGGTCGGCGTATTTGACCGCTCCGATGCCGATGACGCGGGCGATGGCGCGTCGCTCCGATTCTGGCAATCCGGGATTCTTCGAACTGACGAGATCGAATGCGCGCTGCACGGCTTCCGCCAACAGATCGGCGAGCTTGACCGTCTCGCCGCTGCGGGTCTTGAACGGTTTTCCGTCCTCGCCGAGTATCACACCGAATCCGACGTGCTCCATGCGTGTTCCCGCCGGTGCATAGCCGGCACGGAATGCGAGCGCGAACAATTGTTCGAAGTGCAGCTTCTGGCGCGCGTCGACCACGTAGAGGATCCGATCCGCCCGCAGCACGCGGATGCGATGACGGATGGCCGCGAGGTCGGTCGTGGCATAAAGATAGCCTCCGTCCTGCTTCTGCACCATGTAGGCGGCGGGTCCGCCCTCCTTGTTCTTGAATTGTTCGAGATAAACCACTTGTGCGCCTGCGCTCGCGACGGCCAGGCCGCGGGCGGAAAGATCCGCAACGATGGGAGCAAGATCGTCGTTATAGGCGCTTTCGCCGCGCACGTCGGCGGGCGTCAATCCGACCCCGAGGGTGCGGTAGATCTCCTCGCAATGGCCCATGGACACGTCGAGGAAGCGTCTCCACAGGGCGCGCACGCGCGCGTCCCCGGCCTGCAGCCGGACCACGTATTCTCGCGCACGCTTCGCGAACGGCGGATCGTCATCGAAGCGCTGCTTCGCGGTCCGATAAAAGGCCTCGAGATCGGCAACGCCGGCGCTTGCAGCGCCGCCTCCGCCGGCTTCCTCCATCGACGCGGTGAGCATTCCGAACTGCGTTCCCCAGTCGCCGACATGGTTTTGTGCAATGACCTCGTGTCCGATGAAACGCAGCACCCGAGCCAGCGCGTCGCCAATGATCGTCGATCGCAGGTGCCCTACGTGCATTTCCTTGGCGAGATTGGGCGAGGAATAATCGATCACGACGCGCTGCCGTTCGGCGTCGCCGGCGCGCGGCACGCCGAGTCCGTCGGACAGTGCCGCTGCGGTTGCCCACCGCGCCAGGTATTGCGCCGACACCGTGATGTTGATGAATCCGGGACCGGCAATATCGATGCGTGCGGCGATGCCGCCGAGGTCGAGGTGCTCCAACACGCGTTGCGCGAGCGCCCGCGGATCCGTGCGCCGCGCCTTCGCCGCGCCCATCACGCCGTTGACCTGATAGTCCCCATGCTCGGCACGCGCCGAGGGCTGGACGTTGGCCGCGGCGTCCGCGCAGCCGGCCGCGGCCATGGCCTCACGGGCGCGCGATTCGATCAGGTCGAGCAACGAAGTCATCGCGCCGTTCATTGTGCCGTTGATCGCGTCGGGCCGCTCACTGTCCGACCCTTCCGCGCCGAAAATCCGCGATGATCTCGCGGGCCGCGTTGTGGCCGGGCGCACCCGTGACCCCGCCGCCCGGATGCGTGCCCGAGCCGCACAGATAGAGCCCGGCGAGCGGTGCCCGGTAGTCGGCGAATCCCAGCATGGGACGCGCCGAGAACAACTGGTCGAGGCTGAGGGCGCCGTGAAAGATGTCTCCGCCCGTCAGGCCGAAGGTGCGCTCCAGGTCGAGCGGACTCAGGATCTGCCGTCCAATCACCGCGGACTTGAAGTTCGGGGCATGGCTCGTCACCAGGTCGATCATCAAATCCGCCACCTGTTCGCGGTGATCGTCCCACGATGCACCGTCCGGCAGCACCGGTGCGACGTGCTGGCAGAAGAGGCTCGCCACGTGCCGGCCCGGCGGCGCGAGGCTGTCGTCGAGCGTGGATGGAATCAGCATCTCGACTATCGGTTGACGCGACCAGCCGCCTTCCACCGCATCGAAATAGGCCTGTTCCATGTAGGCGAGGCTCGGAGCCATGATGATCCCCGCCGCATGATGCTCGGCCGGCGTGCGCCCGGGCAGAGCCGTGAAATCCGGCAGCTCCGCGAGGGCGACGTTCATGCGAAACGTGCCCGAGCCGCAGCGCCAGCGCAGGATGCGCTCGCGGAAGTCCTGTGGCAGCACCGCCGGATCGATGAGCTTCCCGAACAGCAGCCGCGGATTCAGATTGGAAACGACGCACCGCGCACGCAGCGCTTCGCCCCGCCCGGTGACGACGCCGACCGCGCGGTCGCCCTCGACGATGACCTCCCGCACCGGGTCGGACAGCCGGATTGCCACGCCGCGTTCGGTGGCCGCTTTCGCCATGGCCTGCGTGATCGCGCCCATGCCGCCGATGGCATGACCCCAGGCCCCCTTGCGTCCGTTGACCTCGCCGAAGACGTGATGCAGCAGCACGTAAGCCGACCCGGGGGAGTACGGGCTCGCGTAGTTGCCGACAATGCCATCGAACCCGAAGGCTGCCTTGATCGGCGCGCTCTCGAACCAGCCATCGAGATAATCGCCGGCCGATTTCACGAACATTCCGAGCAGCTCGCGGCGCAGCGTCATGTCGAGTTTGGACAACCGCCTGCCGAGGCGGGCGGAGCGCAGCAGATCCGGCGCAGCCTCGAGCCAGCTGCCGGCGGTGGCATTGGGCGGCGTTTCGAGAACGAGGTCGCGCAGCACCCCGGCGACGGCCTCGAGCCGATCTGCGTACGCGGCGAGGCGCACGGCGTCGCGCCGTGAGAATCTGGCGACCTCGCGCGCCGTGTGCTCGCCGCCGACCTTCAGGAACCCGTCCGCGCCCAGCGGCAGGAAATTCGCCAACGGCCGCTCGACCACGCGCAATCCGTGGCGCGCCAGATCCAGATCGCGGATCACTTTCGGGTTGAGCAGCGAGACGGTGTAGGCCGCCACGGAATTGCGGAAACCGGGATGAAACTCCTCGGTAACGGCCGCCCCGCCGACGACGCCGCGCCCCTCGAGCACCGTGACGCTGAGGCCCGCCGCGGCAAGATAAGCAGCGCAGACGAGACCGTTGTGACCGCCGCCGATCACGAGCGCATCGCGGCCGCCCCGCTCAGTCACCGCGGTGCCAGCGTTTGGTCGGCGCGACGAGGCGCGGAAAGGCGCCGCTGCAGAGTGCGTCGGTCCAGTCTTCGCAGTGGGCGATTGCCTGGGCGGGTTTGAACGTCGCGGGGCTCAAGCTCAATTCCACCCACAACCCGTCGAGCAGGGCCGCGAGCGCGATGGCGGCCGGTCGCAGCCTCAGCCGCGGGGCGGCGCCGTCCGCTGCGAGCTCGCCGAGCAGAACCTCCAGCATCCTGCGGTATTGGCCATAGGTGCGGTCGTGGACTGCGCGCATCTCCGCGGAATGGGTGACCATGCTCCAGAAAACCAGCCACACGTTGAACACGCTCGGATCTAGTATCTCGGGCGCAAACGACGCGCGGAAGAAACTGCGCAATCGTTCGCGCGGCGGACCCGCCCGCTTCTCCGCCATTTGCCGCGTCGAATTTTGCAGCGCCAATGCGAGCGTTTCGTAGGCGGCGGCGATCAGTCCGGCCTTGCTCGGAAAATGGTGGTTGATGAGGCCGATCGAGACGCCCGCGGCGGTGCTGATGCGGCGCACGGACGCGCCCTCGTGGCCGAATTGCCGCAGGCACTCGAGGGTTGCGGCAACGAGGGCCTCGCGCCGCTCAGTGGGTGTGGCGCGGCGGAATTTCGGTTCGGAACGGTCGCGGCCACGCGGAATGCTCAGAGGGGCTCCCCCGCCCCGTAGGTCAGGAACGGCCCGATGCGCTCGATGACGTAGCGCCGGACACGATGGGTCGCGGCCGGCATGGCCACGGCCGGCATGGCCACGTCAACCGGTCTCCGCGGGACGCAGTTCGAGGCCGAGCGCGCGCGCCACGGCCTCATGAGTGATCCTGCCGCCCTGCACGTTCAAGCCATTGGCGAGGCCGGGATCCCGCTCGCTCGCCTGCCGCCAGCCCAGGTCGGCAATCGCCTTCACATAGGGAAGCGTCGCATTGGTCAGCGCCACCGTCGAGGTGCGCGGCACGGCGCCCGGCATGTTGGTCACGCAATAATGAATCACACCGTCGAGCACGTACGTGGGTTCGGCGTGCGTGGTAGGCCGGCTCGTCTCGAAGCAGCCGCCCTGGTCGATGGCGATGTCGACCAGCACGGCACCCGCCTTCATCGACTTGACCATGGAACGCGTGACGAGCTTGGGCGCGGCCGCTCCCGCGATCAGCACCGCGCCGATCACGAGATCCGCATCGCGCACCAGTTCCTCGATGGCAACCGTCGTCGAGTACACGGTTTTCAGCCGGTTGCCGAACGCCGCGGAAAGCTCCCGCAGGCGTTTGACCGACCGGTCCACCACGGTGACGTCCGCGCCGAGACCGACCGCCATTTCGGCGGCGTGGGTTCCCGAGACGCCGCCGCCGAGAATCACCACCTTGGCCGGTGCAACGCCCGGCACGCCGCCGAGCAGCACGCCGAATCCGCCGTTGGCCTTCTGCAGACAAGTGGCGCCGACTTGCACCGACATGCGTCCCGCCACCTCGCTCATCGGCGTGAGCAGGGGCAGGGACCAATCGGGTGCGGTGACCGTTTCGTAGGCGATCGCGGTGGCCCCCGAGGCCATCAGCGCATTTGCCTGCTCGCGGTCGGCCGCCAGGTGCAGGTACGTGAAGAGCGTCTGGCCGGGGCGCAGCCGGCGGCATTCCGAGAGCTGCGGCTCCTTCACCTTCACGATGAGATCGGCGCCGGCGAAGATCTCCTCCGCCGTCTGCGCGATCCCGGCGCCGGCCGCGAGATAATGCGAATCCTCGAAGCCGATGCCGCTGCCGCCCCCGGATTGCACGAGCACCTGATGGCCCGCAGCCACCAGTTCGCGGACCCCCGCGGGGACCAAGCCGATCCGATATTCGTGAATCTTGATCTCGCCCGGCACGCCGATTTTCATTTCGACACCAGGTGCAGCGAGAATTTGACCCGGACCTCGTCCGCGACCCACTCGGTGTTCTTCCAGTCGCCCTGCCCGACCCCGAAATCGAGCCGCTTGAGGGTTGCGGTTCCATCGAGCCGGGCGCCCGGCGGCGCCGTGGTGAACTCGAAATCGACCGGCACATCCTTGGTCACGCCATGCAGCGTCAGAGACCCCAGCGCGCGGAACCCGCCGGCGGTCTTGCTGAACGAGCGCGTCACGTAGTGGGCTGTGGGAAAGCGGGCGACGTCGAAGATGTCGGCCGAGCGCATCGTCTTGTCGCGGTCCTTGTCGGCCGAGTCGAGCGAATCGAGTTCGATCTGCACGTCGAAGTGCGCCGCCGCGAGCGCATCCGGAGAGAAATCGATGGCCGCCGTGAAGCGGTGAAAGACCCCCTTGAATTCCGCTCCGGCTTGTTTGCCATAGAATTCGAGGCGGCTCTGTGCCGGATCCGCGTGATAGCCCGCCGCCGGGGCGGCTTGCGCGGTGGGCAAATGACAGGCGCCTGCCAACAGCAGCGGCAGTGCCAGGCGATGCGTGAATTTCATCATGGGCGTCTCTCCGAGCGGACGAACGGCAGCATGCGCAGCAGCACGCTGTCCTTGTTCCAAAAATGATGTTTGAGGGCGGCGAGAATGTGCAGGCCGGCGAGGCCGAACAACACGTTGCTCATGACGTCGTGGGTGGACCTCAGGAGATCGAACGCGTGCTCGTTGGGACCGATCAAATTCGGCCAGGTGAACAGACTGAACCAGCTCACCGAATAATTCTTCGCCGACGACATCATCCAACCGGTGAGCGGCATCGCGAACAGCAGCAAGTACAGCGCCGCGTGTGTCCAGCGCGCGAGCTTTACCTCGTACGGCTTCATGCCCGCGGGCAGCGCCGGCGGCGCATGGGTGAAGCGCCAGGCGAGCCGCAGCGCGGCCAGCATGAGGATGGTCATGCCCACGCTCTTGTGGCGCGCCAGGAGCTTCAGCTTTTCGAGGCCCAGCGGCAGATCATCCGCAGTCCAGGCAAGTGCAAACTGCGCGACGATGAGTGCGGCGATCACCCAATGGAGGCTCTGCGCCACCGCGCCGTATCGGCCGTTCGAGTCGGAAATTGGCATCGGCATTCCCCGGGTGCACACTGGCGAGCGCAAGTTTAGCAAGACGGCGGGTCGCGCTCGTGTGGAAATGGCTGTTGCTCGTGTTCACGGCGTTTTGCGCCGCTTCCTGCGGCAACCCCGTGTTGCGCACGCACGCGCCGACGAACGTTTCAGCGCCGGCGCCACCGCGCGCCATGCCTCTCTATCGGATCGATCCGTCGAGCTCCGAGGTGCGTGTGCTCGTGTACCGTGCGGGCGTGATGGCCGCGCTCGGCCACAACCACGTCATCGTCAATCGGTCCATCGACGGCTGGGTGGCCCTTGCCGATGCGATCCCAGCCGGGAGCTTTTTTCTGCGATTGCCCGTGGCCGGATTCACCGTCGACGATGACGTGGCGCGCGCCGAAGAAGGCGCCGACTTCGCCGCCCCCGTTGCCGACGACGCCAAGCTCGGCACGCGGCGAAACATGTTGAGCGCCGCCGTGCTCGATGGCGCGCACTTTCCATACGTCGAGTTCAGGTCGCTCGCCATCGAGGCGCACGGCGCCCCTGCCGGTGCCGCCGCTGCCGGTGCCGCCGCTGCCGGTGCCGCCGCCGCGGGCGCCGCCGCCGGGCCTGACGAATGGACCGCGATTGCGGCGGTCGTGGTCGCCGGCCACGAAACCCGCGTGGTCATGCCGTTCAAGCTCGACCGGCGAAACGGCCGGCTCACGGCGTCGGGCAGCGCGAACCTGCGACAGAGCGATCTCGGCCTCACGCCTTTCAGTATCGGGCTGGGCGCGTTGCAGGTTCGGGACGAACTTCGCGTGCGGTTCTGCGTCGTGGCAGTCGTTCCATAAGTGGCTGGTTACCGGGTGTTCAATCCGCTTGAGACAACAAAATCGAGGTTCCCTCGGGGGCGGTGAACGACACCGCGCGCATCGCCCGTCCCGACCCGTGAAATTTCGCGCCCTGGGTTTGCGCGCCATGGGAACTGACGCCACGGGCTTCCGCGGCATGGACGCCAAGGTCCGCGAGCGCCTCGAGCCGCCCCGCCAGGTTGCCGGCTTCGAACGCCAGGGTCGGCGCGCTGAGTCTCGCCGTTTCATACAATCCCACATCGATGGTGTCGCTCGTGCAGGAGACGTGCGGCACGGGTGCATCGGGCTCGTCCATGCCGACGAATCCGAACTGCTCCCAGTAGATCTTCGCCGCCTCCACGTCAGCAGCCGGCAGTGCGATCTCGAGAAAATAGCCGCATTGCGAAGTCTCGGTCAACGTTCGCTTGACCGGCGAGAACGTGCGAGCCTCGACGAGCCGGATGGCATGTCCGGAGGGATCGGACCAGGTGATTTCGTTGAAGACATGGTCACCGAGCCGGCAGACGTCGAATTCGACGCCGAGCCGCGCGAATTCCGGGAGATGTTTGCCGAGATCCGGTTTGACGAACGTGATCAAGGGTCCGGGACGGGATTCCTGGTGCAGCCCGAGACAGATGCGCCCATCGGTCACGACCGCGTAAGGCTGCGCCCACGCATCGCCGACCTGCGCCTGCGAAAATCCGATTTTGCGGTAGAAGTCGAGCGACGCCTGAATGTCGTCCGTGATGACCGAATATTCGAGAAAACGTCCCAGCATCGACGCTGAAGATACTTCAGGCGATGCCGCCCACGCACAAATACTTCAATTCCGTGTAGTCAAGGATGCCGTACTTCGAACCCTCACGCCCCATACCGGATTGCTTCACGCCGCCGAAGGGTGCCACCTCGGTCGAGATGATGCCGGTATTGATGCCGACGATCCCGTACTCGATCGCCTCGGCAACACGGAAGGTGCGCGCAAGATCGCGCGTGAACACATAGGCCGCCAGGCCGAATTCCGTGTCGTTCGCCATGGCGATCGCCTGCGCTTCGGTATCGAAGCGGAACAACGGCGCGACCGGACCGAAGGTTTCCTCGCGCGCCACCATCATGGCGGGGGTGACATTGGCGAGGATGGTCGGCTCGAAGAACGTGAGGCCGAGCGGGTGGCGCCTGCCGCCGAGCTTCAGGACGGCGCCTTTCGCCAGGGCGTCGGCGATATGCTCCTCGACCTTCGCCACCGCGTGCGCATCGATCAGGGGTCCTTGGTCGGTGGGGCCCGCGAGGCCGTCCCCAACCTTGAGTTTTGCAACGGCCGCCCCGAGTTTGCCGCAGAATTCTTCGTAGACACCGTTCTGCACCAGCAGGCGGTTGGCGCAGACACAGGTCTGCCCGGTGTTGCGAAACTTGCTCGCAATCGCCCCTTGGACCGCGGCGTCGAGATCCGCATCGTCGAATACGATGAAAGGTGCGTTGCCGCCGAGCTCCAGCGACAGCTTCTTCAGCGTGCCGGCGCACTGCGCCATCAGCGTCTTGCCGACCGCGGTCGATCCGGTGAAGGTCAGCTTGCGCACGATCGGGTTCCCGGTCATCTCGCCGCCGATGGCCGCCGCCGAGCCGGTCACGACTTGGAACACACCGCGCGGAATGCCGGCACGCTCGGCAAGCGCTGCAAGGGCTAGCGCGGAAAACGGGGTCTGGCTGGCCGGTTTCAGCACCATCGTGCAGCCGGCGGCGAGTGCGGGCCCCGCCTTGCGGGTGATCATCGCGGCCGGAAAATTCCACGGCGTGATGGCCGCGACGACGCCGACAGGCTGGCGCAGCACGAGAATGCGCTTGTCGCTCTGGTGGCCCGGAATGACGTCGCCGTAGAGACGCTTGGCCTCCTCGGCGAACCATTCGATGAACGCGGCTGCGTATGCGATCTCGCCCCGGGCTTCCGTGAGGGGTTTGCCCTGCTCGGCGGTCATGAGGGTTGCAAGGTCGTCCTGATGCTGCAGCATCAGGTCGAACCATCGCCTGAGCAGGTTGGCGCGCTCCTTCGCGGTGCGTGCGGTCCATGCCGGCAACGCCTTTGCGGCCGCATCGATCGCCCGCCGCGTTTCCGCGGCACCCATGTTCGGCACATACCCGAGCACGGCGCCGGTTGCCGGATTCTTCACCGCCAGCGTGCGGCCGTCGTCGGCGGCAATCCAGCTGCCGTCGACGAAAGCGGCCTCGCGCAGCAGCTTCGGATCCTCGAGCGCCACCGTCCGATGCGCTTCAACCAACGTGTTCATGGAAGAACTTCACACTACGTTCGAACGCAAGCCGCGCGCTCTGCGGCTCGAAGGCCGACCGGTCCGTGCAATTGAAGCCGTGTTCGGCGGGGTACAGGTGAAACACCCCCGCCGAGTGTGCCGCCTCGATCTCCTTGACGGTCGATAGCGGGATGTGCGTGTCCTTCTCGCCGAAGTGATACATCACGGGACATGCGGGCTTCTCGGCCAGATACTGCGGAAGTCCGCCG
>Ga0302319_10004128_pt1 | contig 30026 bp, 17 predicted proteins | sample Bog_T0_2_FD_203319 | JGI IMG/M metagenome (GOLD analysis project Ga0302319, IMG submission 203319) | Peat permafrost microbial communities from Stordalen Mire near Abisko, Sweden - Bog_T0_2 | ecosystem: Environmental > Terrestrial > Soil > Wetlands > Peat | place: Sweden: Abisko, Stordalen Mire... | reverse complement strand
CTCAACGAGGGCATTTCCACCTCGGCCTTGCGCGAATACGCCCGCGCCATCGCCTTGCTGTTATGCCCAAGGTTCACTTGGGCATAGCGTTCGGGATAGCCCGCCGCTTTCGCACGTTCCGCCCAGGCATAACGATAGCTGTGCAGCGTGACGCCGATGATGCCCAAGCCCACACAGCGTTGATGAAATTCCGTTGCCCGGTCGCCGGCGCGGACGGTGCGCAAATATGGAAACAGCGGACCGCTTCCCGGCAGGTCCCGCAGAATTTCTGCCATGTCTTCGTCAAAGCGCATGATGGCCGCCGTCCCGGTCTTCATCCGCTGGTAGCTGATGACGTGGTTGTCCCAATCCACGTCCTCCGCAGCGAGAAACGCCAGATCGGATTGCGATGCGCCCAAATACCAGGCCAGTTGATAAAACGCCCGGCGTTCCGCGTTGGTCTCACGGGCGACGATGGCCAGGTGTTCCGCCAGCGTGATGCCGCGCTTTTCCTTGAACTCGACGGCGGGCCAGCGCTTCTTGGCCAGCACCGGCCACGGCAGCCAGGTCATGTCCAGGGCGAAGTTGTGAATGCGCCGCAAATAGACGTTGGTCGAAACCTTCCCGGCTTCCAGCACACGCAAGAAATGTTCCGGGCGGGTTTCCAGAATCGGCAGGTGGCGAATCAAGTCGAACGCCTTGTCTTTGATGGCCGTCTGCCAGCGGTGCTGCGTGTGATCCTTCTTGAGCTTCACCAGTTCGTCCATGACAAGCTGCCAGCTTCGGGTGGCAATTTGCGGGTCACTGGCCACCAGATACGCGCGGGCGATTTGGAGGTTCACGGCGGGTTGCTGCTCGGCCTCCTGCCGCGAGTGGAACAACCGGACGGCGGTGGCGCGGTCATTGGTGCCCAGGCTTTCCTGCTTGCCGGTCACGTCATCGTGAATGTAGAAGCGGCCGCCGTTCTTGCGTTTGTAGAGTCGGTATCGTTGTCTCATGACTGTGTTCACAGTGAAGAGGTTACGACGATTGACCTCGACTCCGGTAGGGAGCGCGTGAGAGTTATGAGGAGCAGGCCAGAGTTAAACCCGGTTTAATCCGTGCTGGCAAATCTGCTGGCACTCACGGTTGGCAGTGTTCCAAACCTTTGCAATTACGCCATTTAGGTCTGGAGGCGAGGGTCGGAATCGGCCGCATTTCCCCGCCGTTGCGATTCAAATATGCCTGATTTTATTGGGTATTCAAGCGTAAACGACTTAATCCGGCCCTATCCTTTTTAAGCCATTTGGTGTCCGTTTTGGTGTCCGCGACACAAAGGCCCCGGCCCAACAACACTGCATCTGACTACATCTTCTTTGAAAATACGACAAGGCTGTGTGACTCATCAAAGGTCAATGTTGCTTTTGCTGGGCGCTCGCCATAGGGATTTAAGGGAATTCAAATCGGGATTACTTACCAGCATTTTAAGGTCTGCATCCTGACGCGCAAGTTCACGCTGCATAAGCGGGTGCAATCTGATCCGTTCTTCGCGTTCTGACGTGTAAGGGACACCTCTCGCAGCAGTTGAAAACCCGTCCAGTAATTCCTGTACGTAACCATCGAGTGTGTCTATTGCGAAAGCCGATGCTTGGGCAATACGTTCGGGATTCCCTTGCTGCACATAATCCAAAATACAACAAATTGAAAAACAGGCTTCTTGTGCCGGGCCGACCAACACAGAAACAAAGTCGTCGGCGTCAGGTGCCACTTTTTCGCAATTTGCGATTAATCGTTTAGCCATAAGTTCGTTCATGGCTTGCCCATCTAAATGTTTCCACAATTCCTCGAGAGCACTCCGTAACGGCTTCTCGTCTCCCCATTTAACCTCGCGCTTGAATGCAACGTAATTGGAGAGCATTCGCTCGCAACAGGACAATCCAAATGCAATGCGACCGCGACTCGGCAGTGCTTCCAACCGGCGTTGGGCTTCTTGTTTGTTGTAGGTGAAGTTTGACAATGTTGTTGTTTTTGGAAATACGACAAGGTAACGCGCTTCATTAAAGGTCAATGTTGCTTTTACTGGGTGCTCGCCACAGAGATTTGAGCGACTTCAAATCAGGATTTCCTGCGAGTAATTTCAGGTCTGCATCCTGACGCGCAAGTTCACGCTGCATAAGCGGGTGCAATCTAATCCGTTCTTCGCGTTCTGAACTGTATGGAACTCCTCTCTGAATATTTGGAAACCCATCCAACATTTCCGCAACGTAGAGATCCAAGGTGTCAACTGCAAAAGATGACACTTGAGAAATTTGTTCAATATCCCCATGAAGAATATATTCCAAGACACAGCAAATCGAAAAACAGGCATCTTGTGCCGAAGTCGTCAAGAGTTCGGAAAAATCGTCGGAGTTTGGGGCTACGACTTCACAGGCTGCCAACAACTGTACGGTTTTTGATTCATCCAAAACTTGGCCTTCAATATGCTTCCAAGCCTCGTCGAGAGCACTTCGCAGCGGCCTTTCATCTCCCCAAGCTATTTTTTGTTTGCAGGCCACATAATTTGGAAGTAAACGTTCACAGCAGGATAGTCCAAAGGCAACGCGACAAAGGCTCGGCAGTGCTTCCAATCGGCGTTGAATTTCTTGTTTTTTGTATGTAAAGTCTGGCATTGGCTTTTCTATAGTTAAGGCTTTTTCAACGGGCTAGCTGGTGTTACGCCTTCTTGCTTTATTGTCTGGGCACATGATGGACATATTGGACGACTCGCCGCTGTTGCCGTTGGTGTATGCCCGGCTTGTTTTGCGGCATTAATGGTAGTTACTTCTGCATGTCCTGGCCCTTCAGCCGCTACCTCTCCAGGTTTGAGTGCTGCCTTTTGCGCTTTTGATAGTGCGTTTTCACTTGAACCGACGTACGTAACGCCCTCTTTTGTTTCAGTAACGGCTGTCGTCCTCATTCGTTGTGCTCGAGGATCAAGCAATCCATGAAGTTCCTTTGCTCGCGCTTCTAAGCTCGCGGCGACCTTGGTTTCTACTTGGACTGCTTCTTGGACTGCTACACCTGCGGCCTCCTCTTCACCCACTGGTGTCGCCATCGTCGCTGCTTGTACCAGAGCTTTGGCACCAGCTTTAACTGGTGCGGTTGCAGCGTTTCCAAGCTTATTGCCTTGTGCATCGGTCAACTCTGGGCCGAAGGTTCCGCCATTCAAGGTGTTATAGGAGTTCGGGTCCCAATTGGCGCTGGTATCACCCATAAACAAGTGTTCAACACCTTTGGCCGCACTTTGAGCGGTGCTGCTGAACCAATCTCCTAATAAGTCAGCACCTTCCTCTGTGTCATCCCACCACTCAGACACGCTGTAATGTCCTGTTGGATCAGTATAACGCAAGGGGTCGTTCACGCAATACGAGTAGCGGTTATAACTTTGTGGATTGGAAAAATCTGGAATAATGTCATCCGGCTGGATAAATCGCCCTAGTTCCGGGTCATAGTACCTGGCATTGTAATAGTAAAGCCCGCTTTCGGCATCGAAAACCTGCCCGGTGAACCGCCGCGACACTTGAAAACTCGCCTGCGGGCTGGCTGTCTGCGTCCGGCCAAACGGGTAATAGACGTTAACCTCTTGTTGCGCTCCGCTGGAACTGCTCAACGTGCTGGACGTATTCAAATTGTCTTCATGGTAATAATCGGCCACCCGGTTGGTATCCGTTCCGCCATAGAGGAGGGAGTTGGTTTCGAACGTACACACCTGTTGGCCATTGGCATATACATGGAACAATGTCCTGCCGCCTTTTTCTTCGTAGATATTTCCAATCCACACCTGAATATTGGTCGGATTTTGGTTGATGCGCTTCCACAACCGGGAACCGTCATTGGCATAACCAAATTCATCTGACATCACGCCAGCCTGTGCAATTGCTGAGAGCCGGTTTGCTGCGTCATAGACCAGGGCTTGTGAGTTGGTGAGGCCGCCATGTCGCACCATCATGTTGCCGCACAAATCGTAGAGATTGGTGTAGCCAAAGGCGGTTCTGACGGCTTGAATGCGTGGGTTCGCGTAAGCATATTTTGACCCGCCGCCTTCGATGTTGGTGGTGATGTTTCCGACAGGGTCATAGGCATAGCTGTTGGACAAACCGCTGTACGTCTTGATACGGTGCAAATTGTAATAGGCAACGTTCACCACGTTTGTAAGGCCGGTGCCAATTATGTTAGTGATGTCATTTCCCGCCGTGTATTTGTAGGTGCGATTAAAAACCGCGCCACTGGAACCGGCTGATATGCTTTGTAGCCGTTTGGACGTGGAATAGTAACTGCGAGTGGTTGTAAGACCACTTCCGTATGTGAAGTTGGTCACATGCTGAAATTCATCGTAGGCTGAGGCACTGACTGTGTAGTAGTTTCCGCCGCCGCTACGGGAAGCTTGTTTGAGGCTCCTGCCATTGAAATACAAATTGGTGATAGTGGGGCCGGAGTTGGGATATGCGAGGGACGTTACATTGTCACCGTCGTCAAATGTATAACTTGTGGTGTAAGTATTGCTGTTGACGTTTAAATAACGGGACGCTTTGATCGTTCGCGTGAGCTTGTCGTAACTGTTTTTCTCCCAGCCCTGGCTGTCAATCACTTTGTAAATCAGTCCCGGATAAACCGTGTAGCTGCCGTCGTCACTGCTATCGTAAATGTATTTGTTTGTAAACGCCGGGATGAGGACATGATTGCTGTAATTGAGACTAAAAGCGGTCTGTGCTTGCAGCCGCCCCATCGCGTCTTGGTATCCGGTGGGGGCAACGTATGAATTCGAGATCACGTTCCCGCGCGCGTCGGTTTGTACGCGCAACCGCCCAGCGTAATCACGCACATACGTCCACTGACCAAGATAAGGATCGGCCATTGCAACCATGCCACCGGCGTCATTGTATGCCCAGTATATATTCTCGCTATTTGCGTTAATGATGTTGGTCAGGTTTCCGGCGAGGTCATATTTTAATGTGGTGGTGTAGGTGTTGCCGCCGTCCAGTTCCTGAATCTGGTTCGTGCGTCCGAACGCGTCCAAACCGTAACGGCACACCTGCCCATCTTCGTCGGTGCAAACAATCCACCACGGACTGCTGTTATATACATAACCGCGTGTGCAAGCTGCTAGCGGGGAACCCGTGTCACCCGCGAGGGGGGATTCGCTGCTATACGCTCCATTGGAAAAGGTGACGTTCACCAAACAGTTGGTGGCGACGCGCCCGGCAGCATCTAGGCCGGTCCACGAAGCCGTCAGGCCAGAAGTGGGTTTGGAATAATTGATGGAAGTGACAAACGAAGGCCAAGTCGTCAGGAAAGCCACGCCTCGCGGGTCATAGGCGGTGGCAACCATTCTATAATTTCCGTTCTCGCCCTGGGTGCGTGTCTGAATAGGCCGTCCAAAACCGTCAATGAAGGTGCGGCTTTCCACTCCACCCACTCCGTCGTTGGCTAGCACATCCGCATAGTTGGTTGCTAGGCCGGAAACGATCGCTTTCAAAGTGACTGGGTATGTATATTTTTTCATCCATACGACTGTGCCACCGCCAATGGGAATTTTATCCGTTTCAGTCGGTCGGAGGAAATTGTCGAAGCTGTTGCTGATGGTCAGGCCGGATGGGGCTGTGGATACCGCAAGCTGGCCCGAACGAGCATCGTAGGTTGTTGTGGTTATGAAATCGCCAGTGGAGTCGTTGCTTGGCACAGCCCGGAGTCTAGTGGTCGCCGGATATGTATTGTATGTGGAATCGTAGGTGGTCTCTGTCACCACTCCGACCGGATTCGTCGCCAGCGTGGCGAGGCCATATAAATTGTAGCCATAACTGTTGACGGCATAGTAACCGGCAGAAATCCGGGTCTGTTTGGAGGCCAAAGTGCCGCCTGAATTGTAGGAGTAATCCGTTTCTCGAATGATATTGTAATTTGTATCAGTGAGGGTGGCCTTGTCGGGATGATCGATAATGTAGCTGCCGATGGCCGTGAAATGGGTGTTGTAATACCGTGTGTCGGTGGTATCGGTATCGGTGAAGGAAAAAGTGCCAACACTGGTCGGGGAGAAGCCGCTTACCTGGCCGTATTCGATTTTGTTGGTCAAATTGCCGGTGCTGGGGTCGTACGCATAGCTCGTGGCGGTGACCAGCGGTCCCGGATAGTCGCAATCAAAGCTCAAGGTCGTCAACGGAAAATAACGGCCATTGCCCAAGCTGGCTTGGTCCACTTGATTGACTTGGACACGGTACAGTGCGTTGTCGTTGCCATAGGTCTCGGTGCGGTAAGGCATCCCCGCCTTGGCGAAGTTGCCCGCCCCGGTGGTCGAGTTGGTGTCCTGGTATTCACCTAACGACGAATAGTTTCTGCCGCCCCCGGTGTGGAAATATGTCACGGTATAGCGCAAAGTTGGGTCGGTGTTGGTGACCACGGCAAACCCGTGAAGCTCGCGTCGCGCTCCGTCGTAAAAACCGCCGCCATAGCCATAGGTGGTGGTTTGCGGCAGATTGATGCCGTCGAAAGCCGTCACCGAGGCTGTCACTTGATGGGGAAACGGCATGTGGCTGACGGAATTGGGGTTGGTGGTATCCACGCGGTTGTCGTATGCGCTGGATGAGGCATAGGCGATGCCGAAATTGCCCCCGATGCCGTTGTTGATGTTGGTCAGCAAGTCGGGGAACGGGCCTTGGTTCAATTGCACCAGAAAATATTGGGCGGTCGGGATGTATGGGTAGATGCTGGGATCGTAGTGAACAGCCATGACCCGGTCGAGCAATCCGTCGCCGTTGATGTCCATTAGAGTGGAAATCATTCCATACCCAGAGGCAGAACCTTGCATACTCCACCAGTCTGGGGTGTAGGATTGGCTGTACTGGAGCTGATTCTCTATGTTGGTCACCACGATGGGAGTGCTGTTGAAGCCGTGGCCGTTGTTCAAAAATACCAGCCAGCTTGTTGTGGTGCTTGAGGTTGTGGAATTGGTATCCGCCGCCCAATTGACCATGACGCGATCCGGCAACCCGTCGCCATTGACATCAAATAACCCGACGTACGGGAGATTGACAATGGAGTCCGCCGGCGAGCCGCCATTCACTGTTTCCAGTCCTGAACCTCCCGGCCATTGGTCATACGCGGCGGGAACATTGGTGGAGAAGTTGGTGGATTCAAAAGAATAGCCGTCGTTATACTCCACGGCATAGTAGGTGGTGGGATGCAACTCTTTGCCTGGATTGTTGGGGTCCATCGGGTACATAAGCCGGTCAGGCAACCCATCCCCATTGATGTCAATCATGTGTGCCTCGGACGTTTCTATGCCCGCCCAAGCGTATGGGGTGGATTGCGGTGGATAACTTCCGTTCCAGTTCTGGCTGTGGTAGGGGCCAAAGATCATGGGTTGGGTGAAATTGGTGCCGGTATTCAACTGCACCATGAAATTGGTCATCGCCCCGTTCAGATACCAACCGGACATCACCCGATCCGGCAACCCGTCACCATTGATGTCGAAAAATCCCACATTCACCCCGCCCGATTCTACGCAAAAATAAAATAGCGTATTGGCGTCATTCATGCCCAGTGGCCCGGTGGAAACAGGCCAACTTGTCACACCGCTAAATCCCTGGCCGGTGTTCAACTGGACTTCATAATTGGTGTAAGGCACATAAGGCGTTCCGACTGTTACAGAATTGAGCGCTGCCCAATAATCCATCACTCGGTCGGGCAAGCCGTCACCGTTGATGTCCCGAAAGCGACCATAGGGCGTATTTAATTCAGCATAGCCACTGCCACCGCCAGAGAGACTGCCGTCAGGAAATGGATTGGAGCTAGACGCCGTGGTGCCGCCGCCCGTAGAAGTCGGCCCAAAGGCGTGGAGTGAGCCAAATGAACCCATGCCATTGCTTTGCAGACCAAGGTTTTTTTGCACCTGATATTGGTTTGGCGTCACCGAGTCATCGTAAGTTACACGGTCGGGCAGGCCATCCCCATCTATATCCACCAAATCGGCCACGGTATAACCGCTATTGACCTGCGACACCTCAGAACCGGAAGTGGTGCCGGGTGTGTTCAAGACGAGGTTGCTCCATATCATGGTTGGGCCAAATGAAACGCCGTTTGGGTTCCCTTGATAGGCAAACGAATTGGTCAAATAGGCAACCGCATTGCTATTCACGTCAAAGCCGTAAAGCACCATATTCGTCAACATGGAGCGTCCGGTCGCTGCGGAAACCCCGTATTGCAGCCCGTACTTCCAGACATTCTGCGAGCCAGCCTGGCATAAAATTTGTGTCAATCTCCGGCACTGTTCTGTGCGGAAGCCCCAACGGTACGAAAAATGCCAGTCATTGGGTCGAAGCTCGGTTTGAAAGGTGATGGTGTTTGGCCCCGTAAAATTGGCGGTATAACCGTTGACATTGGTGTGGCCGTTGTAGCTGATTTGCGTGGGATATAGGGTTCTCTCTGGCAGACCGGTGTTGGGACTGATGTAGCTGGCGTAGGTCACTGTTGTCCAATCCCCGGAAGCGGTTACGATCTGATCCAGCGCCCAATGGAACGTGCCGCTGTATCCGCTCCAGCCTGGCTTGGGATTGGCAATACAGGAATTTGAGGTTTCGCCGAAATAATAGGTATTTCCACTCTTGTCATAGACCGTCCACAGATTATTGCTGGTATCCAAGAAGCAGCGCGAGAAGTCGGTATCCACCTCGGCCCGATATTCGATGAGCGTTCCATTCGTGGCCACCGAAAATATTTTGGAATCTTTGCCAGACAGGTTCAGGATGAATCCTTTGCGGTCATCGTATTTTGTCATCGGTGCCGGGGGCGTGGCGGTCGAGTACTGGATCGGGACGCCATCCCGCGTATAGCGCTCAATATAGCCGATGTTCAAATTCCACCCCATGCCGCACCAGCCATTGTCGCCTGCGGAGGAATATCCCAAGCCCAAATGCGGTTCCGAACCATTCCGCGCCGGGGCACACTCAATGGGAATCGAATAGCCAAAGCTGCCAGTAAACAGGTCCACTTTTTGCTGTTCCTGTTTGCCGATCTGGTCGATGGCTTGAACTTGCTGGTCGGAGGCAGAAACCGGCCCGCCACTGGTGGCAGCACTCTCCGTCTGCGCCAAGCATTGCTGAGTGGCCGTCCAGGCCATGACTCCAATCGCAAAAAGCTTCACGGTGTTTGTAAACTTCATATGCTCTGGTTGTTACTGTCTGATTATTGAATTGGATTTTTATTGTATGACGGCAATCCCGGCGCAGGCGCGACCGAATTGGTGCTCAACCCCACCATGGTTTTGTATTCGTCCGGCAAGCCGTCGCCGGCCGTGTTCGCTTTCCATGCCGTACTATTCGTCATTATGCTGCCGCCAAAGGATGCCTCCATGACATTGGCCAAGCCGTCGCCGTTAAAACTGAGAAAACCATCGCCGACGGCACTGTTGGTGGATGAATTCCATTTCGTGGGATTGTAGCCCAGCGCACTCATTCGGAATTCTTGATAGTTGCTCAAGCCATCGCCGTCCGGGTCGCCGTTCGGATCAATGCCGATGTGCCCAAAATATAGGACTTCCCAGCCATCCGCCATGCCGGTGCCATCACTGGAGTATGCGTTGGGATTGCCTTTTGCAACCAACAATTTGTAAGCATCAGTCAATCCGTCGGGCGTCGAACTTTGGGGTGTCCCTAAAATCAAAAAACAGTCCGTGCTCGGTAGGTTTGTCAAAGAATACGCCTGGCAATGCTGCCCCTGGCCCATCCAAGACCAAGGCACACCGTTTGATCCAAACGACAGCACTGAATTGGCAAAAACATCGTAATATACCCCGTCAACCCCGCCCTCAATGGCGAACGACAGATTCATGGTTCCGCCTGCCGCCACTGTCGCGGTGACATTGGTGATCCAAACCACGTTGGTAGTGGAGGTCGCACAAGTGGCCGCAGCCCCCAAACTGACTAAAAAGCCAGGCCCGGTAATCACGTCGTTGATCGGCGTGAATGTCGTCTGTGAGGATGGGGCTGAGGCTAGGTTAAACATGGCCTTGTTTACGGGATTGATCGTGTAGTAGTTGTATTCCCAAGTGAACATCTGCTGGATCGTTCCGGCGTCGAGTGGCGCGCTGTACGTCGCCACGCTGTTGAACAACGCCTGTGATTGATACACGCCCGTGCTATCGGAGCCAATGCTGAACGTGGTCACATTCGGACCGGGATACACTGTCAGGCCGGGGCAGTTAGTCACCTGCGCACCATCTATGTATAAGGTCGTATTAGTCGGCGAATAAGTCAGGGCGACAAAATGGAAATAATGGGTCGTCCAGGAAATTGGGGCGGTCAGGTAGGTGGTGAGGGTGCCCGAAAGGTCGTTGGTTTGCGTGGAGAAGTATAGATTATTGCCCGCTTCATCGAGGTAGATGCTCCACAGGCCAATGCTGGAATTGGTGGTGTACGCACCCGCCTCAAACAAGCGCCCCCACCCGCCCAACCCGTTGCCACCGGCGCTGGCACTCGCCCAATCATTGGGCGCGACCCAGAAGACAACGCTTCCGAAACTTGGGGAAAAATTCGTCGCTCCGCTGCTTTCCACAATGTTGAATTGCAGCCACGCCGGCAGATTGGTATCCACGACCAGCGATGCTCCGTCGCCCAGCGTGGAGAATGCTAAGTTGCTGAACGAAACCGGGTTATAGCCAAGATCACTCGTCCAGTTGGTATTATCGTGGAATGACCATGAATCCAAGGTGGTATATATTGGGGCAGAATTCGTTCCGAATCCAGGGATCATGACCACGGCTTCAGCAGTTGGCAGCAGGCCAAATAAAGAGCCTGCGACAATGGCGCAGGTTAAAACCCGGCTTGATTCACGAAAATATTTTCTAAAACCATTTTCAGTATTCATAAGTTTAATTCAAGATTCGAATCTGACCGGGAACGAGATTAACATCGGCTTATCGAAAAACAAGTGACAATCCCGAGGAACCGAGGAAAAAGCGAACTGTCTATTCCGTTTCCGGTTAGCCCATGTTGGTCTAGGCCGAAATACTTGTCAAGCTCTTCGGTTAATGGATTATTCACCACGGTATGGCAAGTTCCGCGCGTTGTTGCGGAAAATCCGCGAGGAGGCCGGTTTGAGCCAGACGGCGCTGGCCGAAAAACTTGGCAAGCCGCAAACGTTCGTCTCGAAATCGGAGATCGGCGAACGGCGTATTGATTTTCTGGAAACGCTCGACTTCTGCGCTGCTTGCGGCGTGTCGGCAAGCCAGCTCATCGAACGGCTGCAAAGTGGCAGCGTCGCTGAAGCCAAAAAGCCGCGCAAGAAACGCCAGAGCCCCCGACGCATGGACAGCGAGGGACGGCTAACACGGTGGGAAGAATAGCGGGCAAATTCCCCCAAAGTAGTAGTAAAAGGCGGGGGTGAGCCGCAGGCCACCTACACCGGGAACCCCAGCAAGCAGCGGGTAACGGCCAGATGGTCGCCGATGCGGGATTGGCTGGTCAACTCCGCCTCGTCGGGCAACGTTGTCCACAATTCCCATTCGGGAGTCTCCATTTCCAGATGCCGCAGGGCAATACACGCACCGCCTTTAAACCCGGCCAACATGTCGGGACTTGCACCCCGCTGAACCAACGCCCGCCACAACCGCCGAAACTCCGCGAGCGTGGCCACGGCCAGCGCCTTTTCCTCCGCAAAATCCCGGACGACACTTGATGATGGCTGGACGGCGTTCGCTGGGGCTGGTTCTGTCTTTAAACTTTGGTTTTTCATAAGCTTTTTTTTGATGCTCGCCGTCCGTGTCCCGCCGTGGGCTTGGTTCTTCACTCATCGGGAGCCAGCGGGCCGCTCGCGCCAGCGAAGGAGAGATTTTCGCGCCAGCAAAAGGCATGACCGGCGGCGAAAGGGCAAAAGGGAGACGGCGGGCGTGACTTTTGCAACCGCCAAGCCCCAAAAAACAAACCAGTTTCCAGCTTGGCGGTGGTGGCGCTGCCAGCTTTCGGCCCGGTGGCGGACGAGAACCAAGCCCACGGCGGGACACGGATGGCGCATTCTTCAACCAAAACGCGCCATGACCAAAACCACCAACTCAAGATTTTTCACGGGTTGTCCCCGGCAATTACTTTGCCGGGTTGTTGGTCTGCCCTTGATTTTCAATATCCTGCTGCAAATGCTGAATCTGCTTTTGCGGAACCCGGCTGTGAAAGAAAATGCAGCCGTACTTTTGTCCATCAACCTGACGCATGTCGGTCGCGTAGGCACCTTCCAATCCCAGCACAAAAACCTCCTCGTCATCGTGCGTCTGGAACACCTGGATGGGAATTTGGGCAATCGCCAGTTGCCGGAACGCCTCCTGGTTGGCCTTCACCACCCGCGCCGTGCTGGCGATTTGGCCTGCCATTTTGTGTTCGAAGTAAGCTTCAATTTTCCAGCAGCCGAACGCGATGCCCAGCAGGGTGAACGTGGCACTCAATAACAGACTGCTGGCCCAAGCCGTCCGCCAAATCTGTTTGGTCCAAAGCATCCTGGCGGCTTCCGCCGACTCCTGAATCTGTGCGAGCGTCGGCACGACCTGTTTGGCCAATTTCTCGGTCTGCTGCACAAACGGCGTAATGACTTCCCGGTTGATGCCCGTTTCCAGCCTGTTTTGAATGCCCGCCACGATGGCCTTGGTATCCACTTGGGTGGTGATCCGCTTTACCGCCGTTTCGATGCCAGCAGTGGCCTCATTGCATCTGGCCTGGGTGGTCCGGCAAAGTTCGTGCGTCTTCTCCGCTTGATTGGTGATGCTGGCATGGCGGGCTTCAATCGTCCGGGCGATGTCAGCCACTTCCTCACGGATTTCCTGCATGGTCGCCAGGGAATCCGCATTGGCCGCAATCATTTGCCGGGGAATCCGCTCGGCGTAATGGGCATAAACGTCCAGCACCAGGAAAAGCTGGCTGAAAAACTGGGAACTGTCGCCATCAGCGAAACGATGATAAACCTCCCGCGCCAGTTCCCGTTTCTCAACCGGATAGGTGGCGAGCATTTCTTCAAAGAGATTGGGTTCAGACATGGTGCCTCCATTTATTCGGCCAGATTCACCTTCGCCCCACGCTTGGTGGACAAAGGTTCGCCGATGGGCGTTACGGTTTTGGGTTTGATGGTGGCCGCTTCGACCGCCGGGAGCAGCTTGGCGGCAATCCGGTCGTACTGGTTAAACATGGTGGCCAACCAATCCTGCAACACTCCCCGCGCCATGATGTCCAAACCTAGGGTGTCGTTGCCGATGGCTTCGTTAAAGGGAATGCCCCGCTGCTGCTCCGCCTCCAGCCTGGCCAACCGGAGTTTTACAAACTCCGATAGCACCGGCACGGTGATGGTGACGGCCCCGTTGGTCAAAAGCTCCTTTTCCAGTTCACTGCCATTGAACATCCGGTTTTTGGATGCCCGCGCTGGGTTGCGCACAATCACATAGTCCACCTGTTTGCCACAAAACTGGCAAACCGTATCGAGATTGGTCATGACATCCAAGTCATCGAGGGGAAACACCATCAGGGTAATGCCGATGTTTTGCGCGCTGGCGATGTCAAAAAAATGCGTGGCGGCCAGCGCCTTCATCAGTTGCGCGTCCAGATGCGCCCGTGGATCAACCAGCGTGACGGGTTTTGTGGTGGTCTTCCGCAAAATGGCAATGAGTTCGTCTAGGTCTTCGGCCTGGCCGGTCAGGGGGGTGAGCATGACTTGGCTGGGGAACAAGCGGGACAGCGTGCGGTTGTCGCCGTCCAGATCAAATCCCTGCCACGCGATGTCCCGTTGATTAAGCCAGCACGCGCGGGCGGTGGCTTCGATGCTTTTGCCCATGTTTCCTTTGGCCTGCATGGGCAGAATCAGGCGGTGTTTCGTTGTTTTCATATATCAGTATTGAACCGGTGCGGATTGGTTGGTTTGGTGGTGTCTGGGGTGGTCAATTCCGGTGGGGTCAGTGGTTTCACTGGCTCGCTTTCCCAATGAGGCCGGGCCTGACGTTGCAAATAGCGGCGGTAAAATTGGTAAACCCCTTGGGCGCTGATGGGACAGCCTTTGTCCGCTGCGAGCAGCGCGGCGGTTTCTTTCCACGTTTTGCGCCGCAGCCGTTGTTCGCGGATGAAATCCACGAACGGCTCAAGGCGGCTGTGGAAGGCGCGTCCGCCGCCGGATTGCTTTCGTTTCGATGGCGTGGTATCTTCGTTCATCAAGGCATAGTTTAAGTTACTTCGCTCCGGCACGGTTAGCGGATAGTCGGGTGATAGGCCGCGATTCGACGGGATAGTTTCGGCAACGCTTTTCCGGGTGTTGATTTCGGTTGAAAGCTGTTGATCGGGAGTGTTGACGCGCGTTGAGCGGCGTTGACGACGGATGTTGATGGGAGTTGAAAGGCGTTGATTTCATCAACGTGAATCAACGCCTTTCAACGGCTGATTTTCCTGCGGCTCAAATCCGAAGCGAACGCTTCGGGGATGGTGTCTACCTAAAATTTAAGATTACGGGTTTCCGTTTTCCCTGCGATTTGGTTTTCCCTTGAACGTATAGTTTTTTCTTTGCTGATGGGTTTGGCGTTCGTTTGGTTGGTGGTGTGGGTGATTCCTTCCTTGGTTCGGCTTCGTGGTTTGATGGGGGGCGGTGGCTGATGTGGGATTGGGTTGCTTCAGTTCATTGATTTGGTGGCGTGGTTTGATCGGCTTCGGATTCGATGGTGTTCCTGGGGTGATTGGGGTATCGATTTTCGGACGTGGTCGGTTGTCGGGTCCGTTTAGTTTACGGAGAATGGCTTCGTTTGGCGTCAGGTTGCCTCAGGCGGGGTTTTCATTCCGGTTGCGTCCGTTTGGTGGCGGTTCCATTCCGGGCTATGTGTAGGCTCGGGTACGCTAGCTTGCTTTCCGATTTGCGGCCTTGGGCTGGCATGGCCTATGGTTTGTTGCCATTGCCAATCATGGGAATGATTTGACGTTGTTGTCAGGCTTTGCATTCGTGGCCGGATGCCGGTGGCTTGCGGGTTTTGCTTCCCGCACTTTCGTTGAATGTCTTTCGCACTGAGCGAATGTTCCTGCAACCGGAGCGGAAGGGGAAATGAGGGGGTGGAGCGGGGTTGCAGGAACATTCGCTGAGTGCGCCGCCGGATCGGTGCGGATTGATTGCCGCGTTTCGTCTGGCCGGTTTCCGCGCCTTTCAGGAAAGCCGGCCAGTCGAAACGCCGGACCTTGCCTCAAGGGTGAATCCCGTCGATTTTTTGCGGCCCTGTTTCAATGGCTGGGCTTGAAACCACCTGGTTTTCTCATGTCGGCTATTTGACGAACGAAATGGACGTTTCTGGTTGGCTGGGGCGGTTTAGGACCTAATTTTTGCGGTTCAAAATTGCCAATAACCTTGCGCACCGGGCGGAGGTTTTGAAACGGGGCGAACGGAGCGGTCGGTCATGGGGCGTGGGGGGACCGAACGCGGCGTGAGCCCGGTTGCAAAATTCCGCCGGGTGCGCCGCCGTATAGGATCGGCCCCATTGCGGCGATTTGTCTGGCCGGTTGCCGAATGGAGGCAAGCCCGCCAGTCAAAGAGCCGACAATAACCTCAAATGATTTTATTGTAGTCCTGTTCCAGCTGCTGTTTCGAAACCTGCCTGAATTCTCGCGCTGGCTTTTGACGATGGTAGCCTGATGCCAATTGGGGCACGAAAATGCGGTCTCCGTTTACTGAGCACCAATGGTTTCGGAATCCAAAGATGCACACACACCAAGCGTGCCATCCTAAGCGCCATCCCTCCCGGTGAAGCGAGCGCAGTCAAGGTGGAGACGCGGGGCAAAGGGGCGTTCTACCTTGACGGCGCGAGCGAGCCATATAATCGAGGCGCAAGGCACGCACGGTTTTCCCGAGTGTGAATCATCACAATGATTACAGAGATCGGTCGGTGAGAGCAAAATTCAGGCGAATAAGGAACTCGATTTGGCTGACAAGTTCTGCGGCGATGGACTCAGTTTTCCAAGTGATTTAGGACTGTTTGGACGCAAGCCGTGAGATGCTCCCGGAGTTCATAGACCCAAAAGCGACAAACTTTCCAACCGAGGCTCTGAAGCTGCAAATCTCGCCAATAGTCGTCGTCTTTGCGACCGCCGCCAGCGGTGCGGTGGACGGATTCTCCATCAACTTCGACATCAATCTTACGCGGACTCAAGATGCCCAAGTCGAGGAAACGGCCCGCGATGGGATACTGCGGAACGAGTACAATGCCTGCTTGTCGCAACGCGTCGGCCAGAACTTTTTCCCACGGGGACTGATAGGGTTCGGGGCGGGCCAATCGTGCGGCACCGGCATTCGGCAATGTTCGCCTAGCAAGTTTCTCGATGAACGGAACTCGGCAGTTCAGCGCCCATTCGCGGTTTCCAACGATGTGCAAGACGGCGCGGGCACGGGAGACGGCGACATTGAACAGATTCGGGTTTTCACGGAGGAAAATCGTCGCTCCTTCGGGCAGGTCGGGACCACCGCACAGACTGAACAGAATCAGGTCACGTTCGTCGCCTTGGAACCCGTGAGCGGTAGCGGCGAGGAAGCGCACTCGTTCCATGAAGTCCGGCGGCAGGACATCGCCGGTTTCTAATGCATCCTTGATCCGAATCATCTGCTGGCGGAACGGCGTCACGACGCCAACTGTCCCCCGATAACCGCCAGCGGCGAGGCGGGACAACTCGCCCCGAACGGTCTCGATTTCATCCGAGCACCATACCCCGGTCTGGCCTGGTTCCAATTTCCCGGCCACATGCGACCAATGAATTCCCGGCTGCATCCCGCGCGGGATATTGAGGCGCTCGGTCACGGTCACGACGTGGAGCGTGTTGTTGTAGAATGCCTCATTGCCGTAATCCGCAATAAGGTCGTGCGAGCGGAAATGGAGATCGAGACGCACGCGGGCGCTATCGGGAACGGATGCGTTGTCGTGGGCGAGGTCGAACGCGCTGTTCGTGCGGTAGGTGAATCGCTGGACCTGTGCGTCCGTGAGGCCGTGTTGCTCCAATAAAGTCTGGTCAACCACCGCGTCCAACGTGCTGATGTGCCGGAGTTGCATGGGGTCGCCGGCAAACACAGCGCGTTGGCTGCGGGCAAGCAACGGCACGACGGATGGGATGTCACACTGGCTTGCCTCATCAACGATCACAAGGTCGAACAGTCCTGGCACGAGTGGCAGCGCACTACGTGCCGAGAGGTTCGACACCGACCAGAGTGGAAACGCCCGCATGATGAGCGGGAAATGCCGCTTCAATTCTTTGCCGAAGCGGTCAGGCCCCCAATTCTGAATGCCTGCCCGCAAGTTTGCCAGAGCTTCCCGGTCAGCCGGAGCCAGCGAATTTGGCAGCCCGCCTGTGGCCCAGCGCATCCACTCGACGGTCTGTTCCTCAATGCCCCGTTGGGCGCTTGCCATCCGGCGATTGCAGTCTTCGGCTCGCGGCAGTTGCGCGATGCGTTGCTCGCAACTTCGCACGAGTGCCGCCACACGCGTGGCTTCTGCCCACGTTTTCCATGTCGTGAAGAAATCGATCCAAGCGTCGTCTGTCGCTCCGGCGTCCGGCAAAGAGCGGTCAGCAAACGGAAGTGGAAATGAAAGCAACGGCTCGCGTGCCGCTTTTCTTCGTGCTTCCACCTGGCTTCGACGGAGTGAGTGCCAGAGCCTTTGGAACAGACCGCGCGGCTGGGCGAGCGCCTGGCGTAGCTCCCTCTCGAATGCCTCCACTCGACCGCGCGTCATCTCGCGCGGCCAACGTGCAAGGGCATCGTTTGATTGAGCGGCAAGAGGAAGAACCTTCCGCATTTCCTCAAGCTGCGTGTTCAATATCTCATACTCCTTTCGGGCTTGCTCCAGCGTTGAGATGTCACTGAGGGCTGCACGCTGTTCACTGAACAATGCTGCGAACTGCCGCCGATACTCCTCACCCTGCGCCGCATCCGGTCGGGGCGGGCGGGCGAGAAGGCTTTGCAGTTTGGCAAGGTAGTTCTGGCGCTGCGCGAGTTCCCGGCTGGACGTTTGAATGATGAGGTCGCCGCTTTCCGCCGCGCTGTTGAGCCGTGGCAACACCGCTTCCAATGCTTGATGGTTCTTGCTGGCGAACAAAGTCGTTTGGCCCCGGAGCAACTGATTGAGCAGCATTGCTGCCACGACCTCCGACTTTCCGGTGCCGGGCGGTCCCGTCACGACTGACACCGGCTCGGCCAACGAATTCACGACCGCCCCGCGTTGGCTCGGATGTAAGAGCCGCGTCTGCGCGAGTTGGTCGGCAGCGAACTTTGGTGGAGGCACGGGAGAATTGTCGGTCGGCGGGGTTGACGCGGCCTGTTCGGAGGTTGGTTCGTCGTGCGGGAACAGGGCTGCCAGCGCAGTCTGGTCGAGGTCTTCATCAGTAAACTTCTCGGTGATGTCCCGGAGGTCGCGCAGCAAACTCCGCGTGTAGCGTAAGCGCGGACCGAGTGTCAGAACAGCGGTGTTGTATAATCCAGGATCGGCTTTCTTCCAATCGGCCACTGTGCTCAGAGTAAGAGGCTCGATGTATTCCGCAAACCTGTCCGGGTCATGCACGTAATGGGCGGCGTCTTGTGCGAGGCGGGCGAAGTCCCTTGGCTCTGGCGTGGTGCGCTCGCCGTTGTCGTCCTCGCCATATGTATCGTTAAGAAACCCCATCGCGCGCAGAAAGGCTGCGCGTTCGGCACGTTGGCGGAACCGGTATTCGAGCCAAGCGCCGTTTACGGCTATGGGACCGTCCGGCTCAAGGTGCAATACACCGCCGCGCCAGTCGGCTGTCATGGGCTGGGCGAAAAGCGGAACGACGAAACCGGAAACGTCCTTCGGTTTCACGAATACGAGTGGGTAACAGAGGTAAACGCATTCGTCTTCCCCGCGCCTGACGCGATTTCGCTGGAACGGCGCTTGTTCCCTGGCGAGCGAGATAGCGAAGTCACCACCGGCGGCCAACCGCGCCCACGGAATTTGCTGAACGGCAATCCAGGTGTCGTCCTCGTTTTCGACGTAGGCTCGCAACTGCGGGGCCTCGTCCTGCAAGAGACAATCCATGTAGTAGCGGCACATCGCACGGAACTTGGCCCATCGGCCAACCGGTGCGGGTGGCGGTGCGACTGCCGTGGGTGCAACCGCCTTTGTCGGGAGGGTCGCGGTTGTTCCACTGCCTGAAGGTGGAAAAGGAAATGGTTTCTTTGAGGGCGGAGTCGTTGCGATGCCAGCAGGCATCTTGAGCAGCCGCCAGCGAGTCCCTTCAAGGCGGACGACGCCTTGGTTTTGGAGCTGCCGCAATTCCTGAAGAACTTCAAACACCTCGACCTTCAACCCGCTATGGCGCACGGCGTCACGCAACTCGGCGGCAGTTTGCGGGCCGGGAGCGAAGGCAAGAGCGTTGAGCAGCGGGTCAGTCATCGTTCTGGCCTTCTGCTTCATCATCTTCATCTGGCGGCGCAATTGGCGGCATCTCGTCCGTTGAAGCTACGAAGTCGAGCCATTCGGTTACACGCTCCACAAGCGTCCTCGGCCCCAGAGGCAGACGCAGGGAGTTTGCCTGGCGAAGAAGCCGACTGAACCGCTTCGCTAGACGAGCCTCCTCCTGTGGACAGGTATCGGAAGCCAGGAAATCGCGGGCTTGCGCGTGGCGTCTGACGCGGAGCAGCAACGCCAGCGCCCGCAGGCTGTTCATGAATACAACGTGGACATTTTCCTGTTGCACCTTCTGCTCGAATGCTTCAAGGCACAGGCTCGCGGCGGCAACAACGTGTTCGCGCGGCACTTCCCGCAGTACATCGGGACGTTGAAAGAGAACGTAAACAAGCATTCTCAGCCAGTTGTTGTTGAGTGGCTGCCCGAAATCCGATTTTTCTTTGACGGTCGCGAAAAGACGACGCCCGTGGTCCGGCGTTTGAAGCACTCGCCCCGCCGCAAACAGGCGCACGACATTCGTGACCGGGTGAATCTCACCCGCCAACTGATTCTGAAATGTGTCCGGCGCGTATCCGCCCAGACGACCCAAGAGGTAAACGACTGCGTTTATTTCCGCAGAAACCGCGTGTGCATCTCCATTCAGGACCTGTAATCGTTGCCACAGGAGCCGTGCGATTTTGCGCGCTCGCTCATCTTTACTCGGCAGCGGGTTCGCTATCTGCGAGCGACCTGCATAGCCTCCCTCCATAAACTCACACGGCGCGTCGGTGCTGAAACAGACAAGCAGGTTGACGGGTGCCGCGTCGCCGCCCGCGCCTGTTACGCCTGCAAGTTGAGGGGCGATGGTTTTCGCGGCGCGCAACTTTAGAATACCGAGAGCCGCCATCCGCTGGTTTTGTGCGCCGTGCTCAAGGGACTGGGTGAGTTCTTGGTCGGCGGTAAAAAGAAAGTCATCGAAAATCGGCCGATGTGAGTAGAGTTTACCGCACGCTGGCCAACCAAATTTTACCATTCCCTTGGGCCATTTCTCTCCCGGCTCGCGGGCGACGCGCTCCATGCTTTGCCAGTTGAGCATCACGCTTTGCCCAGTGCCAAACACATCGAATTGTCTCGGCGAGGCTGTGATGCGCACGCGTGCGAATCCACCTGCTGAACGCGCACTGACGTTCAAATCCACCCAGGCGTTTTGTGCGGCCTGCACGGGCAGGTCGGTCGAGAGTTTTCGGAATTCGGTTTCGCCCGAGCGCTGCAACCAACTCGCCAGTCGAGTGGTGTCTTTCTCGATGAAAATCCGCCGGGCGAGCACTTGTTGGAAATCGAGCCCGCCAGACACCTCGCAATCCGCTGGAATAAGTGGAAGCCACTTCGGTTCTCGTTCCTCCGTGAGAGTGAATAATTCCAGCGATGGCAATACGTCGAGATAAGTTGGCCAGTCCCGCGCCAGACGCCAGGCGAATAGACACGAGCCGCGCGCCACAGCGGTTTGGTCCGGGGCAGGCAAGTCACAATCTGGAAATCGCCGCTTTAACAGCGTAAGCAGAGGCTCCGCCAGCGGGCCGCACGCCAACAACTCTGATTGCCTGCCAACGGCGTTGGAAATCTCGCCAAGGTGCGCTTCGAGGAGCGCAAGTTCCGGGCGCAGTCGAAAAAATGGAGCGGGTCTATCGGACAACAGCGTATCCGTCTTCGTGAAGTGCAAGCGATTCAGGCGACGGACAGGCACAAGAAATACCTGTCCATCTTTCTCTTGCTGTCGAAACTCGAATACAGAAACCTCGACTCCATGCAGTCCCGCGTCCAAAACGGCCAAGCGTTTGCCGACGGGTATACGGCCCGCCTTTGCTTCCGCCCACGACATGGCTGCTGCGACGGAACGCCAGACCAAACGTGCCCCGGCTGGCAATCGGCCAAGCAGAGATTCCTGCGACTCCTCTGGCAATTGGTTGGGGATGGCAAGCACGACCTGTGCCGCCGCCGCATCGCAATGCGTTCGCCTTAACAGCGAGCGGGCTTCTGCGGTCAGGCATTCGGCGGGCGTGGGTTTGTTAATTGAGGGCAAACCATCCGGGGGCTGCCATTGTGGGTCCGTCCATCCACCTCCGATGTTCAGCCGTTGCCACACCGAGACGAGCATGACCCGACCGTTTTGCGCAGGCGGGGTAATGCGGCTCCATCCGTCGGGCGCGGCCATCGCGAGCGGGGGCCAATTCTCTCCCGAACCACGCTCACTTCGCAATGCGTCATCACCGGCGAGTATTTTTTCCTTCCTGACCATCGGAAGGATCACGCAGGAAGGACGCTCTGGATACGCGCTGCCCTGAATTGTTTCCGCACCCGCATTGTCCCGAACGCAAGCGTGCGAGTTTACTCCACCAAGGTCCAGCCCCACGAATTTCATCCTGCCAATTCCTCCAACAAGATGCTGAGAAGTTCAGGGAAGTCATGAAACCAAAACGGTCCCCCCGCTGGCGCGGCCAGATAGTCCAACCGCCCAAATCGAGGATTTTCTGGCTTCTTGTCACCCAGCCGTTCGCCTCGCAGCAACAGGCCGCGCACGTTGAGCGTCGGCGCCTCGACTGCAACCTGATCGAGGGACGAGCGCAAACTGACAGTCATTTCCTCCCGCTGCTTGGCATCGGTTCCAAGACTCAACACGGAGTAAATGCCGAGAAGTGCCTGCGGCTTGAAAGGACCTGTTGCGGGATAAACAACCAAGGCCAACTCCACGCCGAGACGCGGCAAGAGTTCTTCCAAACCCGGACACAGATGCGCATGTGCGGGGTGGACTAATAGCATCCGCGCTCCCCCGTCATTGCGTATCCAGCGACTTGAGACCGACAACGCCGGGACAAAACTGCCGGCATGATGTTCGCCTCTCAAGTAGCCGGTGAGTTCGCCATCTGGCCGCCAGACACACGTATGCCGCGCCTCGTCGCTGAGAAGGAATGATACGACAATGCCGCGAACAAACTCCGCCCACAGCTTTCGCCCCCAAGACCAGATGTTGTCCACGGCCTCTTCTTCGCGCCGCAATTTGTCGTATTGAACCCAAAGCGGGTGGTAGCGACGGTCCTTCTGGAGCACATAATTGGGGCGAGGCGCACCAACCAGTCGGCCAACTGCCGACAGGGGCGACCAAGCTTCAAGCCGCTCACAGTTGCCACGGAGGTCAACCACCGTCCTCACGCGTGGATGTTCTCGCGCACGCCCATTCTCCCGCTCGTAGGCGCGAGCGCGATGCTGGCAGAGGCGAATGAATTCCCGCATGACGCGATTCTCCGCCGTGTCCACCGTTTCTCGTCGGGTAATCGCAAGGATTTCCTGACGCCCGCCTGCCTTTTCCAGAACCGTTCGCCCTGGGCGGCGAATCAGGTCGCGAAGACAAATGGAATCCAGTTCCTGCACGCGCCCGACGGAGACGAGTTCTCGTTGTCGAACGAGCATTCTTCGAGGTCGTTCGCAGACGTTGCGAATGGCGCTAAGATGCGCGAACGCAATCTCGACCACCCGGGCCATGCGCGGTTCTTCGCCGGTGCTGACTTTCTTCCAGCGCTTCCAAATCTTCGCCCAGTTCAGCCGGGCGACGGCCTGGCCCGCAAACTCGTGAAATTCAGCAAACTCCCGGTCCTGTGTTAGCGAAATCGCCTCCGTGAAATATCCGCAAAGAAAATCAACCGTGTCGCGCAAGGAAACCTCCGCTGCGTTGGAATCAATCGGGTCTTCCCATGCGCTGGCGCGCCTCTGGCTCCCGCGAACAGGAACGGCGAATTCTTCGCTCCCGAAACGGACATGCCACAAATCGGTTTTCTCGTGTGGAAAGGCTGGCGTTGACAGAACGCCGGGACGGCGTCCCGCCGCCGTGTTCGGGTTCGATAGAACTTGGTTGGCCAATGGAGCGCTCGAATGCCGATGGCCCGCGAGTGTCGGCAATGATTCATCCTCCGTGCGCGTAAAAAACGTAAGGGATTCGGGATTGAGAGGCTCGACCGCTTCACAGTCCTCAAGACTGAGCGATGCTCCACCGCTGGCGCGCGATGCGAGCAACGACCAAGGATAAGGCAAGACGCGAGCCATAGACGTGGCAGTGAAAACCTACGAACGCTTCACGCCGAACCATTCAAACAGGTGCTGTTGGCGAGCGCGGGTGAAGGCGTCCGCGAGTTCAGGGTCTTGCAACCCTGCAATCGTTGCGCCGAGTTGATCAAGACAGCGCGATGCCGTGTCGTCCTGGGTGTCGAGGCCGCGCAGCTTAGGGATAATCTTTTGCTCGATTTGGTCGGCCAGTGCATGACGGCATCGTGCCGGGTCGGTCGAAGCGCCGGGATAATTGGCGAGGTAGTCGAGGATGGCCCGATACACTCGATGTCCGAAGGGACGGTTGACGGACTCGATCATCTGATTGAGTTGAGTGAGCGCCGTGCGCTCGTTGTCGAATCCGTTTCCATCGAATGGCTTCACCCATTGCTCCCATGTGGCGCGGGGCAGAAAGTCCGCGGTGGGCGCAACGGTCGGGGCGGAGGAGGCTTTCAGTTCCTTGGGTGCGCCAAATCGCAGGACGTTTGCGCGGTCGATGACCTTATCGGATAGCGACTGCGTCGATTCATCTTCGTTCATCGTGCCGACAAAGAGGACGTTAAAATCCGGGAAGATGAATCGCGGCGCTTCCTTTGCGGGAAGACTGCCCGCGTCCACCAGCAACGAGACTTCACGGCGACGTTGCTCATCTTCGATTTTGCGACCACGGCGCTGCTCCAACCGGCTGAGGAAGTCGGAGAAATAATACTCGATTCGCGCGAGATTCATTTCGTCCAGCAGTAAGAGCAGCATTTGATCTTTGCGCGAATCAATCTTGAGTCCGGGGAGGTCTTTCGCGGAGAACCGCGACATTTGTGCTAAAGCGCGCGCAAGTTCGGTGGCTTTATATTTTCGCTCCAAGTAGTTGTAGAACCCAAGCAAGTCTTGAGGGCCAGACCAACCGGGCTGCACGGCGAGGCTTATAAAATTCATTCCGGTTGCCTCGGCATACGCCATCGGCAGCGCGCTCTTACCTGTGCCGCTCACGCCTGCCAGCACGACCAGCGGATTGATGTGAGCCGCTTTAAGGCTGGTGTGAAAAGCCAGTTGAACTCGCTCCGGAAAATGCAGGCCCTTTGCGCGCAAATGGTCAGCCAGTCGCCGCAGCGCCGTGCTCTCATCCATTTGAGCGCCGCGACTGAAGGCGAACTTGAGTGCGGGTTGAGTCAAATCCTCAAGTGCCTTGGTGAGGTCCGTATGTCCGACATCCGCCTCTTTCAAACGGGCATTGAGGTTTTCGGCCATTGCCTTGAACGCCTCCAAAGATTTCTGAAGCCCACCGAGTTCCGCTTTTGCCGCATCGCGATCGGCTCGTGCCTGGTCACGCTCCCGCAAGGCCGCAGCCTTTTCCTGTTCCGCTTTCTCTACTTGCTGGAGAAGTGTTTTGAGACGGGTTTCCTGTGCTTGAACATCGTTCGCCAAAGTCGTGACTTTCTGGTCCAGATTCTTGCGCCGTTCTTCAAGTGCGCGTATGGCGGCTTGCAGTTCGCTGTCTTCCTTGTGAAGCGCAGCGAGCCGGTCGCGGAGTATGGGAATCTGTCCTTCCAACTCGGCCTTCTTCTGAGCGAACTCGCTAACCTCCTTGGTGATCGCATTTCGCTTCGCTTCATCTTCGGCGAGCTTTTGCTGGATGGCGGCAAGTTCGGATTTGCACCGCTCCAGGTCGGTCATCATCTGCTGGATGCGCGCCGGTGCCTCCGGGTTCGCATCTTGCCACTCCTTCAGAATCCGCAAGTGCCCGACCGTGGCCTCAAGCCGGCCGATTTCGGCACGGCACTTGTCTATTCCCTCAGTCGTCTGCCGCAATTCTTCGCGACGAACCGGCAGCGTCGCCTCCAGTTCCTTCAACTCGTTCCACTGTGGCAGGAAGCGTTCGGCATAGCGAAGTTTGAACAGGGCGAGAATCGCTCCGATACCGGCCAAGAGCGATACGCCCCAAAGTGACCAATGGATTAGTTGTATGTTGGGCATCATTTCCTCCTAAAGGGTAGTTTATTTGCCAGGCGGCGCTGGGTTCTGGCCCTCCAGCCGACCGACTTCTTTCTCCAAAGCCTCTTTCTGTTTCTTTAGTCCTTCCATGATGGCCTCCAGCCGCGAAACTTCGCGGGTTAATTCGCCTTGCTTCGCAGAAAACTCCTGAGCCAATGTGCGGGCTGCACTGACCTCAGCTTCGGCCTTCTGAGAATCAGCCTTCACAGAATCGAAGTGAGCCTCGGCGGCGGCGGCATCATTGCGCGATTGTTCCAGGTCCTTCTTTGATGCAGCAATTTGGGCAACAAGTTTCGCCTGTTCGCGGGCAAGTTGAGCTTGTGAAGCTTGCGTTTCGGCGAGAATTTTCTGCGCTACTGCGAGGTCTTGGGTGGCTTTGATTCCGGCCTGCTGGCTTGTGTCGCGATTGGTCTCCCATTCGGCCGTCTGGCTGCGGGCCTGTACCAAGCGATTTGTCAACTCGACCGCTTGCTGGTTGAATGTGGTGAGTTGGTCCTTCAGGGACTGAATCTGCTGCCGGAGTGTGGCTGCCTGGGCGTTCGCCTTCTCGCCCGTCTGGCGCAAGTCGTCGGAGTCCTTTTGGAGTTGGCCAAACCGCGCCTGTGCTGCGGTTGCGTCCGCGTCCAATTGCACGCGGCGCGCGGTGGCGTAAGCGAGTCCATTGGTTGCCTCACTGAGGCGTCTTTCTGCATCGGCGGCAAGACTCAATTGGGCTTTGATGTCGATGTTCGTCATCGTTAGGGACGCCAACTCTGATCTGATTCGTTCGACCGCAGCATCGAGTTCGGTCTTTTCGCGTTCTGAATCAAACACGGTGCCTTTAATTTCCTCCAGGCGTTTGCCCTCTTGTGCAATGTCCAACCCTGCCTGTTTCTGCTTCCCTTCCAACGTTGCCAAGACAGCTTCGGCGTCAGCCTTTTCTTTGAGGCGCTTTTCCCAGTCTGCAATGGTTGGTGCCAAGATTTCTTTCTGCTTACTCAGCGACTCGACGTCGGTTTGGAGCGAAGATAATTCCGTGCGCTTTAATGCGGTTTCTGTCTCAATCTCAGCAGCCTGCTTTTTCATGTCCTCGAAGCCACTCAGTTTCACGATGAGCATGGCTGAGAAGAGCACGTTGCCAGCAAGTGCGATGACCAAACCGGCGCTCAACCAGGGTTTGATGACGGCACCCGCCCTGGCAGACTCGCGGGTTTTTGGCACAGATTCGTCATTCATAGTTCCCTCACGCTTTGGGATGATTCTTTGGTGTCTTCATTTTTGGCCTTTTCTGACCTGCCTTGCCTGCTTTGACCCACTGGTCAACTTCGGAAGCCAGAAATTTCCAGAGCCGCCCGACTTTGTGAGCGGGCATCTTCTTCCGCCCGATCCATTTGTAGATTGTGCCGGGATTCACACCGAGATGCGTTGCAATCTGCTCGACGGATAACCAGCGTTCTTTCATAAAAGAATCCTCGCCATCACAAACTTGAAACGAGTAATCACGGTGAAAAGTTCGTAAAGTGTAGTCAACCTGTCCAAGAAAACCAGAGAAAAGCAAAGAGGCTCCAATTGGGACAATTGGAAGGATTGTTGCAGACAATGAATGAGAGGAGTCTTTTCGCCAGAAACTTGAGCACGATGGTCCAGTCGAAGAACACATCAGAAAACACTGACACTTCCCGCAGATTGAAACTGCGGGGATTATTTGCGGGGTCCGGGCTCATCACTGCGGAAGAACCCCACCTCCGTGCCGTGCGCCCACGCTAAATCTTGGATCCGCTGGCCGGTGCTGCTGGCGAAGAAGTCACTGTCGAAGCGGGTGCCGACAAAGATTTCTTCTGCCTTTCCGCGTAAGCTTTCAAACGCGGATTGGACGCGCTGTCGAAAGTCATCCAACCACCCCCTGGCAGGGGGACGCGCACTGCGGCTGATGGCTTGTTGCTTTTCATTGGTTGCCTCTTGGATACTCGTACCAAACCGTTCTGGCGTCAAATCGTTTCCCGGCGTGAACGCCGCCTTCAGGCTGCCCCGGTCTGCTGGCACCAGCTCGTTCGCCAGAAACGTCTTCCGCCCGGTGGGGGATCATTAATCATTATCCGAACGGGGTGCGGTACGCTCCGCAGGAACATGGGGAGTTGGTGAAGACGGCGTGGGGCGGCGGAGTTGATTTTACCGCCAGGGGCGAGTCGGCGGACGCGGTGCTGAAGGGGCAGCATGAGGCAGGACTGTATCCGTGTCGCTTCCCAAATGCCGCAATTCAAAATCCGTTCAGGGTTTCTCACCAATTGGCCACAAACGGTTTGATGCCCAGCGTTCGCCGCCGCCAGCGCACGTCAATCGCCGAGCGTCGCCATTGTTTTGCCACCACGGTACCACTTGTGTGCCCAAAAGTTTCTCTTCGTCGGGCGTACAGTGCCGGGTTTTCCGGCGCAAGGGTGCATTTTTTAGGGGAGAACTGCGAGAAAGTCATTTTGTGTCAGAGTGACACCTTTTGCCCGCCTAAAGCTGCCATCCTGTTCGTGTGAATGAAATAAACAGGATTTTTTGGCCGGAAAGTCGCATCCACTTTACGGTTCAAATCCGCCACCGCAATCTGAAATCATGCCAACTTTGGCAGCCGAAAAAGCCAAACCATGATGATGCAGGAAAAATGAATCCAAAAAATTGGCGGCAGACTTGCCGACCCTTGGCCGACAAGGAGGGGCTAGGTGTGGCTGTCATTCGCGGGAAATCCGGGCCGAAGTTTTTGTCATTTTGTGCAAGGCTTGCACTACGACCACCGCTAATTCTGCCATGCTGGTGGAAATGACGAAATTGTCGGCTTATCGTTTCTTGACTGGCGAAACTCAGGGGTGCCGCGTGGGCAGGAAGCCGCATGCACCCGTCAGTTTTCGGGCAAACTGTCAGCCATGAAAAACTTGAATCCTTGTTCACGGGGCGGGCATCGCTCGCACGAGCATCGTTTCGTGACGGACGGGACAGTGGCGGTATTGAGCCGACTGCTGGAGCATTTTCAAAGCCAACAAGCCTGCGGCAGCAACACATCTTGTGTGCGTGGCTCACCTTTGCAGGTCCTGATCCGCGTAGGATATGAATCGATGGTTGGAGTGATGACGGAAATGAAATGAAAAATTTGTCACGGGGCGAATCAAGCCCGGTGACAAAGCAACTAAAATCGGTCTCATGTTTAGTGTCGTAGCCCAAAAAAGTCTGGCGGATGCCCAGCAGTATTTCGAGGAGCATCTGGCGCAGAATGATTACTACGCGGCGGGTGAAATCCGCCCCGGCCAGTGGATCGGCGCGGGCGCGGAACGGCTGCGCTTATCGCAGGAAGTCACCCGCGATCAATTCTATGCGCTCTGTGAAAATCGCAATCCCGGGACCGGCGAACGGCTGACGCAACGGACCCAAAAGGAGGGGCAACGCCGGGTGTTTTATGATTTCACCTGCTCGCCGCCCAAATCCGTTTCGGTTCTGGCGGTCACGCTGGACGATGACCGGTTGGTCTCGGCGCACGAGGAATCGGCCAAACTAGCGTTCCGCGAACTCGAAACCTTCGCCGCCACCCGGGTGCGCAAGCCGGGGCATCCGCAACTGGATCGGACGACAGGTAATCTCGTAGCCGCCGCGTTTGTGCATGACAGCTCCCGGACGCTGGACCCGCAGTTGCACACGCATTTTACGGTGTTCAACGCCACTTTTGACGAACAGGAGCATTGCTGGAAAGCGTTGCAGGCGGGGGGAATGTATGAGGCCGTTCGCTACGCCACGGCGGTTTATCGGAATGAACTGGCCAAACGGGTGCAACAAATCGGTTATCGGATTCGCCCGGCCCAGCACGGTTTTGAAATCGAGGGCGTCAGCGACGAAGTGATGCAACGCTTTTCCAAACGCGCGCAGCAGCGGGACGCAGTGGTCAAGGCAAGGGAAGCCAAGGTGGGGCGACAGCTTTCCAACAACGAAATCGCGCATGCGGTGCATCAAAGCCGGCAGAAAAAGGTCAAAGGCATTTCGACGGCGGCGGTCCGGGAACAGCAGCGGTCGCAATTGTCGGCGGCGGAGCGGGAATCGCTTGAAACGCTCCGCGCCTCGGCCCGCGCAACCCGCCGGCCGCGCATTGCCCTGGTGGAAAATCAGGTCTTGAACCATGCCATCGAGCATGTCTTTGAGCGCAAATCAGTGGCGCCAGAGCATGAACTGTTGGATGTGGCGCTGATGCACCGGCCCGGCGAAGTGGATTTGAATCATTTGAAGGCGGCGCTGAAGCATTCCCCAAACTTGGTAAAGACCGAACGTGGCTGGTCCACGCAACAGATATTGGCAACCGAACTGGCGGTGATTCAGACGGTCAATGCGGGGTGTGACTCGGTTGAGCCAATACATCCTGGCTACCGGGTCGCCGACTGGCTGGGCGAAGATCAACGCCGCGCAATTTACCATATCCTGCGCACCAGCGACCGGATAACCGGGCTGAAGGGGTTGGCGGGGACGGGCAAAACCACGGCGCTGAAGGAACTGGTTGCCGCCTGTAAAGCGGCGCAGCTTGAACCCATATTCTGCGCGCCGACGGCGGCGGCAACTGAGGTGTTGC